>Ga0316622_100000877_pt1 | contig 18599 bp, 13 predicted proteins | sample OWC_Aug_OW2_C1_D_FD_207646 | JGI IMG/M metagenome (GOLD analysis project Ga0316622, IMG submission 207646) | Wetland soil microbial communities from Old Woman Creek delta, Ohio, United States - OWC_Aug_OW2_C1_D5_C | ecosystem: Environmental > Terrestrial > Soil > Wetlands | place: USA: Ohio... | reverse complement strand
GCGCTTCATGTTCATCGTCGCCAGGTAGATGGCGCCCTCGTCGAAGACGAACCACGTGGTCACCGTGTGCCGCTTGCCCGTCACGCGGCCTTTGGTGGTCAGCTGCAGGGTGTCGCAGTCCTTCAGCGCTTCCAAGCGATCTTTCAACTGCTTCCTTGCCATCGGTTCCTCGGATGGAACACTGCCCAGAACGGCTCACTAGGCCGCGGGCTTCTCGGCGCGAGTCACAAACCGTTTCTCCAGCTGCTCCAGCTTCTCGACAACTCCCGTATACTCGAGCTCACCCATCGGTAACATGGCCGGGCCCGAGAAACCCTGGCGGCGCATCTCGATTGCCTTGTCGGCCACGTGCGCGCGCACCGGATCCCAGAACGGATGCGCAAAAACGTCGGCCGGTTCGGTGAGCTTGCCCTGATGGACGCAGAACGCCGCGCAGGACACGAGCGGCGGTCCGTCAAAGTAAGAGGTTGCCGAGTTGATCGGCACCGGCATGAGCGGCATCTGGTGCGACCCCCGCATGCCGCCACCGACGAAATGACCGACGGCGTACGGCGCCAGCACCTCGCCGGTCGCCGGGAAGTTCATCTGCGTGCGCACGAGCATCACTGGATCGTCCTTGCCCGTATACCGGCCGGCGATGTTGTGCAAGCGCGAGGTGGCGACCGCCACCGCCTGCTCGCCGGTGGCCCGCGACCAGACGGATTCGACCACGAAGCGTTGGTTATCGCGCAGCAGCGCCGCGAGATCGTAGATCTCCTCCGGTGTGTTCAACTCGACCACCCGGTCGCCTTCGGCGTGGCTCACGTCCATCACGACCCAGCGAAATCCCTGGCTTATCTTCGGAGAGAGGATCAGTCCTGGACACGTCATCACGTCGGCGAAGCCGAGAAAGAGGGGCAGGTTGAAGGCGCCGGGATCGGTCTTGTCGGCCGCGAAGAAGAGAAACGGTTCATTGGGGCGCTCATCGATCTCCATCTCCGCCACCGCCGGACCCATTCCCTTCACGTTGCCGGAGAACGAATCCTTGAGGAGGTCCTGTCCGGCACCGTACAGGCCCTGCTCCTTGGCGACACTGGTGCCGGCAACGAAGGCATCCCAGGCAAGCTTGTGGACCTTCTGGCTGCCGACGCCGTGGGTGTGGACCATCAGGATGGCGATGTCGTCGCCCGTGTGGCTGATGTAGCGATCCTGGACCAGCCCGACGGCGCTCCCAACGACCTCGGCCACCCGTTCTATCAACCGCTGCGATGGTTTGAGATGCCCCCCGATCGAACCGACGTCCGCTTTGATGACCGAGAGAGTCGTCTTCATGACATAGCCTCCGTTTGGTTCAATTGTCCGAAAGCACTCAAAGGCTCGTTTGGAGAACGCAGCAAAAGCTACGCCGCAAGTATCGTGATGGCCTCGCTGCGACACCGGCCTCCGCGTTCTCGCGATCGAGAAGGCCTGAGAGGTTGTCGTTGTCTGACGGACGAACCCGGGCCCTGGCGGCGGTCCGCACACCGGACCCGGGGTCACCCCGGCCGCCCCCGCAGGTTGAGGCCTGCGCCTACTACCCCCGGTTCGTCGGCCCAACAGGCGACACGCGCTGGCCGGAATCTCTGTCCGAACCGCTCACGCAGCCATGGGTTCCAGGCGCCTTGTCCCGACCGTTCAGCTCGCCGGTCCCGGACTTGCGATCAGGCCCTCCCGCATCAGGAGTTGGGTCGCCTCGCGCGCGGCACGCACCGTTTTGAGCGCATCGTCATGTAACTGCTCGCGCGTTTTGACCAGCCGGGCGATCCCCTGTTCCTGCGCCGTCATCGCCGTCGCCACCGCTACCCGTGCGGCCACCTCGGGTTCATCCATCTTTGGTGCGATGTTCTCTTCGTGCAGACCGTGCTCCTCGGCGCAGCGGGCAAGCTCCTTCGCCGCGGCGATCGCCATCTCATCGGTGATGGAGCGAGCCCGCACGTCGAGTGCTCCGCGGAAGATTCCGGGGAAGCCGAGGGAGTTGTTGACCTGGTTTGGGAAGTCGCTCCGACCGGTCGCGACGATTCTCGCACCCGCCTCCCTAGCCTCCCAGGGCCAGATCTCTGGGATCGGGTTGGCACAGGCAAACACGACCGCGTTCCCTGCCATGGCCTTCACCCACTCCGGCCTGATGATGTCGGGTCCGGGCGCCGAGAACGCCACGCAGACGTCGGCCCCCTGCAACGCTTCGCGAATGCCGCCGACCACCCCCTCGCCGTTGGTTTCCAGGCAGACCCGCCACTTGTCGGCGTACTCCTCCTGCTGTTCTTCGACATCACGGCGCCCCCTGTGCAAGACCCCCTCGATGTCGCATGCCACGATGCCTCGCGGATCAACGCCGCAGGCCTTGAGCACCCGGTAGGTGGCCACATTTGCGGCGCCCATGCCGATCATCGCGATCTTGATCTTGCCGATCGCCTTGCCGACGACGGCGAGCGCGTTGAGCAGCCCCGCGAGCAGCACTGTTGCCGTGCCCTGCTGATCGTCGTGCCACACCGGAATCTTCATCGTGTTCCGCAGGGTGTCGAGGACGCGGAAGCACTTGGGCTGCGCGATGTCCTCGAGGTTGATGCCGCCAAAGGACGGCTGCAGGCACTGCACGGTACGGATCAGCTCCTCGGGGTCCTTGACGTCGAGGCACAGCGGAACGCCATCGACTCCACCCAGATACTTGAAGAGTAGCGCCTTGCCCTCCATCACCGGCAGCCCCGCTTCAGGACCGATGTCGCCCAACCCGAGCACGCGGCTGCCGTCGGACACGATGGCGATACAGTTTCCCTTGTTGGTGTGCTCGTAGACCAGGTCCGGCTCCGCCTCGATGGCCCGGCAAGGCGCCGCCACACCGGGCGTGTACCAGATGGCGAAGTCGCCAAAGTTCCGGATCGGACACTTGGGAAGCACCTGCACCTTGCCCTTGTAGAACGGGTGGAGCCGCATCGCGTCTTCCCCGGGTTTCTTCGCCTTCGCCAGCAACTCTTCCTTTGACGGCATGCTTCCCTCCAGCTTCGCGCTACGACTGTCGCACAATCAGGAAGTCCGTTACCGGCGAAATTCCCGATCATGGAAAACACGTCTCTCCTTTGGTCACTCCAACCGTTTGCCAGAACTGGCATGCCAGATGCGCGCCAGCCGGGCAGGGCCCTGTCCGAGCCGTCCCCGCCACGCCACTCGGCCTGCACGGAGGCTCGCCCTCCAAAGCCCGGCCAGCGCCCCGCGCCGGTCCTGCAGCTTCCAAGGGGCCAACGCTCGCAGACGACCGTCGCTGGCGGACACCGACCGCACCGGGACTCTCTGGTATAAGGAACACATGGGCAGTGCGCCGGACTCGGAGACGATCGTCAGATACGCCTTGCGGCGCCGCGGTATTCGCTGCGACCCGGGACGGCATCACGGCACGATCCTGCCGCGGTCGCGCCTCGGTCGAGACGCCCTCTACCGTCTGCTGAAGCGCTACTCCTTCCGCCTCTTTCTGCGCGACCTGATCCGCTTGCGCCGCGGCGCGGCGCTCGCCGAGCTGACCCGCTACTGCTCGCTGGCGACGGCGGAACGATTCGCCTGTGCCCTGCAGGACGTGGGCGTCGTCCACCGCGGCCGCGCCGGAAACCTCGTGCTGCGTGACCAGACCGTCGCCTCCTTCGGACCGACACTGGAATGGTTCGTGGCCGAAGCCCTGCAACGCGAGTACGGCATCCCCACCGCTTGGAACCTGCGGCCGAACCGCACCGCCGGCGGTGGTGATTACGACGTGATCGGCATCGCCGACGGTGCGCTCATCTACATCGAGGTCAAGTCGTCGGTGCCTCGCAACATCGAGCAGAACCAGATCGGGGCCTTCGTCGATCGGGTCGCGACGTTGGTGCCAGATCTGGCGATCCTGCTCAACGACACGCAGTTACGGATGATCGACAAGCTGATTCCCGCCGTACGTGCCGAGTTGCGCCGGCGGCCGTTCGGCCACGGACGGTTCGAACGCGTCCAGGGCGAGCTCTTCAGCCGCGCCGATCGGTTCTTCATCACCAACAGTACGCCGGACCTGATCGGCAACCTCGGCGTCTGCCTGGAGCGCTTCTTCCGTGCGCGGAGCAGCCCGAGCCGTGCCCGGCTCCGAACCTAGAAGAATATGACTCCGATTTCCGATCTTCGTGATCTTCGTGCCCTCGTGGTGATCTGTCCTTGGGCTCAATTCAGATTCCTCGGGATCAGGAACTCTGTACTGACGTTCGTCTCCTTCGCGTGGCGCAAAGAAATGTGAGACCCGTTTCCGTAACCACAACCACGGATGGGACGGATTCCACGGATAGGGCCAGTGAAGTTGGCCTCTTGTCCGTGCGATCAGTGTAATCCGTGGTCATCCTGCCTTGGGTTGCGGGCGCGAGCCCGCGCTGGGCCCTCTGTGCCTCGGTGAAAGTTCTTTTCGCTTTGGGGTCAAAGTTTGACCTTTTCATGGAAGGGGCGATAAGGTTCCGCCCCGCATTGGAGATCGACCATGGACGCATCAACTGTCGCCAAAGAGAAACTGCTCTGGATGTACCGCACCATGACGACCATCCGCGCCTTCGAACAGAAGCTCGCCGAGGTCTTCTTCACCGGACAGGTGCCCGGGTTTGTGCACTCCTCAGCCGGGCAGGAAGCGGTTCCCACCGGCGTCTGCGCTGCGCTGAACACCACCGACTACATCACCAGCACGCACCGCGGCCACGGGCACTTGCTCGCCAAGGGCGGCCAGCTCAAGCCGATGATGGCCGAACTGTTCGGCAAGCGCGCCGGCTATTGCAAGGGCAAGGGCGGCTCGATGCACATCGTCAGCTACGACCTCGGCATCTTCGGTGCCAACGGCATCGTCGGCGCCGGCATTCCGATCGCCACGGGGGCCGCTCTCGCCTCACATCTGCGCCACGACGGTCGCGTCGCCGTCTCGTTCTTTGGTGACGGCGCCTCGAACGAGGGCACCTTCCACGAGTCCCTCAACCTCGCCGCGCTGTGGAAGCTCCCGGTCGTCTACGTGTGCGAGCACAACCAGTATGCCGAGTTCACCGCAGCCTCGGAGTCGACGTGCGTGCCGGATATCGCCGTGCGCGCGCAGGCGTACGGAATCCCCGGCGTCATCGTGGACGGCAACGACGTCCTGGCAGTCTACGAGGTCATGCTGCAGGCGGTAGCGCGGGCGCGGCGCGGGGAGGGCCCGACACTCGTCGAGGCAAAGACCTACCGCTGGGAGGGACACGTCGTCGGCGAGCAGGCATTCCTGCCCGACTATCGCCCGATGGAGGAGATCGAGCGCGCCAAGCAGGGCTGTCCCATCGTGCGTTTCACCCCAGTTGTGCTCGCCACTTCGTTCATCTCCGACGCCGAACTCGAGCGCATACGCGGTGAGGTCGAGCGTGACCTCGACGAGGCGATCCGCTTCGCTCAGGAAGCGCCGCAGCCCGCGCCCGAGGAGGCGCTCGACGACGTATTCGCCTTGTGACGAGATGCGCGAGGACTAGACCCAAAGCCGAGAATGCCTATCACCACTGAGGCACGGAGAGCACAGAGAAATGACCTTTCCAAGTTCCGGATCGGATCTTATTTGGGGTTGAGGTTTCGTTTCTATGGGGGCATCACCTCTGCGTTTCCCTCCGTGATCTCGGTGCCTCTGTGGTTCTTTCCAAATTGAGGTCAACGATGCGCAAGATCAGTTTCATCCAGGCCATCAACGACGCCCTCGCCGAGGAAATGGAACGCGACCCCGCGGTGTTCATCATGGGTGAGGACGTCAAGCTCGGCGCGTTCGCCGCGACCCGCGGCCTCGTCGATCGGTTTGGACCCGAGCGGGTCCGCAACACGCCGATCTCCGAGGCTGGCTTCGCCGGAGCCGGTGTCGGCGCCGCCATGGCGGGCATGCGCCCGGTGGTCGAGATCGAGTTCGCGAGCTTCTTCTACTGCTGCTGGGATCAGGTGTGCAACCAAGCCGGGAAGCTGCGCTACATGTCGGGCGGACAGGTGCGGCTGCCGATCACGTTTCGCGCCGTGTGCGGCGCCGCCGGCTCCGCCGCTGCCCAGCATTCGGAGGTCATCTACTCGCAGTTTCTCGCCGCGCCCGGCCTCAAGATCGCCGTACCGGCCGACTCCGCCGACATGAAGGGTTTGCTGAAGAGCGCCATTCGCGACGACAACCCGGTACTCGTGTTCGAGCATGCTCGGCTCGGCCCGGTGCTCGGCGAGGTACCGGATGGCGAGCATCTCGTCCCGCTCGGCAAGGGCCACGTGAAGCGCGAGGGCAGCGACGTCACCGTCATCGCCGTCGGCAACATGGTGCGTCGAGCGCTCGCGGCCGCCGAGACGCTCGCCGCCGACGGCATCTCGGTCCAGATCTTCGACCCGCGCACACTCGTGCCGCTCGACGAGGACGGTATGCTCGAATCGGTGGCCAAGACCGGCCGCGTGGTGATCGTCGACGAGGGCCACCGCCGCGGCGGCGCGGCCGGCGACCTCGCCGCCATCATCGTCGACCGTGGCTTCGATCTGCTGAACGCGCCGATCAAACGCGTGACGGCGCTCGACGTCCCGATCCCGTTCAGCCCGCCGCTCGAGTCGTTTGTGCTGCCGAGCGAGGAGAAGATCGCCGCCGCGGTCCGCGGCGTGATGGAGTAGTCGCCGCCGTCGTCGCCCCCTCGCTCCGTCGCCCCATCGCCCCCACTGCTACCATGATGACACGATCAGCGCACCGGGCAGGCAAGTTCCGTCAGGAGCACGACCGTGGCGATTGAAGTCGTCATGCCCAAGTTCGGCCTGACCATGCAGGAAGGCACCATCCAGCAGTGGTTCAAGGCCGAAGGTGAGCGCATCGCCGCGGGTGAAGCGCTGTTCGAGGTCGAGACGGAGAAGGTTCTCTACGAGGTGGAGTCTCCCGCCGCGGGTGTCGTGGCCAGGATACTCTACCCGGTGGAAGCCACGGTCCCGGTCGCCAACGTCGTCGCCGTCATCGCTGAGGATGACGAGGATCCGGTGCACGTCGGGGCGCGCTATGCGGCGCCGGCAGCCCCACCCGCTGCTGAGACCGCCTCCCCTGCTCCCTCGGCGCCCACCGCCGGTGCCGCCGCAGGAGGAGACCGCCGGCCGATCACGCCCGCCGCCCGCAAGCTCGCCAAGGAGCATGGGGTCGATCTGGGCCAGGTTGCGGGGAGCGGCCCGGGTGGCCGCATCACGCGCGAGGACATCGAGGCGTTTCTCGCGCAGCCCCGCGCGGTGGCACCGACGGTTCCGCTGCGCGGCGCGCGCAAGGTCATCGCCGCGCGGATGTTCCAGAGCTTGCAGACCACCGCCCAGCTCACCGTCACCACGGAAGCCGACGTGACTGCGATGGTCCAGCGCCGGGATCAGCTCAAGGCCGAGTTCCCGCTCACCTATACCGACCTGATCGTCGAGGCGGTCGCCACGGCCCTGCGTCAGCATCCGCACGTCAACGCCACCGCGACGGCTGACGCGATTCAGCTACACTCGGAGATTCACATCGGCATTGCCGTTGCCCTCGACGACGGGCTGATCGTTCCGGTCATTCGCAACGCCGACCGGCTCGCCGTGCGCGACATCGCTGCGGAGTCACGCCGCCTCGCCGATGCCGCCCGGCGCGGGACACTCAGCCCCGACGACCTGACCGGCGGCACCTTCACCATTACCAATCTCGGCGTGTATGGTATCGATGCGTTCACACCGATCATCCACCTGCCCCAGGTCGCCATCCTCGGCATCGGCCGCGTGGTCCCGAAGCCCGCCGTGCACGACGGCGCCATCGCCATTCGGCAGTTGATGACGCTCAGCCTCACCTTCGACCACCGCGTCATCGACGGCGCCCCCGCCGCGGCGTTTTTGCAGACGGTGGTCCGCCACCTTGGCGCGGACCGCGGCGGACCTTGACCGTCCGCGGCGCCATGGCGCGCGCCGGCAAGGGTTAGGAGCCGATTCTGTGAGGCGACGACGCTCGACGCGGCCACGGCGCCGGCGCTGCAGCAGGCCGTGCGGCAGCGGGCGCTCTCATCTGACGCGAGCCGGAAGATACCGCACGCCGCCACGGCAACGAAACCCGGTGGAGCCCCACGCGCCGCGCACGCGGGGCTCGCGCCGGCCCCCGATCTTAGGGAGATTGCGCCTTGAACAGCCGCTCGTTGCTGCTGGTGGCGCTGTTGTACTCAGCTTTCCAACATGCCAACCCGTTGCCGCCCTTGAGCTGGACCGTCACGGGTAGGACGATCCACTGCAGCGGGGAAAGGTTCAGGGTCGACCCCTTGCCCTTCACCAGTACCTTCGCCTTGGAGTCGTCCCCAGGCCTCAGGCGAATCACCTGGATGACGTCCGGCGCCAGGTAAACAAAGCTGGAACCCTTCGCTTTCCATGAAAAGCCTGCAGGGACCCGCGCGCCAAGCAAGAGCCCGGGGTTCCCGTTCACATCGACCGTGCCGTCGTAGATACAGAACGCGTAATCAGTAGCCAACTGCGGATTGCCGAGATCCTGGGGGGAGGTGTGGTCGCCCCGCAGCCACTTCCAGGTGACGCGCTCGGTCTTGACATCCCGGAGCTTGATCGAGCTCTTCCCAGCCTGCTTGCAGTGTGTGTCAAGCGTTGGAACACATCCGAGCACGCCATCGCACGAGAGACACGGAGCGCACGTAACCGGCGTGCCGCCCGAGCAGCTGCCGCCGAAGCAGCTATCGTTGCTCGTGCAGGGATCACCGTCGTCACAGGGTCCGCTTCGCTGCGCGTGTCGGCAGACACCCTTGCCGTCGCAGAGATCGCTCGTGCACTGATAGCCGTCGTCTGGGCAGGCGGTCGCCGGCATGACGGAGGGAATCCTCGCGCGCCGCACAGAGATTCGGCGATAGTAGTTCAGCATGAGCGGAACAGTCGTTGTGAGACAGGGCAACAAGTTCCAGCCCAAGTGCCGTGACAATATGTCGAAGCGTATCGAAACTCGGAATGCTGCCGCCCGCTTCGAGACGCGCGATCGCCCGCTGCGTGCTCCCAATTCGCTTCGCCAACTCCGCTTGCATCGTCCGCCTCCGTTCGCGCGCCTCTCGGACCCGTTCCGCCAGCTCGAAGGCGTCCTTGGCTGCCGGTAGCCACGACAACGCTCTTGGCTGTCGGCTCTCGCGCGCTTGGTGCGCGTCCAACTCCGCCGTTTGGGAGTCATCTTCTTCCGCGACCAGTGTATTGGCAGCCGTCGGTTCGCGCCGGTCACGCTGCCACTCTCACCCGCCACTCCAGCTCGAGTCCAAGCAAGAGGGAAATACGGTAGAGCTGTTCGAGGTTTTTGTTCAAGATCGATGGATCAAGGAGCCGCTGGATTTGGTTGTCTGACGTTCCGAGCTGCGTTGCGAGGTACCGCTTCGAGATCCCCTTGGCAGTGAGAGTTTCGCGGATCCGCGCGAGAACCGTCTACGATCCCGACTTCGAGTAAGATGAGGAACCTTGTGCCGTAGCGAGGATCAACATCGGCAGTCGGACGGTGGTTGCCTGGACGGGACGCCACGGTCCTTGACGTGTCCACATGCAGATCGATATGGTGACCACATGAGGACCGCAGAAAGGATCGTCGGGGTTCGTGAGCTGCGGGCGCGTCTGAGTGGGTACCTGCGCGAGGTGGCGAAAGGCGGGACGGTCACCATCGGTGACCGCCGCCGGCAGCCCGTGGCGCGGCTGGTGCCCGTAAAACTTGCGGCTGGCGTCGAGCGCGTCAGGAGACTCGCCGAGCGCGGGATGGTCCAACTGGGCTCCGGCAAGCCAGGAGGCCAGCGGCCGGTCAAACCCCGTCCGACGCGCCGCACCGTCGCGGATTTGGTGATCGAGGATCGCCGGTGATTCTGTACCTCGACACGAGCGCTCTGGTGAAGCTGTACGTCGAGGAAACGGGGACGACTGAGGTCGCGGTCTGGGTGGAGCAGGCGAGCATCGTCGCCACGGCGCGTATCGCCTATGCCGAGGCTCGGGCGGCTTTCGCCCGACATCGACGCGAGGGCGGACTGACCGCGGCGCTGCTGCGTCGCGTCGTCGCTCATCTGGACGCGGACTGGGGGCGCTACGCCGTGGTGGAGATCAGCGATGCACTGGTACGCAACGCCGGCCGTCTGGCCGAGCGTCACGGGTTACGCGGGTTCGACGCCATCCACTTGGCGGCTGCCACCGATCTCCGCGATCCCGACGATGGGCTGGCATTCGGGTGCTTCGACGGAGAATTGAACCGCGCCGCGCGGCGTGAACGGCTCACCGCCTTGGTGCGATAGATCGGGCCGACCGGAGGTTTGCCTACCCACAGGCTCCACTCGCGACCGCGGGCGACAAGATGGACAGGGACGGCCTGCCGGCACCGGCTCGTGGTGCGTCGGCGATTGTCGTCCGCGGCGAACCGGTGTTAGTCTACGTTGCCAGCGATGACACGGGTTCTGCTCAGCAACGTCCGCCCGGATCCGGTCGACACCGGCGTCGTCGCCTCGCTGATGGACCCGTTCGGAGAGCGCTTCACTCGCGGGCAGGGCCTGTTCACCCTGACCGGTCACCTGCACCACGTCGGCACGCACCTGATCGCGCAGAACATCCAGGCTCCAACGACGGTGCTGGAGTACCCAACGCTCGACGACTTCCGCGCCGAGGTGGACAAGGGCTACGACGTCATCGGCATCAGCTTCCTGATCCACCATACCGACCGTGCCCTGGAGATGTGCCGCATCGCGCGGGAGCGGTCACCGCGGAGCACGCTGGTTCTCGGCGGCCACGGCACGCTGAACCTCGACGAGGCGGTCCCTGACGAGCGGCAGCGGCAGGTGCTGTTCGACCACGTCTGCCGGGGCGACGGCGTGCGGTTCATGCGCGAGTTGCTCGGCGAGCCGGCGGACGCGCCGGTGCGGCAGGGCATCTTCCCCCGCAACGGCATGGCGCCCCCTTGGCTGACCCGCTACCCGCCGGGCATCGTCGTCCCGCTGGTCGCCGGGTTCGGCTGCACCTGGCGCTGCGAGTTCTGCGCCTCGGCTCGCTTCTGGGATCACCGCCGCATCGAGTTTGCCGGCGCCACGGAGCTGTACGCCGATATCCAGCGGCTCTATCGCATCTACCCCGGCCTGCAGAGTTTCTTCATCATCGACGAAGACTGGATGGTGCAGACCAAGACCATTCGCGAGCTGATCCCACTGATGAGCGGGGACCGTACCTTCGGCGGCCTGGCGAAGTTCAACTTCATCACCGAGAGCAGCATCGCGTCACTCCGGCAATACGATCCGGACGAGCTGCTGTTGAGCGGGCTCTCGTACGTCTTCATCGGGTACGAGTCGAAGTTCACCGACGCGCTCGGCTTCGCGAAGCGGCTGGGTGAGGCGGAGCAGGTGTTCGGTACGCTCCGGGAGCGGGGCATCTGTACCAATGGGGCGATGATGGTCGGCTGGGACTTTCACACGCCCGAGAATCTCCCCGAGGACCTGGAGTACTTCATCCGTTGCCGGCCGACCTACGCGCAGTTCTCACGCGTGGTCCCGTATCCGGGTACCGCGCTGTGGGAGCGGCTCGAACAGGAGGGCCGACTCGACCGCTCCGTACCCTGGAAGGATCATCACAACTACGGCGGCTCCTATCGGCATCGCCACCTCACGGCCGAGCAGGTCCATCACTTCATCGAGGCGGGTTACCGCCGGATGTACGAGACCCTCGGGCCTAGCTTGCTCCGCATGTACGACACTTTCCTCGACGGCTATCAGTACTGCCAACGCCGGGAGCGGCGCGAACTCCGCGAGGACAAGGCGGCGTACTACCGTGGCCGCCTGCAGGCCCTGTCTCCCCTGCTCAAGGTCTTCCGGGTCTTTGCCCCGAACGCCCACGTCCGCCGCCTGGCGGAAGAGACCGAGCGGCGCCGGAACGACCTTCTCGGCCCGCCGTCCCTGGCGCAGCGTGCCGTCGCCAACGCCCTCGTCGTGCGCGCCGCGAGCTACGAGACACGGACCGCGCTGCGCCCGCGCCACACCGCGCGGCGGACGTTCCCCTGCAAACGCTACATCTACGACCGCCGCCAGTTACCCGATGCCCGCCCCTTCCGTGTCGAGTACGATCACGCCGACCTCGGCTTCCGCGTCCAGCGCTGGCTGATGCAGCGCGCTGGACGCGCGTAGCAGGATGCTGAAAAAGGACGCGCTTATGCCCTTCGTCGGGGCTCAGGACATGCTTCGAGAGCCTCAGCATGAGCGGGAAAGTCCTTGTGAGACAGAGTGTTCCGCTCACCCTGAGGCACTCGAAGGGTGGGCGGAACACCTTTTTCAGCATCCGGTTAGAACTGCAGCGTGAACCGGACCTCCGCCTCGTCGCGCCGGGCGTTCAGACCGCCAGCCCCCCACGGGTCGAGGGTCGGTCCCCGGTGGAAGTTGGTGTAGAACTTCCCGCCGACCCGGACGATGAAGTTGTTCGTGTAGAAATACTGGATGTGCGGCTGCGCCAGCAGGCTCATGTTCACCGGGTCAAATGCCAGCGCGGCAAACGGCATGATCGAGCCGCCCCGGTAGAAGCTGAATCCCGCGAAAGTCAGGAGGGTTTCCCAGCGGTGGACGGTGTCGCTGTTCACGCCGGTGAAGGAGCTGTTCTGGACCCGCTCGTTGACACCCGCGTGCGGGCCGCTGAGCCACTGGCCCATGCCGTTGTTCTCGATCAAGCCGCTTGGAAAGATGTTCGAATCCGTCGGCGAGAAATACGGGGACTCGCTGGCGGTGATGTTCGACCCCCGCAGCCACGGCGTCGCCCCGTTCACGTAGCTGAAGAAGAACTGACCGGTCAGGAACCAGGTTGATTTCTTGTTGAGCCAGCGAATCCATGTGGGACGGTCGAAACCAATCATGCCAGCCCATACGTCGCGCTTCGTCATCCCGGGGGCGAACTTCAAGTCCTGGCTGCCGGCAACGAGGATGGGAGGACGATCTCCGGTCGAGACGATGTACTGGCCATTGGCGTCGCGGATGGGCAGCTTCGCGGAAATGTACGGGATGCCCAACGCGTACGCCGTCTCCAGCCGAAAGACGGCTTGGGTGAAATCGCCCTCGAAGTAGTTCGCCGTCAGACCGAAGATGTGAACGTACGGATGGACGAACTCGGCATCAACAAACCCGCGGAACACCTGGGTGCCGATGTCACCAAAATACGCGGGTTGGTAGTTGCCGGCACCATCGAAGGTCCCGACCAGGTTCTGAATCTCGCAGCCCTCGGCTTTGTTGCAGCGGCTGCGGGCACCCGTGACCTGACCATCCGCCTTGCGAATCGTCGTCGTGCTCTGCAGGTCGGTTCTCACCTCCTTGATCTTGAGCGCAAACGCGTTCGAAGCCGCGGCGCCGATACCGCGACCACGATGGTACAGGTAGTTCGTCGTGAACTCGAGCCCTTGGGGCGTCACGCCGTGGAACCGAGCGCCGATGCCGCTCGCTTGGCCCGGGTTCTTCTCGAAGTCGCCGATTTGAAAGCCGGTACCGTTCAGGTTGAACTCCGGGCTGACCAGCCCGCGCAGATCGGGAGACACCACCTGAACCTGCCCGGCGCGCACCGGGCTCGGATAGGGCGCCGCCCACGGCCGCGGCAAGAAATCCGGTCGAATGCCCGGCTGATAGTCAAACGGGTTCCACACCACTTCAAAGAAAGTGTTCGTCAGTTTGTCGAGCACAGGAACCGGAATCCTCGAGATGTCCCACAGGCCCTTGATCATCCAGAGCGGTTCGCGAATCTCGGTGAAGGGCTCCTGCTGCAGGTGCCAGCGCAGGTCGATGGGGTTCCAGATGTCCATCATGCGGAACTGATCGGATTCCCCCCAGACGACCTGCTGGCGGCCGACGCGAAAGCTCACCGGCAAGTCTTTCAACGAGAAATCCACATAGACTTCGCGAAGCTCGTTTTTCCGCTTGTAGTCGTTGCGGCTCACGTCCGTGCGGCTGTAGTTGCCTTCGCGCAGGCAATTCTCCACTCGTGGATCGCAATCGTTGCGCAAGGTCCCAACCCGGTTGCCCTCGATCGCTCCGCCAACCAGATCATCGAACTTGGTGACACCGCGCTGGTTGTCATTCGGACCCAGGTCGTAGAATCCGTCATAGACTCCGCGGTACAGGAGGTAGAACTTCGACTGCCGAATGAACGGGATCTCGAAACGGTCGATGAGCTTGCCCCGGGCGAACCAGTTCCAGTCGACTCGGAACCGGAACGTGTTCCGGTTCTGGATGAACTGGTACTGGTTTCCGTCTGGAACCCGGACGAGGTTTTGCGTCTCGAGGCTTCCCGACAGTTCGACCGCGCCGTACTTCAGCGTTGCCTGCGCGGGGTGCGCGGCGAGCGCCGCGAGCACGAGCATGAGCAACCCGGTGTCGAGAGCGTCCCACCAAGCCAACCGACCACGTCGAGCCATTGCCCCTCCTTCCTGCTCCGCGGCGGCTCCTAACTTGATCCCCTGCCGTCGCGACTGACGCGTCTCATAGGCGAAAAACGCAAGCGATTGCAAGCGCAAAGTGCGCACCTTCACGTTGACTCACCCGTGAGCGGCTGTTACTCGCATGGCTATGCCGAGCGTCCGCACACGCTTCGCCCCGAGTCCAACGGGCTACCTGCACATCGGTGGGGTGCGCACCGCGCTGTTCAACTACCTGTTCGCCCGTCACGAGGGCGGTCAGTTCATTCTGCGCATCGAGGATACCGACCGCGAGCGGTCCACGCCGGAGGCGACGGCCGTCATCCTCGACGGTCTCAGCTGGCTCGGCCTTGATTGGGACGAGGGTCCCTTCTACCAGAGTGAGCGCTCGGGGCTGTACCGCGAGAATGTCGAGCGGTTGCTCGCCGCCGGCCATGCGTATCGCTGCTACTGCTCACCCGCCGAACTCGAAGCCAAGCGTGCCGCAGCGCTCAGTGCCGGGCAGAAGCCGATGTACGACCGGACCTGCCGGAGCCGCACCGATCATCCCGAAGGGACCGCGTTTGTCGTTCGGTTCAAAGCACCGATCGTGGGCGAGACCGTGGTCCCCGATCTGGTCAAAGGTCCGGTGGTGTTTCAGAATCAGGAACTCGACGACCTCATCATCGTCCGCAGCGACGGCACGCCAACCTACAACTTCTGCGCCGTCGTGGACGATGCGCTGATGCGGATCACCCACATCATTCGCGGTGAAGACCACCTCACCAATACGCCCAAGCAGATCCAGCTCTACCGCGCCTTCGGGTTTCCCGAGCCGGCGTTCACCCACGTGCCGCTCATCCACGGCCTCAGCGGGGGCAGACTGAGCAAGCGACATGGTGCGACCTCGGTCACCGCCTATCGCGACGCCGGATACCTTCCCGACGCGCTCGTGAACTATCTCGTCCGCCTCGGCTGGTCGTACGGCGACCAGGAGATTTTCACGCGTCGGGAGCTGGTCGAGAAGTTCTCGCTCGATCGGGTCGGCACCGCCGCGGCCGTCTTCGATCCCGAGAAGCTCGACTGGGTCAACTTCCAGTACCTCAAGGTGCTTCCCCCCCGCGAGCTGGCGCTGGCGATCAAGCCGTTCATCGCCGCTCGCGGGTGGACGATTCCCGGCGACGAGGTGTGGCTGGAGAAGCTGGTGGTGACCCTGCAGACGCGCGCGAAGACGCTCGACGAGCTGGCCGCCTCCGCCCACTTCTATCTGTGCGACGACATCCAGATCGACCCCGCCGCCACCACGCATCTCGCCAAGACCGATCCGGCCGTCTGGATGGAACTCCGGCAGGGGCTTGCCGGCATTCCGGAGTGGAGTGCAGCCGCCATTCATGCCGTCTTCGATACGGTCATCGCGCGCCACCACCTGAAGCTCGGTCAGCTGGCGCAACCGGTGCGGGTGGCGCTCACGGGCGGAACAACGAGCCCCGGAATCTTCGAGGTCGCGGAGGTCGTTGGCAAGGAGCGTGTGCTCGCCCGTCTCGACCGGGCGGCGTCACGCGTCGGGCAGGCGGCTCAGGCACCGACCGGTACGTGAAGGGACGCCAGCCGCCTTGCACTTCTTGGCGGCTTTGCGTCTTGGCGCGAGAATTCTTGTCGGATCAAGCTCGACTGACTGGCATTGAGACTACCCCGCGCCGGCCTTTCCCGCCGCCTCGATCTTCGCCCAGGTATCGCGCAGCGGAACCGTGCGGTTGAACACGCGACGGCCCTCGGCGCAGTCGACCGGGTCGGCGCAGAAGTAACCCAGCCGCTCAAACTGGAACCGCTCGCCGGGCCGGGCCTGCGCCAGGCTCGGCTCGAGCCGGCAGTCGGTCAGGATCTCGAGCGACTCCGGGTTCAGGAACTCGGTGAAGTCGCGCCCCTCCTTGTCCGCCGCCGGGTTCTCGGTCACGAAGAGTCGATCGTAAAGTCGCACCTCCGCACCGACGGCGTGCGCCGCGGAGACCCAGTGGATGGTGGCCTTCACCTTTCGGCCGCTGGCCGCGCTGCCGCTGCGCGTCTCGGGGTCGTAGGTGCAGCGCAGCTCGATCACCTCGCCGGTGCGCTCGTCCTTCACCACGCCGACGCACTTGATGATATAGGCGTACCGCAACCGCACCTCACGTCCCGGCGCCAGGCGGAAGAACTGCTTCGGTGGGTCCTCGCGAAAGTCGTCGCGCTCGATGTACAGCTCGCGCGCGAACGGCACCGACCGCGTGCCCATGCTCGCGTCCTCTGGATTGTTGACCGCCTCGAGCATCTCGACCTGGCCTTCCGGGTAGTTCTCGATGACCACCCGCAGCGGGCGGAGCACGGCCATGACGCGGGGCGCGCGGCGGTTGAGATCTTCGCGCACGCAGTGCTCGAGCATCGCGATGTCGACCAGGCTGTCACGCTTCGCCACCCCGATCGCGTCGCAGAAGGCACGGATCGCCTCGGGCGTGTACCCGCGCCGGCGCAGCCCGGACAGCGTCGGCATGCGCGGATCGTCCCACCCGGCGACGTGGCCACCGGTCACCAGCTGGAGCAGTTTGCGCTTGCTCAGCACGGTGTAGCTCAGGTTGAGGCGGGCGAACTCGATCTGTTGGGGGTGACAGGGGACGGGCAGCTGGTCGAGGAACCAGTCGTAAAGGGGCCGGTGGTCCTCGAACTCGAGCGTGCAGATCGAGTGCGTGATCCCCTCGATGGCATCGGAGAGCCCGTGGGCGAAGTCATACATCGGGTAGATGCACCACGCATCGCCGGTGCGGTGGTGCGCCACCTTGCGGATGCGGTAGATGGTGGGATCACGCAGGTTGATGTTCGGCGACCCCATGTCGATCTTCGCGCGCAGCACGAGCGTGCCGTCCTCGAACTCCCCGGCCCGCATGCGGGCGAACAGGTCCAGGTTCTCCTCAACCGAGCGGTTGCGGTACGGGCTATCGCGCCCCGGCTCGGTGAGCGTGCCCCGGTAGGCGCGGATCTCGTCGGCGCCGAGGCTGCAGACGTACGCAACCCCCCGCCGGATCAGCTCGACACCATACTGGTAGAGCTGCTCGAAGTAGTCAGAGGCGTAGTAAAGGTGATCGCCCCAGTCGAAGCCGAGCCAGCGGACATCCGCCTGGATGGACTCCACGTACTCAACGTCCTCCTTGGTCGGGTTGGTATCGTCGAAGCGCAGATTGCAGATGCCGCCGAACTCCGCAGCGATGCCGAAGTTCAGACAGATCGACTTCGCATGCCCGATGTGCAGGTAACCGTTCGGTTCGGGCGGGAAGCGCGTGGCAACCCGACCTCCGTTTTTCCCGCTCTGGCGGTCTCTGATCACGATGGCGCGGATGAAGTCCGCCGGCGGTTCGCTCCCCGCCGGCTTCGGGCTCGGCTGCTCCCGCTCGTCGATTCCTCGTTGACTCATCGTCCGTTCCTTGAACGACTCCCCCCGCGGGAGCAGGACCTCGAAGCCCATTTTGCCTTTGTCATTCTCCCTAGTGTGCCAATTCCGAACAGGCACGCAATACCTCCGCAGCCTGCGGGGCGGCACGGGCCTGCTGAATTTGTAGGTGATGAAGCGAGAGCCCATCTCGTCCCTTTCCCGCAATACCCGCGGGAGTGCGGGTGAGGGTTCATCGTCCTGGGAGCTCGCGTTCCGACGGGGTTCAGACTGTACCAGAGGTCACCGCACCTTCCTCACAAATTGTCGAACACCCGGATGGCATCCTCCCTTTGAAGCCGCGGCGCGCAGGGAGCGTGCAGCGCCGAACGGGTGTCGCCGAACTGGTGTCGCTGAACGGGTTGACTTGAAGCGTCCGCCCGCTTAAGGTCAAGCGCTGCAACTTTTGATGAGGAGTCGGCTAATTGGTAAGCCACCTGACTCTGGATCAGGCGATTGTAGGTTCGAGTCCTACCTCCTCAGCTCACAAATTTCCGATTCGCGATTAGATATTGCCAACTGAGCGCGACCTTCAATCGGCAATCGAAAATCAGAAATCGACAATTCGAGTTACGGTCCCATCGTCTAGTGGCCTAGGACGCCGGCCTCTCACGTCGGTAACACGGGTTCGACTCCCGTTGGGACCACTTTGTTTTGCAAGGGGTTTTCGGGCGAAAGTGGTGACCTTGCACCCAGGGTCACCTGTCCGCTCGTGCTGCCGCCGCATCGGCAACATTCGCATGGTACTGTGCGAGGTCCTTCTGCGAGTGC
>Ga0316622_100000876_pt1 | contig 18621 bp, 20 predicted proteins | sample OWC_Aug_OW2_C1_D_FD_207646 | JGI IMG/M metagenome (GOLD analysis project Ga0316622, IMG submission 207646) | Wetland soil microbial communities from Old Woman Creek delta, Ohio, United States - OWC_Aug_OW2_C1_D5_C | ecosystem: Environmental > Terrestrial > Soil > Wetlands | place: USA: Ohio... | reverse complement strand
GGTGGAGCAGGTCCAGAAGATCGCCGAGATGAAGAAGGACTCGATGCTCGGCAAGGACAAGAAGGCAAGATTCAGAGAGGTCGTCGGGACCTGCGTGTCCATGGGCGTCACGGTCGACGGCAAGGACCCGAAGCAGGTCATCAAGGACATCGAGAAGGGCGAGTACGCGGGCCTCTGGTAGACTGCTTGTCACGCCGTCGCACGGGAGTTATATAACCTTATCGAACTAGCTGCGGCTCTCTTCTTGGCCTTCTCAGAAACCCATTTAAATGATGGATGCCAGAGGAATCCACGGGAAATGGAATGGAGTGCTTCCACTGCCTGCACGACAATCCGGACGGGGCGAGGTACTGCAACTCGTGCGGAGAGCGGATAGACCCTCCGTCGCACGACGACGTCAAGAGATGCGTTTCCTGCGGGAAACGCATGAGTTACGAGGTCTACTTCAATGTCTGCCAGCACTGCGGGTTTGCCTACAGAATCAAGATATCGAAGCCGAACGGCTCGAAGGCCGTGACCACCTGGAAGTACATACTGCTGTACTACCTCTCATTGGTCATGCCAGGCGCAGGACTCGTGATAGGCGGCGCATACATATCCACGCCCGGTCCCGATAGAAGATTAGGCAAGGACTGTGCGGTCCTGGGAATACTCAACCTCATGACCGTCGGCATCGCCGTGTACTATCTCGGCCTCTTGAACGCGTTCTAGGCATTACGCAGTCCTGCGCCCTCTGGTCATCTTGAGCTTGGCAGCCTCGCATGCGATCGTTATCGGATCGACCGTTGGCGCCGCGGGCGGACAGTAGGCGGTCTCGAGCTTCGCTAGTTCGCTGACAGTCATACCCGCCTGGATGGCCACGGCGAACGCGTTGATACGCATATGCACCCTCTCCTCACCGACAATCTGCGCGCCGAGGACCTTGCCAGTCTCCGGGTGCGCCAGGACCTTCACCATTATCTCCTTCCTGCCTGGATAGTAGTCCGGGAGTGTGAACGATCTCACCTTGCCCACGATTGGCTTGATGCCCACCGCCTCCAGCTGGGGCGTCGTGGGACCGACCGCTGCGACCTGGCATCCGAATGGTTCGGTGGCACGCGTGAGTATGAAACCCGGCGGGAGCCTGTCGCTTCCACCGGCTGCGTTGACCCCGGCGACCATCGCCATCTTCACCGCGATGGTTCCCAGGCCACTGACCACTGGTTTTCCCGTGATCAGGTCATTATACTCCGTGCAGTCCCCGATGGCGTAGATGTCCTTCTCGCAGGTCTCGCACCTGTCGTTGACGGTTATCTGCTTCGTCACGCCAACACTACATCCGGCCTGCTTCGCCAGCTCAGTCTCCCCGCGCTGGCCTGTCGCGATGACAATCAGGTCGGCATAAGGAGTCCTCTCCTCTCCTGTCGACCGCTCGTTGGCAACAACGGCGTTTGCCCTGTCCTCTCCAAGTATCTCGGTAACCTGGTAGTTGGTCAGCAGTTTGACTCCGTGCTTGGCGATCGCATCGGTCATCAGTTGGGCCATGTCTTCGTCAACCATCGCGAGGATGCAGTTGCTCAGGTACTCCACGATAGTGACCTTGCAGCCCCTCACCATCAGAGCCTCGGCAACCTCCAAGCCTACAAGGCCCGCGCCGACGACCACCGCCCTCTTGCCTTTGTGGCCGAGGGATTGGATGCCTCTTGCGTCCTCGATCGTGCGTAGGACATAGACCCCCTTCTTGAGTTCCCCTGGCTGCCCCCCGTCTCTGAAGACGCCTTTGATCGGGGGGACGGACGCCCTCGCCCCTGTGGCCAGGATGAGTGAGTCGTAGGGAAGCTCCAGGGACTTGTCGGCGGACTTCGCGTATACGATCTTCTTCTCCTTGTCGACTTTGCCGACCTCTGTCCCGAGGTGCAGGTCTATCCTGTTCTTCTTGAGGCGCTCCTCCGGCGCCTCGATCAGGTTGACGAAATCGGGAATGATTCCGGAGATACCATAGGGGAGGCCGCACCTCGAATACTGCGGATAAGGTTCTCTCTCGATGATCGTGATCTCCGCTGTCCTGTCCGTCTTGCGCGCGAACTGTGCCGCGGTCGCTCCGCCGCAGCCGCCTCCTACGATGACAATCCTCCGAACCATGGCTTGGCCTCCCTCCGCAGAGCCCCTCAATAACCTAGCTAATGTAATTTAGTTTCCCCAACCCATGCTCCGAACACCCAAGCCCGCGTAGCCAACCTTCTTTGAGTGGTACTTCGATGACTGCAGGCCTTGTCCGAGAACCGCATCCGAGACTCGGGAGAAAGGAACCCTGAGTCAAGAGGTCACCTGAACTGGCTGATTGCGATAGTCGTCATCGCAGTAGTGATTGGCGTGGGGGGAGCAGTATTCCTGATGAGCCTTGAATTTGGATCGCAGCCAAGTCCGCCAACCGCTGGACTCGTGGCATCCGGTTCGTGGAGCAACAAGGTGTTCACAATAACGGACATGGAAGGAGAACTGCGCTGGTCGGACGCGAAGATCATGATTTCCAACGCCTCGGACTTCACGGATTGGAGCCCGATCACGGAGAGCCTATGGTTGGGACCGGGATTGACTCAGGACCTGGGTGAGAAGCAGTTCGGCTCGGCGAATCTGCATTGCAGCGTGACGGACCTCGAAGGGAACGGCCGACTGGACGCAGGTGATTTCTTCACCCTACGATGGCTGTCGGGGGACGTCAGCACAGATGGCCTGTCCGTCGCCATCTTGAACGAGCAGATCGGGATGCGCCTGTGTGGTGTGTGGTTCTGAGATGAGCCAGTACCTGGGTTCGCCCTCTTGGAGCCCTCGAAAAGCCTTATAAACCCCTTCTGCATTGGCCTCACTCCCTAGGCATGTAGGAGAGCCTCGTGCTCGTTAGCACTACATCGGAGGGGTCACATTGGTAGACCAACACCTCATCGACCTAATCAAGAAGCTTCAAGCAGAGTCGAAGCAGAGGAAGTTTGTAGAATCGGTTGAACTCGCAGTCAACCTGAAAGACATCGACCTCACCAACCCCAAGAACAGGATACAGGAGGAGATAATCCTCCCCAATGGCAGGGGGAAGCAGATCAAGGTCGGCGTCTTTGGCAGTTCTGAGATGGCAATGAAGGCAAAGGGTGTCGCTGACATCATCATTCAGCCAGACGAGATCGAGACCCTTGCGGGCAACAAGGCCAAGGCGAAGAAGTTCGCGAACAACGCAGACTTCTACCTCGCAGAGGCCCCGCTCATGCCCACGATCGGTAAGCGCCTAGGCGTCGTACTTGCCCCTCGGGGCAAGATGCCGAAGCCGATACCGCCGGGCTCGGACCCGAAGGCGGCCATCGACAAGCTCAGGAGCAGCGTCACTGCCAGGACCAAGGACAGGAAGACCTTTCACATGCCCATTGGCACAAAGGACATGCCCCCGGAGAAGCTCGCGGAGAACCTCGATGCGGTCCTGAAGAGGCTCATGACGAAGCTCGAGAGGGGCAGGCAGAACATCCAGTCGGCCTACGTGAAGACCACGATGGGACCATCCTTCAAGGTGATGTGAGATGGCGCACGTGGCATCATGGAAGAAGGACGCGGTGGCCGACCTCACCAAGAAGATGGCCAAGAGCAAGGTCATCGGCATAATCGATGTTCACGGCGTTCCGGCGCCCGCCTTCCAGACAATGAGGACCAACCTCAGGGGGAAGGCGGAGATTGTCATGCTCAAGAACACCCTTCTGAAGATCGCGATCCAAGAGACCGCGAAGAGCAAGAAGGGCCTGGAGAAGCTCGCGGAGGCAGTCGACGGGCAGTGCGCCGTCGTGACCTCCGACATGAACCCTTTCAGGTTGTTCAGGCAGCTCGATGCGACCAAGACCAAGATGCCCGCCAGGGGCGGAGAGATCTCCCCTGACGACATCGAGATCAAGGCCGGGGACACGCCGTTCAAGCCCGGACCGGTCGTCGGGGAGCTGCAGAAGGCCGGTCTGCCCGCAGCGATCGAGCAGGGCAAGGTCGTCATCAAGAAGGACAAGCTGCTTGTGAAGAAGGGCGACAAGATCCCGAGGGATGTCGCACTGGTTCTCGGCAAGCTCGAGATATTCCCGCTCACCGTCGGCCTGGATCTCAGCGCGGCGTTCGAGGACGGCATGGTCTACAAGAAGGATGTCCTCGCGGTCGACGAGACCGTCATACTCAACCAGGTCAAGCTCGCCGCGGCCGGGGCGATGAACCTGGCAGTGTTCGTCTCGTACCCGACAAGGCAATCCATAAGACCGATGCTCGCGAACGCCCACTACAAGGCGATCAACCTCGCGGTCAACGCGAACATAGCCAACAAGGAGACTGTCAAGCTCATGCTGGCCAAGGCAAACGCCCAGATGCTGTCCCTCGCGTCCAAGGTCCCGGGAGGCCTGGACGACGATTTGAAGGCCGCCCTCGAGGGCGCCCCGAAGCCGCCGGAGGACAAGGGCGGAGAGCCGAAGAAGGAAGACGACAAGAAAGAGGACAAGAAGGTCTCCGAGGAAGAGGCGGCGGCCGGCCTGGGAGCACTATTCGGATAATTGAGGTAAGGAGGCAGAAAGATGGAGTATGTGTACAGCGCGATGGTCCTGCACGCGGCGAAGAAGCCGGTGTCGGAAGACGGCATAACGAACGTCCTGAAGGCAGCCGGCGTGACGCCTGACGCAGCCCGCGTCAAGGCGCTGATCGCGGCGCTCGAGGGAGTCAACATCGACGAGGCCATTGCCACAGCGGTGGCCGCGCCAGTCGCAGCCGCACCCGCAGCTGCCGGACCCGCGGACAAGAAGGACGACAAGAAGAAAGAGGAGAAGAAGGAAGAGAAGGGAGTCACAGAGGCAGAGGCGGCAGCTGGTCTCAGCGCGCTCTTTGGTTGAAATCCCTCACTTCTTTTTCAAACCTCTTCTCGAATCCACTTTGAATCGGAAGAAGAATAGGTCGGCCGGAATCGGGTTGGTCATCTCGAAGCTGTGAGCGAAGGCGCTACTCCTGATCGAGCATCTTGTTGACTTCCTTCTCGAAGATCGAGACTATCTCGTGGCCGATCTCTTTTCTGAGCTCGGGCGGAACCAGTTCTATTCCGATCTTGGCGCCGACCTTCCCGATCTTGAGCACTGCGTAGGCCTCGTGGATCTTGGCTTCCATGAGGTCCTTCACGGCCTCCTTGAGTTCCTTTCTCAGCTCGGGACTGGCATCCAGCTTCTCCTTGATCTGTTTCTTGACCTCTTCTCTGACGAGGTCCTGAACCGCTTCCACCAGAAGAGTCTCAGAGCTGAGCATGGTGCGCGTGCCTTTCAGGACGCTGCTGATGATGTCTTCGTCGCCTGCCATTCTCTCCCCTCCGACGACAGCGTTGGAGCCTTAAATCGTTTGCCCCTCAGAAGGAGTCTCGTCGCACCCAGGCGTATCTCTTAAAATATCGAGACGCACATAGCGAGACCGATTCCCAGAAGCTGACACCCATGTGGGAAACTACTGGCAAGAGCGTGTTCAAGGACCAGCGCACACTGTCGTTCGACTACGTGCCCTCCAAGCTGGTCCACAGGGAGGGGCAGATGAAGAGACTCATCATGCTCTACCGTCCGGTGGTCGAATCGAACTTCGCGCAGAACGCGGTCCTCACCGGCAGCGTCGGAACGGGAAAGACCGCCACCGCCAAGCGGTTCTGCATGGATCTGAAGGACTTCGCGGAGAAGCAGCAGAAGGCTGTCGACTGGGTGCTCGTGAACTGCAGGCAGAGGAATAGCGAGTCCAGTGCCGTCCTGCACATCGTCAACCACTTCCAGCCCAACTTTCCAGACAGAGGATTCTCGATAACCGAGATGCTCCGGATACTCAGGAAGGATCTCGAGAAGAGAAAGGTGCATCTCATAGTCGTGCTCGACGAAGCCGACATGCTGCTGAAGAAGGCCGGCTCGGACATCATCTACAAGCTCACGAGGTTCGGCGAGGAGAAGATCGACAGCAAGGAGCTGGTGTCCCTGATCCTCATCTCGCAGAAGAACGTCTTCGACATGCTCGACGCGAGCTCTGCGAGCACTTTCAAGCGCACCAACATCATCGAATTCGGCAAGTATTCCACAGAGGAGCTGCGTGACATAGTCACGCAGAGGGCCGAGCTAGCACTGCACGACCGGGCGATAGACAAGGACGCTATCGACATCATCGCCGAGGTGTCCTCGGAGTGGGGCGATGCGCGATTCGCAATCGAGATCTTGGAGAAGGCGGGAATGCTCGCCGACGAGGAGAGCGCGGGCAAGGTCAACGTCGAGCACGTGAGGGCCGCGAAGGCGGAGGCGTATAGCTCGATCACCGAGTCTAAGCTTATCGGACTTGATAATCACCAGAAGCTCGCTCTCCTGGGAATTGCGCGTGCCTCCAGGGGCAAGGCGTATATAACCACGGGCGACGCAGAGAGGGCCTACAAGGTCGCCTGCGAGGAGTACGACGAGAAGCCGAGAGCGCACACGGCCTTCTGGACCCTGATGAAGGATTTGGACATGCTGGGCGTGGTCAGTGCGAAGAAGAGCGGGCCCGGGATTTCTGGCAAAACCACCGTGATAACGCTGTTAGACATCCCTGCAAAAGTGCTAGAGGCCCGCGTTCGAGAACTGCTCAAAAAATGACCGTTTCTGTACCATGACTGGGTAGCGCAACTTAAGTCAGAATAATTAAATACCGCCGGCTCCGTGCCACGTCTGTCACGGAGGGTTGGCTGATTACTAACTCAGATAAGCCAGCCATTGAGCTAATCAGAATCGAAGAGGGTTTGTGCTATGTTGTTAGGGAGCGCAAGCCTTTCCTCGCATACAAGCTCTTCGAATCGAACATCTCGGATCAGATCCCTGGACTATGCGTGACAAGACAATTCCCCGACAAGGTCAAGGAGATCTTCGACGTGAGGGACTCGCGCATCCTTTGGCTCAGCCACACACCGGGCAAGGACCATCACAACCCCACGAGCATAGGGACCTTGGCAACGGTCATCTCTTCTTTCATAGAGCGCTACAAGCGTTGCATCGTGCTCATAGACGGGCTCGAGTACCTTGTGATCAACAACGGTTTCCAGCAAGTGCTCCGGTTCGTGGAGCACATCAACGAGCAGGTGATGCAGAGCCGTTCGACGGTCCTCATACCCATCAGCCCGAGCGCGTTCAGCGAGAAGGAGCTGGCCCTGCTTGAGAGGAATGTCGAGGTCATCGAGCAGCCCACGATGAGCGTCAACCTCGAGAAGGACTTCTCACAGCTCATAGACGAGTACAGGTAGATCGGGTTCCGAAGAACCCCTCAGTTTTCGCCGTCCTTGAAATCGTACGTCGCCAAAGCTTTTGCAGGGCTTAGTTGATGCCTCCCTCATGCACAAGACGCCCATCCACGACGAGCACGTGAGGCTTGGCGCCAAGATGGTCTGGTTCGCAGGCTGGGACATGCCCATCCAGTACACCACCATAATCGACGAGCACATGGCGGTCCGCTCGAAGGCGGGCGCGTTCGATGTCTCCCACATGGGGGACTTCCTGATCAGGGGCAAGGGGGCGGGAGACCTTGTGAACACACTGTGCACGAACGACGTCCAGTCTCAGCCAATCGGCCGATGCGTCTACGCGCACATGTGCGATGACCAGGGCAGGATATTGGATGACACGATCGTCACCGTCCTCGGCGACGATGAGTACTTCATGGTCCCGAACGCGGCCACAGCCCAGAAGATGGAGAAGTGGGTTCGAGGGCACATGCACGGTCCAGAGCTTCAGAACATGTCAATGGATCTGGCTTGCGTCGCCGTTCAAGGACCTGTTGCCAAGGACGTCATGGCGGCACTCACATCTGAAGACCTCTCCGCGCTGAAGAGTTTCTGGGGAGGCTTCTACCAGCTGGACAAGATAGACAGCCACAACACGAAGCTCGTCACCGACCTGCTCCACGCGCGCGGGCACATGCACGGCCCGGGAGTCTCGGCCTTCGTTTCCAGGACCGGGTACACCGGAGAAGACGGATTCGAGATTGTGTGCGAGAACGCCGACGCGGTGGCAGTCTGGAGGGCGGTGCTAGAGAAAGGAGGCCCGTTGGGGCTCAAGCCCGCTGGATTGGGGGCAAGGGACACGCTCAGGCTGGAGAAAGGCATGCTTCTGTCGGGCACGGATTTCGACGGTTCGCAGACCTCAGTCCAGACAGGCCCTGGATGGGCAATAGACTGGAATCATGATTTCATAGGCAAGCAGGCGATGGTGCAGCAGAAGGCGTTGGGGAAGTACGACAAGCTAGTCTGCATGCTGACTGAGGACAGGGGGATTCCCCGCCACGGATATGACATAATACACGAGGGCCAGCCGGTCGGCAAGGTCACGAGCGGCACGATGTCCCCAGTCCTTAAGAAGGGCATCGCCATGGGGTATGTCCCGATCGGGATTTCTCCGGTCGGAACTGCAGTCAGCATCAGGATAAGGGACACGGACGCGAAGGCGCGGATCGTGAAACCACCATTCGTGAAGAGGGGTTAGCATGGAACTGAAGCAGGCGATGGAAGAGATGATCATGGTCCCCGGGGTCTCCGGGTTCGAAGACGACATCAGAGAATACATCAGGGGCAAGGTCGAGGAGTTGGGCCTCAAGGCGAAGGAGGACAACATCGGCAACCTGTTGACAACCATAGGAGACTCTGGCCAGCACGTGCTGTTCGTCGCTCACATGGACGAACTTGGCCTTATTGTATCCAAGATAGACAACGACGGCTCGATCAGGATACGCAAAGTCGGAGGCATCGATGACCGCACCCTTGTGGGGAGGGTCGTCGAGATCAAGACCCAGAAGGGGAAGGTGACCGGCGTGCTCGGGCTCAAGCCCCCGCACCTTATGACTGACCTGGACGACCGGAAGAAGGTCGTCGTCTGGCAGGATGTGCGGGTCGATGTCGGAACCAGGAGCAAGAAGGAGACGGAGCGCCTCGGCGTACGAGTGCTCGACCCGATGGTGTTCAAGAAGGACATTTCGTACATCACTCCGGACATCGTATGTGCCAGAGGTGTGGACGACCGCGCGGGCTGCGCAATCATCTTCGATGCTCTGGAGAAGCTCAAGGACCGCAAGCTTCCCCTGAAGATCACCTTCGTATGGAGCGTTCAGGAGGAGATCGGCCTCAAAGGAGCGAAGGTCGTAGGGTTCAACCTGCATCCTGACTATGTTTTCGCTATTGACACCATGACCACGACCGACGCCCCGCAGATGGGGGATGTCTTCGAGAGGATCTTGATAGGGAGCGGCCCTGCGCTACGAATGTTCGACAACGCTGCGATTGCATCACCCAAGCTACGGAAGATGATCGAAGAGGTCGCGAAGGCCGCGAAGATACCCCTCCAGTACGGCACTGGTGGGGGCGCGACCGACGGGGCAGCTATGCAGGATTTCGGGTCGTTGATGATGCCTCTCGGCATTCCGATGAGGTACACACACTCACCGACGGAATGCGCAAGCGTCAAGGACATGGAGAACACATCGAAGCTGATGGTCAAGATCGCCGAACGGATAGCGAAGGACTCGAAGCGCAGGTGAGTAAGTGAAGGAGAAGGCAAAGGAGGTCCTGACAGACCTAGTGCTCCTCAGGAGCACTTCCGATGACGACTCCGGGCCGATCGTCGACTACGTTTCTGCGAGGCTGAAGAAGCTGGGGCTCAAGCCAAAACACTACGGAGTGAAGGAGCATCCTGCGATCGTTGCACAGTTCGGCAAGAACGGCGTCGCGCTGTCCGGGCATCTGGACACGGTCCCACACGGCGCTGGCTGGATGCACGAGGACGGCGAGGTCGAGGACTGGAAGCTCTACGGACGGGGGGCGTGCGACATGAAGGCCGGATGCACCGCCATGCTCCTGGCCGCCGAAGAGATGGTCGCTGCGAACATACCATTCACCCTTTGCTTCTCGACCGATGAGGAGACCACCATGATAGGGGCCGGTGAAGCAGCCAAAGACCCGGCGCTGAGGAAGGCTCCGGCGATAGTCGTGGCCGAGCCGACCGGGTTCGAGATAGTTGTGAGAGAGAAGGGGCTGCTTCACTTCGCACTCTCGACCAAGGGTGTGTCCGCTCACGCGAGCATGCCACACCTCGGAGACAACGCCATCACGAAGATGATGGGGTTACTGGCCAAGACGAAAGATCTGCAGAGGATCCCGAAGAACCCCAACAACGTCATGACGATGTGCGTTGACACCATCAAGGGCGGAACGAGGATCAACGTGATTCCGGATGAATGCGAAGTGGAGATAGACGTCCGCTATCCCCCGCACATGAACACGAATTCAGTGCTGAAACAGATAAGGGATCGGATTGGCCCGAATGGCTATGATGTGAGGATATTGCATGAGCTCGACCCGGTCGAGACGGATGTGAAATCCAGAGCCGTCAAGTCCATGAAGGAAGTGATAGGCCCGAAGGCCAGGACGACCGCCGTGCCTTACGCGACCGAGATGGTCATGCTGAAGGCGGCGAACAAGGTCCTAATGGTCTGCGGTCCAGGTGAGCCCGAGATATGCCACTGCAACGACGAGTGGGTCGATGTGAGAGAAGTTGTCAAGGCCGTCGACATCTACACCGAGTATTGTTCGAGATTGTCTGAAGGATAGGCGTTCTCATGTCGTTCCTTCCTGAGAAGAGGAGACGGCAATTCGAAGGTTCCGTCGAGGAGATCAGGCTTGCAGCTGTGATCGCTGGCTGCACGGAGATCCAGCAGACCCTGATGAATCATGGAATCATAGTTGAGACAAAGCCGATAGACCAATCCTCCACTCGTGATGATATCGAAGTGACACTGAGTATTCTCGAAGCAGGGATCTTGCGACTCGACCTGGTCGGAGGGCCTCAAGTCGGTCGCGACGTCAAGAAGTCGAAGAAGAGAATCAAGGGACTGAGAGAACTCGGGAAGTCCGCAGACAGGCTCGAGAAGGTAGCGGACGAGTTCTGAGGGCGCTGCGAAGCTTCCGGAGCTTCAGGATCAAGGGTACACTCTGGCAACTGTCCTCGGATAAGGAATCGCATCGCGTATATGCTCGAGCTTGCACACCCAAGTCACTATCCTCTCGATGCCGAGACCGAACCCGGAATGAGGGACTGACCCGTACTTCCTGAGGTCGAGGTACCACTGATAGTTGTCCAGGCCCTCGCCTTTGTCCCTCAGGCGCTCGATGATGAGGGCGTTGTCCGTCTCCCTCTCACTGCCACCGATTATCTCGCCGAACCCCTCGGGCGCCAGAAGATCGCTGTTCTTGTATGTCCTCTGGTCCTCCGGGTTCTCCTTCATGTAGAACGGTTTCAGCTCCTTCGGGTAGTTGATCACGAACACGGGGACCTCTTTGTCTGTCGTGAGGGTGCGTTCCTCGACCGCTCCGAGGTCGCTTCCCCATGAGACGCTGTGGCCCTTCTTCTGAAGGTAATCCATGGCCTCCTCGTACTTCATGCGCTCGAACGGGGGCTCAATCTTCTTGAGCGAGGCGGGGTCCCTTTTGAGGAGCTTCAGCTCCTCAGAGCACTCCGCGACCGCGTTCCCGACCATCGCGGACACGAGTTCCTCCTGGACCTTCATGTTGCCCTCGTTGTCCACCCACGCTGCTTCCATCTCCATGTGCCAGTACTCAGCGAGATGCCTCGGGGTCCTTGACTTCTCCGCCCTGAATGATGGCGTTATAGCGTAGACCTTGTCAAGCGAGTATATCAGAGATTCCAAGTAGAACTGGGCACTCTGGGACAGGTAAGCGATCCTGTCGAAGTACTTGAGCTGGAACAAGGTCGTGCTATCCTCGGGACACACGCCGGTCACTATCGGAGGGTTGACCTCGGTGTAGCCGTTCTCGTGGAACCACTCTCGACCACCACGGACCAGGGCGGCCTTGATCTTGGTGACAGCCGTCTGTTCCCTGGACCTGATCCACAGGTGCCTGAGGTCAAGCAGCAGCTCGGTGCTCTGATACTCTGTGATCGGGAAGGCCTCGGATGAGCCCACAAGCGTGAACTTGCTTGCGCGCACTTCATATCCCCCGGGGGCGCGCTTGTCCTCAGCGACCTCACCCTCTATCTCGACGGACGATTCGATACCCGCCTTGGTAGCACTCTCGAAGTCCGCATCAGGGACTGAGCCCTTCTTGACAGTGACCTGGACTAGACCCGTGGAATCGCGGAGCACCGCGAACACGATACCGCCGCTGCTCCTTGTCCGGTATATCCATCCTCTCACGCCGACCTTCTTTCCGACCTGGTCCTTGGAGAGGACTTCCTTGACAGATAGCATCCAGATGCCGAAGTGACACACCGCATATAAGCCCTTCGCATAGGGCGGAATGAACTTATCCAGCTGCATCGGTACGGCTGGCCGTGATCATCCGACAGGCCGACGAAGAGGACATGCCCTCCCTGATGAAGATCGAGGAGGAATGCTTTGGAGCGGAGAGGTTCGGCGCGAGTATTGTCCGCGCTTTCGTCGAGAGGGACGATACCTTCGTGCTCGCCGCAGTCGAAGGAGACGACATCATTGGGTCCGCGATGTGCATCATCTCGGAGGAGAGGGCGGAGGGCAGGATCGCGAGCATAGCAGTGCTCAGCGAGTTCAGGAGGAGAGGAGTCGGCTCGATGCTTCTGGAGGAGTGCGAGAGGGATTTCAGGGAACAGGCAGCGCTGAAGTTCTCCCTCGAGGTAGAGGCGACGAACGAGCCTGCGCTCAACCTCTACCTGGGCAAGGGATATGAGGTGAAGGCCACGATACAGGACTTCTACGGGTTGGGGAGGAACGCATTCTACATGGAGAAGAACGAGGACCCGACCAGACGAGAGGTCAAGGTGCGCTCCGCCTGATTGACAGCTCCAGCGGCAGCTTGTTGATCATCCACTTCTGTGCGCCTTCTGGGGACTCGTTTCTCGTGAGCATATTCGAATGAGTCTCACGCATGATGTGCTCCTTGTGGGATGATATTGCGGACTCCAGGTCAGGGTGACCGCGGTACTCCACGACGACCGGGTCCTCGAACTCCAGCTTCTGCTCCTTGCGCATATGCTGTATGCGTCTGATAACCTCCCTCGAGAGCCCCTCTAGCTTCAGGTTCTGGGTAATCTCTAAGGCCATGTAGACGTGAACATCCCCGATGCTCGCGTGCGAGTACCCTGGCTTCTCCTTCTCGCTGACGATGACGTCCTCCTCGGCGAGTGTGAACCCGCCCAACCTTATCTTGCCCTTGGACCTGAGATGCTTGACGAGTTCGTTCTCGTCGACCTTGGAGAGCAACTTGGCGATCTCATCAGAGCCCCCTTTCATCTTGGGCCCGAGGACCTTCAGGTTCGGGTGGACGGCGTACTGGATCATCTTCTCCCTGCTCTCAAGCACTTCCACGCGCTTGACGTTCAGCTCCTCCGAGATCATCTTCTCGAACCGGCGCAAGGTCCACGCCTTGTCGGTATCGACCGCTATGACCACCTGGTGGAGGGGCTGCCTGAGTTTCACATTGACCTTCTGCCTCGCGAGCCTACCGGCCATCACTGCCGTCGCGACGAGCGATATCTGTCTCTCCAGAGTTCCGTTGATGAGATCCTCGTTGGACTCGGGATACCTCTCCAGATGCACGCTCTCCAACGGACCTTTCAGACTCCTGTACAGCCAATCCGCGTAGAACGGGGCGATGGGGGCCATCAGTTTGGAGAGCCCGATCAGGCAGTCGTAGAGAGTCGAATGAGCGGAGAATCTGTCCAGAGGGTCGTTCTCCTCCCAGAACCGTCTCCTGGACCTGCGCACGTACCAGTTGCTCAAATCTTCTATGAAAGACTCGATCGCCCTCACAGCTCTGTGGACCTCGAGGTTGTCGAAACCGTCTCTGCACTCCTTCGCGGACGAGTGCAGTCTTGAGACGATCCACCTGTCGAGATCGTGTGTCCTCGAATACTCGTTCCCGGGCCTGAATCCGTACGCGTTGGCGTTCGACGCGAAGAACGCATAGACATTGTGCAGCGTGTTGAGCGTCCCGACCATCTCCTCGCGCACGCGCTCGACGGAGAACTGGAGGTCGTTCCAGACCGGGGTGCCGAGGAAGAGCAGGCGCGTTGCGTCCGCGCCCACGCTATCGAAGACCTGTTCTGGGTAGATCACTGTCTCCGTGCCTCGCTTCATCTTCCGGCCATGCTCGTCAAGCACCTTCCCCAGCACCAGCACCGAGGTGTAGGCCGGCTTGTCGAACAGGAGAGTGCCCAGGGCGAGCTGAGTGTAGAACCAGCCTCTGGTCTGGTCAACTCCCTCGGCGATGAAGTCAACCGACTTATGAGTGTCAAACTCTTCGATATTCTCGAAAGGATAGTGATACTGAGCGAAGGGGGCGCAGCCGGAGTCGTACCAACAGTCGACGACGAAGTCCTCTCTTTGCATGGGCTCGCCGCATTCGGAACACCGGACCTCCAAGGAGTCGACCGATGGCCTGTGCGGATCGAACGATTCAGTGAGCCCGGACCCCGTCAACTTGGAGAGTTCCTCGTAGCTGCCCACACACACCTTGTGATCATTGGCACAGCGCCAGATAGGTAGCGGCACCCCCCAGTACCTGCTCCTGCTGATGGCCCAATCCTTCGCGTCGGCCAAGAAGTTCCCGAACCGCCCATGCTTGAACGTTTCGGGCACCCACCTGACCTCCTCGTTGAGCTCGATCATGCGCTGCTTGGAGTCCTGAACCGTCACGAACCACGAGTCTGTCGCCTTGTAGATGAGCGCGGTATCGCACCGCCAGCAGAACGGATAAGAGTGCTTGATGAGACCCCACCTGAAGAGCAGGCCCTTGGACTCCAGCATGCGCATTATCTCGGAGTCCGCATCCTTTGCGAACATCCCTCTGAGCTCAGGCACGACATCGGTGAACCGTCCTTCCGAATCCGTCGGGTCGAACACCTCGATGCCTTCGGCGGATCCGAGGTCGAAATCCACGGATCCATAGGCAGGCGAGACGCTCATCACCCCCGTGCCCTCCTCGTGCGCGACGTCGGGAGAATGCACAATCTTCCAACCTTTTGCTGAATAATCGTGATACCTGAATGGCGGCTCGTAAGCTCTACCCAGAAGTTCGGAACCCTTGATCTTGTCTATTACCCTGCCTTCCGGAGCCACCAGACCGGTTCGATCTTCAGCAATAACCAGCTTCTCGCCTGAGCGCTCGACCACCGCGTATGTCGCGTCTCGGTCCACGGCGAGCAGCGCGTTCCCGACCAACGCCCACGGGGTAGCGCTCCATGCCAAAAGGATCAGGTCAGATCCCTGGAGCTTGAACCTAACAACGATCGACCTATCCTCGGTCTCTCTGAACCCGAGAGCGACCTCGTGAGTGCTCAGGGTGGTGCCGCAGCGAGGACAGTAGGGGACCACCTTGTGCCCCTTTGAGAGCAGGCCCTTGTCGTGGAGTTGCTTCAAAGACCACCACACGCTCTCGACATATTCCCTGGACATCGTGAGATACGCGCCGTCGTAGTCGATCATGTAGCCTATCCGTCGGCTCATGGCCTCCCAATCGGCCTTGTACCGGAGGACGCTCTCGCGACAGAGCGCGTTGAACTTGTCGACTCCGAGCTTCTCGATGTCCCTCTTGCTCTTGACGCCGATGGCCTTCTCGACCTCGATCTCCACGGGCAGGCCGTGACAGTCCCAGCCCCCGATGTAAGGGACGATCTTTCGGCCGTTCATCACCTGATACCTGAGGAACGAGTCCTTCACCGCGCGCGTGAGCGCGTGCCCTATGTGGGGCTTCGCGTTGGCGGTCGGAGGACCCTCGCAGAACACGAGAGGGCGTCCTCCCTCCATCCGGTCCTTGACCTTCGAGAGCTGCTGCTGCTGCTCCCACTGCTGGAGCACCTCCCGCTCCAGCTGCGGGAAGGATTTCCCGTCGGGTTCCGGATAGTACCTTGTCATCGCAACAGATTCCCCCAGAAGGACTCTATCACAAGCTCGGCAATGGTATCGAGAATCAGCTAATTATGATGATTGCGCGCTGGTGTGCCGAGCTCATCTGGAGGCATGCAGGGCAGGCACGATATTTAATCCTTGTCTAACTGTGACACGGCAGGGAGAAGGTGCCACAAAACTTGGGGCGTCTGGACGCATCTGGCCAAGCACTCAGAACAACACACCGATTAAGAAAGCTCTATATATCAGGGCATATATAGCGCGGCTCGTGCAACCCATGGCCTGGGGTGGTGCCCAAGGCCTCGACAGGTGAACTCAGATGGAAGAGCCCTTGTGCAACGTAGAGTTTCTGAAGAGCAACTCGACCTATGTGGCTAGAGTGCAGAGCGATCTTGGCGGATTGCGCGAATACCGTGGCGGAACCCTTGAAGAGATCCTCGAGCAAGTCGTGATCGACCTTCAAGAGGAGTTCGAGGGCGCCAGGCTCTGATCATCTGGGCGGGCGACGCGACACTCAACGCCCTCCGGTTCACCGGCAGGCTCCCGACACCACTTGTGGGACTGCAGAGGCAGAACGGACGCTCATAGGGAGGGCGCTGAAATGGAAGAGAAGGACAAGAAGGAGTACGAGGAGATCATCTCGTCATATTATGGGGACGAGCAGGTCGCTGCTCTTGTGACATTCAAGATCGATACGAAGGGTTCGGACTCAGTCGCGAAGAAGATCGCAGCCTCGGAACACATCGAGGATGTGTTCCTGGTCACTGGGGACACGGACATCATCGCGAAGGCGCGCTTCCCAAGCTATGCCGCCCTCAAGAAGTTCATAGTGGACGATGTCGCGGACATCGACGGCGTCAAAGAAACCAAGACGTTCATGGTCGTGACGACCTTCAAGGAACGGGGCAAGGTTCGAGAGGAAGAAGAGGAGCCTAAGAAGTAGGAGACGTGGAAGGATAGGCTTCTGGGCACAGGCGAGAGGTGGCAGTTATGGCAGACATGGAAACAAGGCTGAGGCAGATCATGGAGGTGCTGGACCAGCTCGCTGAGGACACCTCTGTCCCGAGGAACATAAGGCGTGGTGCAACGGACGCCAAGGACCGACTCCTGCGCAAGGAGGAGGCCCTGGATGTCAGAAGCGCCAGCGCGATCATGATATTGGACGAACTCGCAAACGACCCGAACATCCCGCTCCACGGGCGCACGCTCATCTGGAACATCATAAGCCAGCTGGAGACCGTCAAGTAGATTCTCCCCAGCGCCCCATCGGTGACGGTTGAATTACGGGTCATGCTTTTTACCTGACGACAGCGTTTCATGAGCTCGTAAGATTCATCGAGGGGGGTCCAACGCGAAGCGCAACTACTTGATCGCACTGGGGGCGACCGCCATCGTGGTCGTGGTGATTGCCGCATATCTAGCGGTAGTCCTGAGACCGGAGAGCTTCTCTTACAACCCCATCATCAGTCCTGACGACTTCGTGACGCAGGTGAACAATCGGTTCTTCCCCCTGCTTCCAGGAACCACATTCATCTATGAGGGAGTGTCCGAAGACGGGCCAGAGAGGAATGAGATGAGCGTCACAAACCAGACGAAGACAATCATGGGTGTGACTTGCACGGTCGTGTGGGACCGGGTTTGGCTCAACGGGTCGCTGATCGAGGAAACATACGATTGGTACGCACAGGACAAGAACGGAAGCGTGTGGTACTTCGGAGAGGACTCCAGAGAAATCGAGGACGGCGTGGTCGTCAGCACGGAAGGATCGTGGGAGGCCGGTGTCGACGGTGCCAAGCCCGGGATCGTGATGATGGGCGAGCCTGTTGTCGGTGAAGTGTATAGGCAGGAATACTACAAAGGTGAGGCCGAGGACATGGCCGAAGTCATTGCACTCAACGCTTCCATCAGCGTGCCCCATGGGACCTATGCGGACTGCCTGCAGACAAAGGACTGGACGCCTCTGGAGCCCGGGAATGCTGAGTACAAGTACTACGCATCAGGAGTCGGACTGGTTAGAGAAGTCGTCGCCGAAGGCGGTACTGGCTACATGGAACTCGTGGACATCATCTCAGCCTGAGAATTGCTTATATTGGCGTCTCTGAATTGGGCAAATACGTTTAAATGGAAACTCTCTCTATCCGCATTCTGCGCGGCTGTAGTCTAGCGGTTAGGACTGAAGCTTCCCAAGCTTCAAGCCCGGGTTCAAATCCCGGCAGCCGCACTCTCAAGCTTAGCCAGAAGCATATTCCTCGTTTGGGTTGGTCAATGGTGAAATGATGGACTTCGTTACGGTTATTCTAATTGCGATTGGACTGGCCATGGATGCCTTCGCAGTCTCAATCGCAAGAGGAATATCTGTAGGAAAGAACAAACTGAGATCCGCAATCCTGCTAGCTACTCTCTTTGGAGGATTCCAGGCGTTGATGCCTGTAATCGGCTGGCTTGCAGGTCTAGGCTTGAAGGACATAATCATGGAAGTCGACCATTGGATCGCATTTGGGTTGCTCGTGTTCATTGGCACAAAGATGATCTATGACACGACAAATGGTGAAGACGGCAAGGAAGAAGACATTACTTTGCTTGCGGCGCTCACTCTCGCGATTGCGACCAGTATAGATGCCCTGATGGTTGGACTCAGTTTCGCATTCTTGGAAACGCCCATCTTGATCCCAATCCTGATTATCGGGATTGTGACTTTCGCGCTTTGCTTTGTGG
>Ga0316622_100000875_pt1 | contig 18647 bp, 26 predicted proteins | sample OWC_Aug_OW2_C1_D_FD_207646 | JGI IMG/M metagenome (GOLD analysis project Ga0316622, IMG submission 207646) | Wetland soil microbial communities from Old Woman Creek delta, Ohio, United States - OWC_Aug_OW2_C1_D5_C | ecosystem: Environmental > Terrestrial > Soil > Wetlands | place: USA: Ohio... | reverse complement strand
GCGACCCTGGTCAGTGGATGGGAGGTGAAACTCACAGTGAGCAGTATCAGCCACCTCTCCAAGCAGTACGTCTACGGCATCGTGGACGCGCCGTACAGCCCCACAGGGTTCGTCGTGAAGATGGCCTTCACCGCCGTCGGTGTCGAACCCGTCACGGGCGATTGGAAGGACGCAACCTGGGACGGCACGTACGTCGGCCCGGCAGGCAGCTACCGCTGTCGCATCGTCGTCGGCCCCGGCGCGACACCGACGCTGGCCGAGGGCGCGTACGACGTCTGGGTCCAGGTGACAGCCACCAACGAGACGCCCGTTTGCATGGCGGGCCGGCTCGTCGTCACATGATGGGTTGCAAAGCCCTCCGTCTATAGCCAACAATCATACGAGGTGAAAGCATGACCGACCTCTCTCCGACAGAACTCTTCGCCTGCATCGACAAGGTCGAGGTGGGGCAGACGACACCCGTGATGGTGCTGCCCATCGGCACGTGGCAGACGAAGAAGTATGGCGCGCTTCCCTTCGACGAGGAGTTCGCCGACAAGCTCATCGCGCACTTCGAGGCACGCGCCCTCGAACAGACCGAGCCCTTCATCGACTCTGGCCGTCACGATGAGCAGACGCCCGCCTCGGCGTGGCTCAAGCGTCTCTACAAGGCCCCGTTCACGAACCCAGACACGGGCGAGAGCGGGCTGGCCGTGTGGGCCGACGCCGAGTGGACCGAGGACGGCGCGCAGACCGTCAACGCGCGTAAGTTCAAGTACCTCTCACCCGCCATCGCGCAGCACATCGTCACCGGCAGCGGTGAGAAGGTCGCGCCCGTACTGCGCTCGATGACGCCCACCAACATCCCTGTCCTGCGGGCCATGCCCGCTATTCTCGACGCCCCCGACTGGCTCGAAGCCAGCGAGGGTGCAGACGAGGTGGAGCTTCTGCTCGACGAGGTCACGCTTGCCGAGTGGACGACCGCCTACATCAACGACCTGCCCGACTCCGCGTTCGCTTATGTCGAGCCGGGCGAGAAAGAGGACGGCAAGACCGTCCCTCGCAGCAAGCGACACTTCCCTATCCGAGATGCCGACGGCAAGCTCGACCCAGCCCATGTCCGTAACGCCCTTGCCCGCCTACCGCAGTCGTCACTGTCCTCTGCGGCAAAGGGCAAGGTACGAGCCAAGGTGCAGGCGGCGGCCAAAGAACTCGGCATCGGTGAATACAACGACCCCCTCGTGGAGGTGGTGAGAATGACAGAAGTGGCAAAGGTGCTCTCCCTCGCGGAGGACGCCGACGAAGCCACAGTCGTCGCAGCGTGTGAATCGCTGCTGACCGAACGCGCGGCCCTCGCGCAGGAGAAGGCGGTCCTCGATGAAGAGGTCTTCAAGCTCCGCGAAGAGAAGGCCGCCGTCGAGAAGGCAGCCCGTGACGCACGGCGCGACACGTTGCTTGAGGAGCTCATCAAGACCGGGTGCATCTATCCGGAGGAGAAGGACGTCCTGGCCGAGCTGGCCGAGGACAACTTCGAGCTGTTCGAGCGCATGGCCGAGTCCCGCAAGGGGCGCAAGGTCATCGACCTGACCGACCACGGTGTGCACACCGCCCCCGATGAGCCGAAGCACTATGACGACCCATCGACCGAGGTGTCGACACGCGCTCGCGCGAAGGTCGCAGGCGGCGCAAGCTACAGCGACGCCGTCAAGCTGGTCCTGGCCGAGGATGAAGACCTGGCCAAGGCCTACATCGACTGGGTGACCCCCAGAATGGCAGAGTAAACCCCTCTCCGACAGAGGTACGCAAATGGCAAATGTCGACGGCATCGGTTTCGCCGGGAAGGTTCTCACCTTCGCCACGGCGGCCGACCTGTCTTCCAACCAGTACCACCTCGGCAAGTTCTCGACCGACAAAGTCGCCCTCGCGGGCGCGGGCGAGGCCGTGCGTGGTGTCATCCTGAACAAGCCCAAGAGCACCGGTCCACAGGTCGCTCTGGGCGTGCTCGGTGTCTTCCCCGTGATGTGTGACGGCTCTGGTACCGCCATCGCCACGGGCGACCCCATCAAGAGCGACGCAAGCGGTCACGGCGTCAAGGCTGCGACCGACAAGGACAAGGTGGCCGGTTACGCCCTGCAGGCGACCGCCGCTGCCGAAGTCATCAACGTCCTGGTCATCCCAATGACCATTGACGTCTGAGAGGGGTGAGTAAGAGATGCTGACCCCACAGGACGTCCATGTCGACCAGGTCCTCACCGACTACGCCTACTCCTACGCGCAGAGTCGCGCAGGCTTCATTGGCGAACTGGTCTCCCCACCGCTTGACGTGCAGAAGCAATCCGACAAGTTCTATGTCGGCGACAAGAGTGCCTTCACCCTTGAGACCTACGACCGTGCTCCCACGGCCGAGTATCCCATGGTCACGTGGTCCCTCTCGTCTGACACCTTCTTCTGCGATGTCTTCGGTGTCTCCACCGCCATGCCGGAGGAGCTGATGGTCAACGCCGACGCCGTGCTCAACCTCGGCCAGAAGGCCGCGCGCGTGTGCGTCGACAAGCTCGCGCTCGCCTACGAGAAGCGCGTCGCCGACATCATCTTCTCGGCCTCGGTGTTCACCAACACCGCTGCCCTGGGTGCTGCCGACCGCTGGAACAGCGCATCGAGCGACCCCATCAAGAAAGTCGCCGACTGCGTCGACGCGGTGGCCGACAAGATATTCATGCCGGCCAACACCATGATTTGCGGTTACGCGGTCATGCGTGCTCTCCAGAAGCACCCCGACATCCTGGCGAACATCTACGGCGACGGCCCTCGTGGCATCCCGACCGTCGACCGTATCGCCGACGTGCTTGGCCTCGACCGCATCATCGTCGGCAATGCCAAGTACCTCGTCGGTTCGACCCTCACGCAGATTTGGGGCAAGTGCGCCTCCATCTGCTACATGGACCCGAACGCCGGGCGGGGCACCGACCAGGTCGTCGTGCCGATGCGCACGTTCGTCTGGGCCGGTCTCAACGGGGGCGGGCGCTTCGCCGTCTCGCAGCCCGAATACGTCCGTGCCCGCCGCAGCTACGTCTGGTACTGCGACGACGCCACCGACGAGAAAGTCATCTCGGTCGATGCAGCCTACCTGCTCACGACCGTCGTTGACTGACGCCTGAACTAAGTGCGTGGGGGGCGGGGTACTCCGCCCCGCCCCCCGGCGCAGCAAGCGAAAGAAGGAGAACATGAGACCTCTCAAGAAACTGCCCGGCACCGTCCTCTCGACTGGTGGTGCGCGTGGCGTCGGCGCTACGTTCGCCAACGGCACGTCAGGCGGCTTCATACTCGTCGCCGACAAGTGGGTCAACGCCCTCGCAGTGACCGCGAACCGCATCCTCGGCACGACCGCCGCACAGGTGTCCGACACCGACATCCTGACCTTCGCCGCGCAGCCCGACTTCCCGCGCAACGTCACCTGCGTCGCCGACGCCGCTGCGACGAGCCATCTCTACATCTATGGCTACGACCAGTTCGGCGCGGCCATCATGGAGGACCTGACGCTCAACGGCGCGACCCCCGTGGTGGGCAGCAAGTGCTTCGCCCAGGTCACGAAGATAACGCAGAAGGCCCGCTCCGGTGCGTTCAACTTCACTGTGGGCATCGGCGTGAAGATGGGCCTCTCGCGGCACATCCTCGACAACCTCGCGCTGACCTCGGTGGGCAACGTCTACGAGGCGACGCGCGCGACCATCGACGCGACCAACAACACCGCCGACTTCTCTACCGACCCCGACGGCTCGAAGACGCACGTCCTGGTCTACACGTCCAGCGACGTCGACTAAGGGGTGAGCTAGATGGCTCGCTCCATCGACCAGGTCATAACACTGTTCGACGTCACGGCCGACACAGTGGCGCACACCGTCGACGGCGTCGCCTACGCGCTGCCCGCCCAAGCGGGTCGCGTTATCGCGCTGCTCAACGTCACCGCCATCGCCACAGAGGTCGGTGACACGCTCTCCGTGTATGTCGACTTCTCGCTCGACGGCACCATCTGGTACAACGCCGCGCGTCTGACGACGGTGTTGGGCACCGACGTCGAGCCGAAACGCTACATGGCCATCCTCGACCCCGCCAACCCCGGCACGGTGACCTTCGACGTCTCGGCCGACTGCTCGGCGGGGGCGCAGAAGCCAGCCTGCATCGGTCCCTTCATCCGCGGTCGCTACGTGACCGTCGATGCGGGCACGGCCAACCTGTCCGCGACCTTCACCCTCAAGGCCGCCTGCATGGCGTCGTGACATGGCACTCTACTGCACACTCACCGAGGCCAACGCCCTGATTCCGACGCAGGAGTTCGACGCCAACTCGCACCCCAGCTACGACCAGGCGCTGGCCATCGTGGGCAACGTCAGCCACGAGCTTGACGCGCTGCTTATCAGCCGAGGCTGGACGCTGCCCGTCACCGACACCGAGATGCTGGGCTTTCTCAAGGTGGCCTCCGAGTACGGTGCGGCGGCCATCCTGCTGCGGGCACGCTTCCCCGCCGCCGAGGGTATCGGCGGCGAGGGCGGGGCGGCCCGCGCCTTCGAGAACCGCTACCTTGAACTCAAGCGGCTGCTCCTCAGCGAGGCCTTCGCGCCCTACACGTTCGTAGGCGAGAGCGACCTCTTCGGCAGCGGCTTCCCCGACCCCGACCAGACAGAGGACGAGCACGACAAACCGTTCGTCACTCGTCACACCGAGTTCTGATGCCGGTCACGCTGTATATGAACCTCGTCCCGCCCGCGCCACGGGTGCGCACCGCGCTCACCCGTCTCGGCGGACACATCTCCGACTTCCGGGAGCTGTTCCTGATGCAGCAAGCGGAGGTCATCCGCGTCGTGCGTAAGCAGTTCGAGAGCGAGGGGGCGTACCTCGGTAGCCCCTGGGCGTCTCTGCACCCGCGCTACGCCGCGTGGAAGGAGCAGCACGCGCCCGGCCGACCCATCGGTGTGCTCTCGGGCGAGATGCGCGACCTCGCCGAGGACGGGGCGTTGTTCAACTTCGACGTCGACCGCACCCGCATGGACGTTACGTTCCGCGACGACCTCGGCGAGGTGAGCGAGTACGCGCCCATCTTCCACGAGGGCGACTGGAGCGAGCATCACGTCCAACCCTCCCGCCCGATTCTGGGCTGGGGACGCAACGAGGAGGTCGCCTTCCGCGCGAAGGTGCGTGCCTGGGTGCGTCTGCAGGCCCGCCAGGCGGGTCTACCCGTAAGGGGGGTGTGATGGGCTTCCTGCTCGTCGAGAAGACGAAGGACGAGGTGGTGGCGATGCTCAAGGCGAATCTGGCCACACGCCTGACGGCGCTTGAGGCTGAGTACGCCGACGGCATCGACCTGCCCGCCCCCACCGACGACGACTACTACCCGTATCTCATCGACCCCACCGTCAACACCTACGGTGGCGGCCTGCCGTGTCTCATCGTCTACGCCGGACGCACGACGAACGAGGGCGAGGAAGTGCCTGACATCGTCAACTGGCGTCACCACCTCAGAGTCTCCTACGTCTGGCGTTCGTCCACCGGCGACCTCGCCACGCTCGACAAGGTAGTCGAGCGGGCGGCGCGCGCGATTGCCGAGCTGCTCTATGAGCAGAAGTCGGCCATCTCGCAGTTTCGCCGCGTGTCTGCTGTCAACTACGTGGCCCAGGTCTACAGCCGCGCCACGGGCGACTACCTCAAAGAGGTGGTCGTCGAGCTGGAGGTCGACGCCTATGAGCAGGCCTGACAAGACCGTCGTCTACTGGCCCGACGGGCGCACCGACGACTGGTATACCTGGGTCTGGTTCCCCGGTCGCTGGCGGGGCGCGGTCGAGCACACGCTCGCCGAGCTTGGCCTGACCGAGCACGAGGCCCAGAGACTCATCGACACCTACAACCTGCCCTTGCGCATCAAGCGCACCAACCCAGAGGTGAAACATGGCAAGTAGCCAAGGCTATTGTCAGGTCGCCATTGAGCAGACGCCGCAGAACGAGGCTGGTGGTGGCAGCACCTCCACGACCACGTTCGACCTGCCCTACATGGAGTGCCTGATGGACCCCAAACCGCAACACCTCGTCATCGAGGACGAGGTGCGCGGCTACATGGCGAGCCCGCTCGCCCCGATGGTCGCCGAGTACGCCCCGGAGGGCACGCTCAAGCTGCGCGCCCGGCCGCAGCACATGGGCGTCCTCTGCCTGGCCGCCATCGGTCAGGCGACGACGACAGCGGGCGACGGCTCGACGGTCAAGGACCCCGACAGCGTCGTCATCCCCGTGGGCGCCTATAAGCACGTCTTCAAGTGGCGCTATGACTCGGGCATCACCAACAAGCACCGTCCGTCGGCGTTCAAGATGCAGTACGCCGCCCCCAACCTGGCGACTCACTGGAAGAGCACCGGCACGTGTATCGAGGCCTGTGACTTCTCGACCGAGGAGGGCTCGCTCGTGATGACGCTGGGCCTCAAGGGCCTCTACTGCGTCACGCAGACCGACCCCAGCATCACGCCCTCGCTGGGCACGGCGGGACCGTTCCTCAAGGGTCAGATAACACTGACCTGGCTCACGGGCTCGGCCACCACCGAGGACTTCACCTGGGGCATCAAGAACGACCTGAACCTGTTCCGTGCTTTCACGACCACGAGCAAGTTCCCCGACACCGCCGAGTTCGGTGAGAACCCCATCTCGCAGCGCGTGTCGGGTGGCATCCCGAAACGCGCCCTCGACCCCGATGACTACACCGAACTCATCGGCTGTGCGGGCTTCACGGCGAAGATAAAGCTGACCCACGCCGAGAACGCGGCAGGCAGCTACAAGCACCAGATGTGGTGGGAGATGCCTTCCTGCCAGTACATCGGCTGGTCGCCCGACCCGGCGAAGAACGTCCGCCAGCAGAAGGCGAGCTTTGACTGGGAGGCCAAGTGGGGCGGCAGCTCGTTCTGCACCGTCACGCTGGTCAACTCCACAACGTCGCTTACAAGCGTCTCGCCAGACTGATGCTGGTCGTCCTGCCAAGCGGTAACCGCGCCCTGCTGCGTGTCCCCGACTTCACCGATTGGCTCGAAGCCGGGGGCACGCCGCGCAGGCTCGTGGAGCGCCTGTGGGACGACGACAACACCGTGCCCGCCACCTACGAGTACGTCGACGACGACGACGCCTGCTTCGTCTACCGTTGGGCGGCCGAGCGCTTCCCCGTCGAGGCCGTCGAGACACTGGCGGGCATCGCACACTACCTCCACGCCCTGCCCAGTGCCTACCTCGGCGTACACGACCGCGTCGTCGCCGTTGTCATCGACAACCGCGTGGCCGCCTTCATCGCCGAGTCGCAGCAGGACGAGCACACCCCATCTGAGGTGGGCGAGGTCGCCCGCATGGACGACCCGCTGTAAGGAAAGGACCCACAAGTGAAAGACGCAACAGAAGAGTTCACACCGACCCCCGCGAAGGAGTGGGCGACCACGACGCCGCTCGACGTCGAACTGCCCAGCGGCAAGCGAGCGCGCGTGCGCAAGCCCAACCCGTTCTTCCTCGCGCGTACGGGACAGGTCCCGAAGAAGGTACGCGAGGCGGCCGACGCGCAGGCGCAGCTCGCCGAGGAGGTCACGCTTGAGAACCTTGAGGCGGCGAGTGTCATCGTCGACTTCCTCATCGCCAAGAGCTTCGTTGAGCCCAAGGTCAGCCTGTGGCCCGTCAAGGACGCGGTCTGGGTGGGCGACATCACGCCTGACGACAAGGCCTTCCTCATCGAGAAACTGGACTTGAAACTGTAAGGAGTGCCGCCCATGGGTGGCTCGATAGTGCAGAACCTACGCCTGGTCGTCACCGGCACGTCGGCGGGTGCCGTCGGCGCGCTGCAGACCCTCGGCGCTCGTATGCAGGCGCTCGGCGCTCGTATGCGTGCGGCGGGTGGCATGATGACCACCTTCCTGACGCTGCCCATCCTCGGCGTGGCCGCCGCCTCTGTGAAGATGGCGGTGACGTTCGAGGAGCAACTGACGCACATCCGCGCCCTCGTTGGTGCGTCAGAGGCGCAGATGAAGACCTACAAGGAAGGCATCATGGCGGTCGCGCGCGAGACGGCCATCGCTCCGAAAGAGGTCGCCGAGGCCATGTACTTCGTGACCTCGTCGGGCTTCGAGGGCGCTGCGGCGCTGCGTGTGCTGCAGGCCTCGGGGCGTGCGAGCGCCGCCGGCCTGGGTGACTTTGCGACCATCGCCGACGCCGTGACCAGCGCCGTCAACGCCTACGGTGAGACGACACTCTCGGCGTCGCGCTCGACCGACATCCTGCTCGCCACCGTGCGTGAAGGCAAGATGGAACCTGAGGAGTTGGCCGGTGCCATCGGGCGCGTCATCGCCCCCGCCCAACTGCTCGGTATCAGCTTCGACCAGGTCGGCGCCGCCATGGCGAGCATGAGCCTCGTGGGGCTCGACGCCAACGAGGCGGCCACCGCGCTACGCGGCACGATGATGGCCATGATGAAGCCCAGCAAGGCGGCGCAGGACCTGCTCTATGAGTTCGGCATGACCGCCGCCGACCTGCGCGAGCAGGTCAAGGACAAGGGCCTGCTCACCGTCCTGCTGGGGCTCAAGGACGCCTTCACGAAGAAGCTCGGCGTGCAGGGGACCATCGAGGCCTTCGCCACGCTCTTCCCCAACGTGCGCGGCCTCAACGGTGTGCTCATCGAGGTGGGCAAGAACGCCGACAAGAACGTCGAGATACAGGCCGAGCTGGCAAAGTCGGCGGGTGACACCGACCGCGCCTTCGAGCTGGTGCGCAACACGGCGGGCTTCAAGTTGAAGAAGGCCATGAACGACCTCAAAATCGTCATGACCGAGCTGGGTGCAGCCCTGCTGCCCTTCGTTGTGAAGGGCGCGGAGTACATTAGCAAGCTCACCAGTGCACTCGAAGACCTCTCGCCGGGCGTCAAACGTTTTATCGTCGTGCTCGCCCTCGTGCTGGCCGCCGTGGGGCCGGTGCTGCTCGTGGTCGGTCAGCTTCTCATGGTCCTGCCCCTGCTGCTCAATCCCATCGGCCTCATCATCCTCGCCGTCATCGCGGCCGTCGCCGCCTTCACCTACCTCTACGCCAGCAACAAGCGCTTCCGTGACATCGTCAACGTCGTGGCCAGGACGCTCTTCGCCTTCGGCAAGGGCTTCGTGCAGGTGGTCGGCTGGCTCATCAAGAACTGGCGTTTCTTCTACACGTTCTTCCGGGCGGGGGTACAGCTCGCCATGCTGCCCCTGCGCCCCTTCCACAACCAGCTCGACTGGCTGGGCAAGAAGGTGCTCTGGCTGGGCGACAAGGTGGGCGGCATGTTCAAGGGCGCGGCCAGCGAGATTGGCACGCACTGGCGCGGCATCTTCAACACCGTGGTGGGCTGGATAAACAAGGTCATCAAGGCCGTCAACTGGGTCATCACCAAGTTCGGCATGGACCCTATCAGCTACCTCTCCGGTGTCTCGTCGGGAGGCTCGACGGCGCGCGCTCAGTCGCAGTCGCGCGGCCTGAACCGCCGCCTGCCCAGTGGCGATGGCATCGGCTCGTTCCTCGGCGGGCTCACCGGCTCGATGGCCAACCTCTTCGGCCTCAAGCTGCCCAAGCTCACCGGTCCCTCCGGGCGTCTCTTCGGCGGGCTCGGGGGCTACATCTGGAAGATACTCAAGAGCTGGATGGGCAGCATGGGCGGCGTCTCTCTGGGCGGCAAGGGCTACACGTGGGCCTATCAGCTCGCCAAGCGCTTCCGTCTGGGCATCTCCTCGACCTTCCGGCCCGGGGCGATAACGAAGTTCGGCAACCGAAGCTGGCACGGCTACTACGGTCGCGCCGCCGACTTCTACGGTCCCGACAGCTCTATGGACGCCTTCGCCAACTACCTCTTCGCGCACGGGCGCAGCTTCGCCGAGATTATCCACGAGCACCAGGGCATGAAGTACGGCGTGCCCTTCTACTACCCGCTGTCGGACCACTACGACCACGTACACGTCGCCCGCCGGGGCGACGGTCTGGGTGTGACCCGCAGGGGCGGCTACGCCGGGCCCAGCGTGCTCGCGCACCCCATCATCATCAACGTGCGCCTTGAGGGCGGCGTCATCGGCGACGCGCACGACATCGGCCAAGCGCTCGTGCCCACGCTGCGCCGTGAGCTGGAGCTGCTAGGGCGCAGACAAGGACGCTAAATGGCTGCACCGACACTGACACTCGCAGGCCACTCGCTCAACGACGGCACGAACTATCAGCTACGCGGCCAGGTCTTCATCGAGCCGCTGCGGGTGAGCTACAACGAGGCGACGAGCTACTACGACGCCGCCGCCAAGCAGACCGACGTGCGCACCAAGGGCCTCTCCACGGTGCGCTTCTCGCTGCTGGTCAAGGGCAGTTCCCTCTCCAACCTCGACACGAACCTCGACAACCTCGATAGCTGGGTGCTCGCAGGCGGCACGCTCGCGCTGTCGCAGGACGCCGTCACGCTGCTCTCCTGTTCGGTCGGGCCCTCGACACCGCCCGTCCGTGTCTATGACCCGTTCTTCGGCACGCAGTTTCGCGCCTACGCCGAGGTGGAGCTTGTGAGGACCACATGAGCGCACCTTACTCGCCGCTGCTCGATGGCACGCTGCAAATCTTCCTCAATGACATCATGGACTATGACGGCACGGGCCACGTCCACCTTGAGAGCGACGTCGAGGGCCTGCGCTTCTCAAGCGAGCTGTTCGGCGGCTACGCCTCCTGCTCGTTCCTGCTGCGCGCCGACGCCTTCACGACCTACAACGCCAAGCTCGTGCGTGACAACTACATCGGCGTGGTGCACAACACCAACGTACTCTGGGAGGGCCGCATCATCGAGGTGCGCGGTGTCGCGGGGGAGACCGGCCGCATCGCCGTCGAGTGCGCCGGGCTCTGGTACGGCCTGGCCGCGCGCAACGACTACGCCCGCACGTTTGTCGACAGCGGCATGGACAACTGGCGGCCGTTGCCCAGAAGCTCGTGGCGCTACGATATGACGATAGATGAGGGCGAACTAAAGGTCGTGCAGCACGCGAACCGCTGGTACGTCACCGTCTCGTGGGCGGGGTTCTACTACCTGCTTGACGACGGGGTGGCTCGTGAGGGTCGCCACGTCACCGCCTTCAAGGCGGACTGGTATCCCAACCTCTTGGACTCCGCCAGGCGTGGTGTCGCGCGCTCCAGTCTCGACTATCTTTCCACCCCGACGGGTGGGACCAGCCAAGGCAGCATCTCGGGCCCGACCAGCGACGGCGTGCTGGACTGGTACATGATGCCGAAGGAGGCGGCGAGTGAGTTGCACTATCCCGCCCGCTACCTGACCTACTACTTCTATAACGTCGACACCGGCACGCCGGGGACGACGAGCTATGTGCGGTGGGAGGACCTGCGTGTCTTCTGCGACGACGTCCACGGCGACGTCAGCCAAATCGTCGCCTCTACCAACCGCGTCGTCACGCCCCAGGCGCACAATCTGGTCACCGGCGACGCCGTCATGCTCGACGGCTGCAACTGCGTGCCCGACGTCAACGGCCACTCCTACTCGGTGACCGTCTACGATGCAGACGAGTTCTCCATCGGTGTGGAAATCACCTCCGACGGGCTGGGCGGGCGCTGGTCGCGCGTGACGCTGCCCACGGTGGACAAGTGTATCAAGAGCATCGTGGCCGACATCTACCCGACGGGCATCACCTACGACACCGCGACCCTGGGTAGCGGTCTCACCGACGTCCGTGTGGGACTCACCTCGCCGCGTGCCGCCATCGAGGAGGTCGCCGGGCGCTACACGAAACCCATCGACATGGGCTTCTTCTCCGGCTGGACGTTCGTGTGCAAGGACCTGCCCACCAGCCCACCGACAACGCGCTGGTGGAACTGGAACGCCCGGACAGCGGGCTTCACGTGGGACATCAATCCAGGCCTCGAAGGCCAGGTCGATGCGGTCACCGTCCTCTATCAGGACGATGGCACGCAGGGTCGCCCGCTCGGCAGGCTGCGCACCTTGACCGTGCCCGCCTCACCGGGCGCCGACGACGCCATCGCCCTGCTCGACTACTCCGACAGGGTGCTCAGCAGCAGCGCCGCCGACAACGCCTGCGACCAGTACCTTCTCTACGCCAAGGCCGACGTCAACGAGGGCGAGGCGAGCACCACCTACGGCTATCTGACGCGCGGTGACGCCACCGTGCTACCCGCCGCCTACCTCAAGGCGGGCGACTACGTGCAGGAGGCGACCTACAAGGGTGGCGCGACGAAGGTGCTCGTGACGCGCGCCGAGTATGAGGTCGACACCAACACCCTCACCATCTCCACCAACGACTACCGACCGCCCTTCGCCTACGACCGCACGAACCCTCACCGCCACCCGACGAAGAGCGAAGTGCCCCTGCACAGCCACCACCCGACACGGAGGACGTGAAACCCCCGTGGGGGCGAGTACAATTAGATCCACGAGGTGAACGATGCCTGACTCTCCGACAAGTGGCAACGGCTTCTCAGACCTCTGGAAGACGCTCATCATCGAGAACGCCGCCGAGGTGTCGGCGCTGCGTGCCGAGATGGCGCAGCACCGCGAGGCCATCCAAGAGAACACGGCGGCGCTGCGTAACTTCGGCCTCAAGGTGGGCGTGCTTTCCGGCAGCGTGTCGAGCGTGCTGTCCGTCGTCGGCGTCCTGCTGGCCGTGCACCTCTGACCCATAGACCCGCGCAGAAGGAGCTGCGCGCCTCTCTCCGACAGGAGGTATACCATGCCCCCCATCTTCCTCTCTCCGTCGCTCCAGAAGAACCCCTACATCGACCCGCCTGGCGGGTTGGAGTGGGAGCATATGTTCGACGTCGCCCGACGTCTGCGCTCACTGCTCGAACTCAATGGTGAGTTCACGGTGCAGATGAGCGACCCCGCCTGGGTGGCGCTCACAAGCTCGGCCAAGCTGGCCGCCGTCGTCGCCCGCTCCAACGACTTCGGCGCGAGGTTGCACCTCTGCCTGCACAGTGACGCCGGCCCGGTGGGTGCGAACGGTACGACCACGTTCTACGCTCCCGGCTCTGCTGCCGGTGAGCGCGCCGCGCGCATCGTGCACAGCCTCGTGGCTCGTGTCTCGCCCGGCTCTGACAACGGCGTCAAGCCGCGCGCCGACCTCTACGAGCTGAACCACACGAACGCGCCCGCTGTCTACTGCGAGCTGGCCTTCCACACCGACCCCGCCGATGCCTTCTCCATCGAGAGGCAGCCGAGCCGCTACGCGCTCGCGCTGTATCGCGGTGCGTGCGACGTGCAGGGTGTCTCACGCAACGGGCGGCGCGCCCTGGCGCTCAAGCGCAAGGCGGTCGACCTCGCGCGCCTCAACGGCCTTGAGGTCCCATCGCTCAACCTCAACACCGACGAGCTTGGCGCCGCGGCCAAGACGCTGCTGCAGACCGTCATCGAGGAGGTCTGAGCCGTGCGCCTCAACACGGTGGTCGTGCCCTACGAGCCGGGCGAGAGCTTCACCTTCACGCCCGTCGGTGACCTGCACATGGGCAACTCGGCCTGCGACATGGAGCTGGTCTTTCGCACGCTCGACGGGATACGCGCCGACCCGCGCGCCCTCTGGGGCGGCATGGGCGACTACATCGACGCCATCTTCCCCAACGACCCACGCTGGGCGGCGGGCGGCATCGACGAGCGCTTCATGCCCCTCTCGAACCAGGACCGCATCGCCGACGCCTACCGCGAGAAGCTGAGCGACCTGCTGCACCCCATCGCCGAGAAGTGCCTCTTCTTCGGTCGCGGCAATCACGAGGAGACGGTGCTCAAGCATTACTACACCGACCTCGCGGGCGTCGTCGCGCACGACCTCAAGCTGCCCTACAGCGAGTGGGCGGGCGCGACCAAGGTTGTGTTCTCGGACTCACCCGTCGCCTCGTCGCACGGCTACCAGCTCATCATCTTCCACCAGCACGGTTGGCAGGCGGGGCGCATGGACGGCGCGAAGGTCAACGAGGCGCGTCGTCTCATGGCCTACATCCACGCCGACATCTACCTCGTCGGCCACAGCCACTCGAAGTTCGTCATCCCCCAGGCCCGTATGGGCTTCAACCACCCGTTCACCCGCATCGTGCAACAGGAGGTCTATCTGGCGCACACCGGCTCGGCGCTCAAGACGCTGCGCCAGGACGTCGTCTCCTACGCCGAGCGGGCGGGCTACCCGCCCGTCTCGCTGGGTTTCGTCACGTTTCGTATCACGCCGCCCACACACCACGACAGGGCGAAGGCGGGCGGCCACATAAGAGTGGAGGCGATTCAGTGAGCGTCACCTACGACGAGTGGCTGGCGAAAACGAACGCGCTCGCAAACCGCATACGCGGCGGCCTCGTGCCCGAAGCACGGTGCGAGTTCCTGCTCAAGCTGGACGCCTTCTATCGCGACCTGATGGAGACGGTCGAGCGCAAGAACCACGACTACGCCACGGGCGAGGACCCGTACGCGAACTTCCGCATGGCGAGCCTTGTCGGCGTCGACCCTCGGCGCGCTGTGCTCGTGCGCATGAGCGACAAGCTGGCGCGCATCGCCAACTGTCTCGACAAGCCTTGCGCCGTCACCGACGAGAGCGTCGTCGACACCCTCAAGGACCTCGCCGCCTATGCGGGCATCCTCGCCGTCTGGTTACAGGAGGATGCAGAATGAACCCCGTTGTCTACATCGCCGGGCCCATACGCGACAGCGACTTCCTGCAAGCGCTCTCGAACGTGCACGAGTTCTTCGCCATGGAGATACGTTTGACGCGCATGGGCTACTCGGCGCTCAACCCCGCCAGCGACCTGCTGGCGGCCATCATGCACGGCCACTTTCGCCACGGCGTGCTGCTGGGCAAGGATGAAGCGTTCGTGAAGCGTAGCGACGCCGTACTGTTCCTGCCCCGCTGGGAGACGTCGTCGGGCGCGCGCCAGGAGCGCGTCTGGGCCGAAGAGGCTGGTGTACCTTGTTTCACATCGCTCGCCGACCTGCGCGAGGCCTTCCCCACCGGCGAGTAGGCTGCAAGAGCAGGTTGCGACCGTCGCAGGACCGCCTGCTACTATAAAGGGCGTGGCTCCTTTCCACGCTGCCCGGCGCTTGTGTTTCCCTCCTGGCACGAGCGCCGGGCTTCTGCGTCCTCCGCGCAAGCCTCGACCGAAAGCCTCGACCAAATACCTATCGCGTAAAGCGCGTAAGGTGTTTACTTCGCGCGCTTCGCGGATATAATGGAAGTAGCCACTCACCCAACCCCGGAGGGAGCCCCTGCCAGCCACCGCCGCCCCGCCCACCAAGCCGATAGCCCTTCGGCTTGACGGGGTCCAGACAGAGAGGGTGCCCTGCGGGTCGGCAATCGGGACAGCGAAAGCCAGGACACGTCGCCGAGCCCCACCACCCGCCGGTAGAGACCACAACACCCCACCGGGGGTGTTCTTCTCGTCGCTGGGTCCAGCAACCCAGCCTGAATGAGGTGCTACGAAACGAGGGGGAACGATGAACGCTCGTACACGACGCATCATCGAGCTGCGCGACGAGTACCGCGACGCGCATCCCGGCTGCGACATAACCGAGGCGATTCTCTGGGCGCGCGCTCAAGTGCGTGCCGCCAATCCACTTCACGAGTACGACCCCGCTGAGGCCATGCTTGACGACGCCTGCAAGGGTGTCCCCGCCCTGCGCGCTCTCGCTCGTTACGAGCGCCGCCCGTGGGAGATGAAGCCTCCACTCAATGTCGAGCGCGACCCCGACATCGACCGTTGCTCGCGCGGCGAGTGGCAAGACTGGGAGTGAGGCAACGGCGGGCGGCGACCATCGTGTCGCCGCCCCCGCGTCCTTTCGCTAGGTAGTCGGCGAGAACTTTCCGCGAGCCTTGACGACTTGAGCGCAGTTCTCGCCGAGTGCCTAGTGCACTAAAGAGAAGGTCCACCAACCTCTCCGACAGGGGGAATCATGCCGCGCGAAGCCCATAGCAGTCTCCGGCTGCACGAGAACTGTGCCAACCGTGACCGCTGTATAGAGCGCAACCTCTCACTGTGCGTCAACCACGAGCGCTGGCTGCCTCGTGAGGTGCCGACCGTCCATGAGTGCGAGAACTGTCGCCTCCTCGACGACTGCAGCACGGGCTCCTTCACCTTCTGCGACCACCCCGCCACTCACAACTCGTGGCAGCCCATCGGCATCACGTGCGCCAACTGCTGCCTCACCGGCACTGTCGGCTGCCCGACCTGCACGTCGTTTCGCGGTGCACGGGCCTACGACCAGTGGCAGCCCCAACTGCGCGAGGACGACGAACCGTACTCGACCACGTCGCAGGAATCACCGGGCCGTGGCTTCATCAACAACACCTCCGACGGTGCGCCGGCCCAGTTCGACAGCGCGCCCTGGGACCACACGCCTCGCAGCGTGCCCGACGGGATGCGCTTCTGCACGAGCTGCCGCAGGATTCGGCCGCTGTCTGCGTTCTATCACGACGACCGTCCCGTGTGCGCCGAGTGCAGGCGCGCCCGCAAGGCCGCCTACCGCGCGACGCAAGGCCTGACGCTCGCCGATGACATCACCTTCGGCGTCGAGATTGAGGGCTTCCTGCCTCCCGGTGTGAAGCGCTCCGCTATCTCGCGGCGCCTCTCCCGCGCCGGCCTGCCCGCCCGTCGTGAGCAGTACAACCACATCAGGCGGCCCTACTGGAAGGTCGTCACCGATGCGAGCCTCAACGACTCCCATCTGGTGAGTGACGGTTGGGTCCCGTTCGAGCTGAACAGCCCGCCGCTCTGCGGCGCCGAGGGCCTCAAGGCCCTCAAGCGCGCCTGCGCCATCCTCGGTCGTCTCGGCGTGCGCGTCGACGATGCGTGCGGCCTGCACGTCCACTGGGATGCCCACTCGCTCGACGTCGGCGGCTGGAAGCGCCTCGTCAAGCTGTATGCCTCCTACGAGGGTGCGCTCGACAGCATCATGCCCAGGGAGCGTACGGGCAATCGCTGCTACTACGCCAAGTCACTCGTCGGTTGGGAAGACGAGTGGAGCGCAGACTACGAGACTGTCGACCTGCCCAAGCTGTTCGAGAAGCTGAACCAGCGTCCGAGTGTCGACACCCTGTGCGAGATGCTGCCCTCGCGTTTCTTCAAGCTGAACCTTGAGGCGTGGGTCGACCACGGCACGGTCGAGTTCCGCCACCACGACAGTACCATCGAGTACGAGCGCATCGTCTCCTGGCTCATCGTCACGCGCTCCCTGCTCGACGTCGCCAAGCAGCCGGGTATGGACATTCACGTGGCGCAACCGCGCCATAGCTTCGAGCATCTCGCCTCCCTCGTGCGCCTGCCGCGCAGGGTGGAGAACTTCTACGAGCGGCGGCAGTACCGTGTGGCTGCCGCCGCACAGGCTTCGTAAGGGAGGTAATCGTATGAAGCTCACGATGAAACACGACGGACGTACCTACGTGGCGCGTACGTCAGAGCAAATGACCATGCTGCTCTGGAAGAGCGCATGGCTGCAGGATGCAACGCCGCACGAGTACATGGACGCCGTCGCCCGTCGGGTGGCGGTGTGGAAGGGTGTCACCGTGCGCACCGACTCGCCCCGCCACTTCCTTGAGGACATCGAGCGGTCAGGGCTGGTCACAATCGACTGGGGGCATCATGGGACGCAAACATAGACACTGGGCGCGCTTGCTGCCCGAAGACCACCCGCGCTACTACTTCGCCTATGGCAGCAACCTCGACGTGGTGCAGATGCAGAAGCGCTGCCCGACCAGCTTCCCGGTAGCGCCCTGCTCCCTGCCTGACGCCCGCCTGGTGTTCTCAGGCGTGCTCACCGTCGAGACGTACAAGGGCCTTGAGGTCCCCGGCGCGCTATATACGGTCGAGCCGACCGACATCGTCGCCCTCGACCGCTACGAGGGCTACCCCCACCTGTACGAGAAGAAGTACACCTGGGGGGTGGTAGACGGCAAGCGGGTGCGTGTCTTCTACTACACTCTCAACCACCCCTACAGCGAGTACCCCCCCACCGACCTCTACTACGAGACGGTGGTCGCGGGCTACGGCGACTGGCGACTGCCGATGAGCGTGCTCCGCGCCTCGCGCAAGCACGCATTCCGCGCGCAGCGCGACAGCGAACGTCGCCATCTTGAAGAGCTATACAAGCAGCCCGCTTTCGGCGAAGATGATGACCTCGATGAGCGCTGGTATCAGCGTCTCGACAACGTCATCGAGTACGAGTGAGGTGAGACCGATGACAGACATGGCCGACATTCTCAACGTCTGCAAGGAGTACACCCGTCTCGGCTGGGCCGTACAGGAGCAGCTTGAGACCGCCCTCGATAAGGGCGGCGACGTCGACGGGGGCGAACTCAACCCGAACGCACTCGACCAGCTCGACGACTTTCTGAACGCCTGCGAGTGCGCGGGCATCGACGCCGATGAGGCACGCACGCAGATTGCCGACGCGCGCTCCGCCATCACGGGCGAGCGCTGGACCACGAGGAGGGGCCGATGACCGATATGGACGACCAGCTTGTGCGCATCGCCGAAGCGCTCGAAAAACTCATCGGCGCTGTCGCCATGCAGACCGAAGCCCTCAAGGTGCAGAACGAACTACTGCGCGACTACGGCCGTGGCGGTAGAAACGTTCTGCACGTCACGACCCTGCCTGAATGAGCCCGGTTGGCTACCGGGCG
>Ga0316622_100000874_pt1 | contig 18660 bp, 19 predicted proteins | sample OWC_Aug_OW2_C1_D_FD_207646 | JGI IMG/M metagenome (GOLD analysis project Ga0316622, IMG submission 207646) | Wetland soil microbial communities from Old Woman Creek delta, Ohio, United States - OWC_Aug_OW2_C1_D5_C | ecosystem: Environmental > Terrestrial > Soil > Wetlands | place: USA: Ohio... | reverse complement strand
TGTTCTCGCCGGCGATGCACTCCTCGAGGTTCTTCTCCGTGGTCGCGAGCATGTCGAGGAACTTCGCCATCCGCTTGGCGTGCTCCTTCTCCTCGTTCGCGGTCTGCTCGAAGACGTTGCCGATCTCGATGTACCCCGCCTTCCGCGCCGCCGCGCGAGCGAAGGTTCCTTCCGGGATGCCACGGGGCTCGTGGCGCGCGGGTGCTAGAGTCTTCCTCAGCCACTGGAAGGGCCGATCGCGCGCACATGACGACCCACCCGGCGAAGCCCGCACCACTCCGGGGCAGCCGCCTCGTCTCCCTGGCCCTGCTCGCGATCGGCATCGTGTACGGCGACATCGGCACGAGCCCGCTCTACGCCGTTCGCGAGTGCTTTCACGGCGCGCATCGCGTGGCGCCCGACCACGCCAACGTGCTCGGCGTCCTTTCCCTGATCTTCTGGTCTCTGATCATCGTCGTCACGCTCAAGTACCACGTCTACATTCTCGGCTTTCACAACCGGGGAGAGGGCGGGATCCTGGCCCTCATGGGACTGGCCCGGGGCATTCGGGCGCAACGACCCGGTCTTCGCGCGACGCTGGTCGTGCTCGGCGTCTTCGGGGCCTCGCTTCTCTACGGTGACGGCATGATCACACCCGCGATCTCGGTTCTCAGCGCGATCGAGGGCCTCGAGGTCGCGACCCCGTTCTTCAAGCCCTACATCCTGCCGATCACGATCGGGATCCTCATCCTGCTGTTCCTGTTCCAGCGGCGGGGGACGGCGCGCGTCGGCTCGGTGTTCGGGCCCATCGTTCTGGTCTGGTTCGCCACGATCGCCGTGCTCGGAGTCCGCGGGATCCTCCGGGAGCCCTCGGTCCTCTCGGCGATCAACCCGCAGCATGCGATCCGGTTCTTCACGACGAACGGTGTCCCCGCGTTTCTCGTCCTGGGCGCCGTCTTCCTGGCCACCACGGGAGGCGAGGCCCTGTACGCGGATCTCGGCCACTTCGGGGAGCGCCCGATCCAGATCGACTGGTTCTGCATCGTCGGGCCTTCCCTTCTGCTCAACTACTTCGGGCAGGGCGCGCTCCTGATCCGGAATCCCGAAGCCGCCCACAACCCCTTCTATCTTCTCGCGCCGGACTGGGCTCTCTACCCGCTCGTCGCCCTCGCCGCGATGGCGACCGTCATCGCCTCCCAGGCCATCATTTCGGGAGTCTTCTCTCTCACGTGGCAGGCCATTCAGCTCGGGTACCTGCCCCAGATGGAGGTCGTCCACACCTCGGGCACCGCGATCGGACAGATCTACCTGCCGGCCGTGAACCGCGCCGTCATGGTCGCGACGATTGCGCTCGTGGTCGGTTTCCGTTCCTCCACGAATCTCGCGGCGGCGTACGGGGTCGCCGTGAGCACCACGATGGTGATCACGACCATCCTCGCCTACTTCGTCTCGCGCGATCTCCTCGGCTGGAGCCCGCTCACCGCCGGCGTCGTGACGGCGGCCTTCCTCGCCATCGACCTCGCCTTCTTCAGCGCGAACATGTTCAAGGTCGTGGCTGGCGGGTGGTTCCCGCTCGCGGTCGCCGCGGTCGTCTTCACGCTGATGACGACGTGGCGCCGCGGCCACCAGCTCCTGATCCAGAAGGTGCGGGAGACGTCCCTGACGTCAGAACGCTTCCTCAAGTCCCTGCAGACGCAGGCGCCCGTCCGCGTTCCCGGCACCGCGGTCTTCCTGAGCCACCTGAGCGGGCACATACCCGACTCGCTGCTCCAGAGCCTCAAGCACTACAAGGTGCTCCACGAGCAGGTCCTGATCCTGACCGTCGCGGCGGACGAGCTCTCCCGGATGGATGAGCGCCGGCGCCTGAGCATCGAGCCGCTCGGCGAAGGCCTGTTCCGCGTGGTGGGACGTTATGGCTACATGGAGCACGTGGACATCCCCGCGCTGCTCGAGGGGATCACGGACGAGAGGCTGAAGCGGATCGATCCCGCGGATACGGCGTACATCCTGGGCCTCCACCGCCTGATCCTCAGGAAGCACCCGCGCGGCATCGCCATGTGGCGTGTGAGGGTCTTCGCGTCGATGCTGCTCAACGCGACCAGCGCGAGCAGCTTCTTCGGGCTGCCGAAGGACCGGGTCGTCGAGATGGGCGCGCAGATCGAGCTCTGATCCCTCAAGCGCTCACGCCGAGAGCCGCGCGAGGATCGCCGAAATATCCGCAATGTGCCTGCGCTGCCGCGGGATCAGCTCGAGCGTCACCAGATCGCGGGCGTCGCCTTCGAGACTCCCGTTCGCCGCCTCATACATCCTGAGGCCCGCTTCCTCTCCGTCGAGGAGCTCGCGGACCGACGCCGTCTCCCGGAGCAGCGCGAAGGCTCCCCAGTTTCCGGCTTCGCTGGCCGGAATGCCGCCCATCTCCCGGACGGCACCCTGCAGCGCCGCCACCGTCCTCTGGTGCCCCGAGGCGAAGCGGAGGATCTCCGCGGCGTCCACGGCGCCACGGCCCTCGGCCGACCGGAGAGCGCCCTGGTAGGCCGTCACCGCGGCGAGCTCGCCCCTGAGGAGAGCGTTCAGGCCGTCGGTCCCTTCGACCGGAGGGCGTAGTTCCAGACCATTCGTCATTCCATGGCTCCCGGGTTCGGAGGCGGGATCTGCTGCATGCTCATGGCGTCTCCTCTGAACAAAAACGAAGCACGAGCCGTGCCACAGGGACCGGGGTGAGATCGACCGGGCGCAGCCGGGCCGGACGTCCCGCAGGAGTCGCCGGTTTGACGCGCGCGCCGGGAGGGTCGATGCTCCGTTTCGAGAAGATGAACGATGCGCTTCCCACCGATCGGCCCGGCGGAATGGCTGCCGCGCTGGGGACGCTCCGGCACGCCCTGGCGGACCCGCTCTCGGCCGCGGGGCTGAAGCTCGAGCTCGTCGAGCGTCGCCTCACGGCGGTTCCTCCCGAAGGATCGTCCCTGGCGGACCGGGTCCGCAGCGCGAAAGCCGACCTCGCCGCCGCCGGCCGGCTCATCGACCTCCTGCCGCGTCTCGCGAGCATTGCGTCGGAGGCTCCCACCGAGACCTCGATCGGCGATCTCGGCCGTGCGGCAGGCGTCCCGCTCGAGGAGGATGCGGCGTCCCGAACGCGTCTCCCGCTTCGGCGCCTGGCATCCGCCGACGCCCTGCGGACGGTCGTGTCGTTCGTCCGGTCGCTCGACTCAGGCGGCACCGCTCCGCGGGTCAGCGCGGAAGCCGCTCCCGGACTGGTCTCCCTCCGGATCGAGGCCCTCGGCGGGTGCGGCGAGGCGGACCCCGACCGGCTCTTCCATCTGCCGCGCGGCGAGGAGCGGGCCGAGGAGCTCTTCCTCGCCCGCGCCGGCCTCGAAGCCGACGGGGGCTGCCTGCAGCTCGCCGAGCGGGAAGGCCGGATCGTCGCTCTTCTCTCGTGGCCCCGGCCGACGCCGGCGGCGGGAACCGGGACGCCGGCATGAACGTCCTCGTGGTCGAGGACGAGCCCGGGGCGCGCGAGGCCCTCGTCGAGCTGGTGAAGGAGCTGGGGTACGGGGCCTCCGCCGCGGGCTCCGTGGCCGAGGCCGAAGCGGCGCTCTCCCGGAACGTGCCAGACGTCTGCATCACCGACCTCGGGCTCCCGGACGGGGACGGCCTCGACGTGGTCCGCGCCGCGAAAACCGCCGCGCGCGAGTGCGACGTCCTCGTCCTGACCGGAAAGGGCTCGATCCGGGCGGCGGTCGAAGCGATGAAGGCGGGGGCCCACGACTTCCTCCTGAAGCCCCTCAAGGCCGCGCAGCTGGCCACGGCGCTGTCACAGCTCTCCGAACGGCACGACGAGGCGCGCAGCCTCCTTCCTGCGGCGCTCCCCGATCCCGCCGCGGCTGGAGGCCTCGCCGGGATGGTCGGCCGCTCGGCCCCGATGCTGGAGGTCTTCCGTCTCCTCACCCGGGTGGCCCGCTCGAACGCGCCCGTCATGATCACCGGGGAGAGCGGGAGCGGTAAGGAAGTCGCGGCCTCGACGGTGCACGCCCTGTCGCGTCGCGCGAAGCGGCCGTTCATCGCCGTCAACTGCGGCGCGATCTCGCCGACGCTCGTCGAGAGCGAGCTTTTCGGGCACGAGAAAGGGGCGTTCACCGGGGCCGACCGGCGCCGCGCCGGGACGTTCGAGATGGCCCACGGGGGGACGCTCTTCCTCGACGAGGTGACGGAGATGCCGCCGGACCTCCAGGTGAAGTTCCTCCGCGTCCTCGAGACCCGCACCTTCCGGCGCGTCGGCGGAAACGAGGAGCTGGACATGGACATCCGGCTCGTGGCGAGCTCCAACCGCGACCTCGCCGAAGCGGTCCGCAAGGAGACGTTCCGGGCCGATCTCTTCTACCGGCTGAACGTCTTTCCCCTTCGCCTTCCCCCTCTCCGGGAGCGGAAGGAGGACATTCCCCTGCTCGCCTCCCACTTCCTCTCGCAGATCGAGGAGAAGGAGCGGCGCGGCTTCAAGTCCTTCGAGGAGCGGGCTCTCGCGGCGCTCTCCGGTCACGACTGGCCCGGAAACGTGCGCGAGCTGAAGAACGCCGTTCACCGGGCGTACGTCCTGAGCGACCCGCCCGAGATCCAGACCGAAGCGGCGGAGGCGGTCCTCACCGACTCCGGCGCCGCCGAGCTCCGTCCGGTCGCGGGGGACGAGGGGACCTGGCCCGCCGTCCCGGTCCGCGTCGGCGATACGCTCCAGGCCGTCGAGAAGAAGCTCCTCACGGCAACCCTTCTCGCCGTGAAGGGGGACAAGCGCGTGGCGGCCGAACTCCTCGGCGTCAGCCTGAAGACGATCTACAACAAGCTCAAGGAGTACCAGCTGGAGCCGTAGACCGCGTTTGAAAACCTTTCACGCCCGATCGTAAGGGTTTCAACCTTCGCGTCGAACGGACGGGCCTCGCTACGCCGTTGCGGATGGAGCGCGAACGGCCCGGCTCACGAGGAGTCCGGAGAGGAAACCGATGGCCACGCCGGCACCGAGCGCCCAGAGCGCGGTCGTCTTCGGACGGGACTCGACGTAGTGCTCGACGCTCCGGGAGAGGTCCTGCCAGCTCTCCCTGGCAATCCGCCGGGCGTCGCTCGCAGCGTTCTTCCCGTGCTCCCAGCTCTCCTTCAGATGCGCCGTCGCCGCGGCGATGTCGGCGTCTCGTGCGCGCGCCGGAGTCGGAATGCTCTTGCTGTCCATGTTGTCTCCTTGGCCGATCGGTTCGTGCAACTCCCGTGCCGGAGAGGAATAGAGCGCACCGCGTGGCATGCCACGTGCAGCTCCCTCTCACGGAACGGAAAGGAGAAATCATGAGACAGCAGGAAGTCCGCGGAAAGGTGAAGAAGTCCAAGGGGAAGGTGAAGGAAGCCGTCGGAATCCTCTCCGGCAACAAGAAGATGGAACATGAGGGCTCCCTCCAGCGCGCCGAGGGTGCGATTGAGGAGGGATTCAGCAAGGCCTACGAAAAGATCGGCAAGGTCTTCACGGATATCGGAAAAGCCATCAGCAGGTAGCCCGGTCGCCGGGAGACCTGGCTCCTGAGTCAGGGAAAGCCCCCAGCGGCCAGGAAAGGCGTGAACTCGGGTCGGGCATTCTCGAAAAGGCACGCGCCGCGGCCCTTCGCGGCGAGGAGTGGTCATGAAGAAGACGCGGCCTCCGCCATCGGCCGAGAGCCTCAACGCCCTCCTCCGCGTCGAGCTCGCCGCCGTCCTCGCCTGCCAGAAGGCCCGCCATTCGCTGGACGGCAGGGTGCGGGACTACTCCGATCGCCTCCTCGGCCTGGCCGCCGGGCACCAGCGGAACGTGGCGGCGCTGCAGTCCTGCATCCGCGCCCTCGGGGGAGTGCCCGCCGTCGAGCCGGGCACCTTCGGATCCTTTGCCCTCCTTCGCGACGCCGTGTCGGTTCAGCAGCTCTTCGAGGCCGAGGAGCGCGGACTCGCCGAGTACCAGACCGCGCTCGGGTCCCTCGACGGCGAGGTGCGCGATCTGGTCGAGCACGAGCTGATGCCGCGCCAGCGGCAGCACCTCGCCGCGCTCTCGAAGATCCTGAGCGATCTCGCGTCGGTGTGACGCGGGACGACGGCCCGACGACTCGCGGCCCGCTCTCTTTCGAGTCAGGTGGTCCGGGGCGTCGCGTCGCCCCGAGCGAGGAGCCGTTTGAGCGTCGCCACGTCGACCGGCTTGGCGAGATGGTGGTCGAAGCCGGCCTCCCGGGAGCGGACGAGGTCCTCCGGCTGCACCCAGCCGGACAGCGCCACGAGGAAGAGGCCCGCGAGAGACGGCTCTTCCCGGAGACGCCGGGCCACTTCCAGCCCGCTGAAGCCGGGGAGCCCGATGTCGAGGAGGACGACGTCGGGACGCAGGCGCCGCGCCGCCTCGACCGCCGACGGGCCGTCGTGCGCCAGGTGCGCCTCGTGTCCGTCCAGGGCCAGAAGTTGGGCGAGGATCCGGGCCGCGTCGACGTTGTCGTCCACCACCAGGACGCGCTGCGGCGGGACGGGCGCCGCCGGCACGGCGGTGCGGACCTCCGGCGGGACCACGGCGCCGGCCTCGACAGGCAGCCGAAGCGTGAAGGTGCTTCCTTTCCCCGGGCCCCCGCTCGCCGCCGTCAGGGAGCCCCCGTGCAGCTCGGCCAGCTGCTTCGCGAGCGTCAGGCCGATCCCGAGTCCGCCCTGTTCGAGGCCGGGCACCTCCGCGACCTGGCTGAACATCGTGAAGATGTGCGGCAGCGCGGCGGCCGGGATCCCGATGCCGGAATCGACGACACGAACGGCGACGGCGTCGTCCTCGCAGCTCGCCTCGACGCGAATGCTGCCGCCCGGCTCGGAGTACCGCGCCGCGTTCGAAAGGAGGTTCGTGAGGATCTGCGCGATGCGGATCGGGTCGCCGTGCAGAACGACCGGCGCCTCCGGAAGGGCGACGTTGAGCGCGTGGCGCCGGCTCAGGAGAAGCGGCCGCACGGCCTCGAGCGCGCTCTCCACGACGGAGGCGAGGGAGACCCGTTCGGGCCTCAGGCCGACCTTCCCGTGCGAGATCCGGGAGATGTCGAGAAGGTCGTCGACGAGACGGACGAGGTGGGTCACCTGCCGCGTGATCACGCTCCGCGCCTCGGCGGCACGGTCCCGATCCTCTTCGCCGTCCCCCACGCGGGACAGGATCTCCGTCGCGTGCCAGATCGGGGCGAGGGGATTGCGAAGCTCGTGTGCGAGGGTGGCGAGGAACTCGTTCTTCCGGCGATCGACGTCGCGGAGCTTCTGCTCGGCCCGCCGCCGTTCGGCCACCTCGGCGGCGAGCGCGGCGTTCATCGTCTCGAGGCTGGCGGAGCGCTGCTCGACCCGCTCCTGCAGCTCCTCCCGGGCCTGCCGGAGCGCGATCGCCTGGCGCCGCGCCTCGACCGCGTACCGGATCGAGCGCTCGAGGAGCTCCGCGTCGAGGCGGTCCTTCGCGAGGAAGCCGGCGGCCCCGCTCTCCATCGCAGCGAGGTCCAGGGCCCGGTCTCCGCTGCCGTTCAGCAGGAGGACCGGCGCCTCGCCCCCCGCGTCGTGATACGCACGCAGCAGGTCGACGCCGCTTCTCTCGCCCAGCCGCCCGGCAACGAGGTGGGCGTCGTACCGGCTCGAAGTCATCCGGATGAACCCGGCCTCGAACGAAGGCGCCCAGTCGACCTCGACGCGGACCTGCGCCTGCGCGACGAGGTCGCGAAGCCGGGCGGCATCCTCCTCGTCCGTCGCGACGAGGAGAACCCGTAGAGAACGGCCTCCCGCCGGGGCAGGAATTCCAGAAGCCACGAAGAAAGCATCGCTCCGAAGGAAAACCGAGTCAAAGTCGTGCCCCGAAGGGCCCCTGCCGGACACGTCTCCGCCGGGGACCGTCACCGGGCCACTCGGGCGGCGAACGAGGCCTGGCATGTCTTGTGCAGCCCAGCTATGACGGATGAGACGCCACGTGGGGAGTTCATGAAGCGTGGCTGGCGCGCGGCCGGGTGGGGGTTGGTGGGCCTTATCGGCCTCCCGCTCCTGGCCGTTCTCGCGACGAACGCCCTTCTTCGGACCAACCTTCTTCGAAAGCTGGTCAACGGGGACCCGGACTCCCTCGTCGTGGACTATCGGGGCGCGGCGTCCTGGATTCCCGGTCGTCTTTCGTTCGACTCGCTGACGCTCCGGAGCCGGGACCACAACGCCGAATTCGAGGTGGCGCTCCGGGGCGTAGAGCTTCGCGTGTCGCTTGTGGACCTTCTGCGGCGCAGGTTTCACGCGACGCGTGTTCGGGCGGGGAAGCTCGAATTCCGCCTTCGCGAACGGCTCAGCCGGGAAGAGGCGACCCCGGCGCGTCTTGCTCGATTCCCCCGGATCGAGGGCTTTGCCGACCCGCCGCTCCTGGAGGCGACGCCCTCTCCATCGGAGCCCGCAGGAACGCCCTGGCGCGTCGTGATCGACGATCTGGCGGTGGCGAGCGTCGGGGAGATCTGGATCGACGCGTGGAAATGGACTGGCGAAGGGAAGGTCGCGGGAGCCTTCGAGCTCTTGCCCGGCCGGGAAGCACGCGTCGGTCCGGCCCGGCTGGAGGTCACCGCCGGAGGGCTTCTGCATGGCCATTCGAAGGTGGCGGAGCGGACTTTCGGAGCCGTGTGGTGTGAGCTCCCGCGCTTCAACACGCAGGCCTATCCGGGGAACGACGTCTGGAAGCTCCTGTCGGGTGGCTCCGAGCTTCGCGGCGATCTCGCCGGCCTGGCCTTTCTCTCGCCGGATCCTTCCGGTCTTCGTCTCTCCGGAGGCGCGGGAGCGATTCGTGAGCGGGTCACGCTGAAGGACGGCGTCGGGACGGTGCGCCTCGAGGTCACGGCGAGCGATCTGACCGTCCGCGAAGGGGACCGCACGTTCCGAGGCTCGGCGCGGGTCGACATCCACGCGGCGAACGTCGATTTCCGCCGGGGCGAGGCGTCGCTAGCCGGAACACGGGTCGTTCTCTCCGACGTGGCGGTCGGGAACGCCCCGTCCCGTCCCTGGGCCGCGACGTTCTCCGCACCGGCCGCGCGGCTCTTCTTCGCCGACGGCTCGATCGACGCGCAGCTCGTCGGAACGCTTCGCGATGCCCGTCCCGTCGTCGCGCTCCTCTCTTCCGGGCTGGCGAAGTGGGTCGCGATTCTTCTCGATCTGCAGGATCTTCACGTGACGGGTCGCCTCGCGGCCGGGCCGTCGCGGCTCGCTCTGACGTCGCTGAGACTTTCGGCGGGCGACTTCTCGATGGAGGGTGACTATCGGTCGCACTCCGGCCAGCACCATGGAGAGTTCCGCGCGACGAAGGGTTCGTTGTCGATCCGGTTCACGATTCCGGGGGGATCGTAGCGGCGTTCCCGACGCGCCTGGCAGAGACATGCGTTCCGGATCGCCGCGAGAGCTCCGCCGGGGAGCGAAATGCCAACCACGCAGAGGGCCATTTCGCCCCGGCGGAGCTGCGAAACGATCGGTTACTTCACGATCAGATCGTTCTTGACCTTCTTGACGCCCTTCACGTTCCTGGCGAGCTCACCGGCCTTGTCCTTGGCCGCCTGGGAGTTGACGAAGCCGCTCAGCTGCACGGTGTCTTTGTAGCTGGTCACGCTGATCTGAAACGACTTGAGAAAATCATCGCCGGCGAGAGCGGCCTTGACCTCCGTCGTGATGACCGTGTTGTCGACGTACTGTCCCGTGCTCTCGTGTGTCGTCGTCGACGCGCAGCCGGCAAAGCTCGCGACCAGCGCGAGCGGCATCAGGTAGCGGAGGAGGACGTTCAGCTTCTTCATGGCGGAGGTACCCTTTCGTGGTTTCGTTGCAAGAACGATCGCTGCGAGACGGCCGTGCCCGATCCTGCCGTGAGGGGGCGTGAAAGCCGTCTCGACCGAATCGGCGCCGGTGATTCCGAAACCTTGCGGTTGCCGGCAAGGCTGTGAGGAGCTACCCGACTCTTCGTCCCTGAAGGAGCTGGATCACGATGACGACGATCGCGATGACCAGCAGGATGTGAATGAACCCGCCCATGGTGTACGAGGTCACCAGCCCGAGCAGCCAGAGGACGAGGAGAATGACGAAGATGGTCCAGAGCATGGAAGCCCCCTTTCTTTGGGTGATTCGCCCGGGTCGGCCGTGCCGGGCCGGGCGGTCACGTTCCTGACGTTGTTCTCATCTCTTGATGGCCTGGCCGAGCCCCGCAAGGGCCGCGCCGACCTTCCGGCGGGCTTTCCCGAGCCCCGCCTCGATTTCACCGCCGATGCGTTCGGCGGCCCCTTCGTTCTCCAGGTGGCGGCTCCCGATGACCACCCCCGCCGCCTCCTTCACCCGGCCCTTCAGCTGCCGGGCCTTTCCCCGCACTTCGTTCTTGTTCATGACCCGTCTTCCTCCGATTCGTCCTTTTCGAACCCTGGGCGCCCTCTTCGGAGTCACTTGGTATCTCCGATGGTTCCCGCTCTGGCTCTGCAATATGTAGGCCACTTCTTTTCCCGACGCGGAGGACCCTTCTTGGAGAGCGCCCCGGTGCCGGTGTCAGACGATGCCCGCCGTGTCGGCTCGAGTAGACGGCCGTCAGCTCGGCGCCGAAGAGCAAGACGTACGACGCGTAGTAGATCCAGAGGAAGATGACGACCAGAGAGCCCGTGACCCCGAACCGCGAGGCGACGGTCGTCCCGCCGAGATAGAAGGCGATCAGCCACTTCCCGATCGAGAAGAGGATCGACGTCACGACGGCGCCGATGCCGACGTCCTTCCATTCGAGATGCGCGTCAGGGAGGACTCGATAGATCAGTGCGACGAGGACGGTGAAGACCAGAAAGAAGAGGGCCTCGTTCCCGAGAGTGATGAACGCCGCGGGGGCCGGAATCTGCGCGGTCAGGCGATCCGAGAGCGCCGTCAGGCCGGCGCTGAGCATCAGCGAGACGAGCAGCAGGAAGCCGACCACCAGGACGAGGGCGAACGACACGAACCGCTTCTTCAAGAGCGAGCGGAACATCGGTCCCGGCCTTGGTTCCACCTCCCAGACCCCGTTCAGGGCCTCCTGGAGCTGAATGAAGACGGCCGTCGAGCCCAGAACGAACGCCACGATTCCGGCGATGCCCCCGGGAACGGCTCCGATTCCGGGACCGGCCGCATTCTCGACGACGGTGGCGACGGCACGGCCCGCGTCCGGGCCCATGACGCCCTGGAGCTGACGCACGATCTCGCCGTGGACCCGGTCTTCGCCGAGGAAACGTCTGGCGATCGAGACGACCACGAGGAGTACGGGAGCCAAAGCGAACAGCGTGTAGAAGGAGAGCGCCGCGCTTTGAGTATCGACCGAGTGCCGGACACAGCGATGGAGCGTCTCGACGAAGAACTCCAGAATTCCGCGAGCGGCCCGCCGCATCTCTCGCCTCTCCGTCCTGCGGCTCGGCGGGCCTTCAGATCACGTCACGCCGGGCCGCGATCGAGCTATCCGTGAGGCTCGTCCTTGCCCGGCTGGTCCTTCTTCTCCTTGTTCTGGTCCTTTCCATGCTCCTCGCCGGCCGGCTTCGCCTGCTGCTGCGGGGGCTTGGCCTGCTGCGGCTTCGCCTGCTCCTGTTGCGGCTGCGGCTTGCCCTGATGCTGCGGTTCTGCCTGCTGCTGCGGCGGCTTGGCCTGCGGCGGCTTCGCCTGCTGCTGGTGCTGTGGCTTGGCCTGCTGCTGCGGCTTCGCCTGTTGTTGCTGGCGCTGCGGCTCTGGCTGCGCCGCGTGCGGTGCCGCCTCCGGCTGCCGGGAGGCGCGCGCGGCCTTCAGGTCACCCGCCGGCGCCACGATGGCCACGTGTCCGCTCTTGCCGGCGCCGCCCGCCGAGAACGTCCGGGGCGTCGTATGGGCGGTGCTGATCTCGCGTGTCTCGATCTTGCTGCCCATGGCCCGCTGGACGGTCGCCATGGGAACGGCTTCGTTCCGGAGAACTCCGCCGGAAACCTCGAATCGGGTCACGGGCTTCGCCTGCCGAAAGATCTCTGCATTCCGCTCGGACTCCACCCGGACTGACGTGACGTTCGTTCCGACAAACCGGTTCGTCGGAACGAAGACGTACTGTGCCTCGTTCAGGACGATGGGTCGTCCGGAATAGCCGGCGCTGCCGAAGGTCACGTTCGGCGGCATGGGCGCCCACCCCACATACCGGTCGCTGTAGGACCACGTCACCCAGGCCGGGGCCCAGACGGTACCGGGCACCCACACCCAGCCATACCGGCCTATGAAGGCCCACGAGCCGTAGTGGTAGGGATTGCCTCCCCAGGGGTCATTCGACACCCAGGTCCACCCGTACCTCGTGTGGATCCACTCGCCGTTCGAGTACGGCTGCCAGCCCGCGCCGACCCCGCGCGGCACCCAGCATCCACCGTAGTTGCAGTCGATCCACTCTCCGTACGGGGACAGCTCGTCGTAGAAGCCCCCGATGCTCACGCTGACGCTCACCTGCGCCGGTGCCTGCTGCGCGGGGATGACCATCCCGAGCGTTCCCAGGAGAAAGGTTGCCACCGCGATTCTCTTCATGATCGTCCTCCTACTGCAGGAGCCGGCGGGCTCCCCCGCGGCGCCGTTCCACCACGAGGCTGGTCCACGAGGTCCCTACCGCCGGGGCCTCTCCCGGCCTCCGGAATCGGCAGCGCAAATCCCCTGCCACCGGGCTGGAGGGCCCCGCACCTCCGGGCGCGCCGGGCCCCCTTTGAAGGGGCTCGATCCGTCCGCCCCGATTGAAGCCCCTTCCCGGCCCCTTGAAACATCTACATCTCCGGTAACCGGTCCGACGCTGCCGGGCGCATTCGCCCCCCGCTGTCCCCTGCGGCCTGTGCTTTGCAGCACCGGAAAGATGACGTGACGCTGCCGCCTCGTTTCAGTACCCGTCCAACTTCCACCGGCCTTCTGTGCGCCGCTCTTCTGTGTCTCGTTCTACTTTCCCCGTCTTTGGGTGCCGTCCCCGCGGGAAGGACCGGCGATGACTTCCTGGCCGGCTACGTCGCCTCGATCCTCGAACGGGACCTGCAGTGGAAACGAGGCAGCTACTTCCTGAAGGTCGTCGACGGGGTCGCCACGATCACCTTGTCTGAAGATGACCCGAAGCGACGGGAGGCGGCCGAAAGGCAGCTGCGCGGGATCGACGGACTGCAGGGGCTCTCCATCCTGGTGGAGCCTGTCGAGACGGGGAAGCCCGCATCTAAAAGCCAAAGCACGGCGGCAACCGGGAAGGCGGGGGCTTTTCCGACGGGAGACGTGTTCCGGCCCCTCATCGCCGACCCGAAGCAGCCGCGGTTCTTCATGAGCGCCGTCCGCTTCACCTCCGTCGGCGTGACCTACACGATGGCCCCCGTCGGCTTCGGCGAGACGTTCGGCCTCTACAGGCTCGCCGGCGGCCGCGAGGGCGACGGCCTGCAATTCAGCGTCGAGGGAGCCCTGTTCGCCCAGTTCAACCTGAGCACGCCTTCTTACGACCTCGTCAACGCCGACTACACCATCGGCATTCCGGTTACTTACAGGCATGGCGGCAACTCTCTTCGCTTCCGCGTCTATCACCAGAGCTCGCACCTCGGAGACGAGCTTCTTCTGAGCGCCAATCCTCCGGAACGGGTAAACCTGAGCTACGAATCCATCGAGCTCCTCTATTCGCGCGAATGGCATCGGTGGCGGCTCTACGTCGGCGGTGAGTACCTGATCCACAAGGAGCCGCAGGATCTCAAGGCGCTGAGCGCCCACTGGGGGATCGAGTATCGAGGCCGCACGCCTCTCTTTTGGACCGGCAGGCCTCTCGCCGGCGTGGACATGAAGAGCCTGGAGGAGCACGACTGGTCCATCGACACCAGCATCAAGGCCGGCCTCGAGTTCGGCCATCCCGACCCGGGAAACCGGCGCCTGCGAGTCATGGCCGAGTGGTACAAGGGGTTCGACCCGCACGGCCAGTTCTACGTCAACAAGGTCGAATACTGGGGCCTCGAGGCCTCTCTGGGATTCTGACGGCGTCCTATTCCGAGACCCGCACGCGGGCGGGGCGAAGGAGTTCGTCCTGCCACAGGTATCCGCGGCCCGCCTCGTCGACGACCGTCCCTGTTGGACCGTCGAAGTCCCGAACGGTCGCCACGGCGTCGTGTCGGGTCGGGTCGAAGGGTTTGCCGACGCTCTCGAACGACGTCACCCCTTCGGCCTCCAGCAGGCTTCTCAGCCGGCGCCACATCCCATGGAGGCCGGCAGCGACCGAGTCTGGCGACTCTTCGACGTGAGCCAGGGCGCGATCGAAGCCGTCGGCCAGTTCGACCAGCGCAAGCAGCAGATCCCGCTTGGCCTGTCGGGCGGCCGCGTCGCCATCGCGTTCGACCCGGCGCCTGTAGTTCTCGAAGTCCGCTCTCGTTCGCAGATGGCCCTCCTGCTCCCTCCGCAACTCGGCTCGGAGGCCCTCGAGAACGGCCGGTTCAGAGCCCGCCGGTGGCGACCCGTCCGCAGCGGGATTCTTCCTGACTTTGATCACGATGACTTCTTCGTCGTTTCCCCTGTTTCTCCGGGAAGAGCGAAGTTCAGGGAAGAGCAGAGTTCCCGAAGGGCGTTGAGAGAACGGTCGAGGTCGTCGACGAGTCGATCGCAGACGCTGGTCGTGATCCGTCGCCGTTCCTGCCACGGCTTGCGGAATGGCTCCGGGAGTCCGGTCGCCTTGACTCGGATGACCTTCGCGGTTTCGCCTGCCCGGGTGTCCCTCACGGCTGCTTCCTTTCGACTGTGGTCCCCTCCGACTCCTCTCTACCCGCTCGAAAGGAGATCGAGGCCGTCAACGACCCGGCGTCGCAACCTGCGTGCCTCTCTTTCCCGCCCTCCGACGTGATGACGACACGACCGGCAGGGTCTCGGGGCGTCGACCCCTCGAAATGCGTCGACCGGCCGGCCCCGGATGCAAACGCTTCCGTTCCGGTTGAAGGAGTTACATCTTCACGGGCGGGTTGAACGGGTCATCGGGAGACCCGGAACCGGAACAGAAGCTCCAGGGCCTCGAACGTCTCCCCTGTCTGCCGCCGTCCGGCCCGAGACCGGGCATCCCGAGAAGACCCTGCCGCCGGTACGACCGATGCATCTCCGGGTGCTCGATGCGAGTCGAATGGGCAATACCCACGATAGAGGCGCCAGCTTCGCCGCTGGAGTCCTCTCCGGCTCACGTCCCTGCCGAACTTCCCGCTACCTTCGCGCCTCGCGCAGGCGAGGCCCCCTCCATCTGACCCGGTCCTTCCATCCTGGATGCACCCCCTCACGGGGGTGCATCTCCCGCCTTGGGCCTCCCATTGGTCCCCTACCGGGCGCGCATCCGCCTCGCGGGACGCCAGAACGCCCGCACTTCAGCGCGGCACAGGCCTTGCGCCGCTGGCGACATGGTCTTCACGCGGCCCTTCTGAAGGAGGCACCGAGATGAACACGCTCAAAGCCGTAGCCCTCGTCCTGATCGTCGCCGGCGTTCTCGCGCTCCTCTACGGCGGCTTCACCTACACCAAGTCGACCCACGAAACCAAGATCGGGCCCCTCGAGCTGTCGGTCAAGGACAAGGAGACGGTCAATATCCCGATCTGGGCCGGCGTCGGCGCGATCGTCGTCGGCGGGGTCATGCTCTTCATGCGCCCGAAAGCGTAACTGCACTTCTCGTCGGCGAAATCAGACCTCAGAACCGACCTTTCCAATGGCATTTCTTTCAACCGCCCCGGGAAGCCCTTACCGACGAACAGGACGCGGGCGGCGCTCCCCGGGGCCGAACGCCCCCGGACAGCCACCCGGCGCCACTCCGGTCCTCTGGCAGGTCGCTTGCTCTGGAGTGGGTGGTCGGATCCGGCGGGTCTCCGTCCCCACCGCGATCCGGCTCACCGGGGACCGAACCCATGACGGAGGAAGGGAGACATCATGCTCTGGACGCTCTTCTTGATCCTTCTCGTCCTGTGGGCCCTCGGAATGGTCACCTCGTACACCATGGGAGGACTCATTCACGTTCTCCTCGTCGTCGCGATCGTGGTTCTTCTGTTCCGCGTCATCCAGGGACGAAGAGTCATCTGAACGCCGCCATCCTCCCGCCGGCCCGAGGACGGCTTCGAGTCCCTCGAGCCGGCGCGAAGGATCGGCACGTCGTGTGCGCCGCCCTCTGAAGAGAGTCGCATGCCTGTTCGGGCCTTGCTGGTATACCCGGAGCTCCCGCCGACGTACTGGAGCATGACGTACGCGCTGCCGTTCATCGGAAAGAAGGCCTCCATCCCGCCGCTCGGTCTCCTCACCGTCGCCTCCCTCCTCCCCGCCGACTGGGAAGTGACGCTCGTGGACATGAACGTGGAGCGGCTCCGTGCGTCGGCCGTATCCGAGGCCGACGTCGTCTTCACGTCGTCCATGATCGTCCAGCGGGAGTCCCACGAGAGGGTCGTCAGACTCTGCAACGAGCTGGGAACGCCGGTCGTGGCGGGCGGACCGTACCCGTCGAGCGGGCACGAGCGGATCCAGGGCGTCGACCACTTCGTCCTGAACGAGGCGGAGGTCACGCTCCCGCCGTTCCTCGCCGACTTCGCCCGGGGCCGGGCGGACCGCGTCTACCGGGACACCGCCCGGCCCGACATCGCCTTGACACCCCCTCCGCGATTCGACCTCGTGAAGCGGAGGAGGTATTCGACGATGGCCGTCCAGTACTCCCGTGGCTGCCCCCACTCGTGCGAGTTCTGCGACATCGTGGAGCTATTCGGCCGCCGGCCCCGCACGAAAGGCGCGGACCAGCTCCTGAACGAGCTGACGCTCCTCTACGACGGAGGCTGGCGGGGGTCGGTCTTCGTCGTCGACGACAACTTCATCGGCAACGTGAGGGAGGTGAAGGCGCTCCTGCCACGGGTGGCGTCGTGGCAGCGGGAGCGGGGATATCCGTTCGGCCTCTTCACGGAGGCCACGCTCGGCCTCGCCGAGGACCCCGAACTGATGGACCAGATGGTCTCCGCCGGTTTCAACATGGTCTTCGTCGGCATCGAGACGCCGGACCGCAAGACGCTCGAGTCCACGGGAAAGCGCCAGAATCTGAGATCGGACATGCTGGAGAGCGTCCGGACGATCCAGCGGAAGGGGATGGAGGTTTCGGCAGGCTTCATCCTGGGGTTCGACAGCGATCCCCGCGACATCTTCGATCGTCAGATCCGCTTCATCCAGGAGTCCGGCATCCCGTCGGCCATGGTGAGCCTCCTGACGGCGCTCCCCGGGACGCGGCTGCACCGGCGCCTCCAACGGGAGGGACGCCTCGTCGCGGAGTCGACCGGCGGGAACAACACGCACGACCTGCGGCTGAACTTCGCCCCGCGGATGGACGCGAGGGAGCTGCTCGAGGGCTACAAGCGGGTCCTCTCCCGGATCTACGACCCGGACCGGTACTTTTCGCGCTGTCTCGACCTGCTGAAGTCCATGAAGCCCCACCGGACGTCGGCCCGAAAGATCACCTTCACCGAGCTCCGGGCTTTCCTCTTCTCCCTGGTCCGACAGACGTTTTCGTTCTACTCCCGGGCCTACTGGAAGTTCCTCGTGAAGGGGCTGCTCGCCAGGCCCCGGATGCTCGCCGAGACCGTGACGATGGCCGTGAAGGGCCACCACTTCTTCCGGATGACGGAGATCGTGCTGGAGCCGGACCGGTTCGACGAGACGCCCGGGTAGTCCCGGCCCCCTTCCCGAGCGACCTTCGAGACGATCTCTTCCCCGGATGGTCTCGTGGCATCGCGCTTGCTCCTTCGCGAGTGGAGGCACGCCGTGCTGAAGAACATCTTCACGTCCATCGCCACGATCACTTTCGTGGGCCTGACGTCGCTGCCGGCGGCGGCACAGGTCAGCGTTCAGGTCAACGTTCCGCTCCCCGGTCTGGAGATACACGTTGCGCACAACGCCCCGCCGAGAATGAAGAGCGAACACAAGCCGCACCGTCCCGGCAAGGACTACCTATGGGTCCAGGGCTTCTGGCACTGGCATGGCAGTGGCTGGGACTGGGTTCCGGGCCGCTGGGACCGCCCCGACGCACACGGTGTCAAGTGGGTGAAAGCCCGATACGTGCATGAAGGCCCTGCCTACGTATATCAGCCGGGCCACTGGTCGAACCAGCAGCTGATCGAAAGCGACGACTATCGGAATTGGCAGGCGGAGAAGCACTCGAACAAGGGTCACGGCAAGCACCCCGACAATCACTGAAGATCTGCTCAGCATCCCGGGCCGTCTCATCGCAAACGCCGCGCGGATACCCCTCCGCGCCGCGGTTTTGGAGCGTCTCGCGGGGGCGTGATCCCCTGTCCCTCGACGTACCTTCAGCGACGTCCGTCGTTTCTGGCCGAACGCGCCGGTCCGATGGCCCAGGGAGACCTCTCAAAGAAGCCGACGTTCTGGCACGAGGTATGCGCTGCCAGAGCCGGAGGGAGACGATGAAGCGACCCGTGACGGAGCGGCCGGACGGCGCGGCACCTTCCGCCGCACTACGTTCCACGATCGTCAGCGCCCGGCTCAAGTTCATCGCTCTTGGCCTGTCGTCTCTTCTCCTCGCGCAGGTCGCGAACGCACAGGGGTCAGGCTCCCTCGCGCATCACAACCGGGGCTCGCAACCAGGCTCCCGATATTTCGCCACCGCCGTCGTCTCGATGACGGCCAGCGACGGTTCGTTCCTCCCCGGGACGGAGCCGGGCGGGGCCGGGT
>Ga0316622_100000873_pt1 | contig 18663 bp, 17 predicted proteins | sample OWC_Aug_OW2_C1_D_FD_207646 | JGI IMG/M metagenome (GOLD analysis project Ga0316622, IMG submission 207646) | Wetland soil microbial communities from Old Woman Creek delta, Ohio, United States - OWC_Aug_OW2_C1_D5_C | ecosystem: Environmental > Terrestrial > Soil > Wetlands | place: USA: Ohio... | reverse complement strand
AATCGGGCGCCCCTTGGCGCGCAGATCGTTCTTGATCCGGCCGTACTGCTGCGCAGTGAGCGCGTCGCAGCCCAGTATGGCAGCAGCTGCGGCGAACTCGTCGATGCGGGCAATGTTCGTCTCGGCACGCCCCGACTTTCGCGCGCCGTAGTACAGCTCGCCGAGTGCGACCGCCGGCACGAAGACCTCCTCGGCAGCAGCCAGGCGTTCTAGAACCGGCGGCTCCTCAGCAAAGATCGCGATGACGATGTTCGTATCGAGCAGGACCCTACCACTCATCGGGATTCACTTGCTCACATCCCTCTTCGATGGCCTGGGCGATCTGCGCCAGGTCTTCCTTCGCGATGGTGCCTCCGAACTGGCTCAGTGCTTGGCCAGACCTCGCCTGGCGCTTCTTCGCTGCGAGGGCGCGTGCGAAATCCAAGACCTGGCGTTGCTGCGCGGCCGGCAGCTGCTCAAGTTGCTCACGGATCTCTTTGTCGATGGCCGACTCGATGTCACCGCTCCTTGGCGATCACCTTACGCCTGTTTCAGTGCGATCGCGAGCGCTGATCCGGCATCTAACGCCCGCGGCTCAGGCGACGGGGTCACACGCCTCGTCTCGACGCGGTTCTCCGAATGGCCGCGTGGCCCCGGTCGCCTGCAGCCGCCGAGTTAGGCAAGGGCTACCCATCGACGGATTTCTTTCGCACTGCTTGAAAGGTCACCGCCCGAAACGCAAACTGCCGAAGAAATCGATTGCGACGCAGCACCTCCAACTCCGGCTCTGCTGAAAGGGCGTGGGTTACCAAGCACAAAGCAAAGTCGCTGTCGTTCTTTGCTCGACGTAGCTCGCCGTCCGTCATGAAGAAGGTCTCCAGACCTCCACTCGATCCCTTTACCTCCACGTGTAGTTCTGAGCGCCGACGGCGACAATGAAGGTCGTAGCCGACACGGTCCCGCTCGACTGAGCGAACCCGCCAGCCGCGTGCGGCAAGTTCCCTGGTCGCGGCCGCGACAGCCGCGGCCTCAACTTCCCGATTCTGCTCAGCCGGACCGAAACCTGCGCCGTAGCCGATTCTTCCCTCCTGCGAATCGGCTACGCACCCCTTCGAACCGTCCCAACGTTGCGCGAGAAGGCGCGCGCTGGGTTCAGTCAGCTGCCGCATCGTCTGAAGCTGACCCGGGTTTACAAGCCCATCGGTCAACTTGAGTCGGTCACGATCGCTTTCGAACCGAAGAGCGCCAGCAAGGTCGGAGACGTCGAGGTCCCGAAGGGCCGACTCGGTGCCTGGAACGGCGATTACGTGGTACTCTGCCTCCCACAGGTCGTCCGTACCGAGAATTCGCTCCGCCTTCGCTCGATCCGTTATGCGTCCGACAACGACTCGACCGATCAACGCCAGTCGCCCCTCGGGCCAGAGCGTCACCAACCATAACGTATCGCCGCGTGCGAGGCGTCGATACTGATTGCTCGCCCAGTGATGAGCTAGCTCGCCTCGTTCGACTTCGCCTCTGATGTCGGGCTTGCAGTACGAGAGGAAGTGCCGATTCATCGTAGTGTCTAACGCTGAGGGTCGGCCGCGCGGGCCACAATGCGCCGACTCGGGTATGCTGACCGGTTCCATGGCCCGCGGCGGCTGCAGCGGCTGATTAGGCGCATCTCGGTCACTGATCGGCAAGCACGACGTACGTCAACTTCTCGTTCGTTGCCCCGCGAATTCCGACGTGGAGATTGCGAAAGCGCAGCGTTGGTTCATCCGCATTGTAGTGGAGCTCCTGCGTGAACCCAGGTCGGGCCATTCCGTCGGCGGTGAACTCGCGGTAGCTCAGGTTGATCGTTCGGCCGGACATTCCGCTGTAGATCAGCTCGTAGTGCACTTGATCGACGCCCACTTTTCTCGCCTCGACCTCATGAGTGAACCTCGCGCCAGGCGGCGTTGGCAGGTGTTTGCCAAAGAGAAACATCGGAACTGGCGATTGAATGAGGCGACCAGTCACTTCACCTGTGTCCCTCGTAAGCAGGATGCCCATCTTGCCGCTGCCGGCCGGAACATCGACGATGTCGTAGAGCGCTCCCTCATCCGTGACGCTCCCCCTCCAGGGATATCTTTCGCCCTTCTCGACGTGCAGATCAGCGAGTCCAGGAACCGCTATGTCGAAGCTCTGATCGGGAATCATGTACCCTGTGCCGACGCGCTCCACGCGGTAGTTCATGATCTTCACGATGGTCTCGCCGACGTACGCTTCACGAACAGCACCGATCGCATAGTTGGTCTCGGTAACCAGCTCCGATGGCGACCGCTGAAGCTTCGGTGGGATGACCTGAGCCGTGCAGCCAGCGAGGAGAACCACACCGAGAACGGCATCCGAATGTCTCAACACTAGCAACCTCCATGAGTAGGGCAGCCAGTCACACCCTCGTGCGCTCACTCGTTCACGAATCAACCGGAACTCGCCCTTGCGTCCGCATCCGAGATAGAGAGATCGTACCCCGCCGGGGGCTGAATCACTGCGAGCCTCACTTCGAGTTCGAACTGCGACGACACGCGCGCGGACTTCGATGGTGCGCTTCGCGGCCGATTCCAGACCCGTGCGTAGCGCGATCGCTTGGACCACTGCTGCATCCCGACACCTCGTCTCACGATCTCACCCACGATTCGTTCCACAAAGGCAGCCTCCCTGCCGCCTAACGTCGTGCGGCTAAGCGGCCGCGTCTTTCAAGCGGTCCGCTTGAGCCGCTTGTTCGGCGTTCTACGCCGCACAAGCGACCGCCCGGTGGCTGCTTCGGCGGTGTCGGCCAAGAGCCGCAGTGCGCGATTGACCGAGTCGGTGTCCGGAAAAACGTTCGCGAGCTCGGGGTCAACCAGCACGAGGTTCGTACCTGCAGTCGCTTGCCGGTAGTACTTGCCGCGCACACCGCCCTTGAGCTGTGAGAGGTCGTACTCGGCCCGGAGGTCATCACCTGTTCTTTTCACCGTTCCCTTCTTCATGCTGCTTCCGCTCCCTTCGGGTCGCTGCTCGTGCGCTGATTATCCGCGTGCGATTCCTCCTCGGGACGTGGGACACGAAGAGGAGTTGTTGCTTCGTAGAATAGCCGATCGTGATCTCCCTGTCTTCCGCGTCCGCGTGATCCGGATCCGGATAGGTCATCGCCAGCGGGTCGAGAAAGACCGTTGCCGCCTCCTCAAAGGAGACACCGTGGTCACGCAGGTTCCGCTTGGCCTTTTCGGGGTCCCACTCGTAGATCACCTCGGCAATCTACATGAACTCCACCGACAAGCCGAACTTTGAATTAGGCGTATCAATGAAATGAGCAACCCGCGCCGGTCCTCGCGGGTCAACACCGCCGCTTGCATGGCCTCCTCACGCGAGACTCCGCTGCGGATTCAAGGAGTTGGGCGTCGGGCCATTGCTTCGCGGTGCACTGTGTTGGCCCGCGCACGCTGGCGGGTCAACACCGGAGCCGTATCCCCGACATTCACTGCCATTCATAGCCGGTCTGCTGGACTGACAACGCCACGGCCGCCACGGTTGAGCACGTGCGTGTAGATCATAGTGGTGGCCACGTCCTTATGGCCGAGCAGTTCCTGGACAGTCCGTATGTCGTACCCCGCCGCGAGCAAGTCGGTGGCAAAGCCGTGTCGCAACGTGTGCGGACCGACCGGCTTCGTAATCTGGGCGCGGTACGCTGCGGCGCGAATCGCCTTCTGCAAGACCGACTCGTGGACGTGGAAGCGCTGCGGCTCGCCAAAGCGCGGGTCGCGGCAGATCTTCGACGCTGGAAACACCCACTGCCACCCCCATTCGCGATTCGCATTGGGGTACTTGCGGGCCAGCGCATCGGGCAGCTGGACGCGCCCGAATCCTGCCGCGAGATCGCGCTCGTGCAGGCGTCGCACCCGCACCAAGTGCGCGGCCAGCGGTTCCTTCACGCTGGCGGGCAACATGGTGACGCGATCCTTGTCTCCCTTTCCCTCGCGCACGAGAATCTCGTTGCGGCTGAAGTCGACGTCCTTGACCCGCAGCCGCAGGCATTCGCGCAGGCGCAAGCCCGCCCCGTAGAGCAGCATCGCCATGATCCACTTCACACCGTGCAGGGCGCCCAGCAGCGCCGTCACCTCCGGCCGCGTCAGCACCACGGGCAAACGCCGCGGCCGCTTCGCCCGCACGATCCCCTCGAGCCAACCCGGGTCACAACCGAGCACCTCTCGGTACAAGAACAGGAGAGCCGCCAGGGCCTGATTCTGCGTCGAGGCGCTGACGTGGCGCTCCACCGCCAGGGAGGTGAGGAACTGCGTGATCTCCGGTGGGCCCATCTCCGCTGGGTGGCGCTTGTGGTGGAAGAAGATGTACCGCTTGATCCAGTGGACGTACGCCTCCTCGGTCCGGTAGCTCATGTGCCGCGTGCGGATGGCATCGCGCACCTGGTCGAGCAGCCGCGACTTGGGCGGACCATACGGCGCCTCAGGCTCGCGCAGCGCGATCCCGAACGGCACCTCCGCCTGGGGTGGTATACAGCCCGTTTGTTCGGTTGCGTACGACTCAAGGCCCATGGCGGTTACCTCGATCCCTCCGCTTGCGCGCCATGCTTGTACCGGACGCGACGCGAGGCGGTCAAGCCGCACGCGAGTTGGTGTTGCACGCGAGTGGGACGGCGGGAGCCCCACCTCCAAACTCCAAATAGAAGCTGCGACCCCCAAACTGAACCGCGGGACGCTGACACGGAGACGCGGCGCAAGAGATCGCCCCCAATCAAAGCTCACCGAATTGAAGTTCCGAGTCGGCGCCCATTCGGTCGCCGCGTCAGCCGCGCAAGTATTTTCGGGCTGACAACGGTAGGGCAGACCTCCGTGCCGGCCAGACTCCTATGCTGATACTGACTGCCTCCGTCGTGCGGGGTGAATGATCACGGCCGACCAATCAGGGGACGAGGGGTGGGCATTGCGACACGTCGGCGGCGAGGGGAAAGGTGAAGGTTCCCTGTTGGCTCGGCCGCTGCAGAACCATCCAGTCGGGGCGCGCGAGAACGGTGAGCGTTTGCGTCCGCGGGGCATAGAGCGAGACGACGTCCCAACCATCCGCCGGCTTGCACGCGGTGCTGCGGTCTGGCGGCGTGCTCCGGGCGGTGAAGTACAGCTCCTTCACCTGGCGCTCCGCGGTGCCGCCAGCGCGGAGCAGAAGCCCTCCAAGGACGGACCGCGGCACCGGCCGGGCGCGGTACCCGTCGACCACAACCTCCTTCAGAGTCTGCCCGGGAACGGTGAGGGACAGCGTTCGGTCCGCAAGAACCCATTCCGCCGGCGACCGCACCGGCCGGCCAGGGCGGATCGGTGCCCGGCTGGTGGGATCGCCCCAGAGCGCGAAGGCCAAGGCGGCGCGGTAGGTCTTGCGCCAGTCCGCATGGTTTCGGGCGCGCTCGAGCTTTGCCAGTGCGAGCAGAACATTGCGCGCGTTTCGCACCGCCGTCCCCAGATCCGCGTCGTCGTACAGCAGCGCATCGAAGAGGACCCGGGCAAAGGCCGAGCCGGAAGCGCTGTAGATTGCGGCGGAGGTGGCGACGATCGCTTGCGTTCCCTTCTCCAGGAGGATGAACGGGTCGGAACGGTCGAAGGTGTAACACCCTTGGAGGACGACGAGCGCGGGGGTCGATTCGGCCGCCACGCCGCCGCGCTCCTCGAGCGTGAGATCACGCGGATGGCCCTCCCAGACGAGGAGGTCGGTTTGTTTCAGGGCTCGTTGGATCACTTCGGGAGTGATCTCGTTCCGGTAGTACGCCTGCACGGGCAGGCCGACGTTGCGCACCTCGTTCACCGTGGTTCGCGAAATGGTCTCGCCGAGCGCGAAGACTTGGTCGGCGTTGGAGAGAAAGATGACCGGCTTCTGCCCGCTGCCTCTGCGGCCGTGTAGCTGACGCGCCAACTGCACGCTCGCCTGACTCGCGCTTTCGGCGACGATGCGGCCAACGGCGAAGTCCTGCGGCTCCTCCGCCTGAATCTTGGAGAACAGCTCGACCCGCACCTCGATGCCGCCGCCGCGCGCTTCGGGGCCACCGGCCTCGCGCACCGGGTCGGGCACCCGATGGCTGCGCAACGCGAGCTCGTCGCCGACGAGCACGATATGGGTGGGATGCAGCTGGTGGGTATCGATGAAGGCGTGGGTTTCGCGCTCGACCGTCTCGGGGTTGGCCGCGCTCGTGAGCAGCAGCGGCGCGTGGTGGGCCCCGGCGACCAGCGGCGCCAGCAGTGACAGCGCCGACGGCGAAAACATGCCGGCCCGATCGTTTGGATTAGCCACCACCGCCGCCGTGGGTGGCGCCGGTGTCGACTGATCGATGGCGGTCCGGGACAGCACGTCGGGCGTGGCAGCCTCCACGACGCGAGGCACGAGCGCCGCGGCCGCGCTTTTCCAGCCGGGGAGCAGCGGGGTCAGGTACAGTGTGGCCAACGGCCAGCCACGCAACGGCTCCAGGTTCACAGGGCTTCCTTCATCGACGGGCAACAGCGCGCTCCCGGTCGCGCTGGCAAACGCGGCCGCGTGGAGCAGCCCGCGATAGTCGCCTGTCGAAACGGCGACCGCCGCCTGTGCCTGCGGCCACAGCTGGCGGGCAAGCCCCAGCAGATCGTCGATGACGGTGCATGGTCCACTCGCGATCGCCCGCATCATCTCGGCGACGCCCGTCGCGGTCGTCCGCCGCACGAAGCACTGGATCGGGCCATCCCAGCTGCGGGTGAAGCTGGTCACCATTTCCTTGTCGCGCGGATCGAAGAGCACCACCGGGTGCGCCGTGCCGCCGGCGGCGAGCAGCACCGTTGCCAGGGCGGCATCGTCAGCGGACACCAGATGAACGGGCAGCCGCGCGTCGGCGGCACGGGCGCTGCCGCTGGCGACGGCGAGAACGAATGCCGATACGAGAGCGAGAAGCCGGAATCTGTGGTCCATCAGAAGTCGTCCGGCAGCCGGCGCGTCTGCACCGTGTAGGAGGCCGTGGCCGGCCCATCCACATGCAGCACCCGGGTTCCGTCGCGCGCCAGCGCCAGGTAGCTGGCGGGTAGCTGGCCGATCCAACCGCGCGAGGCACTGACCGGCCACCATTGATCTTGCGCCCAGACCTCCGTCCAGAAGACGCGCTTGCGCCTGGTCTTGCTGGCCAAGTCGACCCCCTCAACCAGTCGCGCCGGGATGCGCGCGCAGCGCAGGAAGGTCGTGAACGCCCGCTCGATGCCGATGCGTTTCCCCTGCCGGCGTCGGATGACGTCGAGAGCGAGACTCCTGCCCTTCCTGTCCCGGGCGAGCTCCCGCCGCGTGACCTCGAAGATGGCGCGCATCGGATCGGTGTCACCGCGGGCCAGCAAAGGACCAGCGTAGGTTTCGAGGAAATCGCGCACCAGGATGGACCGTGACTGGAACATCGGGGCGGGGCTGAGAAACGGGACGAGCTCGGGCCGCAGCGTGTCCAACGGAAGCACCGGCGGCACGGGACTCGCCTGCGGCTGGCATTCGACCCGGTACGTGGCGGCGATCCGGCGTGCGCCTTTGGGCTTCCCCTTGAACAGGACGTGAGGCTGCTCACCGTCGCGCTCGACCGTCGGCTTGAGACCGCGCGCCGCCAGCTCGACGTCGAGCAGACGCTGCCGCGGCCCGTCCGCTGGCGCGGCGAGCCGCAGCGTCACCGATTTTCCATTCTCTGCGGGCACCACGCGCACGGCGACCGTGACCTCCCAGCGGTGCGGGCCGGTCACGGCGGGCGCCGCGCTCGCGTGCCGGGGGATCGCCAGCGCGAGGATCAGGATGCCGGCCGCGCAAACAGCTCGCGTGCGACGCGGCATCGTTCCTGCCAGTTTGACATGGCCGCCGCCGCCAGGGCTTCGACCTGGCGCAGACGCGGCAGCAACCCTTCGTTGTTGGCGACCTGGATGGCGAGTCCCGGCCGCGCGTTGAGCTCCAGCAGCAGCGGTCCGCGCTCGGCATCCATCACAACGTCGACGCCGACGTAGGCGAGGCCGCTGATCTCACTGGCCCGGGAGGCAAGCGCCAGCACCTCGTCCCACGCCGGCAGGTGGAAGCCGGTGATCGGCGCGCCCGTGTCCATGTGCGTGGTGACGGGGCGGTTGTGATGTTCGGCGAAGATCGCGCGGCCACTGTTGATGTCGATGCCGACGCCGATCGCCCCTTGGTGAAGGTTGGCGCGGCCAGCGGACGCCGCGGTCGGCAGCCGGCACATGGCCATGACGGGCACGCCGCGATAGACGATCACGCGAATGTCCGGAATGCCGTAGCGCGTGATGTCGCGGAAACACGGGTGCAGGGTCACGCGCGCTTCGATCAGGCAGCTGTCCCAGTCCCCGTGGAAGGAGAACACGCCGGAGAGGATACTGGAAACGTGCTGTCGGATCTGGGCGGCGTTGAGCACGGCCCCGCTCGTCTTCCGGTAGCGGCCAGGTTCGACGCGGTCGACAACGACGATGCCGTTGCCTTGCGCGCCGTGTGCCGGTTTGAGCACGAACTCGGCCAGCCCGTCGAGCAGCTGGGGGAGCCCACGCAGCTCGTGCTGGTAGGCGATCACCCCGAGCGACTGCGGCGTGGCAATGCCCGCCGCGTCCGCCAGCCGCTTGGTAAGAAGCTTGTTGTCGACCCGCGGGTAGTGGACGCGCGGGTTGTGCGGCAACACGAAGTGCGCGTTGCGCTGGTTGATCCCGAGTACACCGCGCCGGTGCAGGTGACGGATGCGAGCGAACGGGCCGATCATCTTCGTCTCAAGTGCGTGGGTGAGTGGTGAGTTTCGCACGCACGCGTCAAAACTCAACAGCGGCGCGAACGCCGGCAAGTTGAGCCTGCCGCGGGTCGCGGAAAAGAGCGCGTCTCCGGCCCGCGACCATCGACGCCGCGCATCGGGGCTAGCCGCCCGGATCCGATGGGGTTTCCAGCCAGCGGAACCGCGCCAGCTCGGTCAAGCGGTACCCGGTATAACGCCCCACCAGCACGAGCAGGCCGAGGATCAGCAGGAGGAATTCAGGGAATACCAGGAAGATCGTCTGCAAGCCGTGCGCTTGGATCACCGCGTAAGTCAGGTAGATTGCCAGCAGCGTTGACCCGACCCGGCGGACCGTGTTCTCCCAGCCTTCCTCCTCCAAGCTGACGCTGATGCGCTCGACGATCATCGTCATGATGACGAACGGAAAAGCGCCCACGCCCGCGGCGGGAAAGCCGATGCGGTTGCCGAGCAGCATGAGACCCAGCATCAGCAAGACCACGCAGGTCAGAATGAAGGCGATGCGCGGCGCCAGCAACAGATAGAAGCGCTGGATCCACAGCCGCGACAGCAGAGCGAACCCGATGATGGCGGCCAGGAAGAGCGTTCCCCAGAGCAGCCCCGTCCCGGTCATCGCCAGCGCGATCAGCATCGGCATGAACATCCCGAAGGTCCGCAACCCGACGACGTTGCGCAGGACGCACATTGCCAGGGCGCCGAGGGGCACGAGCAGGAGCACGCGCAGGCTGTGTTGCATCTGCAAGGGCAGAAACAGCGGCGAGAGACGGTCGACCGGATTGCCAGAGCTCGCCGTGCGCTGTTGCACGAGGTCGGCATAGGTCTCGAGCTCGGACTGCACCTCGAAACGAAAAGAGAGGGCGCTGGTGCCGGTGGCCAGCACCGGGGTCTCTGAAGCGTTGCTTGCGAGGACGAGACGGTCCGGCGGCAGCCGCTCCGCGCGTCCGGCAACGACGTCGAAGGGCGTCCAGCCATCACCGACATAGGCTTCGTTCCAGTAGCGGAAGCGCTCCTGCCTCCCGTTCGTGAGCGGGATGCCGATCGCCACGCGGCAGGGCAGACCGTTCTGGCGTGCCAGGGCGCAGAACAACCGCGCCCGTCCGATGTCGTTTCCGCGCCCTTCGTTGAGCACGGTGACCGCATCCATGAGTGCCGCGGACCGGAGTGCGCCGATCTCACGGCTGACGAAGGCAAAGATGTCACGGGCGAGCTTCACCTTGTCGCTGCCGTCGAGGAAAAGCTCTCGCGAGAGCGCGGCAATCGCCGGGTCGTCACTCTGGATATCCGGTGAGGGCGCGAGAAACGGCGTGACCGTTTTCGGGTAGGCCGAGCGGGCCTCGCGGTCGGGCAGGGTGCGGCTGTAGGGCAGAGAGTTGACCGTGACCTCGTAGTGCAGCGTGGTTGCGCCCTCGAGCTTTCCGCTCCAGCGCCCGCGCCGGTCGCCGCCTTCTTCACTGATCACGAAGCGAAAGCGGCCGGAGCGGACCTCCTCGGTCAGGAGGGTCTGATAGCTGGATGAGCGCGGCAGCGGGATCTCGACCGTGGCTCGGCCACCGCGCCCGCTCGCGAGGATCAGCAGATCCACGCGCCAGGTCCCCGGCGACTCCGCCGTGCTGAGCGGGTACCCGAGCGCCAGCACCTTGTAGAGAAAGAGCGCGATGCCAGCGGCGATCAAGGCCGCGCTGACCGCTATCGACGAGCGCATGCGGGTCGGATCATCTGCGGAAAAATTCGGACGCGGGCTTCACGGATGTTCACGAATAATCCGGCCAACAGCGGGAGCGCACGAGGACCACTTCGTACCGATAGCAGGGGTAAAACGCTAGCACGGCGGCGACGAGGTATCCAGCTGCTGCCACTCCCGCCTGACCAGCGACAGACGGCGCCGGCCTTGACCCGGGCCCGCCCTCGAGGGTATCGGAGAACCCGAATCGCTCTGCATGAGCGCGGCCGGCTGGCGCGAGAGTGGGGTGGAGGAAGCGGAGGATGGAGAAAGCAATCTGCGTCTTCAGTTCATCGAGTGATGTCGTCGACCCGGTGTTCTTCGACGTCGCAAGCGCGCTCGGCGCGTTGATTGCCCAGCGGAGCTACACGCTCATTTACGGTGGGGCAACCGTGGGCCTGATGGGGGCGCTCGCCACCGCGGCCCACGACCACGGTGGCAAGGTGGTTGGGGTCATCCCCGCACCGATGCGCGATCGGGGCATCGCGTACGAGCCCGCCGACGAGCTCATCGTCACCCGCGATCTGCGGGAACGGAAAACGTTGATGGAGCAGCTCGCGGACATCTTCGTGGCGCTGCCAGGCGGGTTCGGGACACTCGAAGAGATGCTCGAGATGCTGACCCTCAAGCAGCTGCAGCATCACAAGAAGCCAGTGGTGCTGGTGAACACCAACGGGTTCTACGACCGACTGCTGGATCTGTTCGACCATTTCTATCAGCAGCGATTTGCCAAGCCCGAGCATCGCGACCTGTATTGCGTGGCGCCGGACCCCGTCAGCGCGTTCACGTACATCGATCGCTACCAGCCACCGGACCCCGTCAGTAAGTGGTTCTGAGGCCGAGAGATAGAGCGAGGTGCGCATCGCTGCGGCCCCGCGTCGACTTGTCTCCCCCCTGTGGCCAATCCCGGCAACGGGAAAGAGTCGGAGAGGGGGCGGCTCGTGAGCGACAGGAGGTTGCCGTCCGGCCTGGTCACCGCTGCCGAAGGAGCGCGTGTGCTTCCTCATGCCCCAACACGCGCGTGGTGCGGTGCGCGACCTGCCATTCGCCGCCGCGGCGCTGCAGTTCCCAGCGGTTGAAGCTGACGCGGTACACCTTGATGCCGTCCTCTTGGCGAAGGTAGACGCGCGAGTAGCCGGTCGCCACGGCACGGTTGCTGTCGAGCTGTACCACCGCCGGTCCGATCATGTGCGCACAGTTCGGCAGCAACGACTGGTGCATGTCCCCGCGCACCATCTGCCGAATGCCGTCGCGGCCCCGCATGACCCCGACGTCGACGTCGTACACCGTGTCCTCGGTGAAGAGGGCCGCGGTGCCATCGGCGTCGCCGGTGTCGACCGCGAAACCATAGCGGACCATCAGGCGATGAATCGCCAACTCGTCTTCCAGCGCCTGAACCCGACGGGTCAGCGCCTCGATCTTCTCGGTGAGCTCTTCCATCGTGCTTCTCCCTGTGTCGCGGATAGTTTCAGACGCCCACGGGGGGCGGACAGGTGCAGTGAAACCGGGGCCCCTCCCCCGTTGCCACCTCTGGCAACCCGGGAGGGTGAGGGCGGGGGTGACTCACCACACTAGAGCATCCGTATCAGTTCGATCACGCTCATCACGATCTGGCCATGTCCTTCATGCACGTACACTCCGAACTGGGCGATGAGTGAATAGGCCACGGCAAACTGGGCAAGCGCGAAAGCCGCCACCGTGAACTGACTGACACTGATCACTCCCACTCCGAACTGGGAGATGTTGATGATACCGCAGCCAAACTGTCCGATGGCGATGACTCCCTTTGCGACGACCGGGGTTCTGTTGGGGCGGTACTTGAAGGAGATGTGGAGCAGCGGCATCCCGAGAACCCGCAGTTTTGATTTGTATTCGAATCCCCACCCGTCCCACTGCGCTTGTGCGGGATACGGTGCCCCGCATTGCGGGCAGGCGGTTGCCTGTTCCGAGATTTCGTGTTGGCACTCTCTGCAGGGTCTCATCGCTCTCTCCTCAATCCTTGCGGTCGGTTTTCCATCCGCGCGCGTTTCATGACTCTCGGGCGATACGCTCGGCGACGGCGTGGGTGCGGTTCACCAAGTCATCGAGTCGCAGCTCATCCGAGCTGACAACCCGAGATGCGACCCTGCCACGCGGCTCGGATTCGCTCCCGAAGTTCGCTCAACCTCGTCCTCCTCGTGGCTCGCCGCCGAGCGTCACCGCGCTGAATCGCCGGCCCAGTGGAGCATGCTCCTGACTGGCTATTGCCGCCGGCGCTCGGCGGCGAACTGCTGGGGCGTGACCACGAGCGACGACTTTGCGCGCTCCGCCTCTTGCTCAGCGGCCACCTCGGACCATGCCGCGAGGCTCGTTTGCACGAGTCGCTCGCAGAACGGGATATTCGGCCCGCCGCGCTCGCCTTCAGCCAGGGCGAGCGCGACCGCCAGCGCTTGATTGGCCCGCTCCGGTCGGGCGGTGGCGGCGAAGAAGTAGGCCATCTCGTACATCCGGCGGACGTAGCTCTCGCGCTGTTCCCCACCGAACCGCTCAGCGATCGCACGTTGGACGGTTGCCCGCATCCGTTCAGTCTGCTGGAACTCGTTGAGCACCAGCGGGCTCTCCTGAATGCTGGCAAACTCCTCCAGATACGGCTTGACCTCGTCTGGACCGAGAAACCACGTGCGAAACTCCTTTTCCTCGAGCAGCTCGGCGGAGCGGCCCAGGAGCGTCACGTCAGTCTTGACGGCCGCCACGTCACAACGCGAGAGCGCGAGCGGTGGCAGGTTCTCCGCCACTGGTTCGTTGAGGATCTGCGCGCGCAGCGCGGGATAGTCGCCGGTCATGGGCGTCTGGCGGGCGCGCGCCCAGAGGAAGGCTCGATGGATGAGGAAATCGCAATACCGCCAATCGGCCGCCACCAGATGCAGATCGTGCTGCTCGGCCAGCTGGGTCCGGACCTGCTTCACCGCCTTGCGGGTAACCACGTTCAGGTCCACCTCCCGCAGGCCCTCGGGGTCGTTGATCATTGCAAACAAATGCGCCAGCCCGTCCGGCCGCGGCTTCAACAGCCAGACGAGCTGATCGCCGTTCCCATCGACCGGCGACAGGTATCCCTCAATCGACGGCGCGATGGCCATCGACGCGGGCTCGGGCGGCGGCGCTGGCACGTGGACGCCGCGCTGCTGGAGTCGGTAGAGGGCGCGCTTGACCTCTCGACGAACCCCCTTGTCCGTCGATGTCTGCTCCAGGCGTTTCAGGATCTCGACGCTGTCCTCGCCCGCCAGCGCGCCGAGCCGATACGCAATGGCGAGATCGGCTGCCGCCGCTCGCCCGATGTGGGAGCCCAGCTCCTCGACCGTGGCCGCGCGGGACACGCCCCAATCCGCGAGCAGACGCTCGCCGTCATCACGGAGCTGCTCACGATCGGGTTTCGCCATCGGGTTACCTTTCTGCGGCAGCCGCGCCGCCCGCAGGCGTGGCTGCCCCCGCGACGGGGAACATTGCGAGCGCGGGGTTCACATGGTCCTTGAGCCACTTCGGGTCCCACCACTCGCGCGGATCGACATGAACGCCGTCCAGCATCACCGAAAAGTGGAGGTGGTCGCCGCCCGCGAGGCCGGTCTCACCGCTCTGACCGACATGCTCTCCCGTGCGCACCTGTTGCCCCGGTTGCACCGTGATCGAGCTCAGGTGTCCGTAGAGCGAAAAGACTCCGAGTCCGTGGTCGATCACGACGGTACCGCCGTAGATGCCGAGGTCGCCGGCGAACACGACGGTGCCGTTTTGCGCCGCTTCCACCGGCGCACGCAGCACCGAGGCGAGATCGTAGCCGAGGTGTGTCTTGTGGTCGATCGGCTGCCCGCCGTAGGTGTACGTGCGGCGATCGGCAAAGGCGCTCATCGGGGCCGAATTCGACTGGCGGTGGAACGGTCCGTCCCACAGGGGCTTGGGAGCCGAGGTGGCCGTGACCTCGCGCAGCCGCTTCTCCGTCTGCGCGCGCAACTCGCCGTTGATGCGTAGATACCCCTTCACCAGATCCGCTTCCGGGGGAAGCCCATTCTTGCTCAGCAGCTCCGGCACCTTGCGTTGCAGGAACTGATCGTCGAGTGCCATCGTCCGTTCGGGGAACCGCCGCTCGTGGATCAGGCAAGGCAGGTCGAGGAGTCGCGTGTTACCCACCGCGTCGTTCGCGCGCGCCTGTGGGCGCGCTGCGGTCGACAGATCCTGCGGCACCGCGAAGAGCACCAGCTTCACGTTCGGGTCAGCGAAGTATCCGTTCACCGCCGGGAAGAAGTACTCACCGACCTGGACGCCGGCAGCCGTCGTGTCCGGGGTAACCCGGAACACCGCTGCCGCAGAGCCCCCAAGCCACATGTTGTGCTGCGTCGTGAGCAGCTCGACCGTGGGAGGGGTCAGATCGATCGTGACCGGCCGCTCCGCAACGGGAGCCAACCGTGGTGGGATCAGGTGCCAGGCATACGTGTCGGCAGACACCTCGAGCTGGGCCGGTCCCTCGGTCACTCCGAGTGCGCTCAGGTCGGAGGTGACGTGCAGCGATCGCTCCGCGATCCGGCTGCCGATGAACCCCACCGACGGCTGCTCCTCAGTGAACAGGGGATAGCGCTTCCCCTGGGAGACCAGTTCCACCGTGATCCGTCGCAGCCCCGGCCAGCCGGACACGCGCACCACGAAGTCCCAGGCGGCGTTGCGTCCCACCACATTGGCCTCGCCTTGGAACTCCACCTGTGGTGGCGCGTGATCGAACTTGACCCACCACAGCGTCCCGCAAACCAAGACGAGTACCACAGCGACCACCACGAGCGGGAGGCGCATCAACGTCATCCTCCTTCCACCTGCACCGCCCGACCGTTCCTCAAGCCCGGCGCCAAGTCAATAGATCATCACCGAGGGCGTTGCGCCGTCGACACCACGACCGGACAGCGCCGCGCCGACCTCCCCAATCAGGTGCCCACCGCTACGCGACCATCACCCGATAGAAAAGGGGGGCGAAAAAAGCTAGCCGTTGCCTGCATGGGAAGCCGCGTTGAGGCGAAGGCGGAAGCTTCCGCCCACTTTCTGGCGCGCGCCTACACGGCGTGGTGGCGAGTGTTCGCCGGCACGCTCGTGACCATCAGCGGGGCGAGTCTCCCGGTGATTCTCGTGTTGGTGCTACTCGCGAACGACCCGCCGATCACGCCGCCCATTCTTGTGCGCTTGGTCGTGCTCTTCACGCTGCTCCCCGGCCTTGTCGCGTGGATCCTGCAGCGGGCATTTGCGGCTAGCGTGGCACTACGCGGAGCGAATCTGGTCGTGCGTCGTCGCGATCTGCAGCTCGAGATCCCGTGCCACTCGATCGAAGGCGTCGTCCCGTGGGTGGTGCCGATTCCCGGACCCGGCCTCGCTCTATTGATGCGATCGGGCCGGCGTTTTCGCTACGGCCTCCAGGTCGCCGACCCGGTGCCGTTGCTGGAAGCGCTCGCTGACGGCGGCGCGATCGAGGCCACGGGCGCAGCGTGGCGGCACGGAACCGTCGTCTATGCGCACGCGAAGCAACGCGTTCAGCGCCGACGCTGGTACCACCGCTTGGGTAAGTTTGTCGGGTTCGCGTTGCTGCCAGCGGCTGTGCTCTTCTACACCCACCAGCACATCGCCTACGGGGGACCCCTCGGCGAGTACCACCTTCTGGGCCTTCGCTCCTACTTGAGGACGTTCGTGATCTACTGGAGCACGGTGTCGATCTATCTGGTGCTCTATGCGAGCGTCTGGCGGGGCATGGCCGAAGGCGTGAACCTGCTCGCGGCCTGGTCTGCCGGTCCGCGAGCCGCAGGCGTCCGGCGCGCTACGGAGATTGCATGCCGGGTGCTCTACTACGGCGGTGTCCCCGTGCTCCTGTTGCTGCGATACCTGCCCTGACCCGGACGAAAAGGACCACTCGCCATGCGATTCCTTTACATCATCGATCCGCTGGATTCGCTGAATCTCCAGACCGAGACCTCGCTGCTCATGATGGAGGAGGCGGCACGTCGGGGGCACGAGAACACCGTGGCAACGATCGACGATCTCTACCTTGCCAACGCGCAGGCGCGGGGACGGACGCGGACGATCGCGCTCGATTTCTCGCAACGGTCCTTCTATCAGCTGGGCGACCCGCGCGACACCGCCCTCGACGCGTATGACCTGATTGTGATGCGGAAGGACCCGCCCGTCGACGCGGCCTACCTTGCCGCGACCTTCATCCTCGAGCGGGCGGCCACCGCGGTGCCGGTCATCAACGATCCCGTGTCGCTGCGAATGTTCAACGAGAAGCTGCTGCCGCTGGCCTTCCCGGAGTTGACGCCTCCAACCCTGGTCACCAACGACCCGCAGCGCGTGGTCGCATTTGTCGCCGAGTACGGGCGCTCGATCCTCAAGCCGCTCGAAGAGTGCAGCGGGCGTGGTATCCACATCTTGCGGACCGCAGCCGCGGTGCCGGCGGATCTCGGCGGACGCTTTGTCATCGTGCAACGGTTCATCGACGCCGTCGTCGAGGGCGACAAGCGCATCTTTCTGCTCGAGGGAGAGGTGCTCGGCGCCGTGAACCGGATACCGCGAGGGCCCGAGGACCTCGCGAACATTCACCAAGGCGCGACCGTGGCGCCAACGACCATCACGCCACGGGATCGAGAGATCATCGGCATGGTGGCTCCGACCCTGGCCAGCCGCGGACTGTGGATGGCCGGCCTCGACGTGATCGGCGGCTACCTCACCGAGATCAACGTCACCAGCCCGTCGGCGGCGCGGCAGATCAACGCCGTCTCCGGAACGCACATCGAACGGCAGTTGGTTGATTTTCTCGAGCGCAAAGCGCGGCCGAGGGTCGCGCGTCAGCGACCTGTCTGCCCTGGCTGATACTCGCCTCAGCCAACGGGCTCCAGCCAGAACAACTCGACAGTCGTGTTTCGCTTCGTCGCCATCTCGTCACTCCGGAGGTCCTTTTGCTCCCGGACCCGCAGAAGGTCAACGCTGTGAACCCACCGCTGTCGAAGGGGGAGCGACCGTCGGTCGTCTCGACGCGCCAAGGGTGCTACAAGGACTCACCTTGAAACTCCTCTTGCCTTGGGGTCAACCATGCCTGAGTTCAGCGAACGGTTTTTCCGCAGCGGCACGCTGCGCATTCACTTCCGCGATTGGGGCGACGCCAGCGCACCGCCGTTGATCATCGTCCACGGCCTGCGGGACCACTCACATTCCTTCGACGATCTCGCGCGCGGACTGCTCGACCGCTACCACGTCTTCGCCCTCGACCTGCGCGGGCACGGGGACAGCGAAACGACGCCCTACTACGCGTTCGGCCACTTCCTCCTCGACCTCCACAACATGGTGCGGGCGCTACGTCTGGAGAAACCGATCCTGATCGGTCACTCGATGGGCGGTGAGATCGTCGCGCACTACAGCGGCAGCTTCCCGGACGTGCCATCGCGCGTCATCATGATAGAAGGCCTCGGTCCGCCGCCGCCGGACATGGACGAAGAGGTGCGCTGGACGATCGACGGTTTCGCGCGCATCGATCGCGCGCTTGCCGGCCATCCCGGCCTCAAGGATCTCGACGCCGCCTATCGCCGCCTGCGGGAGCGCAACCCGAGACTGCAGGAGGCGAAGGCGCGCGAGCTGGCACTCCTCGGCACCCGCGCCCGCGAGGACGGCACGCTGGAGTGGAAGTTCGATGCCATGCTCACCACCATGTCGGTCACGGGCCCCTTCAACCTCGGGTACAGCATGGCCTTCTGGCAGCGCATCACGGCCCCCACCCTCATCATCAACGGGGCCGAGTCGGGTGAGTTCTGGCACTCGAAGCCGGGAGCGATCTACCTCGAACCCGACGACCTCGCGCGCCGTCTCGCTTGCTTTCGCAGCGCCAGGTTCCTCGATGTCCCCGGCGCCGGGCACATGGTGCACTTCGACCGGCCACGCGAACTGGTCACCGCCATCCGCGAGTTCCTGCTCGGCGAGAGCGCCTGACAATCGGAAGAGCGGAACGTACGGTCAGCCTGTCGGCGGCGTCGAAAGGAGGAAGGGCCGAGGAGATCCCCGCCCTTCATCCTTCGACCGCTCCGCCCACTACCCGCTGCCCTCTGTACCTAAGGCGTTGCCGGATTGTAGACCGACAGCCCCCAGCCCATGCGCTCGTGCCCGTACTGGTTCCACACCGGGTTCTTGCCGTTCACGACCTGGG
>Ga0316622_100000871_pt1 | contig 18679 bp, 15 predicted proteins | sample OWC_Aug_OW2_C1_D_FD_207646 | JGI IMG/M metagenome (GOLD analysis project Ga0316622, IMG submission 207646) | Wetland soil microbial communities from Old Woman Creek delta, Ohio, United States - OWC_Aug_OW2_C1_D5_C | ecosystem: Environmental > Terrestrial > Soil > Wetlands | place: USA: Ohio... | reverse complement strand
GGGCCCACACAGATCGGGGCGGTGCCGAACTTGTCTTCGAGTTTCTTGGCCTGCGTCGGCGAGACCGGCATGCCGGCCCGGTCGGCCAAGGTCGCCAGGATCGGCGAGAAGGGCGCCTTCAAGCGCAAACGCACGGTCAGGGGATCGACGACCTCGATGGCCGAGACCAATTCCAATTCGCTCCGGCGGGCGGAGCCTTTCATGGTGAGATGGCGCTCCAGGGAATAGCGGACCGCCTCGGCGTTCATCGGGGTGCCGTCGTTGAACGTCACCCCCGCCCGTAACTTGATCGTCACGGTCTTCCCGCCGTCGGAAAAGCTGGGGAGGTCCGCAGCGAGCTGCGGGAAGATCTTCAAATTCTCGTCGATTTCGTACAGCTTCTCGCACATGTGTTCGTAGATAATCCGGCCGACGTACGTGCGCGAGAGCGACGGGTCGAGGATGTCCGGATCCTGGTTGAGCGCGACCACGAGGGTGGACTTGGCCGTCCCTGCGTGACCGACGTCCGCCAGGAGCGTCACGATAGCGAGCAAACCCACGGTGACGCAAAGCCACTTCACTGTCCTTCCTTGCATGGCCGCCTCCTTGCCGCGAATCGTTTGGGCTCGTGCAGTGGGGTTTTGGGGAACGTCGTCCACGGCGGGGTAACCAGCATGGGGTACCACCGCGGACCTCCGGTTCCGTCTGAGGATTCTAGCTTCGTCCAGGTTCCTCGTCGCGTTCTCTTGGAATCGGGCGAGTGGAGCTTCGCGCAGGAGGGGAAGGGGTGTCAAGGCAAAACCGATCAAGGACCATGAGAAGCGGCCACGAGAGCCTTGACAGAGGAGAACTCTGGTAGGTAGGCTCACGTCAGGAGGACACCATGACGACCCAGGGACATGGCGAGCAACGACTAGGCAAGATCCTCGTGGTGGATGACGAAGCTCTGCTTCGAACCATGATATGTGACGGTTTGCAGGCGGCGGGCCACAGGGTTGTGGCGGCGTCGTCGGGAGAGGAAGCGTTGCTGGCGGCGAAAGCTGAACGTCCGGCGTGCATTCTCCTCGACATCATGATGCCCGACCTGGATGGCTACGATACGTGTGCGGCCCTCAAAGCGGACCCAGAAACGGCATCCATCCCGGTCATCTTGATCTCCGCGACCACCGATGTTCGTGTGGTTGAGCGAGCGGAGAACGTAGGTGCCACCGCCGTGCTGCCGAAACCAATTCCGATGGAGCAGCTGCAGCACGCCGTAGCTCTCGCTGTGAATCCCCCTGCCTAGTGTGGTGTCCACACGGCCGATGCCGCGCCGGCCGTTTCCCGTGAATCCGCGGGAACACCGGCACAACTCCCGCCCATTCCGAAGGCTTTCCTCGGAGGCATCGTGGCCACGGAAAGTTTGACGCGCTGGATCAAAGCCAAGGCAACGAGGTTGGGGTTCGGTCTGGTCGGGGTGTCTCCCGTGCGGGAGCCCGTGCATGGCGAGGTCTTTGCGGACTGGCTCCGCAAGGCCTTCCATGGCGAGATGGGATATCTCAACCGCACTGCGGAGCAGCGACGGCATCCCGCACAGCATCTCCCCTGGGCCCGCTCCGTTGTGTCCGTCGCGTTGAACTACACCACCCCGCATCCGCGGGACGCGGTACGACAGCGCAACTGCGGTTGGATCTCCCGATATGCCTGGGGTGACGACTATCACGACGTGATGGGGGAAAAACTCAACCAGTTGCTGGCCTTCGTGCGAAAGGAGGCCGGCCCGGACGTGCAGGGTCGCTCGTTCGTGGACGCCGGGCCGATCCTGGACCGGGACACGGCCGCGCAAGCGGGGATCGGGTGGTTTGGCAAGAACACAAACTTGCTGTCCATGCGGCTGGGGTCCTTCTTCTTCCTCGGGGAGTTGTTCCTCAGCTTGGAGTTGGACTGGGACCGACCGGCGCGAGACCGTTGCGGACAGTGCCGGTTGTGTCTGGACGCGTGCCCGACCCACGCCTTCGTGGGCCCCTACGTCCTGGATGCCAGGAAGTGCATCTCCTATCTCACCATCGAGTTGAAAGGGGCGATCCCCCACGAGTGGCGCCCACTGATGGGGGCGCACATTTTCGGCTGCGACATTTGCCAGGACGTGTGTCCGTACAACACCAAGTGCCGACCCACGACCGAGCCTGCGTTTCAGCCGAGGCCGGGGCTCTGCGCGCCGGAGTTGGTTCCCTTGCTCCGCCTGACCGAGGCGGAATTCCGGGCCAAGTTTCGCGGGAGCCCGATCCTGCGGGCGAAGCGGCGCGGATTCCTCCGGAACGTGTGTGTTGCGCTCGGGAATCTCGGCCGCGTCGAGGCCGTGCCGGCTTTGGCCCACGCGCTCGCAACCGATCCGGAGCCCTTGGTGCGAGGGCACGCAGCGTGGGCCCTCGGGCGGATCGGCGGACCGGACGCGCTGGCGGCACTCGACGGCTCGCTCGAGCGCGGGGCCGACGCAACGGTGCAGGAAGAGATTCGGCTCGCCGCCGAGTCCGCACGCAAAGGCCCTTTCTAGCCTTTCAAGGCGGCCTGCACCCGCTCGGGGCGGAAGGGTACCGACCGCAGTCTCACCCCTGTCGCATCGTACACCGCGCTGGTGATCGCCCCGGGTACCGGGGTGCCTGCCGCCTCGCCGACGCCGATGGGCGGCTCCACCGGTCGGTCGATCAGGTCGATCTCCATGGCCGGAACGTCGGAGAAGGCGAGGACCGGATAGGTCGCCCAATCCACGCTGGTCACGTGTGACCGGTCATAGGTGACCGCTTCGAACAGCGTCCGGCTGATGGCCTGTAGAAGGCACCCCTCCACCTGACCCCGCACACAGTCCGGGTTCACGATCAATCCGCAATCCTGGGCGCATGCGAGCCGCGTCACTCGGATCCGGCCGGATCGGCGCTCCACTTCCACTTCGGCCGCTACGGCGGCATAGGTCTCGTTGTGTTTGTAGTGCACATACGCAAAGCCGCGGCCAGTGAGGATCGAAGCGGTGGAGTCGACCGCCCGCGCCCGCGGTCGCGGCGCCCATCCGAACCGCGCGGCTGCACGCCGGATGACCTCGATCCCGCGCGGGTCCTTGAGGTACCGGAGTCGGAACTCGACCGGATCGGCGCCGACCAACGTTGCCAGTTCATCCGTGAACGACTCGACCGCAAAGCAGTTCGCAACCTTGCCCGGTGCCCGCAAGTTGGAGGTGCGGAGCGGCGTGTCCCGGATCCAGTGGATCACGGCCCGCATGTTCGGGAACTGGTACGGCGGGTCCACGTTCTGGTGGATGAGGCCGGTCGAGATCCCCATAGGCTGCGCGATCCCGGCGGCCTCGGGCGCGAGAAGCGGGACGTTGGGGAGGTTGGGCGTGGGCGCCGGCAGCCAGGCCTCGGAAAGCCATGCCACGACCTCGCCCTGATCGTTCACCGCTGCGCGAATGTCGAGGAGATGCGGCGGGCCTTTGGGGTCCCAGCCGTGCTCGTCCTCGCGGCTCCACTGCACCCGGACCGGCCGCCCCACGGCCCTGGACATGAGGGCGGCGTCGGCAGCCGCATCCTCGTGGCCGTTCATCCCGTAACAGCCGGAGCCGTCGAGGTAGATCAGCCGGACCTGATTCTGGGGAAGCCCCAATATGCGGGCGAAGGTCATGCGGAAGCGGTGGGTGGCTTGCGACCCGGTCCAGATCGTGGCGCGATCCGGCCGGACGTCGGCCACGGCGCACGAGGGGCCCATGGAGGCGTGGCTCTGGCTGGGCCATTCGTAGGTGGCGGAGAGGCTCCGTCCGCCCGCCGCGAATGCGGCTGCGACGTCGCCGCGTGTCGCCAGCGTTTCGTCTCGGACGAGCGCGCTTGCGCGAAGGTCCGCATACAGCCGCGCGTGTTCCGGCAGACCCTTTCCGGGCGACCAGGTTGCTTTGAGTTGCCGAGCGGCGCGAACGGCGTCCCACTCCCGCTCGGCGCACACCCCGAGGAAGCTGCCGATCTGCACGACCCGGACGCCCGGGACTGCGGCGATGGACGTTTCATCCACGGAGAGCAGCGTGGCGCCGACCGCCGGCGGCCGGATGGCCCGACCGTGCAGCATGCCGGGAACTGAAAAGTCGTGGACGAAGCCGTGGCGTCCGGTGACCTTGCCCGGAACGTCGTTCCGCTGGGCCGGTTTTCCGATGAGGCGGAACTTCGCCGGATTCTTGAGAGGCACCTTCTCGTTCACCTGAAGGTTCAACCGCTGATCGCCGACCAGGTCGGCATACGATACGCCATTTCCTCCACCCATCGGCCGGACCACGCCGTCGATCACGCCCAGGTCGCTGACCGGCCGCCCCAGGCGCTGGGCGGCGCGGTCGAGGAGTGCCTGGCGAGCCGTCGCCGCCGCCCGGCGAATCTGCATCCCGCCGCGCGCCACGCCGTAACTTCCCGCGGTCGGCCCCTGATCCGGCGTGAGCGCCGTGTCGCCCTCGATCATGGCAATCCGATCCAGGGGAACATCCAGCTCCTCGGCGGCCATCTGCCGGAGCGCCGCCCTCGCCCCCGTGCCGAGATCAACCTTGCCGCTGAAAAGCGTCACCGTGCCGTCAGAGTGAATCGCCAGAAATCCATCCACGGCATCTGTGGCCACGGTTTTTCCCAGGAAGCGGTCGGCCGTGGCCGTGGTTTGCGCAGCGATGCGACCGGGCCGCACCGACCCCACGCTCATGGCGACGACGACGACGCCGCCGGTCTTGAGAAACGTCCGACGGGTCATCCGATGAACTTTCATCTCAGCGCCCTCCCGTCGTCAAAGCGGCGCGCATCACCGCCCGTATCACCCGATCGTGCGTCCCGCACCGGCAGAGCACCCCGCCCAGCGCCTGCTTGACCTGCGCCTCCGTCGGGCGCGGCGTCTGATCCAGAAAGGCTTTGGCGGCCATGACGATGCCGGGCGTGCAGTATCCGCACTGGGCCGCCTGCTCTGCGATGAAGGTTGCCTGAAGGGGGTGGGGACGCTCCGGCGAGCCGATCCCTTCGATCGTCGTCACCGCCTGTCCGGCCGCTGCCTGCACCGGCAGCACGCACGACCGCACCGCCTGACCGCCGACGAGCACCGTGCACGCCCCGCACTGGCCGAGGCCGCAGCCAAACTTCGTGCCGGTGAGCCCCAGGTCGTTTCGCAAGACGTAGAGCAGCGGCGTCTCGGGGTCCGCCAACACTTCGCGAGGTTGCCCATTGACGGTCAGACGGATCATCGGATCGCTCCTTTCCGCGTCATCCGTACGGCGCTCTTCCTTTGCATCCGTAGGATGGTTCCTGCACGTGGGAAAAGAATCGGACAACGTCCGAAGACTGCACAGCCCTCTGGGTCTCACTCCTCCCAGAGGGCCGTGAATCGTCCGCGTGAACTCGGATGGCCGATTACGAACAAGGCGACCGGCATGCCCCCACTCCCCCCAGCGTGGATGAGCACTCCGTAGAATGGCCAGACGCTACTTGGGTCTCGGAGTGATGTCAATGCGAAAGAACGGTTGTGCGTTGGGAGAGACAGAAACCGGAGTGCGCGACCATCGAACTATGCCGACAATCTGGACCGCGGGCGCCTGCGACCGATGCGCCCGCGGGGTCGAGGTGGGCGAGGGCGAACCGGCTCGAGCGTCAGGCCGCGGGCGTCGTCCCACGCGGCCGGATCCTGCTGGAAGTACGCGGCCAGCAATTCATAGAGCTCTCCGTGACTCCGCCGCAGGGCCAGGGCCGTCTCGAAGAAAGCCTCGACCGCGACGGCCAGGAACTCCACGGGGTCGTGCGCTCCGTACTCGTCCAGCACGGATGCGCCGCGGAGCATGTTCGGGATCTCGCGCTCGCGGACGTCGACCCAGCGCCGGGCCGCCGCGTTGTCGAAACCCAGGGGAATGCCGTCGAAACGGGTCTGCTCGAGGTCGAGCAGATGGGCGCACTCGTGATACCCGACGTGATAGGCATCGTCGGGGTCGCGGAAGCTCTGGCAGAGGGCGGGGACCGACAGGATCACCGTGCCCCAGGGGTGCGCCTCGCCGGAAAGGTCGTCCTCGCCGAATTCGTAGTCCCGGTCAAAGTCGTCGGGGTACAGCAGGATCTCGTTGAGTTGTTCCCAGTCGTAGGTGGGCCAGCCGAGCGACAACGTCACCGCGGAGGCGGCAACAAGGAGGCGGAGTTCGTCGATGACCTCGACTCCGACACCGGTGATGGGCTTTTCAGCGAGGAAGATGCGCACGTCGTCCTCGAACCGGGCGCGGAGATCGTCGGATAGGCGGTTGTAGTGATCGCACCACTGCCGCAGCAGGATCCGCCAGGCGTCCGGAAAGGGAGACGCGAGTGCGGCTCGCCGGGCGCGCCAGCGGACGGCCGAGCGCCAGACCAGAACGGCAACCGTGATCGCCGCAAGCGCAATGGCGACGAGGGCACCCCACGGACCGGCGAAAAGGCCGACCAAGAAGGTAAAGATCCCGACGCCCAAGAGAAGGCCGGCCCAGGAAACCGGCGAAATTGGTGGTGGAGCAGTCCGCATCATTCGTCCGCGTGCGCAACATGATCCCGTGCGCACACGCAGCATCCCCGAGTCCGCCGGCGAATGTCAACCCAAAATCCCACACACGCCGATCGCCGCCCCCGGTGGCCCGCAAGATATAGCAACGGCGCCAACGAAAAATGGATGCGCCGCCGCTATGCTTGTGGTATGGGGTGTGCAGGAGGCAAGGTCCGTATATCGGTCGTTGAAGGAGGTGAGCGCGAAATGGGCGACGTCTCGAAGAGCTATCCCGCAGACGTTGCAGGCGCCGCCGCGGCCCTCTTTGCTCGCGCCACGGAGATTCTCAAGGTCGGCGAACGGCTTGCGCTGTGCACGATCGTCAGGCTGGCGGGGTCCGGACCGCGCCGCGCCGGGGCCAAGATGCTGGTTCTGGATGGCGGCGAGTCGGTCGGGACCGTCGGCGGCGGCGCTCTGGAGGCCAAGACCACGCAATGGGCGCGCGAGGCTCTGCAGGATGGCCGGCCGCTTTACCGGACTTTCACCCTGGACTTGCAGCAGGCGTCGGAGGAGGGCATGACCTGCGGCGGCGAGGTCGACGTGCTCGTCGAAACTTTCGATAAAAGGATGCCCGCCGCGCCGGATTTCTTTGCGCACGTTGTGGCGCTGTTGACCCGCGGCGAGCGCGGCCGACTGGTGACGGCTATCACGTATGACGGTGAGGGCATCGTTACCGATCGTTACCTTCTTGTCGACGGGGCGTGCGTGGCCGCCATGTCTGCGTCCGGTCGCGTCGTGCCAGAGGATCTTCTGCGCGCCTCGACTCCGCCGGTGTCGTCCCTCCTGGAGGGGGAGACCGTCCGATATTTCCTTGATCCGCTGCTCCCGCCGATCACGGTCTACGTCTTCGGCGGCGGTCACATTGGCAGGCACTTGGTTCCGCTCTGTCACCTCGTCGGGTTTCGAACCGTTGTGGTGGACGATCGAGCGGATTTCGTTTCGAGGGACAGATTTCCGCACGCGGACGATCTGCGCGCCGTTCCCTCTTTCGACCGCGCGGTAGAGGCCATCCACCTTGGCGCGGACGACTACGTGGTCATCGTCACGCGCGGTCACGGCGGAGACCAGGCGATTCTCCGCCAGGCGTTGCGGCAACGGCCGGGCTTCATCGGAATGATCGGGAGTAGCCGGAAGCGCGGCCTCATCTTCCAGCAGCTACTCGCCGAGGGTTTCACCCAGGAGGACCTGGCGCGGGTGGCGTGTCCGGTCGGCCTTCCGATCGGGGCCGAAACGCCCGAGGAGATCGCCGTCAGCATTGTGGCGCAACTTGTGGCTATGCGCTCCGCGCAGCGTGAGAAGGGGTAGCGTGTGGCCGCACGTCCGGAACTCGCGGTAATCGTGCTGTCGGCCGGGTTGTCCCGTCGCATGGGATCGTTCAAGCCTCTTCTGGCGTTCGGCTCAACCACCGTCATCGAGCGCGTGATCGGCACAATCCGTGACGCAGGCGTCGAGACGATCCGCGTCGTCGTGGGTTGGAATGCAGGCGCACTGACACCGGTGCTTGATCGTTGCGCCACACCGTGGGTCCGGAACGAACGGTTTACTGACGGGATGTACGCGTCCGTCCAGGCCGGGGTGCGAAGCCTTCCTCCTGACGTGGCCGCCTTCTTCCTGATGCCTGGGGACATGCCGCTGGTGCAAGGCAGCACGCTCGTTCGGCTGATCGCCGAATGGGATGCAGAGCCCGGCGGAATCCTCTTCCCGTGTCATCGAGGGCGCCGCGGCCATCCTCCGCTCATTGCCTTTCAGTACATTCCGGAAATTCTCCGCGAGACCCCTCCCGGCGGTCTTCGCGAACTCCTCGGGTATCACGCCGCGGACGCTCGCCACATCGAGGTTGCGGATCCCGGAATCCTGGCGGACCTGGATACGCCGGAGGAGTATCGCTACTGGTCTGAAACATAAGAGCAGTCGGGTCACTTCGCTGTGTCCTGCCGTAGCCTTGACTCTCCCGGCGGGGGTGCTAGGGTAAGCCCTGTCGTTTTCTTTCGAGGTGCGTCGTACGCCGGGGAGTGCGCGATATGGGGGCGCGTGAGGCGTTCCGACAGGTGGGGCCGGACCAGTTTCAGGTCAGGGAGGGCGGGGGATGCCTCTCTTTCTTCGGCCTGCCCTTCTTCCTCGCCGGGATCTTCGTGGCGCTGATCGGAGTCCGCGTCGTGCCGGTGACCAACGCCGCCGACGTGCCCGCCTGGGCCTGGCCGCTGATCTCCCTGATGGGCCTCGCCTTCGTGGTCGTTGGGGGCGGTTTGATGTTTGGGCGGCGCTGGATCACCCTGGACAGGGTCCAGGGCACCATCAGCAAACGGTGGGGTCTGCTCGTTCCCATGAGGGGCGAGACGCACAACCTGCGGGACTACGGCGCTGTGGTTCTCCGTTTCGAAGCCGGGGATTCGGATACCGCGGATCGGTACCCGGTCTTGCTCAAAGCCAAGGCGGGCGGAGCAGATTTCGCGTTGTCGACTTCGACGCAGTACGGCGCATCGCGGGAGGGGGCGGCGGCGGTCGCAAAGTTTCTCGCCTTGCCGTTGGTTGATGCCTCCACCGACCATGAGTCGGTGATTGCGGCTGACCAGGTAGATGCCACGTTTCAGGAGCGACTTCGCGCCGGCGACGGTCAGCGCGAGGAGGCGGTCCGCCCGCTTCGGGTGCAGAGTCAGGTTCGCGAGTCGGGCAGCGGGGTCGAGATCGTGCTTCCGGGACCCGGGTTCCGGAGAGGCAGTCTCATCGGTCTTATCGTCTCGGTCGGCCTGCTGACGTACGTGGCGCCGGACCTCCTTCGATTCTTCCGCCAGACGAGCACGCCAGAGGCGGTGCAGATCGTGTTCTTCGGCGTCGTCGCCCTCTTCCTTGTCCTCGTTCCTCTTCGAGGGGTCGTTAACTCCGCCGTCTTGGCGGCCCGAGGCCGCACCGTCCTGAAGGCGTCCGCGGAGGGGATGGTCATTGAAGTCCGGGAAGCCTGGCGTGTCAGGACGACCCGCATTGCCGCCGCAGACATCCTTGGACTCGACTACGGGACCGTGGACACCGTGCTGCAGGCCTCGCAACGAGTCACGGCGCAGCGCGGCGGCCAGACCGGTCGGACGTTCACAGTCCCAGGAAAGGATGGCGCCCTGCCTGCCTGGCTTCTTTCCGGGTTGCGGCGGTTGGCCAAGTCCAAGGGGATCCTCGTCAAGTGTCGGAACGGCCTGGTCACATTGGGCGCCGGCCTCCCCGACGAGGAAATCCGCTACCTCTACGTTCTCGTGGCGCGCGCATTGGGCGGTACGGAAGGACGCCGCTGGTAAGGAGATCCACTAGGGGTCGCTCGTGGCCCCGGCCACGGCCCGATCCACCACGCGTTCGAATTGCACAAAGCTCTGCTCGGCCGAGTCTGGCGCGGCACGGAGCGGCGGACAGTCTGCCGCTCCGCATCCCAACAGGGCAAATGCGCATGCAACGTCTTCCGTCTACGCCTCCCTTGATGTCCTGGCCGGCAGAGCGCTGTCGCCTTGGAGCCAACACCCCAGGCGAATCAGTGTCTGCCCGACCTGGACCCGCCACGTGCTCGTCTGCGACTGGTGCGCGTTCCGCTGGAACCAGCGCCAGCTCGTAAGCCGCTGATCAACCGCGGCCAACTTGCGAAACTGTTCCCGAACGATGTGTTCATAGAAGTACGCGTCCATGGCCATCTCCTCTCCAGAGTCTCGGGACCTAGCGCCAACGTTCTTGCTGGTGCGGTGGAATCGCTTCGCGACGCTGTCGGTGACGCCCCACCGTCGGACGTGGCGCCCCCGAAGTCTCGAAACCCCGTGATGACGCATGCGCTCACCCCCCTTCACGTGCCCTGAAGGCGCAGGAGCAAAACAAAAAACCCCGAGGCCGGAGGGCCTCAGGGTCTTGGAAGGATGTCTCTTCGCAATCAGCGCTTGACTACGTCTCTTCGCATCCCTGCCGATACCCCCGCCCTCGTCCGACGAAGACTCGTCGTCGCGGGCAGCGGTTCACGGCGATCGGCAACAGGGATACCACGACTGTCATCCTCCTTGCGAGAACGCACTATACTGCATCTCTAACGCGATTCAAGAAGAATCTCGCCAGCATTGCCGTGGTCGCTCGCTTGCGCTGTTCTACTGCGGCCTTGTTGCGGAGATGACGGAATCCATGCCCTCACCTCGACGCAGGCATGTGGCGTCCACGAATCCCGTTGCGGCCAGGTCATCGCGGAGTTCTTCAAAGGTGAACGTCCCGCCGCCCGGCGTGCTGACGAGCATATTGACGGCGAAGAACGCGCCTGCCGGGGGGTTTGTCCTTGTGGCGTCCATGACGATGTCTCGAATCAGGATCCGTCCGCGCGGCACCAGAGCCGCAAAGACCTTCGCGAACAGTGCCCGGTTCTGCTCGCGCGAATTCTGGTGCACGATGGCGCTCACCCAGGCGATGTCGGACCCGGCGGGGAGGGCGTCCGTGTAGAAGTTGCCAGGTACCAGCCGGACACGGTCCCTCACGCCGGCGGTCGTCAGGAGCGTTTCGGCCATCGAGATCACCTCCGGCAGGTCGAAGATCGTAGCCGTACCGGCGGGATGAAGCCGGAGGAACGGAATTGTCCAGGTACCCGAGGCCCCGCCAATGTCCAACAGGTTACGAAACACTAGCGGCCCCAGGCTCGCCACCAGATTGGCCGCGATAGGGTCGGAGACCTCGTGCATCGCCCGGATGAACGAGGCGAGGTCGGCCTCGGCGCCGCGCACGCTGACCTCGCCCTCCACCGGACGCCCGGTCTGTGTGACCCGGGCGAGTTGGCCCCAGCGGCGCAGGCAGTTGCCCAGGTGACGGACCATACCCAACGTACAGTGAGCGCCCGTTTCGGTGAGCAACTCCGCAACATCGGCGGGGACTTCGTACGCACCCTCCCGCTTGACAAGCAAACGCATTGCCGCCAAGGCGTCGAGCAGGATGGCCGTCGCCCTATGGTCGGTCCGGATCCGGTTCGCGAGGGCCGCCGCGCTCATCGGTCGGCCATGCAGGCAGGTAAACACGTCCAATTCCGCCGCGGCGATCAGGACGCAGGCCGGATGATACCCCCGCACCATGTCCATGAGAGCCTCGGCCGTCCATCGCTCGCGCATGGTCGCCTCCCTGTCGCGGGGACATGCTCGCGTCGGAACTGCTGCAGTCGCGACGCGCGTCCGCTACCTGCCGTAGAACAATCGGGGCGGGTGGAGCATGCTCCACACCTCGTCGCAGGCCGCGAGTTCCTCCGTGGTGAGCCGGATGTCCACCGCCCCCATGTTCTGTTCCAGTTGCTCCGCCGAGGTGGCGCCGCAGACGATCGACGTGATCCCCTTCTTGTTCAGGACCCACGCCAGGGCGAACTGCGGCAGACTCTTTCCGTGATCGGACGCGATCTGCTGCAGCCGCACTACCGCGTCGAAGTCCAGGTCGGTCCAGTATTTCTCGTTGTACCGGAAGCCCTGGGCTCCCAGGCTGAACCGTCGCCCGGGGAGCGGCGGTTTCCCCTTCTCGTACTTGCCGGAGAGGAAGCCGGCGGCCAGGGGGCTGAACACCGCCACGCCGATGCCTTCTTCGAGGCAGAGGGGCAAGAGTTCGTACTCGATGTCGCGAGCCAGCAGGTTGAACGGCGGCTGGATAATATCCCAGCGTGCGAGGTTGTACTTGTCGCTGAGCCAGAGAGCCTTGCAGACCTGGAAGGCCCGGAAGTTGGAACACCCGAGGTATCGGACCTTCCCCTGCCGGACGAGATCGTCCATCGCCCGGAGGGTCTCGTCGAGGGGCGTGTCGTAGTCAGGCATGTGCGCGTAATAGATGTCGAGGTAGTCCGTCTCGAGTCGCCTCAGACTTCCCTCGACGGCCTGCATGATGTGCTTCCGGGACAGGCCCATGTCGTTGGGGCTCACCTGGTCGCCCCCCGGCCACGGATGGAACGGTCGGGGCCGCGCCAGGTCGATCGGCCCGGTGATCGTCTGGGCCCCGTATTTCGAGGCCAAGCGTCGTACGTGACCCGCCTTGGAGGCAAGGACTAGCGTATCGCGCGTTCCCTTGAGGGCTTTGGCCAGGATCTCTTCCGTCACGCCGTTGGCATACATGTCGGCCGTGTCTATGAAGGTGACCCCGCTGTCGAGTGCTCGCCCGATGATCCGCAGGGACTCCGCCTCGTCCACCTGCCGGCCGAACATCATCGTTCCGAGACAAAAGGCCGACACTTTCAGCCCCGTGCGCCCCACCTTCCGATACTCCATCCGACACCTCCTCTCCGCTTCGCCCGCAGATCGCCCTTTCAGTCAACACCACACGCGGCCCCGCACGCTATCAGCCCGGCCGCAGAAGGTCAAGGCCGTCTGCGGCCCGATCGTCCCGTCTCCCCCTTGGACTTTCGCCTGGCAGCCGCCGGCGGTGTCTTGTCGGGTGGATATTGTTCTCGGTATACGGTTACTTCGCGAGGCGCAGGATGGTCTGCAGAAGGACGTTCGCGCCGAGTTCCAGGTGCTCGGGCCGCGTGCGTTCGGAGGGGCTGTGGCTGATTCCGCCGATGCTCGGGACGAAGATCATCGCTGCGGGACAGATGCGTGCCATCATCTGAGCATCCTGCCCCGCACCGGATGTCATGGAGCGGATGGGCTGACCAAGAAACTCGGCAGCCTCTTGGATGACGGAGACGATGCCCTCGTCGAAGACGACGGGTTCGAATCGCGCCAGCCGCCGCGTGCGAATCTCTAATTCCTCACGATCGGCAAGATCGCGAAGGAATGCGCCGAGCCTGTGCTCTGCTGCCTGGAGCACCGGCTCATCCGTGTTGCGTAAATCCACGGTGATGATCGCCTCGCGCGGAATGACGTTGATCAGGTTCGGCGCGACCTTGAACGCCCCCACGGTTCCCACCTGGGTCCCGCCGATCTCTCGGGCCAGGTCGCGCACGAAACAGACCACTCGAGCGGCCCCGTAGGCGGCATCCCGCCGCATCCGCATCGGCGTCGTCCCCGCGTGATTCGCAACTCCCCGGATGACAACCTCCTGCCAGGAAATTCCCTGCAGGTTGCCCACGGCCCCCAGGCTTCCGCCTTCTGCGTCCAGGATCGGGCCTTGCTCGATGTGCAACTCGACGAAACTCTGCGGCACGATGGATCCCGGCGCCATGGCACCCGCATACCCGATCCGGACCAGCTCTTTTCCAAAGGAGGGACCGTCCGTGGCAGGAATCGCCCACGCATCTTCGACGCCAAGCCCGCCGGCATACACCAACGACCCGAGCATGTCGGGATGGAAGCGGACCCCTTCTTCGTTCGTGAATACCGCGACGGCGATGGGGTGCCGGGTGCTAGCTTCAGCCTCGTTCAACGTCCGAATCAGTTCAAGCCCCGCCAGAACACCGTACGCACCGTCGAGTTTCCCTCCGGTGGCCACCGTATCGATGTGCGAGCCCGTCATGACGGGAGGCAAATCTTCGGCGCCCCGTCTCATCCCGAAGATGTTCCCGACGCGGTCAATCTGGATCTCCAGTCCAAGCTCGCGCATCCGGGAAACGACCAGATCGCGTCCCATCCGGTCGTCATCGGTAAGCGCCAGGCGGCAGCACGAGCCATCCTCACGGGCACCCACCTTGCCCAGCGCCTCTATCTGTTGAAGCAGCCGATGCCCATTGATACGGAGGTCCGTGAGATCGCTCATCCGCCGTCCTCTATTATGTCGCGCACACGTGGCGCTGTGACCCGACTGGCCACGTGTCCAGGGTGCGGGGCCGTCCGGGCAGAAGCGTCCCCTCATGACAACCTTCCGCCTTCTCGGCGGGGCGCCCGCTGCCCGTTTGTCGCCACCGTGGTCTCAGTGGGGCTACAGGCGGATCCCGCGGGGCCACAGCACACATCATAACCGCTCAGGTCGGCGACCAGATCGTGCAAGCTCGGTGGTCAATCGGCCCTGATCAATTCGCGTGTCGCGTTGATTTCAAAGCCCTTTTGCGTGGCGCCTTTGATCATATACTCGCCCTTGTGGTAATTGCCTTGATGGTACTCGCTCTTCACCCAGTTCACCGTGAGCTTTTCTTCCACGGGCTTATAGCCTTCTTTCACCAGCTTCATCGTGACCGGCTTCTCCATGTCGTATTCGAACTTCGTGGGGGTCTCGCCCGTCGGTACCCCATTCAGAAAGACGGCCGCACCTTGCGGATTCGTGTTCACAGCTATGATCCCGACCTTCGGGTTTCAGCCAAAGACCAGCAGTAGTCCAAAGAGCATCACTCCCCCGATAAGTTTTCTCTTCATGACGATCCTCCTTTGCCGTCTCGTTTCGCTTCCCGCCGCATGGCCATCCCTTGCCTCGTGGCCCGGGCCGCCGACGTTCGTTGTCGCCCGACCCGCCGCGCCGACCGCGCGGCGGTTCCCGGATGACAGGCGACCGGGCAAGAATCATTGCGCTCGACGGTAGCCGATTGGGCCGCGTGCGCGCCGACTCCCGATCGGCACACCGAGTGCGTCGAGAGGAGGTAAACAAAACCTACGCCGAACCGGTGGGGGCTGTCAAGATCGTGGGGTTCCTGCGATGGATTGCAGGGCGGTGATAAGACTGGCGAGTTGGCGCATCACGCGGACGGTTCCCGCTCCGGCCCGGTCTGGGCCGCCTGCAGGGTTGCCACGGCATCGGCTAAGGTGGTCCGCTGTTCGGCGGTCAGGCTCGTGAACTCCAGGCCGCTCTCGTAAAGGGCCTGTCGGTCCCCGTCCAGGGTCTGCTCGGTCGCGCGGAGGCGAGTCCACACCACCCGCCCCAGGAGCCGGACAGACACAAGGGCCGGCGGCAGGTCCAGGTAGCAGACTACGCCGTCGTGCAACAATGCCTGGTGGTGAATGCGCGCGCCGAGCAGGCTGAGGTCGAGCACGTGCACGGAACGATGAGCGAGGTCTCCCTCGCGAAGCGGCGGTGGGATCACGAGGCGCGCAACACGTCGCGGATCGGGTCGGTTGGACATGGCGCGTTACCTCGCTGTAGAGAGGACTCCGGCAACGCGAGGATCCGCTGTGCGGCCCGGGACTCTTCCCGCCAACGGATCCAAACAAATCTACCCTGTCGTCGAACCTTCGGCAATCATTACGTTCGGCTGGTGCCTCGCGCCCGGTCTCCGTCCCCCGGCACGGCCGTTCTCCAAGGTCGTCCCAGGGCAACTGCTGTGCTGTTGTCAGGCGCTGCCATGCACTACCATTGTTTGTCGTGGCACCTCGAACTCACGAGACTAGCCTCGCCTAACCGCTCGAGGTCCTCGCAGGTGCCCCTTTCCAGCGCTCGGAAACACGTCAGCCCGGCACAAACCGCGAGATCTGCCCGCTACTTGGGCACGCGAAGCGGGATCCTCAGCCTGTGAGTCCCTTGCGCATCTTGTGCTTCTGTGGTGGCATGCTTCCGCTCAGACCAGGACGGCTCGATGGGCGACGCCGCTGCGGCCGAAGACCTTGCGGTAGCGCTCGATCTCGTCGGGGGGCCCGGTCGGCTTGGCCTCGTTGTCGGACAGCTTGACGGCCGGCCGGCCGTTGGCCTCCGTCACCTTGCAGATCAGGCTGATGGGATCGAGGTCGTCGGCGCCGCGCGGGTGGCAGCCCCGGAAGTCGTTGGTGAGGAGCGTGCCCCAGCCGAATCCGGTCCGGACCCGGCCGTTGAAGTGGCGGTGAAGGGCCACCATCGTGGGTGTGTCCAGGCCGTCGGAGAACAGGATCAACTTCGAGCGCGGATCGCGGCCGCGCATGCTCCACCAGGTGATGGCCTCTTCGCCCCCTGCGATGGGATCCTTGGAGTCGATGCGGAGGCCCGTCCAGTCGGCGACCCAGTCGGGGGCGCCGGCCAGGAACTGCGTGGTGCCGAAGGTGTCGGGAAGCGAAATGAGCAGGTGCCCGCCGTAGGTCTCTTGCCAGCGGGCTAGCACCTCGTACTGCGAGGCCCGCAAATCCTCCGGTGTCCGCGCCAGCGTCGCCACCACCATGGGCAACTCGTGGCCGTTCGTTCCGATCGCCTCGATGTCGTGCCGCATGGCGAGGAGGACATTGGAGGTGCCGCTGAAGGCCGGCCCCAGCACGTCCCGGGCCGCAAGCACGGCCCATTCATGGTAGAGGTAGTCGTGCCGGCGCCGCGTCCCGAAATCCGCCAGCCCTGAAAGCTCTGCCTCCCGGAGCTGCAGCAGATTCCGCCACAGGTTCGTCTTGGCCTGCGAATACAGGACGTCGAGCTCGAACCGCGACAGCCGTTGGAGCCCCTGGCGGTTCCGCAGGGTGTTCGCGATGGCGACGGCGGGAATCTCCCACAGTGTGATCTCCGCCCACGGTCCGGAGAACGTCAACTCGTATTGACCGTCCTTCACCGCGAGGTGGTACGGCGGGAGCTGGTACGACGCAAGCCAAGCCAGGAAGTCCGGCCGGAACATTCCGGACTGTCCGTAGAACGTATTGCCGGCCAACCAGATCAGCTCGGATTTCGTGAAGCGGAGGGTGCGCGCATGGTCCAGCTGTGCGCGCAGGTCCGACTCGGGGATCGCGTCGGCGAGCCGGACGGCCGTCGTCCGATTGATCAGCGAGAAGGTGACGGGCACCTCCCGATAATGTAGCCAGATGAACTGGAGCATCAGGAATTTGTAGAAATCGGTGTCGAGCAGGGACCGGAGGACAGGGTCGATCCGGTAGGAGTGGTTGTGGGCGCGCGTCGCGAGGTCGAGCATCGGTCTGGGCTCCGTCAGGTGTCGGCAGCTGCATTTGATCAGCAGGCGTCCCCGCCGTCAAGCAGGTTTTTGCGCGCGGGGAGTGGGCAACCGTCTAGCGTTCCTTCCGGATCCCCAGCCGTTTCGCCACGTGGTGAAAGTTGCTCCGGTGGAGCCCAAGCTCCCGGGCGGCTGCCGCCCAGTTCCCGCGGTGCCGGGCCACCGCCGCCAGGATCTCCCTCCGTCGGAACGCTTCCACGCGCTCCGTCAGCGATGGCGGCGGAGTGATGGGCCCGCTCGGGGCCGCTGCGTCCGAGAGCGCCGGTGCAGGCCCCGACCGTTCGGCAGGCTCGAGGTCGAGAGACTCCACACCGATCAGCAGGGGACCCGCCCGTTCGGTTTTCCGTTGCGCGGCGCGCAGCACGCCGCGACTGATGACGTTCTCGAGTTCGCGCACGTTGCCCGGCCAGTCGGCGCCGACCAGCCGCTCGCGGGCCTCGTCGCTCAGGCGCACCGGGCCGAGCCCGAGGCGCTGCCGACCCAGATCGAGGAAGTGTGCGGCGAGAAGCGGGATGTCTCGGCGCCGCTCGCGCAGCGGCGGGACCTGAATGGGGTACACCGCCAATCGGTGGTAGAGGTCGGCGCGGAAGCGACCCGCTGCGACCTCCGCTTCCAGGTTCCGATTGGTGGCGGCCAGGATGCGGACGTTCACTCGCAAGGACCGGTCCGAGCCTACCCGCTGAATCTCGCCCTGCTCGATGGCGCGCAGCAGCTTGGGTTGCAGGCTGAGGGGAAGCTCGCCGATCTCATCCAGGAACAAAGTGCCGCCGTCCGCGATCTCGAACTTGCCTGCACGATCACGGCTGGCCCCGGTGAACGCCCCCGCCACGTGCCCGAACAGTTCGCTCTCGGCGATGGATTCGGGCAGCGCGGCACAGTTGACCTGGATCAGCGGTTCGTCCCGCCGCACGGACGTGTCGTGGATCTGGCGTGCGACTAGTTCTTTCCCCACACCGGTTTCACCGGTAATGAGGACCGCGAGGTCTGATCGGGCCACCAGGTGGATCTCGTCGAGGAGTCGACGGGCGGCAGGGCTGGTTCCGAGGAACTGGCCGCCGCTGGAAATCGCCGCGCCGCGCTGAAGCTCTCGCGCCACCTGGCCCCTCCGCTCGGCCATCCGCTCCAACGCCTCGATCAGGCCGGTCGTTCGAAGCGCGGCCCCCGCCAGCGCGCCGAGTGTCGCGAGCATTTGCGGATCGAGCCCGTCGAACGCGTGCGGGTCCAGCGCATCGGCCGTGAGCGCGCCGACAACCTGCGACCCTTCCGTGAGGCGGCAGCCGAGACACGCGTGCACCCGCTCCAGTCCGTGCGTATCCGCCCGGAGGAGGCCGTCGAAGGGGTCGGCGAGAGGGCTATCCGCCGCGAAGCGGACGGGCTCCGCAGATTGCAGGATCGCATCCAGCCTCGGGTGGTCCCGTGGGTCGAACCGCCTTACCA
>Ga0316622_100000870_pt1 | contig 18685 bp, 11 predicted proteins | sample OWC_Aug_OW2_C1_D_FD_207646 | JGI IMG/M metagenome (GOLD analysis project Ga0316622, IMG submission 207646) | Wetland soil microbial communities from Old Woman Creek delta, Ohio, United States - OWC_Aug_OW2_C1_D5_C | ecosystem: Environmental > Terrestrial > Soil > Wetlands | place: USA: Ohio... | reverse complement strand
GCGGACGTACCCGATGCAGCCCCGCAGCTGGCCGCGCTTCTCGAGCGTGACGAACGCGCCGCACTCCGTGTCGAGCGCGTCCGACTTCATCGCGGGCTCCGGGGCCTTCCGCCCGGAGAGCGCTGCCCCGATCGAGGCCCGCGCCAGCGCAAGGAGGGCCTTCTTCTCGGCCACCGTGAGCCCCTCGTAGGGCTTCGGCGCCGGGGCGGCCTTCTCCCCGTCCCCGGCCGCCTCGCGGGCTCCCGCCGTGTACAGGACGGCCGAGACGTAGCCCACGACCTCGCTCTTGTCACCCGTGACGTCGCCGGAGGTCGCGTACTTGACCACCTTCGCGCTGTCCGCGCCCAGCTCCTTCGCCGCGAACATGACCGCCGCCATGGGACCGCCGCCGCACGCCTCGCACTCACCGGAAGCGAGCGCCTTCAGGAGCCCGTCGGGATCGAACGCGTTGAGCCGATCGATCACGCGCCTGTCCAGGGAGGCGGCCTCCGTCTGCGAGTGGTAGTGCGAGAGGTCGGTGCTCGCAACGAGGAGGACCCTCCCGCGGGCGCCGGTCTTCGCCACCGCACGGGCGATGCTCCGCCCGAGGGCGAGCGCGGCCGCTCGGTTCTGGTCCCCCATGACGATAGGCACGATCCTGAACGTCCCCAGGGCCCGCTGGAGGAACGGGATCTGTACCTCGAGCGCGTGCTCCGCGGCGTGCGCCCGCGGCTCCTCGACGATCCCGGCCTCTTCGTCGAGAACGAGCGCGGCGAGGTCTGCGTCGACCGGAACGAGGCCGAGCGGCGTCTCGTAGGCCCCGGAGGCGAAGACCGAGGCCCCGCGGAAGGCGAAGCGGTGCGAGGGAGAGACGATCACCACGGTGTCGTACTGCCTGCCGCGGGCATAGGCGTACCCGTGCGCCGCGACGGGGCCGGAGTACATGTAGCCGGCGTGCGGGGACACGATCGCCACGAGCTCTCCGTCCAGGCGCGGCGCGGGGGCCGCCGCCAGGTACCTGTCCACATCCCTCGCCAGGGAGTCGCGGCTCCCGGGATAGAACTGCCCCGCAACCGCCGCCTTCCTGACCGGACCGGTCGGGACATCCTTGCTGCCTTTCACTGTCTCACCGCCTCCTTCGCCCGCGCACCCTGGTGCGCTGAGGAGGAAGACCGCCCCGAGGAGGGCGAAGACCGTCCTCGAGCGGTTCGCGTGCCGGTTCATACCAGGGCATCCTCCCTGAGGACCGTGTCCCTGCCGAAACGCAGATCGTCCCTGTCCGGATAGTCCTCGATGTAGTGGAGGCCCCGGGACTCCTGGCGGGCGAGGGCGCTCCGCACGATGAGCCTCCCGACGAGGCAGATGTTCCTGAGCTCGATGAGGTCCCCGCTGACCGGATAGGTCGTCACGTACGTCCGCACCTCGTCCTCGATCGCCTCGATGTGCTCGAGCGCGAGCCCGAGGCGCCTCTCCGACCTCACGATGCCAACATAGTCCCACATCAGGCGCCGCACAACGTCCCAGTTGTAGTCGACGACAACGCCTTCCGGCAGCGGGCCCGGCGCCGCGCCGGCCCACGGTCGTGCCTCCCGCAGGGGCCCGAGCGACCGCACCTCGTCGGCCGCCGAGCGCGCCCCGCGCTCGCTGAACACGACCGCCTCGAGGAGGGAGTTGCTGGCCAGTCGGTTGGCGCCGTGCAGGCCCGTGTGCGCCGTCTCCCCCAGCGCATAGAGCCCCGGAAGCTCGGTGCGGCAGTCCAGGTCCACGGCAACGCCGCCGCACAGGTAGTGGGCCGCCGGGATGACCGGGACCGGGTCCCGCGTCATGTCGATCCCGAGCTCGAGGAGCCTCGCGTGGATGTTGGGGAACCGCGACCGCACGCGGCCGGCATCGACGCGCGTGATGTCGAGATAGACATGCTTGTCGCCCGTGGTCTTCATCGTCTTGTCGATGGCGCGGGCGACGATGTCGCGCGGCGCGAGGTCCGCGCGCGGGTGGACGCCCTCCATGATCCTCTTGCCCGAGAGCGCGCGCAGCACCGCCCCCTCTCCGCGGACGGCCTCCGAGATCAGGAACGACTTGACGGAGGGGTGATAGAGGCACGTGGGATGGAACTGGATGAACTCCATGTTTCTGACCGGAACGCCCGCGCGGCACGCCATGGCCACCCCGTCGCCCGTCGCGATGTCCGGGTTCGTGGTGTACAGGTAGACCTTCCCGCACCCGCCCGTCGCCAGGACGGTGACGCCGGCGGCGATCGTCTCGATCGCGCCCCCGTGGATGTCGAGCACGTGCACGCCCGCGCAGCGCCGTGCCCCGCCGGGGCCCTGCGTCACGGAAAGGTCGATCGCGAGATGGTCCTCGAGGACCTCGATGCTGGGGTGGCTGCCGACCGCCGAGAGCAGGGCTCTCTCGATCTCGCGGCCGGTCATGTCGGCCGCGTGGACGATGCGCCTGCTCGAGTGGCCGCCCTCCTGCCCGAGCGCGAGGCGCTCGCCCCCGGGCGCGGGCTCGCGCGAGAACCTGGCACCCCACTCCGCGAGCCGCCGGATCGCGGACGGCCCATGCGTCACCGCGATCTCCACGGCCTCCCTGTTGCAGAGGCCGACGCCGGCGGCCAGCGTGTCCTCGACGTGGCGCTCGAACGAGTCGCCCGCGTCCATGACGGCCGCGATGCCGCCCTGCGCCATGTTCGTCGCCGACTCGACGTCGTCCTTCTTGGTGACGACGACCACGCGCCCGCGCTCTGCGACCGTCAGGGCGAACGTGAGCCCCGCGATCCCGCTTCCAACGACCACGAAGTCGGCGGTCCTCATGCAAGCCTCCGGCGGCGCCCGGTCGCTGCCGCGCGCTAGTGACTCCGCACGGTGAGCGCGAGCATCCGGTCCAGCGAACGGCGTGCGGCGGCGAGCACGCCTTCAGGCACCGTCACCTCGTACTGCTCCTCCGTGAGGGCCCAGACCAGCCGAGGGAGGTCGGTCGCCTTCATGCCGCGACAGGTGGCGAACGCCGAGAGCGGGTAGAAGCGCTTTGAAGGGTGCTCGCGGTTCAGCCGGTCGATCAGTCCGACCTCAGTGCCGACGATGAGCCTGTCGTGCTCGAGGGCGAGCTTCGCCATGCCCCCGGTGGAGGCGACGAAGTCCGCGGCCCGGGTGACCTCGGGCGGGCACTCCGGGTGCACGACCACGGGAACGCCGGGGTGCTCCGCCCTCGCGAGGACGACGTCCTCGGGAACGAACATGCTGTGAACGTAGCAGTGACCTTCCCACGGGATCACGGTCTTGCCCGTCTTGGCCGCCACGTAGGCGGCGAGGTTCCTGTCCGGAACGAAGAGGAGTCGGTCGCCCGGGATGGCGGCCGCTATCTCGACCGCGTTGGCCGAGGTGCAGCAGACGTCGCTCTCCGCTTTCACCTCCGCCGTCGTGTTCACGTAGCAGACGACCGGAAGGCCCGGGTGCGCCGACTTGAAGGCCCGGAGCCCCGCGACCGAGATTGTGTCGGCCATGGGGCAGCCCGCCGCCAGAGAGGGGATGATCACCTTCCTCCCGGCGTTCAGGATCTTGGCCGTCTCCGCCATGAAGCGAACACCGCAGAGCACGATGAGGTCGGCGTCGGTCTCCGCCGCAAGCTGCGCAAGTCTCAGCGAGTCCCCGAGGTGGTCGGCGACCTCCTGGACCTCCGCCGTCTGGTAGTTGTGCGCCAGGACGACGGCCCGCTTCTCCGCCTTGAGTCTCAGCACCGAGCGGACCAGCTCCGCCCTCGGCATGGCGGCGAACTCGGCGAGCGTGCTCCTAGGCATCCTTCCCTCCGCGTTCGATCGCGCGGGCGACCGCGTCCATGAGCTGCTGACGACCGCGAGTCACCTCGAGATCGATCCCGAGCGCCACCAGACGCGCGGGCGGCGACCATCCGGTGAGTCGCACCGCGTCCTTCTCGGTCGTGACGATCGCGGCGGCGCCCGTCGCGCGCACCCGCGCCGATACCGCGTCGAGATCGGCGCGGGTGTAGTCGCAGTGGTCCGGGAACACCATCCTGTCCACGACCGTGAGCCCGGCGGCGACGGCCGTGGCGGCGAACCCGGAGGGGTCCGCGATGCTCGAGAGTGCGAGCACGGGCACGTCGCGGAGCTCGCCCGGCGCGACCGCGGCGCCCGTGGCCACGTCCCAGAGCTCCGCGACGACCATGCGCGTCTCGACGAACGCGGCGCGCGGCGCCAGAGCGCCGAGCGTTCCCGCGACCCGCCTCGCCCCCTCGCGCGACGCGTCGCAGCGTGTGGCCACGATCACGTCCGCCCTCCGGATGCCCAGGGGATGCTCCCGGAGGACTCCTCCCGGCAGCAGGTGGCCGTTCCCGAGAGGCGCCAGGGCGTCCGCGGCCACGATGTCGAGGTCCCGGGCGAGCCCGACGTGCTGGAACCCGTCGTCAAGAAGTATAGCACTCGCGCCGGCCTTCGAAACCGCCAGGCTCACCGCGTCGACGCGCCGCTCCGACACGACGACGGGCACGCCCTTCGTCAGAAGCGCCATGAGGTAGGGCTCGTCGCCTGCCTCCGACCACGGGACGAGAGGCCCGTCGCCGCGCGACACGACGACCGTTCCCCGCGAGCGGCGGCCGTGGCCCCGGCTCACGATGGCGACGCGCGTCCCGGCGGCGGAGAGCTGGCGCGCGAGATACACGACGAGCGGCGTCTTCCCCGTGCCGCCGACGACCATGTTGCCCACCGATATGACCGGCACGGCCGCGTGCGAGCGCCGCAGCGAGCGCGCCCACAGGAACGCGGCGACGCCGATCCCGTAGACCACCGAGAGGAGCACGAGACAGCCCGCGACCGCGAGCCCAAGCCCGCGGGGATCCTGCCTGCCCCGCGCGACGGCCCCCCACCACGCGGCGAGCGCGGAACGGTCGGGCGAGAAGCTCACGTCGCCTCCTCTCCCCTGCCTGGCTCCGGAACGACGCCCACTCGCTCGAGCAGCGCCAGTGTGCGCGCCGTCGCGCCCCGGCCGCCCGCGACGACCGCCAGCGCGGCGGCCGAGGCCGCGCGGGCGGCCTGTCCGTCGGTGAGGAACCGGCCGACCGCGCGGCGAAGCTCATCCTCTCCCTCCACGCGAATCGCGCCCCCGGCGCGGACGAGGGCATCAGCGCTGTCGCGGCAGCTTCCCGTGTGAGGACCGATGACCACCGGTACGCCCCTCGCGGCCGGCTCGAGCGGGTTGTGCCCCCCGTACGGCGCGAGCGTCCCGCCCACGAACGCGACGGAGGCGATGCCGTACACGCGCGAGAGTTCGCCGGTCGTGTCCAGGACGATGGCCCGGCGGTCTCCCCGGTCGTCAGGCGCGGAGCGGAGCGCGGCGGGAACGCCGGCCGCCTCGAGGGACGCCGCGATGCCGCTCGCGCGATCGAGATGCCTCGGCGCAACGACGAACCACGCGCGCGGGTGCTCACGGGCGAGCGCCGCGACCGCCGACACGACGTCCTCCTCCTCGCGTGGTCGGACGCTCCCGAAGGCGGCGACCGGCGCGCCCGCTGCGATCCCGAGCGAGCGTCTGACCTCGGCGCGCTCCACCCCCGAAAGCGGCGCGTCGGAGGTGTCGAACTTCGTGTTCCCCGCGATCACGACCGACCCGGGCGGGACACCGAGACCCGCGAAGCGCCTCGCGTCCCGCTCCGACTGGCAGGCAGCGAAGGAGAGGCTCATGCCCGCGACCCGCACGGGCGACCAGACAGCCCCGTAGCGACGGCCGCGCTTCCCCGAGAGCCGGCCGTTCACGACGCCGACGGGCACGCCGGCCCGCGCGGCCTCCGCGACGAGATTCGGCCAGAGCTCGGTCTCCACGAGAAGAAGAGCGCTTGGCCTCAGGGCGGCAAGCGTCCTTCTCACACACGGCACGAGGTCGAGCGGGGCGAACGCGACGCCGACGCCGGCCTCCGCGAGACCCCCGGCGGCCTGGCGGCCCGTCCGGGTCACGGCCGTCAGGAACACGGCCAGGCCCCGCGCGCGGAGCGCCCGTACGATCGGGGCCGCGGCGGCGACCTCGCCCACCGAGGCGGCGTGCACCCAGACCGGGCGCGCGCCGGTGGCAGGATGCTCGCCGAGCCTCTCCCTCCACTCGGCTCGGCGGGCGGCTCGGGCGCGGAGCCACGGCGTGGCCGCCGCGCCGATCACGAGCGTCGCTGCCCGGTAGGCACGGTACGCCACGGGAAGCTGCCGAGGCCGGTCCAACCGGGTCCCGAGCGCCGCGCGACGGGCCTCCTCCGTCGCGGCCGCGAGCCGCTCGTCAAGGAGCCTGCGGGTGTCCTCGAGGGGACCGTCAACCGGGACGGTCAGCGGCTCGCCGTTCGCGACCACCACCGTGCAGAACGGAAGCGGCACGATGGAGCGGTCCCAGCTCGAGAGCGTGAGGGCGCGGCTCGCGGCCGCCCCGACAGGCACGACCGGCGCGCCGGCGCGCCTCGCGACGTACAGAACTCCCGGCTGGGCGACCAGCGCCGGCCCTCTTGGACCGTCCGGCGTCACAGCCACGTCGACCCCTTCGCGCGCCTTCTGCACGAGAAGCTGAAGTCCGCGGGCCGACCCGCGGCTCGTCGAGCCCCGGACGACGCTGTACCCCAGCCCAGCCATCACCCTCGCGGAGAGCTCCCCATCGCGATGCAACGAGCTGAGCAGACAGATCCCGCGGCCCCTGTTCAGGTACGCGAGCGGAAGAAGCGTCCGGTGCCAGAACGCAAAGACCAGGGGCCCGGCATCCTTCCTCGCAGCGCTCAGGCGATCCTCTCCGAGCACGCGCACGCGCCAGGTCCTGCCGAGCGCGCGGAGGAGGTACGGACCCAACGCCGAGACCGCAGAGAACAGCAGCCGGTCCCCCACCGTAGGACGTCCGCGCACTTCCGGTCCTCCGACTCCGCGACAGCCGGCGCACGATGCGCCGGACGGCCGCCTCAACGGTCATCGAGCATCGCGAGCGCCATGCGCGCTACCCTGTCGCTCGCGCCGGGCGTGCCCAGCTTCGCCCTGACGCCGATCAGGCGACCAGAGACGCGCTCCGCGGCGGCCCGATCGGTCAGATACGGGCGCACCGCAGCGGCCAGGTGCGGCGCCGTCGCCTTGCCCTGGACGAACTCGGGAACGATCTCCTCGCCCGCCACGAGGTTCACGAGACCGATGTGCCTGGTGCGAACGACGCTCCTCGCGATGAGATAGGACAGAGGGGCCATTCGATAGACGACGGCCATGGGGGTCCCCACACAGGCCGCCTCGAGCGTGGCGGTGCCCGACGACACGAGGAGCGCGCTCGAACTCCGCATGACGGCGTAGGCGTCATCCGGACCGGCCACCGTCACCGGCAGGCCGGCTCGGGACACGGCCCGGTCGATGAGAGCGGGCTCGATGCCGGGCGCGCGGCCGACCGAGACGGAGAGCGACGGGACCTCCACGGCGAGGAGTCTCGCCGCCTCCAGCATCACGCCGAGGTGGCGGCGGACCTCCTGGGTCCTGCTGCCCGGCAGCAGCCCGAGGACGGGACTCCGGTCCCCGGACCCGCCGAAGCTCCTTTCGGTCGGCGTCGCGAGCAGCGGCTCCTCGAGAAGCGGATGGCCGACGAACTCCACCTCCACGCCACGCTGCCTGTAGAACTCCTTCTCGAACTCGAACACCACGGCCATCCTGTCCACGCGCTCGGCGATCGCCCGCACCCGTCCCTCGCCCCATGCCCACACCTGCGGGCTCACGTAGTAGAGCACGCGCACGCCGGCCTTCTTGAGGCGCCTGGCGAGCAGGAGGTTGAAGCCGGGATAGTCGACGAGGATCGCGAGGGGCGCGGCCCTGTCTTCGGCGAGGCGGACAAGGCGGTCCATGGCGGCCTTGAGGCGCGGAACGTGCCGGAGGATCTCCACGAACCCGACGACCGAGAAGTCGCGCGCGTGGAAGGAGAGCTCCATGCCCGCCGCCCCGAGCCGGTCGCCCCCCACCCCGAAGACCGAGACGGAGGGCGCGAGCTCTCTGAGCCTCGACACGACCTTGGAGGCGTGAAGGTCAGCGGAGGTCTCGCCGGCCACCAGGAGCACGGATGCTTCGTGTCGTGCCATGGGCGGGATCCGGCCGGTCACGCCGACCGACGGGCGGCGCGTTCGTGAGCAGCGGCTGGGTCCGCGGCGGCGTTCGAGCCGATCTGCCTCATGATCTCGAACGCGACCTCGAGCGCCTTGGCGCCGTCCTCACCGTCGACCTCGGGGCGGCGACGCTCCCGCACGGCCCGAACGAAGGACGCCTGCTCGAGCGCAAGGGGCTCGGTGGAGTCCATCGGCAGTTCCTCGTAGTCCACAACGCTGTTGAGCCCGCCGGGCGCCTCTCCCCTCGCGATGGCGAACAGAGTCTCGCGGGGCACGTCCTTCTTCCTGAAGACCTGCGCCAGCGGGCGCGAGCAGTCCACGGAGATGTACGCGTCCTTCTGGAAGAACCGGATCTTCCTGACCTTCTCCCGCGACACCCTGCTGGCCGTGACGTTCGCCACGCAGCCGTCGGCGAACGAGAGCCTGGCGTTGGCGATGTCGATGCTCCCTGAGAGCACGGGGACACCGACCGCGTCGATGCGCGACACGGGCGCACGGACCGCCGCGAGGATGAGGTCGATGTCGTGGATCATGAGGTCGAGCACGACGGCGACGTCCGTGCCGCGGGGCACGAAGACGCCCAGCCGATGGGCCTCGATGAACCTGGGCTCGTTGAGGACGGTGAGCGCGGCCCGCATGGCAGGATTGAAGCGCTCCACGTGGCCGACCTGAATGAGAAGGGACCGCTCCCGCGCGAGCGCCACGAGGTCGCGCGCTTCCTCGACCGTGGATGCGATCGGCTTCTCGATGAGCACGTGAACGCCGCGCTCGAGACACCGCCGCGCCGCCGCGTGGTGCGCGCTCGTGGGCACGGCGATCGTCACGGCGTCGACGCTTCCCACGAGTTCGTCCGGCTCCGCGAACGCCGTCGTGCCGAACTCGGATGCGACCGCGGACGCGCGAGAGGCGTCCGTGTCGAAGACGCCGACGAGCTGGCACCCCTCGAGCTGCCGGCACACCCGGGCGTGGTGCCTGCCCAGATGCCCCACTCCGATCACGCCCACCCTTACCACGGAGCCTCCCCGAGAGAGCGCCATCGCGAGCGCCCGTGTGCCTGCACGGCGTGACTACTTCACTATGCCTCTCGACGACTCGCGGATGAAGGACAGGATCGTCATGATCTCCGGGGTCGCAGGCAGCTCCTCGTTGATCCGCTGCACGGCCTGCGACGTGTTGAGCCCCGAGAGGTAGAGAAGCCGGAAGACCCTTCGGATCAGGCTCCGGGTCTCCGCGGGGAAGCCGTGCCGGATGAGTCCCACCGTGTTGACCGAGATCGGCCGCATGGGGACGCCGGCCACCTTGAAGTACGGAGGCACGTCCTTCGAGACGCGCGTGAGGCCTCCGACGAAGCTGTACGCCCCGATCCTGACGAACTGGTGCACCGGGGTCATCCCCCCGATGATGGCGTGGTCGCCGATGCTCACGTGCCCCGCCAGGTTCGCCGCGTTCGCAATGACGACGGAGTTCCCGATGTGGCAGTTGTGTGCGACGTGGGCGTACGCCATGATGAGCGCGCCGTCGCCCACGGCCGTGACGTTTCCGGCCCCGGTCGCGCGGTTCACGGTCGCGTACTCGCGCACGGTGGTCCCGTTGCCGATCCTGAGGTACGTCGGCTCACCACGGTACTTGAGGTCCTGCGGGTCCGTGCCGAGGATCGCGCCGTGGCACACCCGGCATCCCTCGCCCACCGTCGTGTCCTTGGCGATGAGCGCCGCGGACTCCACGCGGGTGCCCTTCCCGATCGAGACACCCGGGCCGATGATCGCAAAGGGGCCGACCTCGACGCCGTCGGCAAGAGATGCCCCCGGATCCACAACCGCCCTGGGATCGACCGACGTCATGAATCTCTCCGTTCCCTGTCGACGACCTGTGACCACAGCTCGCCCTCGGCGACGAGGTCGCCCCGAACGTACGCCGCCCCCTGCATCTTGCACGTTCCGCGTCGAAGCCTGAGAAGCTCGAGCTCGAACCTGACCGTGTCACCGGGCCGCACCGGCTTCCTGAATCTGACGTTGTCGATGCCCATGAAGTAGACGAGCTTCTGATCGCGGTCCGGCACCCTCGAGAGCAGGAGGAACCCGCCGACCTGCCCCATGGCCTCGATGATGAGCACTCCGGGCACGATCGGATGGTTGGGGAAGTGCCCGACGAAGAACCACTCGTCCGCGGTGAAGTTCTTCACGCCGACCACGCGTCTGCTGTCGAGCTCCAGGATCCGATCCACGAGCAGAAACGGGTACCGGTGCGGCAGGATCTGCTGCACGGAGTCGATGTCCCAGCTCGAGGTCTCGCTGTACCGGACCTTCCCTTCCTGGATCGACCTTCGGAGACGCTCGACGAACCGCACGTTCGAGGCGTGGCCGGACTTGGAGGCGTAGACGTGACCCTGAATGGGCATGCCGAGGAGCGCGAGGTCCCCGAGGAGGTCCAGTATCTTGTGGCGCACGAACTCGTCGGGGAACCTCAGCCGGCTCTTGTTGACGATCCCGTCGTCCCCCACGACGATCGCGTTCTCGAGGCTTCCTCCGCGGATGAGCCCCTGGCTCTTGAGCCCCTCGACGTCCTGCTGAAGCGCGAACGTGCGGGCGGAGGCGATCTCCTTGAGGAACGTCTCCTCCGTGATGTCGAAGCTCGCGTACTGCGTGCCGATCGTCGGGTTCGAGTAGTCGATCGTGAAGCTGATCCTGAAGCCGTCGTACGGAGCGGCGAAGAGCGAAACGCCGCCCTCGTGGTGGCTCACCGGCTCCACGATCTCGAGGTGCTGGAGCTTCGCGTCCTGTTCGACCACGCCCGCTTCGCTCAGGATGTCCACGAAGGGCTTGCAGCTTCCGTCCGTGGGCTCGGCCGGCTCGTCGGAGTCGAGCTCGACGATGACGTTGTCCAGGCCGAGACCGACGATGGCGGCGAGCACGTGCTCCACGGTGGAGATCTGAACGCCGTCCCGCGCCAGCGTCGTGCGCCTCGGCGTGTCCGCCCGGAGCACGACGTGGCTGATCGACGCGGGAATCGTCGGCGCCGAGGGAAGGTCGGCCCGGACGAACACGATCCCGGAATCGGGCGGGGCCGGTCTGAAGGTGACCGTTGACTCCTGCCCCGTGTGAATGCCGACGCCGTGATAGGAGCAGGCGCTCCTGAGCGTCCTCTGGCGCTTCCTCAGCACTCGTCCTCCTTCTCAAGCCTGGCGAGCCGCTTCTCGAGCCCGCGGACCCTGCGGAAGAGATCCGGCAGGGACTGCACGCACGCGCTCAGTCTCTTCGCCGCAGTGTGGCGCCGCGCGGGATAGCCGGAGACCTGCTCTCCTGTCGGAACGGACTTCGTGACGCCCGCCTGCGCGCCGACCATGGCGTCGTCGCCCACGCGGATGTGTCCGGCGATGCCGGCCTGACCGCCGAGCACCACGCGGTCGCCGATCTCAGTGCTCCCGGAGATGCCCACCTGCGCCACGACGACCGAGCCCTCTCCGATGACGACGTTGTGAGCGATCTGCACGAGGTTGTCGATCTTCGTCCCCTTCCCCACGCGCGTGGTTCCCACGGTCGCCCGGGCGATGCAGACGTTCGCCCCGATCTCGACGTCGTCCTCGACGACGACGTTGCCGAGCTGCGGCACCTTGACCTGGACCGTTCCCTCGCGGGCGAACCCGAAGCCGTCGCTGCCGATCACCGAGCCCGCGTGCACCACGACGCGCTCGCCGAGCACGCACGCGGTCTCGATCGTCGCATTGGGGTGGATCACCGAGCCCCTTCCGATCTTCGCGCCGGCGCCGACGTAAGCCCCCGGATGGATGGCGGCTCCGTCGCCGATCTCAGCATCGTCGAGCACCACGGCGTGGGGCCCGATCGCCACGCCCTGCCCGAGCCTGGCGGAGCCCGCGACGAAGGCGGCCGGATGGACACCCGGAGCCATCCCGCCGGTCCGCTCGACGAAGATCTCCATCGCGCGGGCGAACGCGGCGTAGGCGTTCTCGGTCACGAGGAGAGCGGGACAGCCGCCTCCCCCCGCCGCTTCGCTCGCCCCTCCCTCGACTATCACGGCCGAGGCGCGAGTCGTCGCGAGGTAGCGACTGTACTTGGGGTTGGATAGAAAGGTGAGGTGACCCGGCTGGGCTTCCCTGATGCCGGAAACGCCGGTGAGCACGACCGATTCGTCGCCCAGAATCCTGCCGCCGATGAGTCTCGCGACTTCCCCGAGGGTTCTCTTCATCACGGCCGCGGAGCGCTACTCCGTCTCGCTGTTCAGCCGATCGATGACCTGTTGGGTCAGGTCGGTGGAAGGCTCGGCATACACGATGCCCATCTGCGCCGCATCGAAGACCATCTGGTAGCCGCCCTCGGCACCGATCTCAGCGATGATGGCGGTCACCCTGTCGAACACGGGCTGCCAGAGCTCGACTTCCCTCTTGGTGGCAAGTCCGTTCATGCCCCACACTTCGTTCAGATAGCTCTCAAAAGACGCCCGCTTCTCACGGATCGTCTGCTCCTTCTGAGTCGCTGCCTCCTCGGAAAGCAGGAGCCTCTGGTTCTCGAGCTCGGACGCGAGCGTGTCGAGCTCCTTCTCCATCTCCCTGGCCTTGTTCCGCCAGTCGGTCACGCTCGCTTCGAGCTGACCGTCGATGTCCCTCGCGCCCTTGTATTCGAGCCTGATCCGCTCCGAATTGACGTAGCCGACCTTGTCGGCCGCCTGCGAGGCCGCGCAGGACGCGAGGAGCGCGAGCACCGCGAGAGCCATCCCGAAACGACGTCCCATCGTGACCTCCGTGCGCGGTCCGGCGTGACGGACCGCGGCCGATCCCCTAGAAGTCGAGCCCGAACTGATAGTGCACGATCCAGTCCCCACCCTCTTCCTCGTCGAGGCCGTATCCCAAGTCTATCCCGAGGTTGCCAAGAACAGGGACCTCGACGCGCACGCCCGCGCCGACGCCCCAGTAGAGCCCCGAGCCTGGTGCCGTGTCCTCCACGCTCTCCCAGGTGTTCCCGGTGTCGATGAACAGGAGACCGTGCACCGGGAGCTCGCTCGCCTCCTTCGTCAGCGGGAACTTGAGCTCAGCGGAGCCGATCAGCATCGTGCGGCCTCCGTACAGCTCGGAGCCGGGCGGCAGGATGGACTGGTTGTCGTAGCCGCGGATCCCGTCCACTCCGACACCGCCGAGCTCGAATCTCGTGTCGTCCGGGACGGTGCTCGGGTCCCCGTAGCCCGTGACGATCCCCGCCCGCGCCCTCAGCATGAGCGTGGTACCCCAGAGGGCCGGGAAGTACGTCCTGTTGTCGAGCACGTAGCGCTGGTATTCCTCGTCGCCTCCGAGGGCGCCACCGAAGACGTCCGCCGTGAACCTCCCGTAGCTTCCCAGCCGGGGGTGGATCCTGCGGTCGGTCGTGCGCCGCATGAGCGTGAGCGTTGCGCCGCTCCTCCACTCCCAGGCCGGGTCCCAGCGGTCGTAGGTCACCGTCTCGGCGTCCGTCGTGTCCGTCGCGTCGACGCGCAGGTCCGCGTACTCCGCGATGCGCACCTGTTCGAGCGTGTACTTCACGTAGAGCATCGTCTGCTTCGACGAGAAGAACGGCCATCCCACGCGCGCGTCGCCGCCCCGACGCTCGCGCTTGACCACGTAGTAGCGCGAGCAGTCCTCATCGCAGTCGTTGATGATGTCGGCAATCGACTCGGGGAAGGCGTCCTCGAAGAAGTCGTCGTCGAGGCTGCCGTACACCCTCTTGTCGTCCGTGTCGTAGAGGTCGAAGCCCACCGAGAGCTCACGGTCCATGAACCAGGGCTCCGTGAACCCGAGGACGACCTCGGTGCTCTTGTCGCCGAACTCCCACTTGAGGTCGAGGAACTGCCCGTTTCCGAAGAGGTTGCCCTCGGTCAGCTCGAGGAAGCCCGTGATTCCCTTCTCGCTCGTGTGGGACACACCCACGCCGGCGCGCCCGGTCTGCCTCTCCTTGACGTTGAAGACGAGATCGACGTCTCCCTGAGCGTTGCTCTCGGCGAATTCCACCGCGGGCCCATCGAAGAAGCCCAGGTTCGCGATCCTGCGCTGGCTGGCGATGATCTCAGAAGTCTGATAGAGGTCGCCCGGCTTGACCGTGAGCTCGCGCCGTACGACCTTCTCCTTCGTGCGGGTGTTGCCGGTGATGTGTATCTGTCCCACGTGGGCAGGCTCGGACTCCACCACGGTGAACGTGACGTTCAGCCGGCCGTCCGCGCCGACCTCCTCCGCCTCTTGGATCCGCGCGTTGATGTAGCCCCGCTCGCCGTACCAGGCGTACGCGTCGCGGATCGTCTGGTCCGCGTCGCTCGGCCTGTACCAGGCGCCCGGCTTGACGTCGGTCAGCGCATCGAGCGGCTCGCGGGCGAAGTCGGAGGCCCCGACCCACTCGACGCCGGCCACTTCGTAGAGCCGTCCCTCCTCGACCCGCACGGTCACCGTGACCTTGCCGCCCTCATCGTCGTACTGCGTCTCATAGCCGAGAGCCTTCGCGTCGATGTAGCCCTCGGTCCTGTAGCGCTCGGCGATCTTGCGAAGGTCCTCTTCGAGCACCGTGGAGTCCAGGAAGGCGTTCGTCCGCCACCAGCGGTCCTCCTTGGTCTCCATGACCTTCTTCAGGTCGTTGTCCGTCAGCGACTCGTTGCCCTCGAAGAGGATCTCCTTCACCGTGACGCGAGTCCCCTCCTCGACGGAGACGATCACGTCCACCGTGCTCTCGGAGGTCTCTTCCGACGTGATGTCGACTTTCGCGGCCGGGAAGCCCTTGCTTTCGTACAGGGCGGAGAGGCTCACCTTCGAGTCCTCGAGCCGGCTCTCGTCGAAGGGCGAGCCGCTCGTGAGCCGCAGAGCGGCCTTGACGTCGTCCACGGACAGCTTCTCGTTGCCGACGATCCTGATCTCGGAGATGCGGGGTCGCTCCTCCACAACCACCACGAGTCTGAGCGTCCCGTCATCGAGCGGCTCGGCCTCGACGACCACGTCCGAGAAGTGGCCGAGCCCGTAGATCCGGCGGATGCCTTCCCGAATCGCGTCCGGCTTCAGGTCCTCCCCGATCCGGACTCCGAGTGTGAGGAGGATGCGGTCCCGGCTCACGTTCTGGTTGCCTTCGACGGCAAGATCGCTCACGACCTCCGCCGACGAGTCCGGGACGAACGCCGCAAGCACCCAGAAGACGAGCGCAGGTACCAGCACCGCGCGGGTCAATCTCACGCGACACCTCCGTGCCCAAGGTCAATCGGGCATGCTAGCAGAGCCAGAGGCCATTGTAAACCGGGAACTTCCGGGCGAGGAGCGAGAGACGACCGCTTCCAGGGGAATCAGAACCTGAACCTGTTCTCCACTGAGATCCACCTGTCCCAGGCGGACGCGGCCGGATCGTAAACCGCTCGCAGGGAGAGAGACGTGTGGCGGGATACCTCGTATTCAACGCCGATCTCGTGCCTGAGGTCGAGCCGCTGGTAGCCGATGCCCTCCTCGACGGTCTCGGTGCGCCCCACGTACGAGAGCATCCAGTCCTTGGTGAGGTACTTCCCGAGCGTGATGCGTGAGTCGGCGAAGAAGGGAGCGTACTGGGCCCGCCCCTCCTGGGCGCGCCACTCGTCGAGCTGGGAGAGGAACTGGCTCATGAAGTCGACTTCGATCCTCACGAGGTCGAGCCGCAGGTCCCTCCTCAGGCGCGTCTCGATCGGCGAGACCAGAGGGCGGACGATGATCCCGCCGATCTGGCTCCCAACGACGTCGATCGCCCGCTTCCTCTCGAGCGAGGCCTGCTCCTCGCCCTCGAGAAGCTCGTAGCTCATGCCGTACTGCAGCTTCGAGAGGATCTTGTCCTGCGTGTCGTCCTCGGGCGCGTCGGAGGAGAGCGTGAGCGCGCTCTCGTCGAGCGTGCCTCCGGGCGTCGCAAGGGTGAGGTCGTCCTCGATCGAGTCCATCGTGAGCGTGATCGTCGTCCCGTCCTCGACCCTGGTCTCGGCTTCGATGTAGAAGCGCGGCGGCTCGCAGAAGGCAGGGAACTCGACGGACGCCTCGCGCACGTTGAAGTCGGCGCCGCCGTAGTTCACGTCGCCGCGCCGGGCCTCGACGCGTCCCGCCACGCACAGCGTGTGGTCCGACGCCGTTCCGAGGAAGTCGAGCGCGCCGCCGCGCTCGACGTTGAGCGTCGCGTCAGGCCGCGCGTACCACAGGTTCCGGCCTGCCACCATGCGGACGGACCACTCGGCGATCGAGAGGAAGGAGCCCCCGAAACCCGCGCCGCTTTCGAGGAACGGGTACGCGAACGTCATGTCGGAAAGCTCGAGCTCCCCCACGAGGAGCGGGTGCTCGGCGGGGCCCGTGATCAGGAACTCGGGCGCGCCGTCGCGGCCGCGGGCAGCGACGTTGCCCACGTCCCCGGGCCGCATGAGACCCGGGATGCCGACGCGGACCCCCCTGGGGTCGGTCGACAGGGCGAGGGCGCCCACCGTGAGCCCGAGCACGGAGAGCGGCTCGCGAGGGCTTCCGTCGGCGCCTGCGTCTCCCGACGAGCGGAGCCTCACGGCGCGGCCGTCCACGAGCGCGGTGACGTCCGCGGACACGACGACGCCGTCCACGACGGACGCCGACACCGCCACGTCCGTGAGCTCGCGGAACAGGCCGGAGGGCGAGAGCGACGTCGCACGGGCGTCGACGTCGCCCGTGGCGATCTCGAAGCCCTCGCGATTGCCCACGACGTGGAGGTTCATGGTGCCGTCGCCGGAGACTTCCGTCGCGAGGTGCGTCGCTTCGGCGAGGAGCGCCAGCGGGTCCCCGTCGACCTCGATCGTGAGCTCCCCCTCGCCCGGGTTCTCACGGGCTAGAACGGAGTACGGGATGCGACCGGATGCCACCAGCCGGTAGCTCCCCGCGCGCTCGAGGGCGAGCGGTTCCACGCGCGCGACGCCTTCGGCGCCGGTGACGCGCGCCACGAGATCGTCAAAGGGAACGCCGAGGAAGCGCCCCCCGGACGAGGCGATGCGACAGTCGAGCGTCGGGTCGCGGAGCGTTCCCCCGATGCCCACGGTGGCGCCGAACTCCGTCTCGGGGTCGCCCAGGAGAAGCGCTCCGGGGATCCCCGCGCCTCGCGCTGACACCGAGAGCTCGCCGTCCAGGTCGGCGGTGCCCGACGCCGTCAGGAACTCCCTCTCGTCGGCCGACAGGGCGAGGTTCCGGAGCGTGAACGTCCCGTCCCGGAGGGAGCCGATGAGGTCGGCGGCGAGACCCGTCACCCCCACGGCCGTGCCGCCGCCCACGCTCGCGTCGACGTCTGCCTCCGGGGCGTCCAGGGTCCCGCCCACCGAGATCGAGGCAAACAGGAGGCCCGCGATCCCGTCCGGCGGCGGCGAGCCCGTCAGGGCGCGGACCACGTCCGTCACCTCGGCCTCGGACACGACGAGGGTCCCCGAGAGCCCTCGGTCGGAGCCGACTCGGAGGCTCGCCCTCGCGAAGCGGCCGGCCTCGAATCTGGCCAGGTCGACTCCGCCGGCGTCGATCACGACGTCGGCGGACACCGGGAGCCTGAGTCCTCGGACCGCCGCCGAGTCCGACGCGCACGAGAGCGTGAGCACACGCCCCGGGGGCCCGGCGGTGAGGCCGCCCGTGACGGCGAAGACGCCGTCGAGATCCGGGCCGTGGGCCTCGATCGTCCCGTCCATCGACAGCGCGTCGAGGGTGCCGTCGAGTTCGATCCGCCCGTCCAGCGTCCTGGGCACGAACGGCGCGCGCGGCAGGCCCAGCGCCGAGTCAGCCTTGAGGCCCGAGAGTTCGACGTCGAGGTCGACCGACGGATGCGAGAGCACCCCCTCTCCGGTCCCCTCGACGGCGTAGCTTCCGTCACGGGCACGGAACGCCACCGCGACCCTCTCCCTGTCGAAAAGGGCACCGCCGCCGCCAGGACCCAGCGACACGCGCCCGATGGCGAGCCGCTCCCAGCGCACCGTGGTCTCGACACGAGGGACCTCCGGCGACCCGCTCAGGCGGAACCCGTCAAGAGACACCCTGCCCGCGACCTCGAGCCCCCCGGTGTCGCCCACGATCTCCGCCAGCTCGAGCCCGTCCGCGTCGCCCTCGATCTCCAGGCGCCACCCGTCCCCGTCGGCCACCCGGGCAGCGGACCCCGAGGCGGCGATCCGCCCGCCCGCGACCTCACCGTCGATGCCCGACGCCTCGATCCCCGCGTTCGTGACGCGCACGCGGCCGCGGAGCCGCGTGAACGGAACGCCGTACAGGTCAAGCGAAGAGCCGTCGAAGGCGATGTCGGCGGCCGGGTCGGAGAACGGACCGTCGATCGTGAGAGCGAGGTCCGCCGCCCCTGAGACTTCGGAGGAGTCGATCGAGACGAGATCCGCGATCCGCGCAAGCGGCGCGTCCACGGCCCGGACGTCGACGGAGTCGAAGGCGCAGGCTGCGATCGACAGCGCGCCGTCGGCCCGGAGTTCGCTCCCCCGCCACGACCCCGATGCGGCCGCCAGCTCGAGGCGCGCCCCGTCGAAGGTCCCGTGCGCGGTCACGCTCTCCACGACCTCTCCGCCCTCGACCCACTCGAGCACGCCGCGGTCGAGATCAAACGCGATCGAGAAGGAGTCGGACCGGGTGTCGCGCGCG
>Ga0316622_100000869_pt1 | contig 18690 bp, 18 predicted proteins | sample OWC_Aug_OW2_C1_D_FD_207646 | JGI IMG/M metagenome (GOLD analysis project Ga0316622, IMG submission 207646) | Wetland soil microbial communities from Old Woman Creek delta, Ohio, United States - OWC_Aug_OW2_C1_D5_C | ecosystem: Environmental > Terrestrial > Soil > Wetlands | place: USA: Ohio... | reverse complement strand
CTTGCGCATCTGCTTCGTGCAGTGTCTTGGTCAGCCGGGGTGCCAGCATGCGCAGCCGCGCAGCGGCCGTGGCGCTGCGGGCGCTGATGAGCGCGACGCCATTTTCGCAGTGAACCAGGCTGGCGCAAGCCGCCAGCTTGTCGGGCAGGGCCGTGTGCAGCGCGCGCTGCAGCCGGGCGGCGGCTTCCAGTTGCACGCTAATTGCTTTGAGGGCCGGGACAGCGTTCAACAGGGCGCCGAGACGTCGGCTCGAGTCATTCATGAGGCGGGCGGAGGCGCAGGGGAGAAGCGTTGCACATCATTCTAGTATCCAGCAGGTCGGCCCGTTCGCATTCCTTTACTATCAGCCGCGCGCAATTTGCGCTCGCGGCGTGTGGCGTTTTCTGCGCCGCCCTGGTGTTAGCGATGGTGCTGAACTATTTTTCGCTGCGCTATGCGGTGGCCAACGATCACCCTCTGGTGCAACCGCTGGTGGCCGCGCTCAAGGCAGAAGAGAGCCAGCGCGTGCATGCTTATGTGCGCGATGGTCTTCGCACCATGGCGGGCAAGATGGGTGAACTCCAGGCGCGCCTCGCGCGCCTCGACGCTCTGGGCAGCCGGTTGTCCAAGAGCGCTGGGTTGAAGGGCGAGGAATTCGCCTTCGACGTCCCGGTGCCGGGACGTGGCGGTGCCGACGCACATGCCTCGTCGCGCGAGTGGTCGCTGCGCCAGATCGGCGCCGAACTGGACAGTCTCACTGGCCACCTCGAGGACCGTTCCGACAAATTGCGATTCCTGGAATCAGCCATCGCCGAGCAGAGCGCCCAGGCGCTGATCACGCCCGGAAAGTCGCCGATTCGCGGTGTGGCGTACTCCTCGTCGTCCTACGGATGGCGGGTGGATCCGTTCACCGGCCTCAACACCTTTCACGAAGGGATAGATTTTCCGGCGCACTCCGGCGAGCCGATCCTCGCTGCCGGCGGAGGGGTGGTCGTCTACGCGGACCGCCATCCTCAGTATGGTAGTATGGTCGAGATCGATCACGGCAACGACCTCGTGACCCGCTACGCTCACGCTTCGAAACTGATCGCGAAGGTGGGGGACGTAGTACTGCAGGGGAGCAAGATTGCCGAAGTCGGCAACACGGGCCGATCTACCGGACCGCACTTGCACTTTGAGGTGCGCCACAGGGGCGTTGCACAAAACCCTGCGCGTTTCCTGCGACCGCCCGGCTGATTCGCGCTGTTTCGCCGCCTCAGGGGTGAAGGGTCAGGAATGGCCCCTCGCCCCTCGTGCTTTCTGCGGCCCGCAATTGCCGACCTCGGGCATCTGTGATGCTCTTCCGTGGGCACGCCGGCGTCGCCCCCATCTGGACGACTGATGATTACCTCCCTTCTGAAGAAGGTGTTCGGGAGCCGCAACGACCGCCTGGTCAAGCGCTACATGCAGGCTGTGCGCGCCATCAACGCGCTGGAGCCGGAAATGGAGCGCCTGTCGGATGAGGCGTTACGAGCCAAGACCGACGAGTTTCGCGGCCGCTTCTCCCGCGGGGAGACGCTCGATCAACTGCTTCCAGAGGCATTCGCGGTGGTGCGCGAGGCGGGCAAACGGGCCCTCAACATGCGCCATTTCGACGTGCAGCTCGTCGGCGGCATGGCGTTGCACAGCGGCAGGATCGCGGAAATGCGCACCGGCGAGGGCAAGACCCTGGTGGCCACGCTGCCCGCCTATCTCAATGCGCTGGCCGGCGCAGGCGTGCACGTGGTCACGGTGAACGACTACCTGGCCAACCGGGATGCGACCTGGATGGGAAGGCTCTATAACTTCCTCGGACTGAGCGTGGGCATCAACCTCCCATTCCACGAGCTGCCGCACGAGGAGCGCCAGGAAGCAAAACGCAAGGCATATGGATCCGACATCACCTACGGGACGAACAACGAGTTCGGTTTCGATTACCTGCGCGACAACATGGTGTACCAGATCGCGGAGCGGGTTCAGCGGCCGCTGAGCTACGGCATTGTCGACGAGGTGGACTCGATTCTGATTGACGAGGCGCGTACTCCGCTCATCATCTCTGGTCAGGCCGAAGATGTCACCGAGCTGTACATCAAGATCAATCAGCTGGTGCCCCAGCTGCAACGCCAGGCGCAGGAAAACGGGCCGGGCGACTTCACGGTAGACGAGAAGGCGCACCAGGTCCTGCTGACCGAGAACGGGCACGAGCATGCCGAAGAGATCCTGACCAGTGCCGGCCTGCTGCCCGAGGGCACAAGCCTGTACGACGCGTCCAACATCACGCTGATGCACCATGTCTATGCCGCCTTGCGCGCGCATGCGCTGTACCAGCGCGACCACCACTACGTGGTGGAGAACAACGAAGTGGTCATCGTGGACGAGTTCACCGGACGCAAGATGCCCGGCCGCCGCTGGTCGGAAGGCCTGCATCAGGCGGTGGAAGCCAAGGAGGGAGTGCGTATCCAGCGCGAGAGCCAGACGCTGGCCTCGATTACCTTCCAGAATTACTTCCGCATGTATAAGAAGCTCGCCGGCATGACCGGCACGGCGGACACCGAGGCGTACGAGTTCCAGCACATCTACAACCTCGAGACCGTGGTGATCCCCACGCACCAGCCGATGGTGCGCGAGGACCGCATGGACCAGGTGTTCAAGACCAAGAAGGAAAAGCTGCAGGCGTTGTCCAAAGACGTGAAGGACTGCTATGAGCGCGGGCAGCCGGTCCTGGTCGGAACCACGTCGATCGAGAACTCCGAGGAGTTGTCGCGCCTCCTGCAAGACCAGCGGCTGCCGCACCAGGTGCTCAACGCGAAGCAGCATGCGCGCGAAGCCGAGATCGTCGCGCAGGCGGGGCGGCCAAAAATGATCACCATCGCCACCAACATGGCCGGCCGCGGCACGGACATCGTGCTCGGGGGCAACCCCGAGCCCGAGATCCAGCGCCTGCGCGACGACGAGAGCCTGGCCGCCGAGGACCGGGATGCGCGCATCGCGGAAATCCGCATGCGCTGGCAGGATCTGCACGACCAGGTGATCAGCAACGGCGGCCTGCACATCGTGGGCACCGAGCGTCACGAATCACGGCGTGTGGACAACCAGCTGCGCGGCCGTTCCGGCCGCCAGGGCGATCCGGGTTCCAGCCGCTTCTATCTTTCCCTCGAGGATCCGCTGCTGCGCATCTTCGCGTCCGATCGTGTGGCAGGGATCATGGAGCGCCTCAAGATGCCCGAAGGGGAGGCAATCGAGCACCCCTGGGTCACGCGCGCCATCGAGAACGCTCAGCGCAAGGTCGAGGCGCGCAACTTCGACATCCGCAAGCAGTTGCTGGAGTATGACGACGTCGCCAACGACCAGCGCCGCGTCATCTACCAGCAGCGCAACGACCTGCTCGAGAGCACAGACATCACCGAGACCATTGCCTCGATGCGTGCTGGCACCATCACCGACATGATCGCCTCGCACGTGCCGCCCGGCACCGTGGAGGAGCAGTGGGACGTGCCTGCCCTGGAGCGCGAGCTCGCCAGCGAACTCACCCTGCAATTGCCCCTGCAGGACTGGCTCAAGCAGGAAGAGAATCTGGACGAGGAGGCGCTGCGCGAGCGCATTCTGCAGCAGGCCGACGCGCACTACGCGCAGAAGATGTCCGGGGTGGATCGCGAGGCCTTGCACCAGTTCGAGCGCGCGGTGATGCTACAGACGCTCGACAACTACTGGCGCGAGCATCTTTCTGCACTGGACCACCTGCGGCAGGGCATCCACCTGCGCGGCTTCGCGCAGAAGAACCCGAAACAGGAGTACAAGCGCGAAGCGTTCGAGCTGTTCTCGATGCTGCTCGATTCCGTGCGCAACGAAGTGACGCGCGTGCTCATGACCGTGCTGATCCGCCATCAGGGCGACGAATCGGTCCCCGGCCCCTCGGGCGAGGTGGCCTCTGCTGGCAAAGTCGGAGACAGCGGCGGGCTCGACCGACTCGGCGGGCCGGTCGAAGTCAAGAACGTGCGCTACCAGCATGCGGACTACGAGGAAGCGCTAGCCGAAGGCGACGCTGCCGAGGAACCCGCGAAGGGCCGGGCTGCGGCGCAGCAACCGTTCGTGCGCGCCGGCGAGAAGGTCGGACGCAACGATCCATGTCCCTGCGGATCCGGCAAGAAATACAAGCAGTGCCACGGCAGGTTGGAGTAGCGCGTTGCCATCCATTCTCCTGATCGGCTGAGCGGCGTGGCTGTCGGTCTATCTGCGCCGGTAGCGAGCGCATTGCACAGTGTGGCCGGTGTCCGTCTGGGTATCGCCGAGGCGGGCATCCGCAAGCAGGGACGCAAGGATCTGCTGCTGGTCATCCTTCCCGATAGCGCGACTGTGGCTGGGGTATTCACGCAGAACCGCTTCTGTGCTGCGCCGGTGCTGTTGTGTCGCGAGCATCTGCTGGGGGCGGCGAGGATCCGCGCGCTGATTGTCAACACCGGAAACGCCAACGCAGGCACCGGTGCGCGCGGCATGGACGACGCCCGCGCGACTTGCGCGGAAGTGGCGCGATTGATGAACCTGCGTCCCGAGCAGGTGCTGCCTTTCTCCACTGGCGTCATCATGGAACCGCTGCCCTTGGCGCGCGTGCTGGCCGGTATCCCCGCATGCATCGAGGATCTGCGAGAAGACAACTGGCTCTCGGCTGCGCAGGCGATCATGACCACCGACACGTTGCCCAAGGCCACCTCGCGTCAGATCGAGGTCGATGGTAGGCGCGTGACCGTGACCGGAATATCCAAGGGTGCCGGCATGATCCACCCGAACATGGCCACCATGCTCGGGTTCATCGCCACCGACGCTGCTGTGGAGCCCGGCACCCTGCAGGCGATGATCGGCTTCGCCTCCGAGCGTTCGTTCAACGCCATCACCGTGGACGGCGACACTTCGACCAACGATTCCCTGATCCTCATCGCCAGCGGCGCCGCGGGCAATGCGCCCTTGGCCAGCCTGCAGTCCGCAGCCGGGCGCGCCCTCCTAGATGCGGTCAGCGCCGTAGCGACCGAACTGGCGCAAGCCATCGTGCGTGACGGCGAGGGCGCGACAAAATTCATCACGATCCAGGTCGAGTCCGGCCACAGCCGCGAGGAATGCCGGCGCATCGGATTTGCGATCGCGCACTCGCCACTGGTCAAGACCGCGTTCTTTGCCTCCGATCCCAACCTCGGCCGCATCCTCGCTGCCATCGGGAATGCCGGAGTGGACGACCTCGACGTCACTCGCATCGACCTGTTCCTAGACGAAGTCAAAGTGGTCACCGGTGGCGGCCGCGATCCGGGTTACGAGGAGGCGCAGGGTCAGCGCGTCATGCAGCGCAGTGAGATCGTCATCCGCGTGGTGCTGGGGCGCGGCGACGAGAGCGCGACGGTGTGGACGTGCGACCTATCGCATGACTACGTGACCATCAACGCTGAATACCGCACCTGAGTTCCGCCACGGTGCGCGGAGCTTCGCAACCCTATCCAACGTACGACTCGATGACCCCATTCGACAGCTTCCTCGCGCGCGCAGAGGCCTTGCTGGCGCGCGTCGAGCGCCTGCTTCCACCAGAGGTTCTAGTTCCAGATTTCGCCGCCACGATAGCCTTTCGTTGGCGTACGCGCGGTGAAAGCGGATATCTGCAGCCGGTGGTGCAGCCGCACGGCATACGTCTGGAAGATCTGCAGGACATCGATCGCCAGCGCGATCTGGTAAACGCCAACACGCGTCAGTTCGTGCGCGGCGTGCCCGCGAACAACGTGTTGTTGACTGGCGCACGCGGTACCGGCAAGTCCTCCCTGGTCAAGGCCGTGCTGAACCGCTATGCAGCCGAAGGTCTGCGCCTGGTCGAACTGGACAAGCAGGACCTGCTGCACATGTCCGATGTCGTCGAGCGGCTCGCGCGCGAGCCCTACCGGTTTATCTTGTTCTGCGACGATCTGTCCTTCGACGCGAACGAACCGGGCTACAAGGCGCTCAAGGCGGTACTCGACGGTTCGATTTCGGCCACGCCCGAGAACGTGCTCATCTATGCAACGTCGAACCGCCGCCATCTGATGCCCGAATACATGCAGGAGAACCTCGAGACGCGCTATGTAGGGGACGAGGTGCATCCGGGCGAGACAGTGGAGGAGAAGGTCTCCCTGTCGGAGCGTTTCGGGCTGTGGGTGTCGTTCTATCCATTCAGCCAGGATGAGTACCTGGACATCGTTCGCCACTGGCTGCAAGAACTTGGCGTGACCGACGTGAACTCCGAAGCGGTGCGCCGCGAGGCGCTGCAGTGGGCGCTCCAACGCGGCTCGCGCAGCGGCCGCATCGCCTGGCACTTCGCGCGCGACTGGGCCGGGCGCAAGGCCAGCGAAGGCTGACATGACGCAGGTGGCGTCGCCGAGCACGCACGGTCTGGTGGAGGTGGCCGCAGCCGTCATCCAACGCTCGGACGGATCCTTTTTGCTCGGGCAGCGGCCGGCGTCGAAAGTCTACGCGGGTTACTGGGAGTTTCCGGGCGGCAAGGTGGAGCCGGGCGAGCCGATCGTCCACGCGCTCGCGCGCGAGCTCAAGGAGGAACTCGGCATCGAGGTGGTGCGCGCCTACCCGTGGATCGTGCAGCGCTTCGTCTACCCGCATGCGCACGTCGAACTGCACTTCTACCGCGTGCTGCAGTGGCACGGTGATCCTCACCCGCACGAAGATCAGACGCTCGCCTGGACCTCGGTCGAGGATCTGAAGCTGGCGCCGATCCTTCCTGCCAACGGGCCGGTGCTGAAGGCGTTGGCGCTCCCCTCGCAGCTTGCCATTACCTGTGCATCTGAGCTTGGCGCGGCGCCTCAACTGGAACGCGTCGATGCCGCCCTCGCTGCCGGGCTGCGACTGGTGATGATCCGCGAACGGCAAATGCCCACCGCGCAGTGGTCGCGGTTCGCGGCGGCGGTGCTCGAGCGCACCCGTGCGGCGGGTGCAACAACGATCGTCAACGACACCGCGGATCGCTGCGCCCGGGCCGGCGCTGACGGCATGCACCTCAATTCCGGGGAGCTCATGCGGTGCACACGCAGACCGGACACGCCGCTGTGCGGGGCGTCATGCCACGATGCAGCGCAATTCGAGCGTGCTCAGGCGCTGGAACTGGACTATGCGATCGTCGGCCCGGTCCGTCCCACCGCCAGCCACCCGGGCGCGCCCGGACTCGGATGGGATGGTTTTTCCCGGTTGATTGCCGGCGCGACATTGCCTGTGTACGCGATCGGCGGCATGCGAAGCGAGCACCTCGAACGCGCTTGGGAGTGCGGCGCGCACGGCGTGGCCATGATGCGTGCGCCGTGGGCCTGGGACGCGGCCCAGCTCACGTTCACTCGGCGTCCTTGACCTCGGCCTGCTGCTGGTCTTCGAGGGGGATGCGATAGGACTCGTTGGCCCATTGCCCGAGGTCGATCAGCTTGCATCGTTCGGAGCAGAACGGCCGGAACGGATTGGCTGAAGTCCATGCCGAGGACGCGCCGCAGCGCGGACAGCTCACCATTCGGGGCTTGTCTTGCGCCATCACAGGTTGCAGAAGATGAGTTCGAAAGGAACGTCGCTTTGGCTCACACGCGGGCGCTCCCTGCTGCCGCCCACCGTGAATCTGATGTTCAGCGCGTACTTGTTGGCGCTGACCTCGGGTACGCAGTCGTAGTCGTCGGCAACCCGCAGGCGCAGCAGTTGCGCGATGCGCCCGCCCATCATCTGCTGATAGACGCCTTGCGCCGCGAGTTGCTGGCTCGCGCGGCCGCTTTCGCGAAGGATGCGCAGGATGATGCCCACTCCCTGCTGCAGCGGCAGGAAAGGCGTAAGCCAAGACTTGATCTCGTGACGGCGCACGCTGGAGGACTGATGCAACCAGTAATGATACGAGGGCAGGTCGAATTCGCACACGCCGCCCGGAATCGCGGCACGCTGCTTGATGCCCATCAGCCATTCGTTCTCGCGCAGTTCCTGGCCGGTCTTGCCGGAGGACTGCTGCAGCCCCTGGGCGGCGGCATCGATATCCGCGAGGATGCTGTTGAGGGCATCCTCCGAGATGGCCGGATTCGCGCGCAAGGCACCTAGACTCTGTCGCTGCCGCTCAAGCTCCTGAATCATCTCGGACTTGAGATCCGCGCGTCCTGCCACGTCAAGAATCTCGAACAGCGCAAGCAGTGCCGCGTGGTGCTCCAGACGCTCGTCGCGCTCGACGAAGAAATGCGCGCGCTCATACAAGCTTTCCATTCGCAGCAGGGTGCGAATGCGCTCATTCAGCGGGAACTCGTAGCTGATCACGGTGCGTGGCGCTGCAGGCGTGTAGGCCCAAGCGGGGCGAGGCCCTAAGGATAAACCAAAAGCGTGGAGATGTTAGGCGTGTTCTGCAAGCGACATGTACCGGCGATGCAGGGAATCGACCTGCGCTGCAAGCCCGGCCTGGTCGCCGCCATTGTCGATGATGTCATCCGCATGCGCCAGGCGCTGTACGCGGGTCGCCTGCGCGGCCATGATCGCCTTGACCTGATCCACGCTCAGCCCGCTGCGGCGCACGACGCGCTCGATCTGGACCTGCTCCGGGCAGTCGATAACCAGGACGCGCGTCATGCCGGAACGCTTTCCGCCGGTCTCCACCAGCAGCGGGACGACCAGCAGTACATAAGGCACGTCCAGCGCCACGACCATCCGGTCAGCATGCGCGCGGATCATCGGATGGAGAATGGCCTCCAGATCGCGTCGCGCGGCGGGATCCCGGAAGGCAAGAGCCCGCATCGCGCCGCGGTCGAGCCCGCCTTTCGCATCCAGATACGCCGCGCCGAAGCGCGCGCGGATCGCCGCAATCGCCTCGCCGCCCGGCGCGGTCAGTGCGCGTGCAATCTCATCAGTATCCACCACGCCGGCGCCGCGCTGCTCGAACAGGCGGGTGACGGTGGTCTTGCCGCTGCCGATTCCGCCCGTGACCCCGACCACCAGCGCCACGGTTACATGATCCGCAGGTAAGTTTCGTTGATGTGCGGACCGAAGAACAGGGCGAGCAGGCCGGCGGCCGCCAGGTAAGGGCCGAATGGAATCGGTACCTGGCGTTCCCGGCCGGCGAACACGATGAGCCCGATCCCGACCACGGCGCCGACCACCGAGGACAGCAGGATCACCGCTGGCAGCATCTGCCAGCCGAGGAACGCGCCGATCGCGGCAAGCAGCTTGAAGTCGCCGAAGCCCATGCCTTCCTTTCCGGTGGTCAACTTGAACAGCCAGTATACGGACCACAGAGCGAGGTAGCCGGCGATCGCGCCTATCACTGCGGACTCCAGGGGAACGAACACGTCGAACAGGTTGAACAGCAGGCCCGCCCATATCAGCGGCAGCGTGATGTCGTCGGGCAGCAGCTGGGTATCAAGGTCGATGACCGCGGCGGCCATCAATGCCCAGGTGAACAATAACGCCCCGGCGGCCGCAGCGGAGAATCCGAATTTCCAGCCGACGATGCCGGAGAGCACCCCTGCAGCGAGTTCGACGAGGGGGTAGCGCACCCCGATGCTGCGCCTGCACTTGGCGCATCGGCCGCGCAGGAGGACATAGCTGATCAACGGGATGTTCTGCAAGGCGCCGATGGCGGCGCCGCAGCCGGGACAGGCCGAGCGTGGCGACATCAAGGTATAGCGCGTCGTCGATTCGAGCGTCTTGCCTAGCTGTTCCAGTGCGGGCGCCAAGTTCCTGGCCGGCTCGGGCGCGACGGGATCGCCGGACCAATCCGCCAGGACTTCCACCGCCTGGTAGCGCCAGTCCCGCTTCATCATCAGCGGCAGGCGGTGCACGACCACGTTCAGGAAGCTGCCGACCAGCAGGCCGAGCAGCGCGCACATCCAGGGGAACACGGCCGGATCAGTCAGGATGGCATGCATGCAATCGCACCGAGAAAAGGCTCGGGCGTGGAAGCGCAGGCCGCAACCAGCGCCCGCATCTCCACGCCCGATGGGTTCTATCGAGGGCCAGCGCGACTCAGATCGCCTGGCCCATCTTGAAGATCGGCAGGTACATGGCGACCACCATGCCGCCGATCAGCGTGCCCAGCACGACCATGATGATCGGCTCCATCAGGCTGGACAACGCCTCCACGGCATCGTCCACCTCGGCCTCGAAAAAGTCGGCCACCTTGCTCAGCATGTGGTCGAGCGAACCGGACTCCTCACCGATGGCCACCATCTGGATGACCATATTCGGGAACACGTTGCTATTCTGCATGGCCACCGTGAGGCTCGTGCCGGTGCTCACTTCCTGCTGGATTTTCTTGGTGGCGATCACGTATACGAGGTTGCCCGAGGCGCCGCCTACCGAATCGAGCGCCTCCACCAGCGGCACGCCGGCGGCGAACATGGTGGCCAGTGTGCGCGTCCAGCGCGCGATCGTCGCCTTGCGGATGATCTCGCCGAAGATCGGCAGGCGCAGGAAGGTGCGGTCCATGAATGCCTGCACTTTCTTCGACCGCCTCCAGCTGTAGAAGAAGAACCACAGGCCACCGCCGATCGATCCGAAGATCAGCCACCAATACGTGACGAAGTAGTCCGAGACCGCCATCACGAACAGCGTCGGTCCGGGCAGGTCCGCGCCAAAGCTGCTGAACAGGTCCTTGAACGCAGGGATTACAAAGATCATGATGACCGCGGTGATAACGAACGCCACCACGATGATCGAAATCGGATAGAACAGGGCCGACTTGATCTTGCCCTTGATGGCGAGGACCTTCTCCTTGTACGTCGCGAGCCGGTCGAGAAGGCTGTCGAGAATGCCGGCGGCTTCGCCCGCGCCCACGAGGTTGCAGAACAGCGCGTCGAAGTACAGGGGGTGCTTGCGGAATGCCTGGGTGAGCGAGCTGCCGGTTTCGACTTCGGTCTTGATGTCGAGCAGCAACTTTCCCACCGCTGGGTTCGAATGACCCTTGCCTACGATGTCGAAGGCCTGCAGAAGCGGCACGCCCGATTTCATCATCGTGGCCAACTGGCGCGTGAACAGGGTGATGTCCTTCTCGGTGATCTTGCCGCCGAAACCGCTGCGCTGACGTTTGACCTTGGTGACGTTGATGCCCTGACGGCGCAGCGTGGACTGAACGACGGCTTCGCCGCTCGCCTTCATGTCGCCCTTGACCAGTTTGCCGGAGCGGTCGCGTCCCTCCCAGGCGAACATGTACTCGCGAACGTCGCGCCTCGCGGCTGATGCGGTTGCTGCTGCCATAGTGGGACCTCCTGCTACTCGTTGGTTACTGCTTCGATTTCTTCAAGCGACGTCAGGCCTTGACGCACCTTCAGCAGGCCCGACTGGCGAAGGTCGCGGATGCCTTCGCGCCGCGCCTGGTCGGCGATGTCGATGGCGTTGCCGTTGGTCATGATGATGCGGTTGATCTCGTCGCTGATCGGCATGACCTGGTAAATGCCCACGCGGCCCTTGTACCCGGTGTTCTTGCAGGCATCGCAGCCCACGTGCATGTAAGGTGTCCAGCTCCCGTCCAGTTCCTCTTCGCGAAACCCCGCCCGTAGCAGCGCTTCCTTGGGAATATCCGCTGGGCGCTTGCATTGTGGGCACAGGCGCCGGGCCAGACGCTGCGCCGTGATCAGGATCACCGAGGACGCAATGTTGAACGGCGCGATGCCCATGTTCATGAGCCGGGTGAGCGTCGTCGGCGCGTCGTTCGTATGCAGCGTGGACAGCACCATGTGCCCCGTTTGGGCAGCCTTGATCGCGATTTCGCCCGTCTCGAGGTCGCGGATTTCGCCGACCATGATGACATCCGGGTCCTGCCGCAAAAAAGCCTTGAGAGCGGCAGCAAAAGTCAGGCCAGCCTTGTCGTTGACATTGACCTGGTTGATGCCGGGAAGATTGATCTCCGCCGGGTCCTCGGCCGTCGCGATGTTGATGTCCGGCTGGTTGAGTATGTTCAGGCAGGTGTACAGCGATACGGTTTTGCCGGAGCCAGTCGGGCCGGTCACAAGGACCATGCCGTAGGGACGCTGGATGGCGTTCATCAGCGCCTCCTTCTGATCCGGCTCGTATCCGAGCGCCTCGATGCCCAGCGTCGCGCTGGAAGGATCGAGGATACGTAGCACCAACTTCTCGCCGAACAGGGTGGGCAGCGTGCTCACACGAAAATCGATGGCGCGGGTTTTCGACAACACCAGCTTCATGCGCCCGTCCTGCGGAACGCGTTTCTCGGAGATGTCGAGCTTGGAGATCACCTTGATGCGCGAAGCGATCTTCTCCTTGATCGCCAGCGGCGGACTCGCCACTTCGTAGAGCTCGCCGTCCATGCGGTAGCGGATGCGGTAGACCTTCTCGTACGGCTCGAAGTGAATGTCCGAGGCGCCCGCGTTGATGGCATCGAGCAGGATCTTCTGGATGTACTTCACCACCGGGGCGTCGTCGATGTCTGCGCCCAGGTCCTGCGGAGTCTCGACTTCGACTTCGGCAAGATCGGCGCTCATGTCGTCGTCGACCATTTCCTTCAGGGTCTGCCCGCTGGTGGCCTGGAGCTTGGCGATCATCGCGCCGAGCTTGGTGTCCTCCACCACCACCGGCTCGACCTGCAGCCCGCTCTGGAACTTGATCTGGTCCATCGCCGCCCGGTTGGTCGGGTCGGATACCCCTACGAACAGCCGGTTGCCGCGCTGGAACAGGGGCAGGGCGCGCCGTCCCGCCAACGCCTTGGCATCGATGTGCTTGGTTGGCAGATGATCGGTGTCGAACACCTGCAGATCGAGGTATGGCAAGCCGAAGGTCTGGGCGGCGAACTCGGCGATTTCAGTCTGGTTGAATCGCTTGGCCGTGACCAGGTGCTCGACGAAGCTCACGCCCGCTTCGTTTGCGCGGTCCTGCAGCGTGGTTGCGTCGCGCTCGGACAGCAGGCCTTTCTGCACCATGGCGCGGGCAAGACCGGATATCGGGCTCGAATTCGAGGCGGCGGACATGCTTCGGGAGAGGCTGCTGCGCTGTATCGGTCTCGTTGGGGCGCTGCAGCCGGTCCATCGCTGGAATGGAACGCCGGCCCAAGGGGACTCGGCCCCGGAGGTATACGGGCCGGGACGCTGCGCGCGCTTTCCCGCCCTTTATCGACGTTCTGCAAGAAAGGTTAAGCGCCCGGTACCGCGGGGCTCAACCGGCCAGCAGGACTTCGAGGACGAACTTGCTGCCGATGTAGGCCAGGACCAGAGCCATGAAACCGGCCAGCGTCCAACGCAGTGCCACCCGCCCGCGCCAGCCATAGATGCGCCGGCCGCCCAGCAAGGCAGCGAAGATGACCCAGGCGATGAGTCCGAATACCACCTTGTGCGTCAGGCGCAGGGACTGGCCGAACAGTTCCTCGGAGAACACCATCCCCGAGCCAAGCGTCAGGGTGAGCAGCACGAAGCCGGCCAGGATGATCTGGAACAGCAAGCGCTCCATGCTCAGCAGCGGCGGGAGCGAGCGCAGGTAGGGCGGCAGCGTGCCGGCGTGCAGCCGACGTTCAAGCAAGGCCATCATGAACGCCTGCAGGCTGGCGATGGTGAGCAGACTGAACGCGAGCATGGAAATGAGCAGATGCAGGCGGAAGGCAACGAAGCCCGTGTGCGGCAGCGGGTGGACGGAGCGGAACAGCAGCGGCATCATCACCAGTGCGGCCGCGCTGCCCAGCACGAACACCTGCAGGCTCTGCAGCCGGTAGTAGAAGTTGCCCAGCCAATAGATGAGCACGGTCAGCCAGATGATGGACGAGAGGGAGTTGCCCACCCCCAGGTAGATGCCGTTGTCGATGACCACGGAGTGATACAGCAGCCAGGTGTGCAGCAGCAGCGGCGCGAGGATCGCCCAGTGGAACAGCGGCGACTGGTGCCTGTCGTCCGGGTGCGTGACCAGTCGCTGGTACAGGGCGATTGCGAGCAGCCCGTAAAGGGCGGCGCAGATAAGATGCGGTAGAATTCCTGGCATGTGTCGTGGGTGGTGCGGTGACGCTTGGACGGTGAATCCGCGTCTTCGCACGGCCGCCGGTGAGGCGGCGAATCGTTCGAACGCCGGGGTGCCTGCGACGCGTGCCATGACCAAGGCTGCTGTACGCGTGCGGCAGTCTACATCAATACGTTCCCGCCGCGCCGTAGCGGCCGGACGCCCTTTCCACGGTTTCAGCCAATGTTCGACTCGATCACCGGCCGGTTATCCGGAGTCATCAAGACCCTGCGCGGTCAGGCACGTCTGACCGAAGCCAATGTCCAGGATGCCTTGCGCGAGGTGCGCATGGCCTTGCTGGAGGCCGACGTTGCATTGCCGGTGGTCAAGGACTTCATCGCTCAGGTGCGTACGCGCGCGCTGGGGCAGGAGGTGGTAGGCAGCCTCACGCCGGGTCAGGCGCTGGTCGGCGTGGTCTACGACGAATTGACGAGGCTGATGGGCGCGGCGAATGTGCCGCTCGAGCTTGCAGTCACGCCGCCCGCGGTTGTGCTGATGGCCGGCTTGCAGGGTTCGGGCAAGACCACCACCAGCGGCAAGCTCGCGCGTGTCCTGCGCGAAGAATCGCGCAAGAAGGTGTTGGTCGTCAGTTGCGACGTCTACCGCCCGGCCGCCATCGAACAGCTCAAGACCGTCGCCGCACAGGTGGGCGTGGATTTCTTTCCCTCGCAGCCGGACCAGAAGCCGCTGGATATCGCCCGCGCCGCGCAGGAGTATGCGCGCACGCATTATCACGACGTGCTTATCGTCGATACCGCCGGGCGCTTGGCGATCGATCAGGCGATGATGCAAGAGATCCAGGCACTGCACGCCGCGCTCAAGCCCGCCGAGACCTTGTTCGTGGTCGATGCGATGCAGGGCCAGGATGCGGTCAATGTCGCCAAGGCCTTCAACGAGGCGCTGCCGCTCACCGGTGTGATCCTCACCAAGCTCGACGGCGACTCTCGGGGCGGCGCCCTCCTTTCGGTGCGGCACATTACCGGCAAGCCGGTCAAGTACGTCGGCGTGGGCGAGAAGCTCGCCAACCTCGAACCCTTCCATCCCGAGCGCATGGCTTCGCGCATCCTCGGTATGGGCGACGTGCTGTCGCTGGTCGAGGAAGCGCGCCGCACGGTAGACATGGAGCAGGCCGAGAAGCTCGCCAAGAAGGTGAAGAGCGGCAAGGGCTTCGACCTGGAAGACTTTAAGACGCAAATGATGCAGATGAACAAGATGGGCGGACTCAGTGCGTTGATGGACAAGCTGCCGGCGCAGCTGTCACAGATGGCGCAGGGTGCCCAGGTGGACGAGAAGGTGGTGGGACGAACCATCGGCATCATCAATTCCATGACCCCTGCCGAGCGCGCGAAACCGGAGCTGATCAAGGCCTCGCGCAAGCGCCGCATCGCCAGCGGCGCCGGGGTGCCGGTGCAGGAGGTCAACCGCTTGCTCAACCAGTTCGAGCAGATGCAGAAGATGATGAAGATGATGAGCAAGGGCGGAATGCAGAAGATGATGCGCGGATTGCGCGGCATGTTGCCCGGCATGCGTTGAACGTCATCTCCATCGGTGAGTCGAATAGGTTTGCGCGGCCTCCTGGCCCCGCCGTGATGCAGGAGAAAGATGGATGAGGAAGACGCTGTCACTGGTTCTTGCCCTGCTGGCCATGCCGGCGCTGGCGATCTCTGACTACGACCGGGAGAAGCGCTGGGCGGACCAGATCCTTCCGACCCTGATGATCGGCGAAGCGGTCTGGCTGCAGCAGGCGGCGGGGCACAAATTCCTGACGCTCTACACCGAAGCGGAGAAGCCGCGCGGCGCCTTGATCGTGGCGCACGGACGCGGGTGGAGCCCGGACTACGAGTTGTACGGTGCGTTGCGCACCAAGCTGGCGGAGCAAGGCTACACCACCCTGGCGATCCAGTTACCCGTGCTGGGGGGCGGCGCTAAGATCGGAGACTACATCCCCACTTATCCGGACGCCGAGGAGCGCTTCGCCCTCGCCGCCAAGTTCCTTCAGGAAAAGGGCTACAGGAACATCGGAATCGTGTCGCACAGCCTAGGTGCGACAATGGCTAACTACTATCTTATCAACGTAAAGGAAACCCCGGTCAAGGCCTGGGCCTTCGTGGGCATTATCAACGGCCTGGAAGAGATGTTCCGGATCAAGATTCCGGTTCTCGACGTCTATGGCACGAAGGATTGGGAGATCACCCAGGTGGGGGCCTACGAACGCAAGAAGCAGATCGATAAAGTGCCTGGCTCGCGGCAGGTTGCCGTTCCGGACGCCCTGCATTTCTTCGAAGGCCGGGAGGAAGACCTGGTCAAGGTGCTGACCGAATTTATGGATGGTGTGTTCCACGGCGGCAGTCCGACTACCGCATCCAGCCGGTGAGCTTGTCTGGCTTTGGCTTGCCAAGCCTGGAAAAAAGGGCTTAAAATCGCCGGCTTCGCAAAATCGACTGACTTAAAGACGGTGGTGGCGACATGGTGGTGATCAGACTAGCCCGCGGCGGTGCCAAGAAGCGGCCCTTCTTCAACGTGGTCGTGGCCGACTCGCGTAATGCCCGGGACGGCCGTTTCATCGAGCGCGTCGGCTTCTATGACCCGAAGGCCCCGGCCGGCCGGGAGTCGCTGCGTTTCGATCTGGGCCGTGTCCAGCATTGGCAGGGGCAGGGTGCCCAGGTCAGCGACACGGTCGCGCGTCTAATCAAGCAGTTCGGCAAGCTCTCTGCCGTGCAGGCTCCCGCCGTCTGAGGCCCGTGGCGGCCGCATCCGCAGCCAGCGCGGAGTCTCCTCGCGGCAGGATGGTGGTCATGGGCAGGGTGGCCGGGGCGCACGCCGTGCGCGGCTGGGTGAAGGTTCAGGTTTTTACGCAACAGCCCGATGGACTGCTTCCTTACCGGACCTGGTGGCTGGCTCGGGATGGGGATTGGCGGCCGTTCCAGGTCGAGGAGGCCTCGGTCCATGGCAGAAGCATCATCGCGAAGCTGGCGGGATGCGAGGGCCGCGAAGGCGCCGCAGCGTTGAGAGGGGCGGAAGTCGGCCTTCCGCGTGAGCAGTTGCCCCCCAGTGAAGCGGGGGAGTATTACTGGTCCGACCTGCAGGGCGTGCTGGTCCGGAACATGGACGGTTCCACGCTGGGCGTGGTGACCGGATTGCTGGAAACGGGTGCCAATCAGGTGCTCGTGGTGCAGGCGGAGCGGGAACGCTTGATCCCGTTCGTCGAAGCAGTGGTCAAGTCGGTGGATTTGGCGCAGGGGTCGATGGTGGTGGACTGGGGGGTGGATTTTTGATTCACTTCGACGCCGTTACCCTGTTCCCGGAGATGTTCGACGCCCTGACGCGCTCGGGAATCACGCGACGCGCGTTCGAGAACGGGGTGTACGAGCTGGTCTTGTGGAATCCACGCGACTTCAGCAGTAACGCCTACCGGTCGGTGGACGACCGGCCGTACGGGGGCGGACCGGGCATGGTGATGATGCCTGAGCCGCTGGAGAAGGCGCTGAAGGCCGCAAGACAGCGGCAAAAGAGTTGCGGCGTACGCAACTCCAAGGTGATCTACTTCAGTCCCCAGGGCGCGATGCTCACGCACGCACGCCTGCGCGAACTGCTGGAAGACGACGGTCTGATCCTGCTGTGCGGCCGCTACGAAGGCGTGGATGAACGCCTGATCCAGCGGCAAGTGGATGTCGAAGTGTCCATCGGCGACTATGTGGTCTCCGGTGGGGAGTTGCCGGCAATGGTGCTGATGGATGCGCTGATCAGGCAGATACCGGGTGTGTTGGGTGGACCGGAATCGGCGGCGCAAGACTCCTTCGTGAAGGGGTTGCTGGATCACCCGCACTACACGCGCCCGGAAGTGTACGAAGGAAGCGAAGTGCCGGCCGTGCTGGTGTCCGGCAACCATGCGGAGATCGAACGCTGGCGCATGAAACAGGCTTTGGGGCGCACCTGGACGCGCCGCCCGGAATTGCTGAAGAACCTGGCACTGAGCGAAGAGCAGGCGGTGCTGTTGGAAGAATACAAGCGCGAAACGCAGCGGTAGCTGCGCAGCGCACTCGCAGGAGTCGGAACCATGGATTTGATCGCGAAAATCGAACAGGAAGAAATGGCCCGCCTGGGCAAGAAGGTGCCCGCCTTCGCACCCGGCGACACCGTGATCGTCAGCGTGAACGTGGTCGAAGGCGACCGCAAGCGTGTCCAGGCCTACGAAGGCGTGGTGATCGCCAAGCGCAGCCGCGGTCTGAACTCTTCCTTCATCGTACGCAAGATCTCTTCCGGCGAAGGCGTCGAGCGGACGTTCCAGACCTACTCGCCGTTGATCGCGAACATCGAAGTCAAGCGCCGCGGCGACGTGCGCCGCGCCAAGCTGTACTACCTTCGTGACCGTTCCGGCAAGTCTGCGCGCATCCGCGAGAAGCTCTCCTACTCCGACAAGGCGAGCACGGTCGACGCATAGTCGCAGCACACTAGAGTCGAGAAAAGCGGCCCGCGCGGGCCGCTTTTTTTTGTGCGCGATGCTCGCACCCGGGTTGCTACAATTCGGCCGGCCTCACTTACGAACGGATGATCCGATGCGGCGCGCCTTCCTGATCCACCTGCTGACTGCCTTGGGACTGCTCCTCTCGTCGCACGCTGGCGCGCAGCAGCGGATGCTCGCGATTGCGGCCGGCAACACGGGCGGAGTCTACTATCCCCTGGCCGGCGGCCTTGCCGCACTGTTGACGAAGAACGTGCCGGGCTGGCAGGTCA
>Ga0316622_100000868_pt1 | contig 18702 bp, 12 predicted proteins | sample OWC_Aug_OW2_C1_D_FD_207646 | JGI IMG/M metagenome (GOLD analysis project Ga0316622, IMG submission 207646) | Wetland soil microbial communities from Old Woman Creek delta, Ohio, United States - OWC_Aug_OW2_C1_D5_C | ecosystem: Environmental > Terrestrial > Soil > Wetlands | place: USA: Ohio... | reverse complement strand
AACATCGGGGCCGGTCCAGAAAATGCCGTTGCGGACTACCGCCTGGATCGCGGTGCCGTGTAAGGCCGGCGTGGTGTGTAAATGGCGCGCGGCAAGAGATCGTCGTGCGCGGTCCCGCGCGGACCGTGGGTCCTTCGCGGGCTCGAATCCGGCGTGGGCAGACGTCTTGCTTGATCGCCCACGTGGCGGGCCGGGCGCTTGCCGCGGCGCGCGACGCAATTGGGCGGATCGGATTCCGTTTCAGTGGTTTGCGAAGGGGGCCGACATGTTGAGTGCCCGGAATTCCGTACGCGGCGGTTTCAATCTCGTCATCGCGAGATGGATCATCGTGATCGTCGGCGCTCTGGCGACCGTCCGTCCCGCGACGGCGCATCCCGAGATCCTGGTGCAGATCGAGGAGGTCTCGGCGCGGATCGCCGCCGATCCCTCGAACGCCTCGCTCTACCTGAAGCGAGGCGATCTTCACCGCGACCACGAGGACTGGGCGTCGGCCCTGGCGGACTTCGAGCGAGCGCGGGCGCTCGACCCGCAGCTGCGTCTCGTGGACTTCTCGGCGGCTCGAATGTGGCTCGAGGCCGGAAACCCGGGCGAAGCGCTCCCCCTGCTGCAGCGGTTCCTGAGGCAGGATCCCGATCACATCGAGGGCTTGACCCTGCGCGGGCGTGCGGTTGCCGCCCTGGGCCAGCCTCGTGCGGCGGCGGCCGACTTCGGCCGCGTGATCGATCTCGGGGTCCAGAGAGGGAACCTACCGGCGCCGGAGGTGTTCCTGTGGCGCGCGCAGGCGCAGATGGCCGCGGGCGGGAACGAGCGTGAGGCGGCGCTGCTCGGGCTGGAACAGGGGCTGAAGCTGCTCGGCAGCCCGATCACCCTGGAAGTCGCGGCCCTCGACGTCGAGCTTGTCCTGCAGCGGGTGAACGAGGCACTCCGGCGCGTGGACCGCCTGGTCGCTTCCTCCGCGCGGCCCGAGCCGTGGCTGGTTCGGCGCGCGGAGATCCTCGAGCAGGCCGGGAGGCGGGCCGAGTCGCAACTGGCCTACCGGGCCGCGCTCGACCGGCTCGAGGCGCTCCCCGACGCGCGCAGGAGAACCGCCAGCCTCGCCGCCCTGGAGCAAAAGGCCCGAAGCGCGCTCACGCGGTTCTCGGAGACGCAGGCGCAGAATGGGGGCATGCAGTGAATCGCCAACGATCGAGCGTGATTCATCTCTGGCCGGTTCTGCTCTCCCTGCTGCTCGCTGGCCTGCCCGCTCGGGCACAGGCGATCACGCGGGGACCGTACGTGCAGCTCGGCACCCCGACGAGCATGATCGTCCGCTGGCGCACAGACATCGCCAGCGACAGCAGGGTACGCTTCGGGGCCAGCGCCGGAAGCCTCACGAGCGTCCGGGACTCGGCCGCCGTCGTCACCGAGCACGAGGTCCGGCTCGACGGCCTCACGCCCGGCACCCGCTACTACTACTCCGTGGGAAGCACGACCCTGGTCCTGGCCGGGGGCGACGCGAACCACTTCTTCCAGACATCCCCCACACCCGGAACGCGGCGGCCTTACCGGGTCTGGGTCCTCGGAGATTCCGGTACGGGCGACTCGAACGCGAGAGCGGTCCGCGACACCTACGCGGCATTCAACGGAACTCGATTCACGGACCTCTGGCTCATGCTCGGGGACAATGCGTACTCCGACGGCACGGATGCGGAGTACCAGACCAAGCTGTTCGACATCTACCCGCAGTGGCTCCGGCAGTCCGTCCTGTGGCCGACCCTGGGGAACCACGATGGCCACAGTGCCTTCTCGGCGACCCAGACCGGACCGTATTACGACAGCTTCACGCTCCCGCGCGCGGGAGAGGCGGGAGGCGTGGCCTCGGGGACCGAGGCCTACTACTCCTTCGACTTCGGAAACATCCACTTCATCTGCCTCGACTCCTCTGACAGCGACCGCTCTCCCGGCGGGCCGATGCTCACCTGGCTCGAGCAGGACCTGGCGGCGAACACCCGGGACTGGACGATCGCGTTCTGGCACCATCCTCCGTACAGCAAAGGCTCGCACGACTCCGATTCCGAGGGCGACCTGGTGGATATGCGCGAGAACGCGCTGCCCATCCTCGAGAGCTGGGGCGTGGATCTCGTGCTCGCGGGCCATAGCCACTCCTACGAGAGATCCTTCCTGCTCGACAGCCATTACGGCGTTTCGAGCACCCTGACGGAGAGCATGAAGCTCGATGCGGGGGACGGGCGCACCGACGGCACGGGCGCCTACTTCAAGGCGACGGTAGGCCCCGCTCCCCACGAGGGCGCGGTGCACGTGGTGGCGGGCAGTTCCGGCAAGACGTCCGGCGGCTCCCTCGATCACCCGGTGATGGTCGTCTCGCTCAACGTGCTCGGCTCGGTCGTGCTCGACGTGGACGGCGACCGTCTCGACGCCAAGTTCCTGGACAACGTCGGCGCCGTCCGGGACTACTTCACCGTCCTCAAGGGCGCGGGGACGGGCCCGCGCGCCAACTTCAGCGCCTCGCCGACGAGCGGCGCCGCCCCGCTGGCGGTGACGTTCACCGACCTCTCCACCGGCGCCGGCTCCTGGGCCTGGGACTTCGACAACAACGGCACGACGGACAGCACGCAGCGGAACCCCAGCTACACCTACGCCTCACCCGGAACCTACAGCGTGCGCCTGTCGGTCACGGGGGCCACGGGAGCGGACGACGAGATCAAGACCGGCTACATCACCGTCACGTCTCCGCCGGTGTGCGGGAACGGGATCCGGGAAGGCGGCGAGCAGTGCGACGGCGCCGACCTGGGAGGGGCAACCTGCGCCAGCCAGAACTGCGCGGCAGGGACCCCCACCTGCTCCGCCTCGTGCACGCTGAGCTACGCCTCCTGCACCCAGTGCCAGGTCTGCGGCAACGGTGTCCGGGAGGGCAGCGAGCAGTGCGACGGCTCCGACCTGGGAGGGGCGACCTGCGCCAGCCGGAACTGCTCCGGCGGAACCCCGACCTGCTCCTCTTCGTGCGGGTTGAGCTACGCATCGTGCACCGGCTGCCAGGTCTGCGGCAACAACGTCCGGGAGGGAGCCGAGGTCTGCGACGGCAGCGATCTGGGCGGGCGCACGTGCCAGTCCCAGGGATTCGCCGGCGGAACGCTCGGGTGCCTGTCGGGCTGCTCCGGCGTGGACACCTCGCTGTGCACCAACGACCCGAACACGATCCTTGCCCGGGTCGCCGCGGGCTCGGACGATGCGGAGGAGAGCGCCACGGGATCGGTCTCGCTCACGAGCGGAGACCTCGAGCTCGTGTACGACGGGTCCAACCAGGTCGTGGGGCTGCGCTTCACGGGGCTTGCGATCCCGCGTGCGGCGACGATCCAGGAGGCCTGGGTGCAGTTCACGGTGGATGAGGCCCAGTCGGAGGTCACGCAGCTCACGATCCAGGGCCAGGCCGCCGACAACGCCCCGACCTTCGCCTCGTCGAGCACGAACGTGTCGGGACGAGTGCGGACCTCGGCCTCCGTTTCCTGGTCTCCCGCCGCGTGGAACACGGTGGGCGATGCCGGGGCCGATCAGCGGACGCCGAACCTGGCGCCGATCCTCCAGGAGATCGTCAACCGGCCCGGCTGGAACGCGGGTAACTCCCTGGCGCTGCTCGTCTCGGGCACAGGGCACCGGACCGCGGATGCCTACGACGGCAGCGCCACCGCAGCGCCGCTTCTGCGCGTGCGGATCGCGGTCGCCAGCACCCCGCCCCCCAACGTGAGCGGGCTGCGTCGGACCGACAAGAAGTAGGGGGGGGAGGAGGACGATCGTGTTGCGCGGCCGTGCGTCCGGATCCCTGGCACTGCTCTTCGTCCTCTCCCTCGCCTCGAGCCAGGCGCGAAGTGCGGAGGCCGCCGAGAAGTCTTGGAGCGTCGACCTGCCCCTGCGGGGGGGCTCGGCGCTCGCTGTCGAAAACGTCCTGGGCTCCGTCGAGATCCGCGCCTCACAGAGCGAGGGCCGGGCGCGCGTGGAGGTCCAGGTGCTCGCCGAGGGGAAGACCGCTGAAGAGGCCGCGCGGCTGGCCGCGTCGGTGCGCCTCGACTCTCAGGAGAACGGCGGGGCGCGGATCCGGGTCGTGCTGCCGCCCGACGTCGAGTCGGCGCGCCTCCCTGGCGCCGGGAAGAACCCCGTGACGCGCTGGGCCGGTTCCCTCTTTCGCCGCAAGACCGACGTCGAGGTCGCGCTGGGCGACCGCACCGTGCGCGTCGTCACCGACCGCAAGGCGGCGGCCGTCGCGGCGCGGCTGGTGGTCGCCGTTCCCTTCGACACCCGCGTCTCGGTCCGCCAGGGGGTCGGCTCGATCCGCGTCGCGGGAACGCGCGGCGACTTCCGCCTCGAGAATCGCGACGGCCGCGTGGAGGTGTCGCAGGTGTTCGGCGCCGTCGCGATCGAAGCGGGCGCGTCGGACGTCGGGGTGACGCTGTTCCAGGGGAGCGACCTCGACGTGCGAACCGACGCGGGCAGCGTCGAGCTACGGGAGGTGCGCTCCCGCAGGATCCGGCTCGAAACGGAAGGCGGCGCGGTCGAGGGCGCTGCCGTGAGCGGCGACGAGATGGCGATCGCCACCGGAGCCGGACGCGTCCACTTCACCGGTCTGGAGCCGAAGACAGCCGAGATCCGCAGCCAGTCGGGATCCGTGGACATCGCGGTCCGCATCGCCGGGATGCGCAGGACGTCGATCGACTCCACCGCGGGCGACGTCGTGCTGCGCGTCAGCCATGGCCTCTCCTTCGACCTGACCGCCCGCACCCCCTCCGGCGAGGTGAAGACCCTCGGCATGCCCCTGGAGACGATCGAAAGGGATGGCAGCCGCTCGCGATTCCGGCGCGGGGGCGGCGGCCCGCAATTCGAGGTGAGCGCGGGGCGCAGCCTCACGGTCCGCCCGTACGACGCCTCGCGCTTCGATATTCTGGTCGGCGACGTCCACCGCTGAGACCGGGCGGGGGCGGGACGCCGCGAGCGCGCTGCGGGTCACGCCGCCGCGCCGCGCTCCTGCCGCAGACAGCCTCCCGAGCGCACGACCCGTTCCAGCCAGGCCCCGGCCAGCAGGGACGTGAGGATCGCGAGCAGCACGAGCGTGGAGTAGAACGGCTCGCTGATGATGCGCGCGTCCAGCGCGACGGAGGCGAGCACGATCCCCGGGCCTCCCCGGGCGTTGAGCGCGAACGCGAGGTTCGTGGACGCCGCGCGCCCCTCCCCCGCCAGGCGCGCGCCCAGGTAGACGCTCGCCCACTTCACGGCGCACGCGAACCCGAAGAAGCCGGCGAAGAACAGCAGGTCGAACTCCCGGATCAGATCGAGTCGCAGCCCCACGATTCCGAAGTAGACCGGGATGAAGAAGGCGAAAGAGAAGCTCTTGATGTCCTCCCGGGCCCGCGCCGCCCCCTTCGCGGAGGACGAGGCCACGACGATCCCCGCGACGAAGGCGCCGAACAGCGCCACGACTCCGAGAAACACGGCGGCGACGACCGCGACGAACATGAACACGAGCTGGAAGGCGATCGCGCTCCCGCGCTTGAGCACGTTGTAGCGGAACTTCAGGGCGCGGCGGTAGAGCCACGGCCCCGCGGCGAGGGAGAGGGCGAGGAAGCCCAGGGTGGCGCCCACATGGTAGACGACCGCGGCGACCCCCGAGGGCTCGAGGCGAACGAGCGCGGGCAGTCCGTGGAGCGCGTCCGGAGCGTGGGACGCGAGTCCGAGCGCGATGGCGAGGAGGACGTAGAGGATCACGTCCTCGACGACCGCGACCGTGAGCACGATGCGCGCGAACGAGGTTTCCAGGACCCCCAGGTCGAACATGATCCTGGAGATGACCGGAATGCTCGTCACGGCGACGGCGACGGCGAAGACCAGAAGGAACGACATTTCCGTCGCGGCCGGACCGCGGATCCCCTCGGGCCTCCAGAAGGAAAACAGACCCGCGCCGAGCAGGAGAGGCAGCACGGTGCCGGCGATGGTCACGGAGGTGACCGTGCGCCGCTCCCCTTGGTGGAACGCCGCCCGGATCTCGGCCCCCGCGGAGAACATCAGGAGGAGCAGACCCAGCTGGTACGTCGCGTCCAGAACCACCGGAACCGGCCCGCCGGGAGGGAAGATCGAGGCCGCGAGCCCGGGGAAGATCGCGCCGAGTCCCGTGGGACCCAGCACGAGCCCTCCCAGGATCTCTCCGATCACGCGCGGCTGGCCCAGACGGGTGAAGACGTAGCCGAGCGCGTGCGCCGCCGAGAGGAGCAGCGCGAGGGCGAGCAGCAGGCGGGTGATGTCCTCGGGGGCGAGCTTCATCGCCGCACGGACTCCCGGCCGCACCAGCGGGACCGACACGGTTGGCGGGGCAGCTTCAATCGGCAGCCCGATAGCGGGACACGACCGCGGTGACGTTGTCCGGCGCGCCCCGGTCGAGCGCCAGGCCGACGAAGGCTCGGCACGCCTCCTCGGAGGAGGGCGATCGGCAGAGGATCGACGCGATCTCCTCGTTCGTCGCGGTCCCGTGAAGGCCGTCCGTGCACAGGAGCAGCGCGTCTCCCGGCTCGAGGCGAATGCGGTGCAGCTCGACGTCGGCCAGCGCGCGCCCCCCTCCCAGGGCGTTGGTCAGCACGTTGCGCATGCGGTGGGTGGCCGCCTCCTGGCGTGTCAGGACCCCCGAATCGACGAGCATCTGCACGCGCGTGTGGTCGCGCGTGAGCTGGCGCGCGCTGCCCCCCCTGCACAGATACGCACGCGAATCGCCCACGTGCGCCAGGAACAGGTCGAGACCCAGGCTGAACCCCGCGGTCATCGTGGTTCCCATCCCCTGGAGCGCGGGCTCCGCCTCGGCCCGCTCCGCGAGGATGGAATCGAGGCTGCGGTAGCGGGTATCGGTACGCCGCAGGAACTCTTCCGCGCTCGCCTCGTCCACACGCATGATCCAGTCCGGCGTGTCCAGCAGCAGGGAAACCATGGTCACGATCGCGGTCCGGCTCGCGACCTCGCCGGCCGCATGCCCGCCCATGCCGTCGGCCACCATCATCACGACCCACGCCTCCTCGAAGCGTTGCGGGATCTCGCCCGGCGGCAGAGAGGTCGCCAGAACCTGCGAGAAGCGCCCGACCCGCGCCAGCAGGAAGTGATCCTGGTTGTCGGGCCGGATCACGCCACGGTCCGACAAGCCGGCGCAGTCCACCTGGACTTCGCGGGCGCTCAGCGACATCGACGGCAACGCCGGCCCGGCGACCGGAACCCGAAGCGGGGGAGGAATCGTGTCGTCGTCGGAGGGATCTCTCACCGCCATCGACCTCTTCGCTCCGGCAAGCCTACCCGGAAGGTGTGCGGACGGCAATCGGTTTCGTGCGCCGGAGCCGTGCCTCGCCGGAGACTAGCCGCGTGCGGGCCCTGAATCCGGATCCGAGGGCTCCCCGGCCCCGTCCCGGGTCGGCCCCGCCTTGAGCCGCGCCACCTCGGCATCGAGTTCCCGGATCCGCTGGGACATCGTCCGGAGCAGCCGGAACGCCAGGGACGGATCCTCGTGCACGCGGCGCAGGAAACCCTTCCGGTCGACCGTCAGGACCCGGGCCTGACCTTGGGCCCGCACGGTCGCGCTGCGCGGCTCGCGCTCGAACAGGGCCATCTCACCAAAGACGTCCCCCTCGTGCAACAGCCCCAGGCGCACCAGGCTCCCGCCGCTGTCGCGCAGGACTTCCACGCTGCCGTTCTGAATGACGAACATGCAGTCACCCGGCTCTCCCTCCCGGATGATGACCTCCCCGTCCTGGTAGGTCTTCCCGAGCCCTCCGGCTTCCATGCTCTAGCCCTCGCTCATACCGGCCGCTCGCGGGCGGGCTCCCGTGTGGCGATCCCCGATCCGATCTCCCACAGCAGGCGCCCCCAGAACAGCGGGTGCAGGGTGCGCACGAAGACCTCGCGGTAGGGAGCGCTGCCGGTGAAGACGTCCCAGAGGACCATGCTCATGCGCCGTGCATTCCCCGACAGCCGCTGCTCCGCGGCGGCCATGCGCAAGATCCCCCGACACGCGCTGCGCTGGCTGCGCTGCCGGCCGGCGATCGCGAACACGAGGCGGCCGATGGCGTTGTCCGCCCGGATCGCCCGGCACGAGCGCGCGAAGCGCCGGCCGAAGGCGTCCCCGGAGATCCCGTCGAAGACGGCGGTCACGGCGGCTGCCTTGGCGGTGCGATACGCGGAGCCGATCCCGTCCTTGTAGAGCCGGGCGACCCCGGAATCGCCCACGAAGACCACGCGGTCCGCATAAGGACGGCGGGCGGGCCCCACATTCATGTGCGGGGCGCAGCGGCAGAGGTCCTTCGGCGCCGACCAGCCGGGCGGAAGGCAGCCTCTCACCTCTGGTGACGCGAGAAACGCGCGCACGAGATCCCCGTCGATCCGCTCGCCGAGCAGGCACAGGGTCACGTGCTCGCCCTTGGGGATCAGCGCGGCGAACTCCAGCCGTGGGAGATCCAGGAGAAATACGTGCATCGCGCTGCCGAAGAGCTCGTGCACCCCGTCCACGCCGAGATGGATCTCGCAGATGTAGGTCTTGGTCGTCCGCGGCGGCCGGTAGGAATGGCTCAGCGCCCCGAGCTTGTCGAGGATCGATGTGTTGACCCCGGCGGCCACCGCCAGCAGGTCGTAGGCGCGCGGCTCCCGACCGGCTCCCACGACGCTCGGCCGCCCCTCGTGCCAGCGCACGTCCTCGACGCGCTCGCGCACGAGCTTGGCGCCGCGGGACAGGACCCGATCCAGGAGGAAGCCGTCGAAGCTCTGCCAGCGCCAGTCCTGCGCGCCGCGCGGGCCCGCCCCGCGGTGGACGGCGGCGATTCTCTTCTCGAGAAGCGGGGTCTCGATGCGGACGCTGCCCTCCCGCATGTGGAGCACGTAGGAGTCGATCCCCCGCTCCACCACGCTCGGCGGAAGGTTGATCCCCTCGGCCGCGAGAGCCTGCACCAGAGACTCGGAGACGATTCCGCCGCACATGTTGCAGCTCTGCGCACCCGGGACCGAGAAATCGCGCGGTTCGAGGATCTCGACATCGAGCTCGATGCCGACCCGCTCCGCCATGTCCAGCAGGAAGTAGCCGAAGAAAGAGCCGGCGGGGCCGCCCCCGATCACACCGACCCGCGAGCCGTCCCTGAGGATGAGGTCGCCGTTCTGCGACCCGCGTGCACGGCCTCGCGCCATGACCGCCTTTCAGCGAGGAGAAAGAAGGGAAACTTGATACGCCGTTCCTGCAGCGGAGTCAAGTCCGCTGGCTCAGCGCCTGGGCTGTTTCCTCGTGGCGGGAGGGGATGGCCACCTCCGTCACTTCATGGTCGGAGCCACACCGGACGGGCTGAGCATCCAGATGTCGGCCTGGGTCTCGGTTCGGACCGCATACAGGACCCGGCCGTCGCTGCTCAATCCCTGTGCCGCGTCCCGGAAACTCCCCAGAACATCCCGGGACTGCTTCGTCTCGACGTCGACCGTGTACAGCCGCTCCCGATCCCGGCACAGGATGCGGCGGCCGTCGGGAAGCCATGCGATCGGCTCCCCGGTCGTCGAGATACGGTCGTAGGAGTTCGTGGACACGTTGTAGACGAAGGCACCCTCCGCCGGACCCACCGCGCCCCGAGCGTTGCCGAGGATCCGCGTCCCGTCGGGGGACCATCCGGCGGCCAGGAAACCCAGCGTTCCCTCCGGCGGCGGCAGAAGCCGCATCGTGCTCTGGGGCAGGGGCCCGCTCAGGTCCACGAGGCCGGTCGTGGGGGTCGCCCCGCCGATGATCTGCACGGCGAGGGTCCGTCCGTCCGGGGACGGGTAGGGGTTCCCCGGGTTCTCCCCCTCGGTCGCGGTGATCTGTTCCAGCCCGCTCCCGTCCTGGCGGACCCTCCACTCCTCGTAACGGCCCGTGCGGTCGGAGAAGAAGTAGATGCGGTCCGAGTCGGGCGCCCAGTGGATCTGCCGGTCCTTGAAGCGGTCGTTGGTCACCCTGCGCGCGCCCGTGCCGTCGGAGCGCATGACCAGGATATCTTCCTGGGAGTCCCGGACCTTGACCGCGAGCCAGCGTCCGTCCGGAGACGGCCGCGCCTCCCAGATCTCCCGCGAACCGCTCAGGACCGTCTTGGGCTCGTCCAGGAGCTTCCCCTGCCCCGCGTCGAAGGGGTAGAGAACGACACTGTAGAAGTTGCTCGCGCCGGAGTAGACGATCTGTCCGGTCCTCGCGATCGAGAGCGACGCGTTCCACCCCCCTCCCGCGGTCACCGGCTCGGGCCCGCCCAGCGGGCGTCCGGTGTCCTCGTCGATCCGCCGCCTCCACAGGTTCATCGATCCGCCGCGGTCGCTCGAGAAGTACAGATGCGTCCCGTCCGTCGCCCACACCGGGTTCCAGTTGAAGGACTCATCCTCGTTCAAGGAGATCGCCTCCCCTCCCGCCGAGGCAATGGTGTACAGGACGCGCCTTCCGGTCCCCGCGGGAAGACCCCAGAACGCGATGCGCTTCCCTCCGGGAGACCAGCTCGGCTGCACCGCATCGAGCTCCGTGGGCACACGCGTCCTCGCCCCCGTCGCGACGTCGATCCGCCAGAGTTGACTGGTGCTGACGCGGGCCGTGGGCGTGACCACGCCCTCGCTCGCCACCAGCAGTTCCTTCCCGTCGGGCGACCACGCGGGGTTGAAGCCGATCTCGGAGACCTTGCGCTCCGATTCGCCGGTCGCGCCCATGATGTAGATCCCCTTCCCCTCGCGCTCGGAGCGAAACGCGATCCACTGTCCGTCCGGAGAGAAGGCGGGCGACCAGTCGTCTTCCTTGCAGTCCCGGGTCAGGTTGATGGCGGTTTCCCCGCCGACGCGCTGGAAGTAGATGTCCCGGTTCCCCTCCGCCGCGCTCACGTAGACGAAGGACTTCCCGTCGGGCGCGATGGTGGGCTCCAGCTCTTCCCTTCCGGCAAACGTCAGCTGCGTGAAGCTCCAGCCCGTGGACGGCGCCGCGGGCGACCGATCGCCCGAGGACAGGAACCGGCCCACGACGAAGCCCGCGACCGCAAGCGCTCCCGCGACGGCGATCGGCCCGAGGAAGCGCGCGCGGCGCGCCCGCGAGGCGGATTCCGCTGCACGGAGGACTGCGCTCCCGCCCGAGGATCCCGCGACCGTCTCGAGGGCAAACGCGAGGTCTCGGGCGGACTGGAAGCGCCGCTCGGGCTCCTTCTCGAGACATCGGCTCAGGATTCGCTCGAGGGCCGGGGATACCTCGCCGGATTCCAGGGGAAGCCCCGGAGGGTCGGCGGTCAGGATCGCGTTCATGGTCTCGACCGCGGTCCCGCGCCGGAATGGGCTGGCCCCGGCGAGCATCTCGTACAGGATCACCCCCAAAGCGAAGATGTCGGCGCGGTGATCCGCCACCTGGCCGCGCACCTGCTCCGGAGACATGTAGCCAGCCGTGCCGAGGATCGCCCCCGGCGTTGTGTGCATCTGATCGGTCAGGACGGTCGCATCCCCCTCGCCGGCAGGGGCCGACGTCTCGGCCGCCCTGGCCAGGCCGAAGTCGAGGATCTTGACGCGGCCGTCCCGCGTGATGAATACGTTGTCCGGCTTCAGATCCCGGTGAACGATCCCCTTGTCGTGCGCGGCCGCCAGGCCGCCGGCGATCCCGATTCCGTACTCGACCGCGCGCCGGATCGAGAGAGCTCGGGACTGGGCCGCGCCCGTCCCGACCGGGGTCGATGCCGGACCGGATGCGGAGCGTCGCTGGGCGTCGCTCGCGCGCGAGGCGCTTGCCGACCGGCCCGCAGGGCCCAGCCAGGCACGCAGGGTCACCCCCTCCAGGAGCTCCATCACGATGTAGGGCGAGCCCGCGTGGGCGCCCAGCTCGTGGATCGTGACCAGATTCGGGTGGTTGAGCCCTCCGGCGCTGCGCGCCTCGCGCTCGAAGCGCTGCATCCGATCCGGGTTGTCGGCGAAGGAAGCGGGAAGGATCTTGATGGCGACGTCTCGCCCGATGCGCGGATCGTGCGCGCGGTAGACCTCGCCCATCCCCCCCTCTCCGATCTTCTCGAGGATGCGGTAATGCGCGAGGTTCTGTCCCGGCTCCAACGCGTGCTCCTCAATCCACCACAGTTGGGAAACGATGCGGCGAGTGTAGGTTGGCATCGGATGGGCTGTCAAATTCGCCCGGCAGGGCTGCTTGGGCGCGAGGGCCGTCCGGTTGTCCAGCGCGGACCGGAGGCCCTATCTTTGCGGCGTGCCGCAGCGTCTGTTCCGGGAACTCGCGGGAACGGTTCGAGATCTGCTCGAGCGGGCCGGAACTCTTCTGTTGTGCCTGGTCGTTTGCACTCTGCCCCGGAAGACCTGGGACCGGTTCGGAGGGATCCTCCCGGTCGGCTCCTCCCCGATCCCGGCGGCGGTCCTGGCCCTGCTCGCCGGGGCGCTCCTCGGCTTCTTCGGCTTTCTGGACTTCGCGGCGGACACGGCATCCAGGAACAACCAGGCGATGCTCGAAATCGCCGAGACGCAGGCCTCGAGCGGGGCGGCGCAGGAGCCCGCGGCCTCCCTGGCGATGCCGGTGTCGCTCACGATGCTCTCCGCGCTGGCGTTCGCGTTCTTCACGCCGTTCGGGCTGTCTTGCACCTATCTCTTTGTCTCGGGCTTCTACCGGATCCTCTCGGCGATCCTGGACGACCCCAGGGGCGATCCGCTGCTGGGGCTCGTACATGCGGCGTGGACTCGCTCCCGCGCGCGGCAACGCGAGACACGCGCGCGCAAGGCACGCGAGGAACAGGAAGGGCCGGAGGTGCGCGACAGGCTCCTCGATCCCGAGCGCGCCGGAATGCCGGGAGCGAACCTCGTGGTCGTGGCCTCGCGCAGGAAGCCCGACTGGACCCCGGGCACGATCCTCGACACCGGCGATCGCTTCTATCGCGTCGGACCGGCCGTGGATCGGAGCCTGCCCGTGGGCCTGCGCACGTTCTACCCGCTGACGGAGGTCCCCGGCGCGGAGGTGTTGCGCAGGATCGTGCGCTACGACGCTGCGCGCGAGGCGCGCGCGGACCTCGACACGGACCGCGCCCCCGAGGGATTGCAAGCACCGGTCCGGGAGAATACATTCCGGGAATGGAGTTGAAACGAGACGGGAGGATCCTGTACATCTCGTCCGTGGACATCTCGGTCGGGAACGGGCCGGGGGTCAACGAGCGCGAGTTCACGCTCGGGCTCCAGCGTGCCATCGGCGAGCGGGCCCACTTCCTGATCCCGCGGCCCGTGGCGCGGGTTCCGGACCTTCCCATGGAGGCGTGCACCTTCTCCACGCCCCACCGGCGCCACCATCCCTGGCATTTTCTGCGCCACTCCCTGTCCCAGATGCGGCTCGCCGACCGCCTCCTGGCGGGGCGGCGCTTCGACCTGCTCGTCTTTCGCCTGGACGTTCTGCCGTTCTACGCGCTCTACATCACGCGCAGGCACCCGGTCCCCTACGCCCTGAAGACGCTGGGGCAGGGAATGATGAACGTCCTCGTCGAGAAGGGCGGGCTCCTCGGGCGCCCCCTGGACGCGGTGAACCGCGCGCTCGTGAGCAGGCTCGTCGCGCGCTCGCTCGTGGCCGACTCGGTGAGCCTGATCCAGGTCGAATCCCTGCAGAGCGAGCTGTCGGCTCCGCCCGGCCGGATCATCTGGATCGACAACGCCGTGAATCTCTCCCGCTTCCATCCGACCCCCGCGGAGGACGCGAGAGAGACCTTGGGTCTGCGCGGCCTCGATCCGATCGTCGGGTACATCGGCGGCCTCCCCGCCGAGCGCGGTGCGCTGCAGATCATCGAGGCGGCACCTGGACTGCTGACTCGGTTCCCGAATCTGGGAGTATTGATCGTCGGGGACGGACCGGGGCAGGACGACCTCAAGAGGAAGGCCGAGGAGCTGAAGCTCGGAAAGCACTGCGTGTTCGCGGGGTACGTCCCCCTGGACCGGGTTCCGCTCTACGCCAACGCCCTGGACGTCGGGGTCTCGATCAGCCTGCGCTCCGACCGCCGCGCGGCCTCCGAGCTCAAGGTGCGCCAGTATCTGGCCTGCGGAAAGCCCGTCGTCGCGAGCCCGGGAAGCAACGATTTTCTGCTCGAGGAAGGCCTCGGCTCGATCGTCGAGCCGCGGGACCTCGCGGCGATCGGTGCTGCGCTCGAGAGCTGGCTCTCCCTGAGCGACGAGGAGCGCGCGAGCTTCTGCCGCAAGGCCAGCGGGTACATGGCCAGCCACCTCTCGATGGACAGCGCCATCGAGCGCCGACTCGTCCTCTGGGATGAGCGGATCCACGGGCGCGCGAGCCATCCCACGGCGGCCGTCGCCGTATGATGGTCGAGTTCATCGGCAGCACCGGCGCGGGGAAGACCGTGCTGGCGGACGAGGTTCGGCGGCGCCTGGCCGCAGCCTGGGGAACGGCGAGCGTCGCCGCCATCGATCTCGTTGCGGAACGGGTCGAAGTCCCCGTTCCCGCACATCCCACAGCGCAGAACCTGCTGGAAGACGCCGTGGGGTTCCCCTACTTCCTGGCCTCCTGGCCGCGGCACCGCGCGTTCACCCGCTTCGCTTCCGGCTATCTGGCGCGCGGCTTCCGCCGCGCCGTATGGAACCTGAATCGGCTGCGCAACGTCGTCCGCAAGCTCGGAACGTACGAGATCGCCAGGCGCCACGGCGCGGGCCGGATCGTCCTCGTGGACGAGGGGACCGTCCTCGCAGCCCACAACCTGTTCGGAGGGGTGGACGCCGTCTACGGAGCGGAGGAGCTCGAGAGCTTCGCACGCCTGGTTCCCCTGCCCGAGGCGATCGTGTACGTGCGCGCGCCGCTCGAACTGCTCGTGCGGCGCTGCATGGAACGTCCCGATCCTCCCCGGGCGGTGCGCGCGCGGGACCGCTCGCTCGTCGAGCGCCACCTCCGCCGCGCGGCGGGCGTGTTCGAGGACCTCATCGCCTGTCCGAGGATTCGGGAGCGGGCCCTGATCGTGGACAACGCCGCCGAGAGCCCCGAGGCCCGCGGCCTCGTCGCCGACGACATCGCGCGTTTCATCCTCGACCGCTTCCGGGAGGGAACGAATCCCCGAGCGTGATCCCCCGCCCCCGGCCTAGCGGATCAACGCGCCCAGCTCCTCCAGGACGCCCTGCTCGGCCGCGGAGATCTTCGAGCGGAGACCCAGGAACCCGCCCGCTGCCTCCGCGACGGCGCGGGCCATGCCGAGCATCCGCTCCCGGGCGAGGCGCTGCTCGGCCTCGTCGAGCTCGCCCCACAACGCGTGGGCGTACTTCTTCCATGCCGCGACGAGCTCGGTCGAGGGAGGGCGCTCGAGCCATACGCCCAGCATCTCGTGCGCGGGAGTTCCGGGGTTGATCCCGCGCTCCTCCGCCGCCCGCAGCGTGGCAGCCCGCTCGCGCGGATCCATCTCGCCGTCCGCCCATGCCACGAGCGCCAGGGGCACGAGGATCAACGCCAGGACCGTCTCGGGCCCGAGCCCCAGCTGGATCAGGTGATCGAGCATCGCGTCGTCGGCCCTGGGAACGACCTGGCGCAGCGCTTCGCGCCGCTCCTTGTGCTCCGCCTTCTTCCGGAGCTTCTGCAAGAGCTCGGCGTTCTGCCTGGCGAAGAACGCCTCCTCGAGAGAACGCGCGTCGGCATTGAGGGTATTCCGGTCCATGATCGCTCCTGGGTGCGTTCCGCGCCCAAGTCGGACGCCCGCGTATTATGAACCACGTCCTCCACTGCCGCGAAGGCACTCCGTCCCGGAGCGGAGGATCACCCACTGGGAGAATCCAGGAGCCCCTCCCTCCTCAGCGAACGTCCACGCCCCCAGGCCTCACGGGCAGGTCGCGGTCGTGCGCGGCGTTGATGGCGTCCCGCGCAGCCCCTGGCTCCCCCACGACCCGACCCCGCACGCGCTCCGGCCCCGTGCCAGATACCAGTAGCCGTTGCTCAGGGTCCCGGGAAGCGTGGCGTCGGACGTCGACGTCCCCGGAATGCCGGAGTTCAGGCATTGCTCGTCGCCGCCTCCAAGCCCGACCGGAAGACCGCTCAGCAGGCCCCGTACGACGTCGTAGGCCGTCGACCCGGCCACAGGATTCCAGGTGATCTGCGTGTTGACTCCGCTCAGTCTCATTCCGTCCGCCTCCGCGGGCGGCGGCACCAGCCCGCCGTCGGCCGCCGAGGCGCCCGCCGTCGCGGCGCTCTGTCCGCATCCGTTGTTGTAGCGGACGGTGTAGGCGTATGTGGTTCCGTTCACGCCGGTCGTGTCGGTGTAGGTCGTCGTGCCGTCCGCGATCCCGGTGGCGATGGGCGCGGCGTCCCGCAGAACGTCGTAGGTGCGGGTCCCGCTGCCGCCGTCGCCCCAGTCGGCCGGATTCTGGGACCAGGTCACCTGGACGCCCGTGTCCGCACAGATGTCGAGGTCGGCCGCCGTGTTGTTGCCGAGCGCGCTCGGGACGCTGCACGCCGCGCAGCCGGGCAAGCCGGTGTTTCGAGTGGGTTCGCAGACGAGCGTCTGCTTCAACCCGGTGATCGTGACGTTGTCGACGCCGTAGCCGCCGTAGGTGGTGCCCACGACGGACTCGTCGGCGCCCAGCCTCCAGCGGAACTGGATCGCCTGTCCGACGGCCGCCGCGACCGTCGGCGCGTTCGTCGTCGTCCAGGAGACGCCCGTGCCGTGCCAGCCCGTAACGCCGTCCAAAAGCGGACTGCAGCTCGCGTTCGCGATCGTCGATTGCGCCGGCGTCGAGTATCCGAGCGTCGTCCACGCGCCTGCACCCAGCTTGTACTGGACGATGGCGCCGTCCCAGCCCGACTCGGTCCGGTACGCCGTCGAGAACTGAAGCGACACCGTCCCGTTCGCGACGAGCGGCGGCGAGTAGAGCGTCGACGAGTTGAACACGTTGTAGTTCTGTCCGCTGGCGCCGAAGGCGCTGTCGCCGACCCAGGCGCCGTAGCCGCCCCCGCCGTTGCCGCAGGCCGCGCACCAGTGGAAGTCGTTCACGTACGGCTGGGCGCAGCTCGAGTCGTCGGACGGGGTCGTCCCCGTCGCCCAGCCCGGGTCCGTCGCGAAGTCCTGCGTGTACGTGTACGAGCCGCCCGCGGTGGTGGAGTCCAGATCGAGGCTGATGTCGAACGTCTGGAGCGTCGAGGACCCGTCCAGGCCGTCCCCGGTGATCACCACCGTGAACCGCGCGGTGGGCGGATTCTGCCAGTCGGAGCAAGTGACCGAGGGAGCGACGTGGAAGCTGAACCGATCGCCCGACGGGTTCGTCGCCGTTCCTCCGGCGGGCAGCGTGCCGTACAGCGCCTCTCCGTCGAAAACGCAGTCCACGTTGGGGGTGTCCGAGAAGATCGCAACCTTGGCGTTCGTCAAAGGAGCCGTGGTGTTGTTCTGGATCGTGAGGTCGATCGTGACCGTCTCGTTGTTGTCCGCGAACCCGTCGTTGTCCCCGTTGTCCGACACCTGCGCGCTCGAGACGTAGACCACGTTGCCGCCGGTGCAGTTCGTCGCGGCAGTGGCGGTCGAGCTTCCCGCCGGCGACGCGTCCGCGTAGGAGGCCGAGAGCGTGTCGCTCGGCATGACGAACAGCACGCCGTTGTTGTTCCCGCGCCCGCTGTCGGTGGACAGGCCGAGGGTGCCGGAGAAGAAGGGCGCAGTCCCCGTCAGGGTCACGGTCTCGCTGTCCCCTGTCCCGGGACTCGTCACGACCACTTGGAGCGGGGATACCGCGTTGGCATCGACGACGCTGATCACCGCGGTGCCTGCGGGACAATTGGCGTAGGCGTACTGGTCGAACGCCACCTGGCCCACCTGTCCCCCGCCGCCGCAGGATGCGCCGGACTGGGATGCCGCGTAGTACTCGTCGTAGACCAGCCTGTCGTTGTCGAGCGCGATGTCGCGGTTGGAGACCGGCACCGCTACGAAGTAGGAGTCGTCCAGATGCTCGTGACCGAAGGCGAACCAGGTGCCGGCCGTGGCCAGACCGCCGACGCCGTTGAACGTGATGAAGAGCTGGTTGGGCGCCCCGCCCGTCGTCGGGCCCAGGCGCGGGTCGTCCGGCATCCCTCCGTTGGCCGTGTCCCAGTTCCACGTCCCGACGTAGTCGAAGACGGTGTGGAGGTAGTACGCCAGCGAGATCGGAAAGACCGCGGCCTGATCTCCCGTGGGGTTGACCGCACTGTTCCACTGATCGTTGTAGAAGACGCCCCACACGCCACCCTGGTTCCCGAGCGCTTCCGACGCCTTGTAGAACGAGTGCCACTTCCAGACGTAGTAGTACGGCTGGCCGCTCGGCCCGTTGCCGCGGAGTGCGGGCTGGAAATTCTGGAGCAGAAAGGAATCGGCGTTCGCGGCGAAGTTCACGCCGGCAGAGGCTGTTCCGGAGTTCCCCACCATCGCCGCCGCGTTCGCCGTCGCGCTCCCGCAGGCCCCGTCCGTGCGGATCTCGCTGCTCACGGTCGCGGGGCTCGCGGCGCTCCCGCTCCAGCGCCAGGGGTTGGTCGGCCGCCCGGCGACCGCGGATTCGTACCACGGCGAGAGAGCGGTGTTGAACGGGCTGCACTGGCCCTGCCGGGCAACGACGTCGTTCGTCTGCAGCAGCTGTACCTGGGTCAGACGCTTCGGCGTGGTGTAGCCGTCCGCGGGAGAGGTGATGTCGAAGTCCAGGTTGACGGAGGTGAGGCCGGCGGCGGTCGGATCGGTGTAGACCTGGAAGACCGCG
>Ga0316622_100000867_pt1 | contig 18711 bp, 14 predicted proteins | sample OWC_Aug_OW2_C1_D_FD_207646 | JGI IMG/M metagenome (GOLD analysis project Ga0316622, IMG submission 207646) | Wetland soil microbial communities from Old Woman Creek delta, Ohio, United States - OWC_Aug_OW2_C1_D5_C | ecosystem: Environmental > Terrestrial > Soil > Wetlands | place: USA: Ohio... | reverse complement strand
AAACGAATTTAGCAACTACAACGGCCATTGCAATAACTGCGCTTTTAATGACAGCTTGCAGCACTAGTCACCGTGACTTGGCTGCCTTCAGCCAAGGCAATACAGAATGTTATGATCGCCAAACCGAACCCTATACTGCCGTGGTGGATTCGCATCTGCATTTCAGGCCATTCGGCGGCCCGGCGATTCCGTTATCCGAGTTGACGGAATACTTCAACAAGACCGGGGTTTTGTTTGCCAATATGTACGGCATCGGCCAGACTTTGCCCGTGGATTCTTCCTGCACTTACTACCTGGATTGTCCCGGCACGCCGGCATTGCCCAGCATCAAGAACGATTTTGCCAATGCCGCCAATTATCTCGAGCTTAAACCCAAGGATGTGCATTTAACCTTATCCATGACCTTTCCCGATTTGGCCAATCCTAGCGACATCGCCAAGATGATTCTTTTTTACGATAAAGAATATCCGAAAATGTTTAAGTGGATGGGCGAGGTGAATTTGATCAAGCAGGCTTTACTGAATAATCGCCATCAGCCCGCGACAAAAGAAAATATCGAGCAATGGGCGGAGTTTATGGCTTTGCTTAGGGAGCGCAATGTTCCCATCAATATTCACGCCGACTTGGGTAACGATGCCGAGCCGAAAAAATACCTGCCCTTAATGGCCTACGTCTTAGAACGTTACCCGGACAATAAAATCGTCTGGGCGCATATGGGTTTATCGAAAGAATTAAGCGCCATGAAAGCGGCCGAGCATATTCATATCATGCGATCCTTTTTGGATAAATATCCGAACTTGATGCTGGATATCTCCTGGCGGGTACTCTACGACAGTTACTTCAGCAAACCGGAAGCCAGAGAGCTATATGTTGCGTTTCTGAACCAATATTCCGACCGTATTTTACCCGGCACCGATTTTGTGGCTGCTAGAAACAAGCAATTCGAGGTCTACCAGGAAGAACTGGATGTCACCAGCCGAATCAACCAATATCTTGACGACACCGCGTTTCGCAATATTGCGCTGGGCGGCAATTATTTCAGGATGTTAGGGCTGCCATACCAAGCACCGCCAATATGCCGTTGAGCGCAAGGCAGGCATTTATGCAAACTAAACGTTTCCAGATGTTTCCATGGCTAGTGTTAATCAACGTTTGCGCGGGCTGTGCCGAACCAACAACCGCCACTCGCCAATCGGAGCCACCAACGGCACGGATACTAGAACAAGACACCGTTGCCACGGACGTGGAATTGAAAAAACTGGCGGCGAATTTGCCGAGCAGCTGCAATGCCGCACCCGATCCGAAACAAGCCCAATACATCATTGGCTACGGCAGCTTGATGCAAGACCAATCGCGCCAGCGTAGCGTACCGAACGCGGCTACGGCTTATCCGGTGATGGTCAAGGGCTACCGGCGCGGTTGGCTTGCCAAAGGCCCCGGCGTGGGGTTCGACACGACCTATTTAGGCACCGTTCCGGATCAGGACGGCCGGTTTAACGCGGTGCTTTACCACGTCAGTCCGGACGATATTCCGGCCATGGACAAACGCGAGTTTTTTTATTGCCGACTAGCCGTGGAGCCCACCGGCTATACCCTGTTGAAGCCTGGGACGCCAACACCGCAAGGACAAGTCTGGATATACGCGAACAAACCGGACTCTGTCGCCACGGCGAACGAACTGCATCCCATCGTGCAATCTTATGTGGATATTTTCGTGTCGGGCTGTCTGGAACAAGAGCAACGCTATGCACTCGAGAACTTTGCCGAACAATGCCTCGCCACGACCAGTCACTGGTCGACGGCATGGGTGAACGACCGACTTTATCCGCGGCGGCCCTATATTTATCAGCCCAAAGCCGGCCAGATCGACAAATTACTCCAAGAGCAGTTGCCCGATTATTTTCGGAAGATTCATCTTGAGTCGGCGAATTAATCGATAAGGCCCTGAAGCAACGCTTACTACTCTTTAGCCCATGAAATCAGCAGTGCTTGTCATCGATGTTCAAAGCGGATTATTCGACGGCAGTCCTCGACCATACGAAGCCGACGAAGTGGTCCAGCGCATCAATAGCATCACGAGTAAGGCCAGAGCGGCCGGTGTGCCGGTTATTTTTATACAATCGGAACACCCCGGCTTTCTGGAGTACGCAACCGATCTCTGGCAATTGCAGTCCGAATTGACGGTGCAAGACGGCGATATCAAGATCCGCAAAACCATGGCCAACGCATTTCTCCAGACAGTTCTTGAAGCGACGCTTAAGTCCATGGGCGCGGACAACCTGATTATTTGCGGTTACTCGACCGAATTTTGCATGGACTCTACTCTTCGTTATGCCTCCGCGTTGGGTTATCGCATACAACTCATCGCGGATGCACATACCACACATGACAAGGCGCATTTGTCGGCCAAGCAGATTCGAGAACATCACAACATTACGCTTGCAAAATCTCCCGCGGTTTCCGCCGTGCTCTCAACCGCGTTTCATGTTGAGGGCTATTAGGCGAATAGAAGGTTCCGGCGACCTATCCTGGCTGTTGGTGTGCGTATAAAAATAGCGACGTACTCCCGAGCCCCTGCAAACGGTCAAAAATAATCACTAAAGTCCGTATGACACCATGACACCAAACCACGCCCTCGCCTACCTGCGCCAAATCTGCTGCTCCGGTTTGAGCCGGGAAATAGCAATTGCCGAATTTCTACGCTCGGTGCCGCTGCTGATACCCTCCAACAGCAATACTTTTTCGGTGACCGATAAGTTGTTGCGCCCTAACTATCATCTCGCCGGGTTTGACGTTGGCGACATGGCCGCCGTTATTCACGCTATCGCGGACGAATTTCATACGCCGGCCCGAAGTAAACGCGCCGCTAGCTGGTTTAGCCGACATACGGCCGTTAGAGATCCCAAGATCATGGACGAGTCGTTTTATATGACCGATTTTTACAACCTAATTTACCGGCAATTCGACATGCATCATGTACTGTGGGTGCGGATTCCATTGAATGTGGATAATTCGGGCGTGGTCGGCTTATATCGGCCCGCCAACCAAAATCCGTTCGACAGCCGCGACCAAACCCAGCTGATGCGTTTGATGCCATATGTGTTTCACGCCTACCAAGCCGCCAACGAGGTAAACTTCGAACCTAGTCCGGACGGCACTTCGGGCATGATGATCATGAATACCCAAGGCGATATGCTCTACCAAAGTCCCGAAGCGAAATTGTTGCTGAGAGAGGCGCGTTTCCCCAGATTGTTGACGGACCAACGGGCGGAAGACCGCCTACAGGCAAAACTGGCGGAATTGTGCGGCAATCTGCGCCGCATTTATCGCGGCCAGGAAGCGCCGCCGCCCTCCTTCACCCATGCGGGGCCGAACGGGCAATTTCAATTCCGGGCTTATTGGCTGGACGGCTGCCAACGGCAACCGGACGGATTGATAGGCTTCGTGATCGAACATCGCGAACCGCTGGTGCTGAAAGTTCTGCGCGGGATGCGCGACTTACCCCTATCGCCGACGCAGCGCGACGTCGCACTGTTACTAGCCCGAGGATTGACACTGGAACAGATTTGCAGTCGCCTGCATATCAAACCAAGCACCCTCAAGGACCACATCTGCAAGATTTACCAGAAACTGGATATACACCAACGCGAGGAACTATTGCCAAAGCTGCTGACATTAAGCCGCAAGGCACATGACGGCTCCGTCGTCACGTTGAATTAAATCCGGCAGCGGCGCCACTGCCACGCCGATTGACACCGATACCTTAGGCATCCGCGTAAATCGCGTCAGACAGGCATGATCTTGAACAAACCGGTCGAATTGGTTTTTATGCTAGCTACGTGAATCTCATCACCCACGTTTTCGCATTCAAGCAATCGCGCTTAATGCACTGCCAAATCCTCGACAACTCAACCTCAAGCACGCATGTCGCGGGGCTTACAATACCGAAAAATCCTTCTGTTTTCGCCCTCCACCAGAAGGGCATTTGAGTGTGAAAAACCTCATACGATCATTCGCCCATTTTGGGTTAGGCTGTTGGTGTCAACATTTCAAGGACTAATTGACGTGGCGCATTTTAGGATAACGCCAACGGACGACTGCTAACGGTCGAGAATAGTCACTAAAACCTCAATATCGCTATGAAACAGAGTCACGCCCTGGCCTATCTGCGCCAAATCTGCTGTTCTGGCCTAAGCCGGGATATCGCGCTCACCGAATTCCTGCGGGCGGTGCCGATGCTGATTCCTTCCAACAGCAACACCTTAACGATCAGCGAAGATGGAACATGCCCCTGCTACCATCTGGCCGGATTCGATCTTTCCGACATGGCGGACGCCATTCCCGACATTGTTGCCGATTACCATAAGCCGGACCTGCAACAACGCGCCATTGCCGGCTTTAGCCAATATCCGACCATCAACGATCCCAGAGTCATTGATTCGGCGTTTTATCAGACCGACATCTACAACCTAATTTTTCGGCGATACGACATGCATCATTTAATGTGTGCGCGAGTACAATTGAATGCAACCAGCACCGGCGTGATAGGTTTATATCGCCCCAGCAACCAGAAACCCTTCGATGGCCGGGATCAATCTAAATTGCTGCATGTGTTGCCCTATCTGACGCACGCCTACCGGGCCGCCAACGACGTAGACTTCGAGCTTAGCCCGGACGGAAATTCAGGGATGCTGGTCATGAATACCCTGGGCGATATTCTGTTTCAAAGTCCTGATGCGAAGCGTTTGCTGCAAAAGGCCCGCTATCCCAGGCTATTGATCGATTCACGCAAACAGGATCGCTTGTTGGCAAAACTGGCGGAGCTGTGCCGCAATCTGCAAAACATTTATCTTGGCCGCGATGCGCCGCCGCCATCGTTTATTCACGCCGGACCTAACGGCCGATTTGCGTTCCGCGGCTATTGGCTGGATAAAAGCAACGAACACACCGATGGCCTGATCGGCGTGATAGTCGAACACCGACAACCGTTGACGCTGAAAATATTGCGGGCAATGCGCGAATCGCCGCTATCGCCCACGCAAAGGGAAGTGACCCTGTTGCTGGCGCAGGGCCTGACGCTCGAGCAGATCCGTGAGAGATTGCACATCAAGCAGACTACGCTCAAGGACCATATCGGTAAGATTTACCTCAAACTGGATATACATCAGCGCGATGAATTGCTGCCGAAGCTGCTGACTTTAGGTCATGCATGACCTTTCGAAAATTTTCCAGGCATGAAGTACCGAATCCAGGCACGGCGAAAACTAGAAGGAACCGCAATTCAAATGTGCTCGGATAAGCGGAAGCCCTCGACAGGGAGCCGAAGGCGGAAACGGAATGGACCGGCGCGTCAGAATGGAGGGGGGAACCAGAGAGTCATTCCAGTGGGGTCGCGGTAACCGGGGAATGAGCGCCAACACGTATCGGAAATTCTGGAGCGCGAGACGAGGGGGTAGCTCCCCCCAAGTAGGAACAGTGATCCGGCCGCAACAAGGCGCTTCTCCGGGCTAGCCGTCCTGAGATCCGACCGACGAATCACTTTTCCCTTATTCGACGTCGGACTGGTAGCCGGAAAGCGGGAGTGATCCAGCTTTCCAGCCCCCGTCCGACCGCTCAGTAAGCAAACGGGCTGGACCAATCCGGCGAGGCGCCTCTCGCGATTTCAGCCTCGCTATAGAAGCGCCCGATACGGCCATGGTCGGTGAGCAGTACGCCCCCGCCTGGCGCCGCGCCGAAACGCCCCGCGAATGCGAACACGGGCAGGAGTGAGGCCCGTTTTGAGCGCTGGAACGTGTAGCTCTTGAGCTCGCGCCAGCGCGTGCGGCCGTCGTCGGAAACCCACCAGGTGAACGTTTCAATTACGGTATCCTTATCCAGGTCGGTCACCTTCTGCTCCATCTTGATCAAGTCATCAATGTTGTTATTGTTGAGATCGGCAACGTACAGGGAACTCACGTCGTCCTTCAGGTAGGGATTGAGTCTTTGCCAGCGCCCCTGGCCGCTTTGCGAGATCGACCAGCGCCCGTTCTGTACGGCGAGCACGTCGGTGACACCATCGCCGGTGAAGTCGCCGAAGCGCAGCTTGCTCATCGGAAAAGATGATCTCTGCACGTTCTGCCAAGCGGGCGCCGATAACGCCGTCACCTGCCATTGGCCGCTCGGCGTACGGCTGAAGGCGTGCGTGGTGCGCCGCGTCGCGCCGGGACGATGGTCGGTCACGCTGGGATCGAAACGGCCGAAACTCACCTCGCTCAACGCTGCGCCGAAGGCGCCGATGCTCTGCCACGGCCCCGTGCCGCCGCTGGAGGTCACCCACTCTCCGTTGCTCTCGGTCAGCACGTCACACCGGTTGTCCGCGTCGAAATAGCCGAGCCGGACCTGATTCAGGCGCTCGGTCCGTGCGCTGAGATAGTTCCAGGGAAACCCGCCAGAACTCGAAAACCACCAGGTCTGACCAGTGGCGAGGAACAAATCGTCGATACCGTCGCCGTCGAAATCGCAGACCCCGTAGTTGCTATAGGAGTCGAAATTGATGGCGTTGTTGGGCCCTAGATGTATGACGTCGAGATCGCTGCGGTTTTCCACCGCGATCGCATCATCGCCCCCGTCGTCCTCCAGTCCCTCATGGGGAAACACGTTGTCGTGGATGTCGACTCCGATTTGCGGGCGGCCGCGTATTTTGATGGCAGGGGCTTGCGGCACTGGGTATGGGTTGTCGGGGTGATATTGGAAGGCGTTGGCGGCGTACTCGAACTGCACCCCCGCCCGACCGCCGAAACCGTTGTTTCCGGTACCGTGGACGTCGAACTGGTGAGTGTAACCGCTGTATTTGATCTCCCATGCGCCGTATTTGTCATGAAATCCGCCGCCCTTCAATACCAGGTTCCTCAGAGCTTGGTAGCCGCCGGCATCGCCCGCCGCGGCAATGGCATGCCGATTGAAGTCAAACAGGTTCTCGTAGATCTGTGCCCAGGCGCCATTGCTGACCTCAACGCCATAACCAGAAGCGTGGCCGCTCTTACTCGGGTGCTGATTATGATGGATATGGTTGTGGAAGATCCTGATCTGGTCCGGACGGCCGATTCGCTCACCGGAATCGTTACGCGGCGGTTCCTGTCCCTGTCCCTGTCCATCGGCTGGTTGATTTTCCTCGTCCCTCACCGCTATAGCCTGACCGCCCCAGCCGGCGATTTCCATGTTCGAGACCTCGACGTTGAGGCAGCGCTCGATCCGGATGCCCACGTCGGAGTCCGATTGCTGGTCGAAGCTGGGGCCGTACAGCCTGAAGCCGGAGATGCTGACATTGTCGTTCGGTTGGATGTCTGCGTAACATTTGATCTCGAGGAAAATATTTTCTCCGTCGCTGCGGTGCGGCCCGAATTTGAACAGCGGTCCCGGCGAGCGGGGGGTTCGCGCCGGCTGCGGCAAGGTGTCGGGCGATGCGGTCGAGGCTGCAGAGGTGCCGGTGTCGAAAGCTTGCGCGCTCGTCAGGGTGACACAAGGGCCGAAGCTCAGCGGAAGCTGGTCCGGATTCGCATCGGTGAAGTCCAGCTCGACATTCGGCCCCAGGACTATGGTTCTGTTGGCTATTCCGACATTCTCCACCAGCATTTGCCGCATGAGATCGTGATGCGCCTTGTCGACCCGCGGGTCGGCTTCGCGAATTTCGACGACCTCCGGTGCTGGGTCCTGCGGGCAAACCCGTTGGGCCGCTGGATCCGGTGGCGACTCCGCCTCTTTAACCTCGATCACGGTGGTGGCTATGGTTTTCGGGCTGCCATTGTCCACCCGCATTTTCAGGGTATAGCGATAGCTTCCCGGCAAATTTAAGGTCTTGGTCTTGCTGCCGGTCGCATCGACCGCTTCGGAATTGATCTCGAAACCGTCAAACGACGGGCAGTCGCGCGTGACGGTCGCCGACCACGACAACGTGCTCACGGGCGGCGCGCCGGAGCGTAGTACAACCGTGGCAGGACTGGCGCTGATGTGTCCCCTTGCGGCTGGAATGCAGGCCGGGGTCGGGTCCGGCTCCGGGCTCGGATCGTCGCCGGGAACTTTGATGGGCCGCAGCGCGCTCGCTGAGCTTGCGTAAGCGAGCGTCACGGCGAGCACGATGATCGTCGCCCAACGTGGGTGACGGTTTGTTTTAGAAAAAGTGATCATATTGGTTTCCTCGTATAGTCACGATCTGGTTTGCTCTCTCTCGTGGCGAGTCTTCAGCGCGAATTCTCTTATGGCGTTCCAGCAGTCGCGTCACTTGCGCTGCAGGATCGGAAGTCGCTATAACCGCGCCGCCAGTTGGCTCCCGTCGAGCTCAACCTGGGCGTTTACCAGCGACCTTATCTGTTGGGCGTAGGCCCGGGCCTGATGCGAATCGTTGAAGAAGGCCGAGATGATCCCGGCTGTTTCGTAAGAATGACCGTTGCTGGACCGCATCAATTGATTGATGAGCATGTTCATGACAGGTCTCCCATGAAGAATTGTTTTCCTGAACTGTCGGACGCTTATTCTGGGGAGCGATAGGGCCATTGCTGCAGCAAGCTTTCTCCTGCCGTGATGGCAAGGGCTGTGCACTTGTCGGCAGGGCGATCGATGGATCACCCTGCCGCAGGAGCCGGGCAGATTTACTTTTCGGGTTTTCCGGCATGCACGGGGAGATAGAATTGGCTGGCGACTAGGGCCGACGCTTCGCCCGCGGGACCGCTTACGACCTTGTGCTGACCGGCGACCAAAATGCCTTCATCGCTGCGCAAGGTTTCGTGAGCCGAGTCCAGCTGCTCTTCGCCGGCTCCCACCAGGCTCAAGTCGACGCCCGCTATCTCGTTTTGCCCAAACGAATTTAGCTTGTATTCCTGGAATGAAAGGCATGGCGCGGCGATACACACAAGTCCGGTATCTAGTGTGCGGAAGAAGGTGCCGCTAGGCCGTGCGTCGGTCGCAGCCAACCAGACTTCCGTCGCTTCGAACAGGCCGGGGGTGTTCAACGGCGAGAATGGCTTGACAGTCAAATGGCCTTTCATCAGTACCGTCCCGTTCTTGACGCGAACCTGTACCGAGTCTTCCTGATCGGTCGGTAGATTGAGGGTCTCCAATGAAACGCCCGCAACGTAACATTCCGGACGTATCTTCCCGTCGGCGCAGCGGGTGGTCAGGTGATTGACGCGTTGCACGAAGACGCCGCCGCACATGGGCGAAGCACACTTGCGCAGGTCGGGGCGGACGCTGAAGTAGCCGAGGTTGTCGCCGGCGATTGGAAGTGGTCGCGGTGGAGCTGGATCGCGCGGACCGCCGATCGTCGGAACCGCATGAGCAAAATCGCCTGCCAAAGCCAGCCAGAGCGTGGCGATTGTCGCCATCGCAGTGATGGTCCTGGAAAATAGATGTGATAAGCCGAGTGGTTTTTGAGTGGTAATAAACGAGCTTGTTTTCATTTTTGGGTCCTCTCAAGACATATAGGGGTTAATCCGTAATAAGCGGCGCCAGAGACGTTCACGGTCCTGAACTGAGTCGTGGCTAGTCGAAAGCCGATTCTCAAGGTGTTTTCCGATTTACCTACCTCCGATCTCCCGCCATAACGGTGTCAGCAGCATAACAAAGCAAAAAAGGCGTTTCGCCCTCCTTAAAGAGGGTATTTCGAGAGATTTCAGTCTCTGTGCCTGAGTTTTTTCGTGTTCTCATTTCTTCGGGTCGTCGTCTTGCTTTTTCCCGTGGAAGGCCGCAATCGCGATGCCCGTTCGCCCGTCCGTCAACGAGTATTGGAAAACCGCCTCGAAGCGGTCGTTTAGCGCAAACCGCCCCAGATCGACGGCGCTGACGGTCGAACCGAACAATGCATCCCCAGGCCTGATCACCGGAATCAACGCATTACCGCCCGACACTTCCAGGAAGATGCCCGTTGGCTCGTTCGGATCGAAGTTCGGGAAGGCGTAGAAAGCGACCGCGCCGTGGTTGTTGATGGAGGGATGCTCGGCGTTGGCAAAGGCCGGGCCGCTGGGATCGTTCCTGGGTATGATGGCCCCCGCCTTTCCCGAAATGATCTGCACGCCATTGTCGAGGATTGCAACGTCGGCGATCGTGCCGCCATTATTGATGACCGGATCGCCAAAGCCGATGAATTCCGGATGTCTATTGGTATCCACTATGGTTTTCGGCGCTCCGCGAGCCGTGAATACCCCAAGACTTCCATCCGAGCGTACCCCACTGAAAACGATCTTTCCCGCATCATTGATCGCTACATTTAGGAAGGAAACGAAATCCGAACCGGAAGAGCTCAAAACCGTAGTCAGTTCCCCCCCTTGGCCGGTAAAGATATTGGCCCCGGCGGGGCGGCTGTCCTTGGAGAGGACAGCCGAAAAGGCGACCGTTCCCGAATCGTTGATGGAAGGAGACCTCATAACTCTTCCAATCAAGCCATTGATTTTCGAATCGGCAATCAGTTTTCTGGAACGGCCATCATCGGTGAAAATGGCGGTCGAGCCGGAACTCGTCCTAGACAAGAAGGCTACCACCCCGCGCGCATTGATGGCGGGCGTATTCCCGAAAAGGTCCAGTCCGTCCAGGTTGGAGGCGATGGCAGTCACCTTGCCGTTGCGCGTTCGAAAAACGCCTTGCCCGGTATCGCTCCGAGTGGCGACGAATACCACGGCGCTTTTGTCGTTGATGGCCGGGAAGGGCTCGAAATTCGAAAAGCCCTGAGTCGAGTCAGCCAGGTTAATGAACTCGAAATCGTGCTTTCCGGCGGATTCGGCGGACGCCAAGCTGGCGCCCGCCGCGAACAAAAACGCCGCCACGCAAGAGCGCGATACGAGGCGAAGCTTGTGAAAATGGCTGGCGGCATTTGGTACTGTGGTCAAGTATTGCTTAGTCATTTCAGTTCCTCTCCAATATCGGCTGTACTTTTAGTGTTACGGTGGGAACCGGACACTTGTGCCGCCCAGTTCCACCAGGCATGGCTTTCTCAATAGTTGCCGTGTCCGTCGTCATATTTGCGAGCCTTCTTGTAGAAGAAGTAGTCGGCCGTATAAGGCACAAAGGCTTTTCCGCCGACGTCCGCTTCCGTTTCGCAGTCCGTTTCCGGCGCGACACCTCCGGACGTGTTCACGCGTTGGATAAAAGTGGTGCCGGTCAACTTATGACCACCAGTCGGTCCGTCCGCCGAGCCTTTGCGTTCGATCAGCAGCCACGGAATCGCATCCGGATCGACAAAATTCGGATCGGAAGACGGTTGGACTACCCCGCCCCAGACGGTGCTGGTGTCTCGATACTGCCATGCGGCTCGTATCGCTCCGGGCTCCGCTGGATCGGGATTGGGGCCGAAAAAGTGGGTAATGATCTGCTTATCGTCCTCGTCGAACAGCGTCGCTTGCGGCGTGAACAGCACAAATTTGAAGCCCGTACCATCTGGCAGGCAGATATAGTTCTGGGTGCCGGTGGCATGGCCTTTCAGGAAGGCTTTGTTTCCCGCCGGCACTTGGATCTTGGTCGGCACTGGTGGCTGCGTTACCTGATCAGCCAGGGCCAGCGAGGCCGTAAAAGACATGGTTAGTGCCGCGCAGGCGATGGGCAGTAGGCGGCGTGCGGTCTTATTTTTAGGTATCTTGCAGTTTCTCATAGCATCCTCCTTTCGCGCTTTCCATGCGGGGTGCGGGCGTCGGGCAATAAGGGGTTCAACGATCGACCTCAACGTCTGATCCGTTGTGAATCGATTGCCGCGCACTTGCACGCACATCGCCCATTTCAGTGAATAAGGCTCAACGTTGAATTAAGCCGATCTACAGGGTGGATTTTGCTTGCATGGTTAATATCCCCAGTAAAACCTGTGTACCCCTGTGCCGCCGACGATACTCGGAAAGTTTCCCGTTTTCGCCCTCCCGCAAGAGGGCATTTGAGTGGGGTTTGAGCGTATCGGCATAAAAACTCGCCGACTTTGGCCGAAGCGGAAATCTGATTTCGTCATTGGCATGAACCGGGGCGCGGGAAACGGCGATGCAGGCCACCGCCGTGTTCCGAAGTACCGCCCTTCACAGTGCATCAGGCTAGAGCACCTTTGATCAGCGAAACCGCTTGGTCCACAGCAACTCGGAGTGGTTTCCGATATTCAGTTTGGGCTGGAAGTCATCGACCACGCACAGGGTTATGGCCTCGCACCTCGAGTATACTCGCGGATTGGCTCGTGCCAGTTGGAGCCAGCCTTCACAGCGATCGTCATATCGATCCGCCGGCCTGTCTTTGATGCGCCCGGAAACGTCATGTCTGAAGTGAGGCCCGGGAGCGACGTTGTAAAGAAAGGTGTTCGCAAACTTGTCGAGGTCTTCCGATGTCAGTGGAATAGCGTTCGGCGGCGCAGACTTCGCGTCGAGGCGGCTCTGGTTATCGCGCAGCAAGCCGATATAGCTCATCGACAGGGCGCCGTGACTAGGATCCTCGATGTGCGGTCGGAACGAATCCACCATATAGTTCCAAACGAAGCGGGGAGGACCGAGATGTGTGGGAAGGGGCAAGTTGGGGTTGACGGGAGGGTCCTGGGAAGCGCTGAGGAAATGGGTCGTGCCTAGCGCGTCGGCGAAAAAGCGCTGATGACCCGTCACCAACGCTAAGATGAGCCTTCGGTCCGCGTCCGCCACCCATTGATCGGTCGAGGACCGCTGATAGAAGTTGCTGTCGATGGCCCGAAAAAGTTCGATGGCCATCATCATGAACTCGTGGGAGACATTGAAGGGTTCCGGGCCAGGCTTGTAGGTCGCTCCGTCCTTGCATTGTTGGTGAAAAGTCTTCAGGCGGTCGGGCGCATCCCATGGCTCGGGTTTCATGTCCAATGCCTCCTGGTAAGCGCGATCGCACTTTTCCTGGGTCAGCAGCGTGCGGGTCTCCGGACTAGTCATGAACCTCTGCCGCGAATCGCCGGCTTGCCGGGCGAACCAGTCTGGGTAGTAGGCCTCGAAGGTTTCCATGACGGCTTTGGTGTAGCGCAACGCGCTTTCCCCATACTCGGCCTGCAGATTGGGATCCTCGACGACGATGCGCGCTAAGGCGGCGATGGGGTAAGAATAGAGTGCCGCAATAACAGGGGAGGTTCTCCAATGCCAAGCGTTGCCGGGAGAACTCGTGCCCCAAGCCGGCATCGGCGTGCGTAGACGAGGGAGGAACTCGTCGAGGTGTAGCTCAGTCGGGTGCCGGTCATCCCGGTACTGCAAAACCATCTCTGTGATATCGCGCAGGTGATCGAGATAACGCCGCTCATGGGTGATCTCGTACATGCGCACCATCGCCCGCATGCGCTCGCTGAGTTCCCACGCCACGGGGAGAGAATGCTTTTTCAGGGCGCCCTCCCACCCCGAAAGATCAAGTAAAGGAGGGTACATCCAACGGTCGTCGAACTGCTGGATGTCCCAGGGCCTGACCTTCTTGCCTTCCGAAAGGGTCACCGGAAATAGCGTTTTTACCTCGACCACGGTCGTGGCGAGGGTTTGCCGGCTGCCGTTTGGCGTCCGTATTGTCAGGGTATACCGATAGGTTCCCGGTTTATCGAAGGACTTGGTCGCTTTGCCGTGCGAGACAACTCTTAGGCCATTGATCTCGAAACTAATGATCGACGAGCAGTCTTTCGTCACGCTCGCCGACCACGACAACGTGCTATTGGGTGACGCGCCGGGGCGCAACTCGACCGTGGCGGGACTGGCGCTGATGTGGCCCGTTGCGGCTGGAATACAGGTCGGGTCCGGCTCTGGGCTCGGATCGTCGCCGGGATCTTTGATGGGACGCAGCGCGCTCGCTGAACTGGCGTAAGCGAGGGTTGCAGCGAATATGACTGAAATCATCCAAGCTGGGGTGCGACGCCCTTTCATGGGATCGCTCGTTTGATCAATGGTGGTCATGATGGCCTCCTTTGTCGGTTCTAAGTTGTCGAGAAAAATACTTTTCAGCATCAAAAATGGAACTGGATATTGGTGCAGTGACTCGAACTGGACTGTGGTTCGATAATCGGTCGTACCACCAAGTTACACGTCGCAGCCGGGGGTCCATGGCTTCTTCGCGCAAACCGACGGAGCGGGTCCACCATCACCGGAGTCCGTCGGATCGTCGGCAACCGGCGGTGGCGAGGTGGGGGCAGGCGGAACCACTACCGGTGGAGGGCTGAGCGGCACCGGTTCGCTGTTATGCGCGTTCACGAAATAGTCGGGGCACTTTCCGCCGGGTTCGTGGGCACCAAACATCGCGCAAGAGTCGGTGAGCGAGTCACCATTGGCCTTCAGCGCCTTCGCCAGTCCGCCGAAAAATGAGTCATACCGAAGCAAGGAACCAAGGTCTGACCACCCGGAAAATATGCGGCCGCTAGCCGGCCCTGGAAGCTGAATGGCGTCGCTATCCATGGCGGACACTTGGTTGGCGGCGGCGCTCCAGACCAGCGTTCCGCTCGTGTCCTGATACCAGTGGGAGCCGTCGTTGGGCAGGAGTACGGACGGCATCGCCTGATCGGCTGGGCTGTCCGGGACACGGTCGAAAACGTCCTGCAAGAGGGACACGAACCACTTGACGTTACTCGGAAAGTCGCAGCGCGCCCCTTCGCACTGCACCGAGTTGGTCTCCATGCAGGCGTGCGGGTCGGTCGAGTCGCCGGCGCAGTAATTGACGCTGTAGGAGTCGGTGGTGGCATTGCCTCTTACGTAGTTCGTGCCGCCGACCACCTGGAGCGCGAGAAAATCGGCGAATCCTTCGGCGATGACCGATTGTTCGCGCGAGGCGTCTTGCCCCCCGATCAAGGTTCCCGCGATCACGTCAGCCCAGGCCAGCGAGGCTTTTGCCTGCCCAGTCTCTCTCAGCATTTCGCACATCACGGCGTGTCCGTATTCATGTACGCCCACGCCGCGGGCACGGATGTCGTCGTCGGCAAGCACGATGTCGTAGGCGTTGAAGAACTCCCCAAGCTCTCCCAGCAAGGGAACGAGGCCGCTGACTACTCCGCCCCCGTAAATAGCCAGGTTGGCCGCGAGGTTCGGCATGCGGCCCATGCAGGGTGTGAAAGAACGATGCCCGTTGCCCGCGGTCAGCAGCGCCGAATTCCAATCCGTCACCACGGAAACCTGGGGCATGTTGAAGCTCATGACGGCGTTGACGTATTCGGCTGCGTCCGTCATTTGCGCGAGCTGATTCGCATAGCGGTCGTTAGTTTCGGCGACCACTGTCCCGCCCTGCGACATGGCCGGAAAGTGCGTGATGCAGATTTCCCTCGCGGTAAACCAACTGACGATTTTGACGCGCGAATTGTCGAGCAGGACGCACACCTTGCCGGATGTGTTCTTGGCAATGGATAAGTGGGCGTAACCGTTTTGATCCGAGGTCGCGTCGAATTCGGCGAGGCCTTGATAGACTCTGACCGGGAGCCCCTTCAGCAGCAAGGGGTTTCCTTGCCATCCGCTGCGGGTCAATTCGTCTTTTCCGAACTTCGGGTCGGCGTTTTTGAGGACGAGTTGGACCGTGAGCGCAACGTCGCCTTTGATGATGCGCTCCGCTCCGCCTATTACTTGTCTGACTTGGCTGACCACGTCTCTCACGACCTCGAACGCCACCGAAATGAATTTTCTCGCCAACCAGCCGAAGAGACCTTGCTGGACCGAGCAGACCTGCGGGTGACCATTGTCGCAAGTTTTCACCGAATAGCCGTTGTATTCGAGCCCCATCTGCGCAAGATATTCGGCCCGCAACGGACTGATGGCGTTGGTCGGATAGAGGACCGCGTCGGCGATGCCGACCGCGCGGAACACCATGGCCTGGATGCCGATGGGTTGGCCTTTTGCTAGTCCGGCGATAGCCTGAGAGCGGAGGTCGTTGTAGACGGCACCGGGAACGATGGCGGTGATCCAAACCCCGACCGGCCTGCCTTCCGGCTACATGGCATGCATGGTGGTGCCGTCCCACACCTCTTTCTCCTCGCTAAACAGAGGCTGCGTCTGCGTATGGATGCCCAGTCCGCGGATTGAGTAGAGGTCGTCTTCACTCTTTACGAGGATGCTCATCGAGTAGAGTGTGGGCTGCACTCCAGCCGGGGTACTTACCGTGGCCATGACCGGATTGGTCTTGCGCCAGTCGAACTGATCGACCATCTGGTCCGATTCGGCTTGGCTGAGAGCCGAACCGTTGAATAGATAAGGCCTATACAGCGTCGTCGCACAACTAGTGACCGTGTCCGTAGCGGTACTGAGCTCGTAGCAATAACGCGCGTGGGGCAGTAGACCGCTGTCCATCAGAGAGTGCTGGCCGGCGCTGCAGATCGCCGGGGTGGGCAGAGTCTTGCGCACGTTTCCGGGCTCGATACGGACGAGCGTGTTTTTGCCCACGCCGCACAGGTAACTCACCCTCACCGAGCCAGAAGTCACGCCACCGATGCTCTCCTCGGGTATCCGGTCGTCCGGCCCTGGCGGCTTGCCGCGTAGACGGGCAAGCGCTGTGGACTTGCTTGCAACACTCGTTTCCGGTTCGCCAACAGGACCGTTTGCGAATGCCCGAGCATAACGCTTCGGGTCCGACATAACGATATTGGATGCCGCCTGCTCCACAGGAATCATGGCCGTGCCTTGGCTCGCTTCCGATTCCGACGTGGCGGCCGATGACGGGGACTCCGCCGCCGACACGCTTTCATCGGTAGGACCGGGTGTGATTCTTGCCTGGGCGGCTTCGCCACCTAATAACAGGCATAGCGCGATTATCAATGCAAATGCCGAAGGCAGGCCTTCTAATAAGGAAAAGGATCCCTCGAATGATTTGGCACTCGTGAACGAACGTGTGTTCATGTGTTTCTCCTCATATTAAACAGCCCAGTGCCAGGCTTCTCCTTCCAGTTAGCTAAGTGAGGGCGGACTGGCCTCGATCGTTGGCGAGGCCGCTCAGTAGGCAAACAGGGTGGGAGCGGATTCGTATGCGAGTTGGGGGCAAATTGGCTGCAGCCGAATTCCAGCGGCGGCAAAATCGCTTCGGCTTTTTTGTCCAGATAATCCAGATGATAGGTGCGAGTCAATCGCTCCTGGTCGGCTTGGATGTAAACCTGAATTTGCGTGCAGCGGCGCACGATGTGAAGTTCAAACCCGGCTCGATATTCGGAAAAAGGGTCCGGGCGGGTTTCGTAAACAAACTTCACCCGGACCAGAAACCGCGAGTTGGCTCGGTCGCCGAAATCCGCATAACGTATTTCCGATAAGTACATCTGATCCCAAGCTTGCACGCCGTCGTTTTGCTCGGCGTCGCGCTGGTAGAGATAGTCGATGCGATTGCCGAACACGTCGCGGGTCTGGCTGAGCTTCCAGGCGAACGTCCGACCGGCATACTCCGGATCGGCAATCGCCGCCGGGTCGCGGCTGGCCATTGCCGACGTGCCGTAAACACGGGTCAAACCGTCCTTGCCGTCGGCCTGCCAATAGTTTTGATTGGCTTCGCGATGATGGGCAATGCGGGCGGACAATCCTTCGGTGCGCGGCCGGTAGCGCGTCAGATTGGCTTGCACATCGACCGGCACCAAATCCTCGGCGGCGGACAGCACGAAGTTGTCTTGGTCGTCGTCGTAGCGCGGCAATCCGTCGGAGGTTTTGCGCATCACACCCGGCACGCTCAAACTCCAGCCTAGCCCGAACGAACCGTTACCAGTGCCGATATGTAGATCGGGCACGAATTTCTCGCCGATGCGGTGCAAGGCCCCACCGCCCCGCGGTAAACCGATGATTTGGCTGGATGTGCCGGATTTATTGCTCATATGTCCAAGGCCTAAGCTGAGGTTTCTTTGTTTGGGAGTTACGTAGGCCGTTCTCTCCAGTAGGTAATATTCGCGTAGTACCGCGGATTCGTTGTTGAATATCTTACAGGGCGGTGTAGCGGTTTTCGCCCTCCCGCCGGAGGGTATTTGCAACTTGTTGTCGGGATTTTTTTACCAGGCGAAACGTGTCGGCTTATCGCTAAGCCGTGGCCGCGATCATGCGACCCATTAGCGAGTTGTATCAACTGATGGACGCACGGGCATTACACACCGTCCAGACCGCCGAAAGCGACGCAACACTGTTACGCACGGTGTTCGTCGCGTTCGGCGTGGCATTAGTCTTTATGCTATGGCGTTCGTATCAGGCTTTGCGCGCCACACTGGGCTGTTCCGTGGATGAGTTGCATGCAAATATCACTCGCTTGGGTAGTGGGGATTTCTCGTCCGCCATTCCCATTGACAAAGCCAAGGAACATAGAGTCGTCGCTTGACTGTCGGAAACCCAAATACAACCTGCTCAGCTCGAGGCCGAGCACAAGGCCATCGAGGCGAAAAATCAACGCCTATCTATTCAACAAGCCTATCCCATCCCAACAGTTTGAAACCTTACTGGAACAAGGCAACTCCGTTTGAGATTCCGGCAATACTTGTTCCAACAAGGAGCCAGGCTATAGCCGCCCGACTGTAACCGACCATCGTCGTCTTTGAATATGCTTAAATACCAGATGAGAATTTGAAATTGGCAGCCGGCATATCGATTTCTGTGATTCCTCAATCCGCCCTTTCTCGCACAGGAAATCGTGATGACTACCCAACTTGATGTTTTAATTAATAAAATAAAAATACTGGAAATCGAACTAATTGAGGAGTTACAAAAACAAGAGGAGGAATTTTCTTATGAAATCCGTAAGCGACAGGTCTATTTTGAGAAAAATGTCATTAGTCGGCATAAGGAATACGCCAAACGCTTA
>Ga0316622_100000866_pt1 | contig 18724 bp, 24 predicted proteins | sample OWC_Aug_OW2_C1_D_FD_207646 | JGI IMG/M metagenome (GOLD analysis project Ga0316622, IMG submission 207646) | Wetland soil microbial communities from Old Woman Creek delta, Ohio, United States - OWC_Aug_OW2_C1_D5_C | ecosystem: Environmental > Terrestrial > Soil > Wetlands | place: USA: Ohio... | reverse complement strand
GACGCGCACGGGAACTACACATTGTGGTGCTTCAGTGAAGGAGTGCCCCAGTCGAGGCAACTGAGTCGGGCCGAATTCAACCGCCGGATCTGCGAGACCTTCGGCCTGCCCAATGACGACAGGAGAATACCTGGTAGTAGGGATCGCGCCTGGGAGGGCATCCGACAGCGGGATGAGGATCCATACAAATCCCAGGGATCCCAAATCAATCCCAGGTCTATCCCAGGTCAAGTTGTTGAAAACATTGAGCGATCCCAGGAATCCCAGGTTTCTGACAGTCCTAGGACAGAATCGAGTGGAGAAGTAGTTAATTAATAATAGGAAAAACCTGGGATACCTGGGATGGGTGGGACAGAAAAGCCCCAAGGAGGGGGCAGTAGCCATGACCGAAGATATCAAAATCGCATCATTCCACTTCAAGAAGAGCGGCAACAGCTGCGACGTGTACGGCGAACTGGATCCCGACGACAATCGGCAGATTCGAGACATCCGCGTCGAGTGGGATTTCGTTCCTCCCACCCTGCTCGACGCGAAGCTGTGGTCCAGGAGGTATCTGCCGCTTGTCCTCCGGAAGCTTGCCGAACTCATCGGCGGGACCGTGGCAGGCATCCGCACTGTCGTTAGTCTTGGCGATCCCGTCGTCTTTCAGGTTGACAAGGCAAAGGGTCCGAAACCTTCCAGGCCGAATTGATCATGAATGTCGAGGAAATTCTCCGGAGGCTGGAGATCCAGCCTGACACAACATCAGGTCGATTGTACTTGCCGCTGCCGATTCACAATCCCGCTGACCCAGGATTGCCGCCGCAGCAGAAGTTCCGCCTCCGCGACGGCCTGCTCTTTGACGCCAACAACAGGAACTGGACTCCCGAGGCTTTCGAGTGGGCCGTTCGCGAGGCTGGACTCCTGCCTGAAGTCATCATCGAGGGCGAACGGAGATGTCTCGTCTGCGGCGGTCCGCTGAAAGGCAGGCTGGGACTCTACTGCAGCTCCGAACGTCGGCGGGCACTGAAGCGGCGAACGATGCGGGTCAGACGCCGCAGCCCCGACCATCAGCATGTGTGTGCGGTCTGCGGCGCTGCGATGAAGGTTGGCCGTCCCCGACTGCCGTCATCGAGTCGGCTTCGGTGAGCCGTAGTACCGCCGACGGGGAAAGAGGTCAGGACGGAGTCGCCGCATCCGCCGCAGGAAAACCGCCAGCGGACGCCGACTCGCGTATTGCGATTCGTACACAATGCCCAGGCACTTTCGGCAGGCGAAGAAATCCATCCTGGGATCGGGGGAAAACAGCTTCCTCGCCCGCCGTCCGCACCCGCAGACAAGCCACTGCCTGATGCCGTGAAGCTGTCGTGTCGCGGCAAGCTCCAGTCGCATCTGCTGCCTGTCGCCTCCTGGCAGGTGGATGGTCACCTGAACGGTCCGGTTGGCCAGCGGGGGATCGGGCGGGATCCTCCCGAACTGCAGCAGAGTCTCGAAATACGGGACGAACTGCCCCCTGGTTGCGTGACCCAGGCTTCTGACATCGATGGAAGGGCAGTCTTCCGCTTTGACGCGTCTTGACGAAGGCGGTCTTCCTCGCGGCCTCCAGATCTTGTTTTGCGAAATCATGTGCCCTCCCCCGTGGCTTCCTCTCATCAATAGCGTCGGAAGCCGTTGCCTCGGGGGTAATTATCGCATCCACGGCAAGGGTGTCGACTGCTGTGGGAAGGCAGGCCTTTGATAGCAGATTGATTGCAGACGTAGGGTATTGGCAGCGAAAGACCGATCCTGAGTATGTTAGAGGTTCCCCCTGGGAGTGCAGGCACAAAGTTTGTGCCAGCTCGTGGAGGCCGATCCGGCAGCAGCCTGGGCCGATATGCCTTCTCGGCGGATCCTCGCTGCCTGGGCGGCTCAGGATCGCAAGATGGAGAGGACGGCTGAGCCGATTTGAGACCGTCCGGTGTGCAGGCCTGTGGGGAGCGGGCCGCCCCGAAGAGCGGCCCTTCCTGAAATTCTCGGAAGGCAACACATCTTACTTCTGTACCTTCACACCGACGTGAGTAATCTTCACACTTGCGTGAGTATGCTTGCCAGGAGCGGCTTTGAAGGCGAATCCGTCGACGGCTGACACGTGAAGCTCAGCAAGGTAATGGCCGTTCCCCGCCACGTCGAACACTACTTCGGCCTCACCGCTGGACCGTTGACCAAGCCGCGTGAGAACCGGCACGAATACGGATTCACCGGTTTTCTGGTTGCGGACTATCATCTCCAATTCATTATTGGAGGACTGAAACGCGTATTCTCCAGCTGGAAGCGTCTTCGTACCCGCAACAAAGCTGAACGGGATGTCAGCGAGCGCCAATGGACCGCCCACCTGAGCGATTGCACCGAACGATCCAGCCACTGCGAGAACGGTCAAGAGACTAATCACATGCTTTCTCATGCAACCCTCCTTGTGTAGTTGTACGTCCAGGAACAATACAAATTCGGTGCCAGAGCCGGAGGTCACCAGTATTTCTTCAAAAGTCATGATGATGCATGGCCTTACGGAGCGAGATCGAAATCACATCCATGGGGCTCATGAAGCAGAATTCCTGAGTTTGCGGCGCAAGCATTTGGCTGCCAACGCCTAAGGCATTGAGGGTAATTGAGTTACATCTGGTGTCTCATTTTTATACAGGCTGGTTTCCTTTGCCGCAGTCCCCGCGAAAATGACGCTCGCCGCAAGGACACGCTGCAGCGGCCTCCAGGCAGCGATGTTCATCCATCCCTATCTGAGAGAGAGACTACCCCAAGATGGAGCTAGAGCCAGCGATCCGTGCGTTCGAGCTGCTGGCCCGCGACCGCGTCCACCTCGGGGAGCGACTCACCAGCCCGATGCCTGGGACCCTGGTCCATCCCGTTCACTCGCTGGGGCAGGTGTTCGCATGGGAGGTCCAGTCCGAGAGGATGTGATGCCTGAAGCCAGAGAGAGTGGGTCATTCGGGACTATCCCAGGCAGCGTCACTGGAGACTCACAGCCTTGAACATTTACTTGGCATGGGTGTTGGACTAACATTTCGTAGTTTCAACAACGCATCTCTGGGGAGGATCATATGAAACGGGGAATTCCGGTAGTTATGATTCTGGTGTTGGGGCTAACGCTCGTGCTGGTCGTTGGGCTCTATGGGCAAATAAAGAAGGATGCGAAAACGGGGCTAGATCGCATCGAAGGCACTATCGAGACCCTCAACAAGGATAAGTCCACGCTGAGTTTGAAGCAGAGTGGTGCTTCTGGAGCTTCGTGGCAGGTAGCTTACAACGACAAGACAGTGATCAGCCTGCGGAACAGACCGGCCAAGATTGAAGATCTGAAGGAAGGGTTGCGTGTGATAGTTCTCGGCAAGTACGAGCAGACTACATTAAACGCCACCCGCATCGATATTCGTACCGAGAAGTAGTTCCGACGGAACGGTATTCTGGATCTCAAGGTACACGATTGACACAATCGTCAAAGGGAGAGGTCTATTCAGCTCCCCTTTTCAGTCGCCAGCACCGCCCTAAGCAGAAGGGCCGCCCCTCGAAGAGCGGCCCATTGTGAACTTAGAACTGTACTGTGCGCTCTTGCATCGTGAGCGAGAGCAAGGGGAGTCTTCCTGCGACCCCAGCTTGGACTGTACTTGCGTCGGTGGGCGAGGTGATAAGCGGAATCGCCCTCGAAAGCACTTCTCATGGGTAGATCATGGAGGGCAGCCTTCGCCACTTCCTCACTGAACGCAAATAAACTTCAGCATCGTTTCGACAAGACCATCGCTGTCCGGCGGGAGGTCAGGAAACCTGGGACTATCAGCGATTAGCGTAAATGTAACGTCATTAAAAACGGAAAGATCCCATTCTGTTGGTGCTGGTGGGCATGAGTTGGGGGCCTTGAACATTGGCGCATAAATCCGCTGGTTGTTGCCTGGATGTATCACGACGTTGGAGACACACTGGGGAAACCCTGTCGTGAATGGATTCGACTTGAAGCCGACTAGCCATGAACATGCGATGTAGCCGAAATCCTCTGTATAGTCGGTACATCCACATGGAAGGACGTTGATATTGTCAGACTGCCAATACGGTTCAGGGTCGGTCGGCTCGTGCCACGCAAAGAAGCCATGGGCTGCGGCTGTTATTCCATTCGCCACACCAGCCGGTCCTTGTGGCCCTGCTGGTCCCTGAGGTCCTGTCGGTCCCGCAGGGCCTTCTGGCCCCCCCATGTTCCAGGTGAGCGGCCACTCGTTCTTCTTACAGGGGAGGGGGTCTACGCACCGCGGCACGATCCTAATAGTCCCATCTGCCTTGCCCACACACGCATTGATCTGGTATTCGCATTGAGTTTGGCCTTGACACGGATATGTCATGACGACCCATAAACACAAGATCGTCAATGAGGCCACAAACATTCGATTCATCATGACCGGATCTCCTCTCGTCAGTCTTGTACGTCTTGGTTGGAGGACTCCCTTAACCCAATAGGATACTTGCGACTGCTGGGTGAGGGGATTCCCAGCAGAGCCGCCTTACAACGGTTCTCTGACAAACGCGGCTGACGTGAGGGGATCGTTCGCCTGAACTAGGTGCCGCAAGTGCGTGATTTTGTGCTGGAGCTTGTCAGCCTCTTATGCGCGGATTGTCAGCCCGTTCAGCGGCGGCGGTCAAGAAGAATCGGAGATCACTGCTGAAACCAAAACGGCACCCCCAGCAAGTTCCTGAGAGTGCCGTCTTTGTTGAGCTGGGAATAAGGTCCCTGGCTCACGCAAGGGGCACAGTATCAATTCAAAGATGGCTTGGCGGGAGGTCAGCCAGGATTGTGCAAAATTTGTGCGGGTCTATCGCCTCCTGACCCCTCCCCCAGTTTTCAGTCGCATTCTATGACAACAGGGGACGGGTGGAAATGGCCCGACGGTGCCAATCAGGGTCACCAATGTGCCTGAGCATCAGCATTTGTACGGTCCAGTGCCAAGGCGTAGAGTAGAGGCTTCATGCCCTGCAGGCCTCCAAACTTGTCAGACCGCACGGGTGCTCATACCGATGCGTGGTAACGCCATTCCCCTGTCCATTCCAAAGCGCCGAGGGCCGCCCCGAAGAGCGGCCCCTGAAGCGTGAAAGGTTGATGCCCCCTTAGGTTACGGTTTACGCATGGCCTTGAGCATTTCTATCTTGCGCTTCATGGCGTCGCGGACCGCTGGTCCTGGAGGATTACCTTGCATGTTGTTCACGCCGACAAGGGTATTGCTGGTACCGAGATCGACTGCACTTGTGAGGTTGTTACCACCGACCACGGTGTTATTGCTTGTGTTGTCCCACAGCCAGATCGGGGCAAAAGTCCCGAACGGTGTCTCTTCCGCAATGAAACGTGCTACGTTGTTGCCGAGCAGCATATCCTGGGTGCTTCCGTCAAGCCAGATCCCCGCCCAGCCAACTCCAGAAATCTGGTTATTGGAAATGATGCTCCCCACATCCTGAATGGCGGCGATTCCGAACGACGTATCATGAGAAAGCTGGATGGTGTTATTGGATACGATGAACTCGGATTTTATGGATGGAGGATCGTCCCAGTCCTCATCCCATATGTCGATCGCGTCTGGCCACCATCCCAAATCAACTCCGTAGGTTGGAATGACCGTGATGTTGTTGTGTTGGACGACAAACTTGGACGCGGTCTGCGACGGACCCCATAAGGCTGGGGCCACCCATATGCCTTCCCAGTTCGTTCTGATGATGTCGTTGTACGAAACCTCCGACAACGAGTTTTCGAAAGCCGCAAGGAGGATGGGCGCTTCGACATCCTCAAAGCGGTTTCCCGTAGAAGGGGACCCTCCGATTGTGACCTTTGAAGAGTCAAGGCCGACAAATGTAACAGCACAATTCACGTTGAGAAAGACGCTGCTTTTTACACTCAGCGTTCCTGAGAGCGCTGTAGTCTCCGGTTCGGCGAAGACTGCATATTGAGCGTTGAGCCGTCCCCAAGGCGTCATTTCGTCGGCGAAGCCTCCCTCCACTTTCACCCTCTTCAGAGATAGGTTTGCGGACGCCCCAAATACACCCAGGACACCCAATAGTTCATGCACCTCAACCTGACCAGCATCGTCGAGATACCACTCCGTAGTTGTCACTGGGGCGGTAAACCTAATAGCTAGGTCGGCGATGGAAATGTCGCCGTCCTGGAACCGAATGAGTTCGGGCCAAAGATTCTGCGGCCCGCTCCACCATGGTATCGCATCAGTCACGGGCAACGGTGCGTAGGCCTCTATGCTGGTCTTGTCCATGCCCATTCCCTTTATGGTCCCGCTGAAGTTTTGAGTGAAAAGCTGTTTAGTCACATACGTGCCTGCGGATAACTGCACCGTGCAGCCTCCATTCGGCGAGATGCATTGATTCAGAGCGTTTTGAAGTATTTCTGTATCGTCGACTCCGCCTGGCGGACCGACCTGTACAGCCTTGTTCGCAGCCAAAGCAGGGATGCACACGAGCAGAGAAAGCCCTAGCACGAATCCAATGGTCCTCCACTTCATAACTCCTCCTTCACTGGTGATCAATTCCTAGATTGGAGTCCTTGGCAGTGTCGGGTGGGGAATTGCCCACCAGAGCCGCCTTACGACACTTCTTCCTTTATCTGGGGAAGCGAGGTTGGAACGGGGACAGTAACAGGACGCGCCGTTGAGCTTGTGCTGGAACTTATCAGCCTCGTATGCGGGAATTGTCAGCCCGTTCAGCAGCGGGCGTCAAGAAGAATCGGAAATAGCTACAGGGGGGCAGAAGGGCCGCCCCAAGGAGCGGCCCTCTTGTGATTCTTCAAGTGATTGGAAGGGAGAACACAGGCTCCCTCCTGCCGCCATCTGCACTCAAGCGAACGCAGAAGGATTCGGATCATCTATTGTGAATTCTGCTCAGACCATTTTTGCATGGCCGTGGATCACTTCTTTGGGGCGGCCTTGATCCTGGTCATTTTCTCTTCCACCCATGGCAACCAGGTCTTGCCATCCGTTGAGATCTCTACCGTATATGTGTCAACCGTCAGATCACCTGACAGGACGTCGGTGCCCCTCCACTGATACTGCTTGCCGCCTGCGATCACGCTGCCTTTCCCACTCCAGGTATTTCCGCTGACTGTCACCGTGCCGTGCGAGATCATGCCGTCACTGAAATATGCTGCCAGAGTAAAGTTCTTATTGGCGGCATCATAGGCCATGACCTGCATTCCCTGCGTGTTTACGCCTGCGATTTGTGAGGCGAATCGCCCCTCGAGAACGAAACCTCCAAGGGACATCTGCCAAGTGGCCTTGTTAGTGTACTTACTGGCTGGCCCAATGGGACTGGCCTTTGACTCACCCTGAACAGTCCAGTCCCCGACCCACACTTCCAGTTTCTTCTGCTCCGGTCCAGGCTTGGGAGTTGGAGCTTGTGCCTGTGCAGCAACTGCTACGAGTAGCATCACCAACGCCACAGCAATAAGGGTGCGTTTCATTGGGTTCTCCTCAATGGTTTTGAGATCATGATGGAACACAACCGACGAGCAGCCATGCGCTGCCTGCTAAGAGTTATCAACTAACCGGTTCAGTCAGCGGTGCAGGGCGCTCGGAAGCGCCCTCTTACCGCCAGCCTTACGGCCAGAACTTCCCAGACTCAACGCAGAGTTACTGCGCCTTTGGTGAGTAACTTGTCGCGACTTGCCAGCGCCCGTCGCGTTTTACGAAGATGTCAGTAAAACGGTAAGTGGCGCTCATATCCTTCCCGTTGCGAGTGCCTTTTTCCGCCCACAGGCCCTGGACAATCCCCGTTTCACCGAGTACCAGTGCTCTCATTTCGTTTGTGGTCGCAGATGTGGTCTTGGATGCCCCACTCTTCATCTCGGCCAAAATCTGTTTCTTCGGCCTGATCGTTCCGTCAGAATTGTTCACATATTCAGCCGCGAGAATCTTGTCCAGAGCCGCCCAGTCGCTATTAACGCCCGCTGCCGCCCAATCACGCTCGATTTGCATGAGAGCCTGCTCCTCCACCCCAACGGGAAGTGAGTCAGCTACGGGCAGGTCGCTATTCCCGATATCCCAAAAGGTTTTCCAGGATCCGTCCGGTTGACGCTGAAGAGCATTAACCCATTTGTCCTTGATCGGAATGGAATGACCATCTGCCTTCAGGATTACCCTGCCTTCAGTGGTTCCCCAAGCGACCGCCAAATCCCCTGAGACACGAACATCCGCCGCAACGGTGCGGCCCTCGCTGCTGTACTGGTCGAAGGTGTTCTGGACCGCAGCACGAATGGCATCCTTACCCACGATAGCAGGCTTGTTTGGTTCCATTCTCATCGCATCAGCCGTATAGAAGCCCGATGTGACTGCTTCGGTGTTTCCAGGATTCCAGGCTTTGTCCCATGCCGGTTGCATGTCTTTAATCGCCTGTACGTCGGCAGGGTCATTTACCTTCTGGGCGCAGGCAGCAACCAGCAAAAGCACGACAGAAAGAATCACCGCATATCTGATCTTCATAGTTTGAACTCCCGCTGAGATGGTGGTTGGAATCGCACAGGATCGTGGTCAGGCCGAAGTCGGCCATGCGGTTCTCCGGTACGACAAGTCAATTTGTAAGGCTTGATGGTGGGCCGATTATAGACCGATGGGGCGTTTCCAGAAAGAAAGATCGATCCTGGGTCAGGCCCGACTCTCTGTCGAAAATTGCCTCAAGATTGGATTGCCAACCTGAGGCTTCGGTCCTCTCGGCGGGAATCTTCTTGCGGAATGAAGTATCAACGGAGAAAGCAGCCAACCTCGCGACCTGGATCCTCGCGCAGTCTCAGGCGGCTGCGGAGGTGGTCCTGATCGGGCAAACCTGAACTACTGGCTTAGCTGACCGCTACCTATCCTCGCTGTTGCGACTGGTCGGCTTCACAACCGAATACTGCAACGGGCGAATCGCGGCCACAACACGCCCCACTATCAAGGACCGCGCCTTTCCTCCCTCAGCCCGAAGAGCCTCGATTTCCGCTTCGCCCTGATCTGACAGCAGCAGGAGGATGTCCGAACCCCTCTCCATTACACGGCCTAATACGATGCGGTTGCGGACCCGCACGGCATATATCTCTCGGCGGTCAGGCGGGCCGGATTCACGGCTGACAACGGCATAATCGCCCGCCTGCAGGGTCCTGAAGACGCGCATCACCCCTTGGCTTGAGAGCCGGTAAGCGAAGGGCCGGACCAACCGCTCTCCGCGAAGCAGTTCCTCCTGGACGGTAACATAGTCCAACGGCTCCGGCTCCGTGGATGGGTCGACCCCCTCGCGAATCAACGGCACCCGCAGCACCCCTTCACTCGCTGACTGGGGCGATCTCGCTTCCGGTGTTCGCCGAGGCTTCCCCTGAGGTGTCGCAGACTCGAATCCGATCTGGTCGAATCCGGCAACCCGCACCTGTACGTTGGGATCCTCCTGGATGTAACGGTACTCCGCGCTGCCTTGAAGTGCCGCCTGCACATCCTCGCGGGGGCGAGACCGAATCCAGGCCAGAAAAACCCTCGGGTTAATGCCGAGCAGCTCAGTCCATCGGGCTGCCAAGTCCTCACTCGGTGTCTTTTTGCCTGCCTCAACCAGGGACACGAACGTCGCGCTGACTCCCAGTTCCTCCGCGAACTGTCGGATCGACTGGCCCCTGGCTTGTCGAGCGCGAACAAGCTCATCGAGGAATGGATCCCGACCCCGCTCTTCCGATTGTCTCTCATTCATCCCTTTTGCCTCCGAGGCGGACTGGAGATCCAGACGCGCATGATCCCGAACAAGAGTTGCAGTACAAGGTGATAATAACTAGAAATGATACGACTGTTAACCATTATGGTTGCCAATCACACACTTCGATCATAGATTATATCGTGGTTCTGAGGATGACAAGTCCGAAACAGGAGTAAGAAACCAAGGAATCCAGGCAGGAAGAGAAAGTCATAGGAGGTGCGAGATGAGCAGAAACACGAGTAGCAAGAGAACGGCACAGACTTACCCAGTCCGTACCCATGGGGGGCACGTTCTCGCCGACATAGGCGGCAAGACATGCCTTATCGACACGGGTGCGCCGAGTACCGTCGGCGAAGACGCCTTCGTGCTGTTGGGTCGCCGGTTCCCCACGGAGCGGGAATACTTCGGCGTGACGTGCGAAGGATTGAGGGGGTTTGTCGGCACTCATATCGACTTCCTGATCGGGACGGACGTCCTGAACACATTCCCGTGGAAGCTCGACTGGCACGGCGGAACCGTGACTTTCTATCGGGGAGGGCATGACTTCAACGGGACGGTCGTACCGGTGAGAAGCGTGTTCGGCAGTCCGGTCGTTCCCTTCACCATAGGCGGGGTGGAGTACGAGGGCGTTCTGGACACGGGTGCGCCGCTGCAGTTCTGCCCTCGTGACTGGGAGGGCGGCGCGTACGTCCGTGATCAGCAGGACTTCTTCCCCATCGGGGGAGCGTTCACGGCCAAGGTATATCGGGTCGGCTTCAGGTTTGGAGATCGGGAGATCGATGGGGAGTTCGGCAAGATGCCTGCGGCGTTGGGCAGTCCCCTGAAGATGCTGGGACTCGGATGGATTCTCGGCTCAGACGTTTTGAAGTCGGGGCCTCTGGGATTTGATCTCAGACGAGGCAAGAGGAGGATCCACCTGCTGTGACGGTCGCGGCACCGCTTCAGTCCGAACGAGGCCTTCGATGACATCGGGCTATCGCAGGCGAGTATATGGGCCAACAGGCTGGGAATTGAATAACGGACAGGGAGAGCTGGCAAAGCTCCGATGGGCGGCGCGACTCTCCCTGTTGGGAGAATACGCAATCATATGTGCATGGGGTGGCAGAGTCCGGTTAATTGCACTAGGCTGTAACCCTAGCTACCTTCGGGTATTCGCAGGTTCAAATCCTGCCCCCTGCACCAACACATTCGCAGTCGAGCCTATGCAGATCAGTCGTTCAATGGCAGGACCACGGTCCCCAACACCGTAGATGGTGGTTCAAGTCCCTCCTGATCTGCCAAATCTTAGGGGTGAGTTCGCGATGCGAGAGGTTAGACAGACCCGAGAAGGGCCGCCTCTCCCATCTGGGAGAAGCAATTATAGAAGTGCAAGTCAATAGTTTAAGTAGAACAGCAGCTTCCAAAACTGCAGGTGAGGGTTCAAATCCCTCAAGACTTGGCAATCATAAGAGTGCAGGCCATTAGTTCAATGGTAGAACAGCGGTCTCCAAAACCGTTAATGCGGGTTCGACTCCTGCATGGCCTGCCAAAGCCCTCATAGAGGTGATTTATGAAGATGATGATAGAAGGGCAATGCCCATATGGAGAATGCGTGAGGCATCCAGGCCTGGGGCTTATCACGCTGTCATTTGCGAAGTACACAGAGCGGGAAGGGCGCATTCGGTGCCCAGTTTGCGGACGCCGCAAGAAACCAAAGGCCAGGATGTGCAAGGTGTGCAATCTGCACATTAAGTATTCAGGGAAAGGGGGATACCATGGACAGAACACATAATGGGGAAGGCTTTCATCCGTTCGATCAACCCGAATGGAAGAACAAGGGCAACTCGTTGAGTGATCCTGAGAAGCGCTGCCCTGAATGTGGCGGGCTCAAAAAGCGCACCACGAGTCTGTGCGGCAAATGCTCAAGGGATCCTGAGATAAACAGGCAGTACCTGAGGCAGTTTAACTTTAGGCAGATGATGCAGGAGCTACGACATGGATAGACTGACAGAAGGCAAGTGCCTCAAGTGCGGCAGGCTAAGCCGCGTCAGGCATCTGCACACTATATATGGTGAAGGCAAACACGCCTACATCTGTGCGGATTGTGCAGACAAGTTGCCTGCCATAAAGGTGATATTCATTCCCCTGCAAGACGGCCTGAGGAATACCGTTGTCGACACCAGCTGGAAAAATGCGAAGAACAAGATTACCGAGCTTCGGAAGAAGTGCGACTGCGGCAACCTGAAGAAACCGCATCTGCCTCGCTGCAGACGATGTGAGTTAGCCAGGAGGCCTCGGCCTCTTCGGCGAACGGAAGACACTGAATATGACAAAGGCTATAGTACCGGTCAAATGGATCATTCAGCGGGGTGCAGAATCGAGTACATATGTAACAGGCACCCCTACGAGCCAGTAACCGAGTATGCCAGAGGCTATCTCGACGGCTGGAATTCTGTCGTTTGGCTGGAGACCGCAACATAGGAGAGAACAAAGTGGGTCGAGAGACGCCAAGAATGGCACGACTCCGGCCAGTGGAGAGTTAATAGTAGGATGGGAGAGGTCGGATAAACTGAGAAGGCCGCCTCTTCCGTCCTGAGGGGGATTCATGACAGTCAACAATGAGAGCGGAGACAGGCGATATGAGTATGTGACCTGCCAGAAGTGCGGAAAGCAATGGCAGAGGATCGACTGGAACTGCAGCCTGCATCAGGTGACCTGCGGGGAGCAACCGCAGAATGGGATTGATATCACGAAGCAGGGTGGATTGACCGAAGGCGTGTGTTGCCGCTGCCACCTGTATGCCTTCGACGGCATGACAGTGGTGGAAGGCAAGGGGATGCAGTTTATCTGCAGGCGATGCAGGGAAATGGAAATGGGCGAAGATATCAAGGTTAGGATCAACCGAAAGCTCGAAAGTTGGGCCAAGGATATCGCCCAGAATTTGAAGGCGATCCTACAGATGAATAGCCCAAGGGGGTGAGTATGACTGATTTGAGATATAAGGGAATGGGCTACTGTGATCAGTGCGAACAGTACACCTTTCAAGGTAGGTGGGATTCGTCGGTCGAAAACTCTAAGGAATGGGAATTCGTTTGCAGCTGCTGTCTGGAAGAGGAAAGGTGAGACAGGTAGGTAACATCGGCTCTCCCTCCTGAGCGGGAGGGAGATAGATCTGACTTATCAAGGAGGTGTAACTAAGACTGATACGCTGGTTGAAACAACACAACCGTCCACAGCGTGGGCGGGAGAGTTCCCTGTCACATACGACATCGTGCTGGCTGATGGAAACATCCTGATTGAGGTTGACGGCAAGTGGCTGTACGTCGATACGGGGGCCACCACCACCATCGGTCACACGGCTACCTTCGAGTTCGGCGGGAGGATCTTTCCGTGTGTCTCAAATTTCAACGGCTTCACCACGGAAGGCCTCGCCGATTTGGTCGGTCATAGGGTCGATTATCTGGTCGGTCTTGAGGTCCTCAGGCATTTCCCGTTCAAGATCGACATGGGCCAGAAGATCATCACCTTCTACCCAGAAGGTTACGAGTTTCCAGACGGCTATGTTGTGCCTACGCGGATGGAGACCAACGGTCTTCCGCTGATCCGCTTTCCGTTCAAGCTGAACGGGAAGCTGATCGAAGGCTATTTCGATACCGGATGCCCGAACTCATTCATGGATGGCAGGGTGGAAGGGATCCCAGATGGTACGGCTGATGACTCTTGGTTGCCCTATGGGAAGTGGACAATGCAGTTGTACCGGAACCAGGTTGAGTTCGGAAACCGGAGATTTGAGATGAAGTTCGGGAACTTCCCCAGGGACTGTCCCCTGTTCAATGTCGGAGCGTGGATGTGCGGCGGGCAGTTCCTGAAGTCAGGGCCAGTTGGCTTCGACATTGCACGAAATCGACTGCACTTATTTTGAAGTTACTGATTAGAGAGGTAGGAAGGAGGGAACGAAAATGCCACGCAATCATGAAGGTAATGACCAAGGAAAGCGCAAGGAGTTCAGCATCAATCTTGATGCCGCCACCCCGCTTGTGGTGCCGCCCCTCGCAGAACTTCTGAGGCCGGTGGGCTTCGAGACTACCGACGGCAGATCTGGCTGGGTCCTGGGGATTCCTGGCAACCGCCCCATCGCCACCCCTGCCTATGCCGACGGCCTGCTGTTCGTCGGCGGCGGATACGGCAGCCACGAGTTCTACGCATTCGACGCCAGGAGCGGCGACGTGGCGTGGAAGATTCACACGAATGACGACGGTCCCACGGCTGCCGTCGTTGAGGACGGCTTCGTCGCTTTCAACACGGAAAGCTGCACCGTCATGGTCTGCGAGGCCACGACTGGCCGCACTGTCTGGGAGGAGTGGCTGGGAGACCCGTTGATGAGCCAACCCGCCATCAGTCAGGGCAGGCTGTTCATGGTCTATCCGAAGAGGGGCGACGGCAGGAACGATCACTGGCTCCTGTGTGCGGACCTCAAGACCGGCAGGCACATCTGGGAGCAGCCGATCTCGGGCGACGTCATGACCGCACCGATCATCAGCAAAGAGAGGGTCTACCTGACCTGCCTCGACGGATGGTCCTACTGCCTCGACGTTTCCGACGGGCGGGTGATCTGGAAAAACAACGACCAGGGAACCAGCAGCCCGACGGTCGGCAAGGACTTCATCCTCTATACAAAGAAACGCTCAGCCGACGGGCAGACTTACGAGGGTGTGTTCCGAAAGGATGGATCGTCGGGCCGCGACATGGACCAGACGCCGCTTGCCGAGATGGAGGCTGACTACCTGCGGCCTGGGCGGGGCGGCGGCGTCGGCATCAGCGGCGGCAAGCTGAAGGATCTGGACAGTTCGGTCGGGTTCAGTATGCCGCCATTGTCAGGCAAGTTCATCTTCTCCGACGCACACGTCGGCGTCTCGACAGTCGCAGGTGCGTGGGCGTACCAGGGATCCAAGGCCGCCTTCTCGAAAGGCCGCATCATGAACGCCCAGGGCAGGACGATCAGCTCCATGCACCTCGATGAGGAAGGCAGGTCCTGGCGCAGCCACACCACGGGCGGGAGGAGCGGTGCAAAGGACCAGGTGTTCTGCCCGCCTGCACTGGGCAAGGAGTACATGTATCTGTGCAGTACTGAGGGGCATCTGGTTTCGCTGCGACAGACGGATGGCGAACTCGGATTCCTCTACGATACGAAGCTGCCGATGGCCTTCCAGCCGTCGCTGGCAGCTGGAAACCTGTACGCAGGCACCGGCGGCGGGTTGCTCCTGTGCCTCAGGACGGGGAGTGACGACGCGGACGGATGGTCCATGTGGGGAGGAAACGCGCAGCACAACAAGAGCGAATGATCAGCACCAATGGCGTTGATGCAGTGCAGCGGCGATGTGCAGGGGATGCGGCGTTCCGGCTCAGCCGATGTCCGAGTCAGTGGACAGTGCGCCTGAGAACGTATCCCCGCACCTCCCTGCTCGGCTGACCAGAAGCTTCTGCATGTAGGGTTGACGGACCGACTTCAACGCCCCAGCCTTCCTCCTTCAGATCTGCCAAAGCCGTCTGCTCGTCCTGCCACACTCGATCCGGATCGTCGTCATCGTCGGTGATCAGCAACCACTCGTCCGCGTCGAACACGAGAAGGGCCTTCTGCTCCATCCAATCGCCCCCTGGTTCCGCTCCAGTTTACTCGATGGTTTCGTCGATAGCTGCAGTCAACCGGACGGTAGATCTTGCCAGCTGGACGACTGACGGTGCCACAACCTGTACATGGTGCCAGCGACGAATAACGGGGGCAGATTTGTGGACCTACGATCAAGAGGCATCCCCGTCTGACAGCCGTGCTGCGGCAGCGGGGGGAAGGAGGGGCGGGGAGGGGCAGGAGAAGGGGACTACGGGGGATGAGGTGGGGTGGGGAGGATGGGGGGCAGCACCCGCCAATGACAGTGGGACGCCACCTCCGCCACCTCATGTGCCCTCCCCGTTCGGGAATCCGGTGACGCTTCGGTCCCGCTTGCCCTATAATCGCAGCCCAAGGGCCTTTCCTGGCAGCAGCGGCAGCATGTGCTGTCGATGCTGGATCACCTGAGCCGGTTGGTCGGACGCCGCTCCTTCCCCCCGACTGACCGACGGAAAGCCCGACAAAGAGATTTCCCGCAAGTACCCGCAGGTGCCATATGCCCTATGTCGACCTTGCCTTCCGCCTCAATGGAACCACTGTTCCCGTGGATCATGGCTACTCCCTGCTGTCAGCGGTCAGCCGCGTCGTTCCCGAGGTTCACAGCTCCAAGCAGATCGGGATCCAGCCGGTTCGGGGTGTCTATTCGGGAGGGGGGAAACTGCACCTCGCCGCTTATTCGCGTTTGGTGCTGCGAGTCCCTGACATGGAGATCGGCAAGTACCTCAAGCTGGCGGGCCAGAAGCTAGATCTGGACGGCCATCAGCTCCGCATCGGCGTTCCGGAGGTCCGTGCCCTGATGCCCGTTGCCAGCCTCCGCGCTCGACTCGTAACGATCAAGGGCTTCCTGGAGGAAGGATCCTTCCTGGCTGCAGCAAAGAGGCAGCTGGAGGCTATGGGTGTCGTGGGGCAGACTGTGCTGGGGCAGCGGCGCACGTTCAGAGTCAAAGATAAGCAGGTCGTCGGGTTTGAGATGGCGGTGACCGGTTTGACTGCGGAGGAATCCCTCACGCTGCAGGAAAAGGGTATCGGTGGTCGGCGACGGATGGGCTGCGGGATCTTCGTGCCCACGAGGCAAGTGTCCCCATGATCGGTCATGAGAGGTTGCTTGCCAAAAGCAGCAGGTCACCCGATTTCCCGCAGGAGCGGGAGACTCTGCCCCACCATCTCCGTGACGTATATGAGACGGCGGAACAGCTGATCAACTCCGTTGGCGATCAGGCTACACAGGCGCTGGGACTCAGAGAAACCTTCAGCCGCAAGGTCCTAAGTGCAGCAGTTCTTCGAGGGGCATTCCTTCACGACCTGGGGAAGGCAAACCACCAGTTTCAACGCATGATCCGTCAGGGGCCTCAGCCGCCGCAGGCTCTGCGCCACGAGTGGATCAGTGTCTGGTTGCCGCTCAAGTTCCCCGAATTGGACCGGTGGCTCTTCGCGGGATGTTCCGGCATTGTGCGAAACGCGGCCCTTGCAGCCGCCCTGGGGCATCACCTCAAGGTTGAGGACGCCTCCCTCAATTCCGGCCAGCAAGGAACTGGTGACGCGAGTGTCGTCCTGTTCTGCGACCACATGGATTTTCGGTCATCACTGGCCCTCATACAGAACACCCTCGGGCTGCCCGAACCTCCGTCCCTCCAGAGGACAGAGATCGACCTTATCGGACGGCTGCTTCCTGAGTTACGAAGGTGGCTGGTCGAGACCAACGACTGGTTCAGGGTGATTGATGTCAAGTTGCAGCGTTTTCTGGCCCTCGTCAAGGCTCTCGTCATCTCCGCCGATGTTGCGGGTTCTGCGCTGCCCAGGCAGGGCCACGCTCCAGGCAGGTGGGTGAGAGAAGTCCTGGGACGAGTATGTGTCGATGAAGACCTGGGGAACATCGCCAGGACGCGGCTTGCCGGTCATCCCCCCCGACCCTTCCAGACCCAGGTAGGCCAAAGCGAGAACAGGGTGACCTTCGTCAAGGCTGGCTGCGGAAGCGGCAAGACGGCAGCCGCCTATTTGTGGGCTGAGAGGCATGCCGCCAACCGAAAGCTCTTCTTCTGCTATCCCACGACAGGGACGTCAACCGAAGGGTATCGGGATTACATCATTCCCGCAGAGATGACTGCCGACGCGACACTGCTCCACAGCCGAAGTGAGGTCGACCTGGAGGATGTGCTGGAGACGCAAGGAGAGGACATACTGGAGAGGACGAGCCGCATTGAGGCTCTTGCGACGTGGGACGTTCCGGTAGTGATCTGTACAGCCGATCAGGTCCTTGGTCTCGTGCAGAACTATCGCAAGGCACTTTTTGCCTTTCCTTCCATCGTCAACGCGGCGTTTGTGTTCGACGAGATCCACCAATATGATGAGCGGCTTTTCGGTGCCCTCCTGCGGTTCCTCGACGCGTTTCGCGGGTCGCAGATCCTCCTGATGACGGCTTCACTTCCGCAGCCCCGTTTGAAGGCAATTCACCGGCTCCTGGAACAACTGCACGTCATCTCAGGATCAGCCGAACTCGAACAGATACCCAGATACAGACTGCAGGGTCCGGTCGCAAATCCGCCTTGGGACCTCGTCCAGCAGACCCTGTCCGAAGGAGGAAAAGTCCTCTGGGTCGCCAACACTGTGGATCGCACGGTCGGCTTCGCCAAACAAGCCCAGGAACGTGGTTTTCCAAACGTGTACCCGTACCATAGCCGCTACCGGTACATGGACCGCCTCAGGAAGCACAACGCCGTGGTGGATGCCTTCAGGAATGATGACAGGGAACCTGTCCTGGCCGTCACGACTCAGGTCTGTGAGGTTTCCCTGGATCTCTCAGCCGACCTGTTGGTGAGCGATCTGGCTCCTGTTCCAGCACTGATCCAGCGGATGGGGAGGCTCAACCGGCGGGTGAGTCCAGACAATCCTGGGACTCCGAAGGCCGCCATCGTTCTCGATCCGGCCAATGCACTGCCTTACGAAGAGGCAGACCTGGAGACTGCAAGGAGATGGCTCCAGCCACTCGCCTCCGACGCTCCTGTTTCACAGGCCGCCTTGGCGGCTGCCTTCGAGCAGCTTTCGCAAAACGTAAAGGTCGGTGATGTCGAATCGGCGTGGCTGGATGGTGGTCCGTTCAGCCGGTCTGCACCGTTGCGTGAGGCGGGCGTGACAGTGCCGGTGATCCGCGCAGAGGACGAGTCGGATTGTGTGGACAGAGGTGGGCGTCCAATACCGAAGGAGATCACGCGGAGGGCGATCCCGATGACGCTGGGTCCCGTCGCAAAAGAAATTGGCGGCTGGAGGAGGCTGGGCTTCGTTTTTGTCGCGCCTGAAGGTCGGGTGGAGTATTCCAGCGAATGGGGGGCACGATGGGCAAGAAAGTAGCTGATGCCGAAAGCGAGGAGA
>Ga0316622_100000865_pt1 | contig 18727 bp, 14 predicted proteins | sample OWC_Aug_OW2_C1_D_FD_207646 | JGI IMG/M metagenome (GOLD analysis project Ga0316622, IMG submission 207646) | Wetland soil microbial communities from Old Woman Creek delta, Ohio, United States - OWC_Aug_OW2_C1_D5_C | ecosystem: Environmental > Terrestrial > Soil > Wetlands | place: USA: Ohio... | reverse complement strand
CAGCTCGACGGGCGCGACCCGAACGGGTATGCCGGCGTGGCGTGGGCAATCGCCGGCAAGCACGATCGCGCGTGGGGACCCGAGCGGCCGATCTATGGGAAGATTCGCTACATGTCGTACGCCAGCACGTCGCGCAAATTCGATTCCGCCGCGTTCATAGCGCGCATCGCAGCGGTCGGTGAACAGGCGCGCTCGCGACCGCCCAGATGACGGCCGATCGGTCCCCAGAACCGCTAGGGCCGCACAGCCGCCCTGGCCGCTCGGAGGCATCGCCACGGCCGGTGACCGATGCCCCCATCCGCATCGGGATCTCGTCGTGCCTGTTGGGAGAGCCGGTGCGCTTCGACGGGGGTCACAAGCGTGACCCCTTCCTGGTAGAGACCTTCGGCCGCTACGTCGAATGGGTGACCGTGTGTCCCGAAGTCGAGGCGGGGTTCGGTACGCCGCGAGAATCAATGCGCCTGGCGCGGGTCGGTGACGACGTGCGTTTGGTCACGACGCGGACGGGCATCGATCATACGGAGCAGTTGCGCCGGTACCTGGCAACGCGCGTGGCGGCGTTGGGCGAGGACGAACTCTGCGGCTATGTGCTCAAGAAGAACTCGCCGAGCTGCGGCATGGAGCGCGTCAAGATCTACGGCGCGCGGGGCGGCCCGGTGGCGACAGGGCGAGGGCTGTTTGCGGATGCGCTTCTGGCGGCCTATCCGCGGCTGCCGGTGGAAGAAGAAGGGCGCCTCTGCGATCCGCGCTTGCGGGAAAACTTCATCGAGCGGGTGTTCGCCTACCGCCGGCTCCGCTCCCTGTTCGGACCGCGCTGGACCATCGGCGGCCTGGTCGCGTTCCACACGGCCCACAAACTGCAGCTGATGGCGCATTCGCCTTCTCTGTATGCGAAGCTCGGACGATTGGTTGCCGGGGCGAAAGCGGTCGACCGCGCCACACTGCGCGCTCACTACGAAGCCGACTTCATGGATGCGCTCGCGGTCCTGGCGACGCCGAAGCGCCAGGTCAATGTGTTGCAGCACATCATCGGCTACTTCAGTGATCGGCTCGACCGGGCGGCCCGGCACGAACTGCTGGAGCTGATCGAGGACTATGGGCGTGGATTCGTTCCGCTCGTCGTACCGCTGACGCTCGTCCGGCACTATGTCCGCCAATTCGACCTCAGCTACCTGCGGGCGCAGTCGTACCTCGATCCGCACCCGAAGGAGCTCATGCTGCGCAATCACGTCTGACACGCGATGGGCCGGGGCGCCGGAGGTTAGGAATCGATGCGAGACCCTTTGATCGACCGCCTGCTGGATCACTCGATCCGGTTCTCGGCCGAGCCGGGTGGCTTGCTCCGGCACGCACGCGGCGCCCGAGCCGACGGGTCCACATCAGCGAGGCGGCGCCGCGCATGAGCCAACCGGCGACTGTGGACGAGCCCTTCGCCGTACGTTGGGGACGGCGTGCCGTGACCGTCCCGACGTATCTCGGTGTCGGGGTCTCGATCTTCGTCTTCTTGCCCGTGCTCGTGCTGCTGGCGCTGGCGGCCGACGCCGTGCGTCGGACCGGGCGCCTGGCGACCGTGCGCTGTGTCCTTGGCTTGGCGTTGTATTTCGCCTGTGAGGCGGTCGGCGTGGTGGCGACTTTTCTGCTGTGGGTCGCCAACGGCGTGGCGGGCGCTGCCAATCCGGAGCGCTTCCTGTCCTGGAACCTGGCCCTGCAAGACTGGTGGGCGCGTGCGCTGTTCGGCGGTGCGATCCGCCTGTTTGGCATGCGGACGGAGGTGTCAGGCGGCGACGCCGTCCGCGAGGGCCCGCTCTTCCTCTTCAGCCGGCACGCGAGCACCCTGGACACGTTGCTGCCCGCCGTCTTCGTCTCGCATCCCCGCACCCTGCGGTTGCGTTGGGTGATGAAACGGGAACTGCTGTGGGATCCATGTCTCGACGTGGTGGGGCAACGCACCCGCAACGCCTTCGTCCGCCGCGACTCCGACGATCCCGAGAAGGAGATCGCCATCGTTCGTCAGCTCGCCACCGATCTGGGCGCCCGCGACGGCCTCTTGATCTTCCCCGAGGGTACCCGTTTCTCGCCGGCGAAGCGTGCGCAGGTACTGGCACGGCTGTCGACCAGCGGTCAGCCCGCGCGACTCGAGCGCGTGCAGTCCTTGCGCCACGTGCTGCCGCCCCGTCTGGGCGGGCCGCTGGCGCTGCTGGCGGCGCGCCCGGACGTTGACGTCGTCTTCCTGGCGCATGTCGGCTTCGAGGGGACGGCGCGCCTGAGCGATGTCTGGAACGGGAAATTGGTTGGTCGCACAGTGCGTTTACGCTTCTGGCGCGTGCCGAGCGCCACAATTCCGCGGGACCCGGAAGGGCGCGCCGAATGGCTCGACGCCCAGTGGGCGCAAATCGACGCGTGGCTCGACGCCGAGTGCCCAGCAACGCCAGCCGCGGCACCGTAACGCGCCGCGCGGCGCCGGGAGGCGCCCGTCGCCGGCCCAGCCTGTAATCAGCTTATGTCCTGGACAAAACTTGACACACCTGCCGTAGGCTGTTATAGCTTCTACGGGCATCACGAGAGACGGATGAAGCGAGCGACGAAAGCCGCGGTGACGCACGACGCCTACCCGCTGCGCACGGTATCGACCATGACCGGTCTTTCGCCGGATATCATCCGCGCATGGGAAAGACGGTACGGCGTGGTGGCGCCGGTCCGTGGCGCGCGCGGTGCCCGCCTCTACTCCGCCGCCGACATCGCCCATTTGCGTCTCCTCGCACGTGCGGTGGGGGCGGGGCGGGCAATCGGCGACGTCGCCCGCTTGGGTCGCGCAACGCTGGAGCGGCTGGGAGGACAGACGGCACCCGAGCAACCGGAACGTGTAGACGGATTTGTGGGTCGGGTGATGGAACGATTGGAGCGCTTCGACCATGACGGAGTGGCGCGCTTACTCGGCGATGCGTTGATCGGTCTCGGGGTTCGTGCGTTCGTTCACCAGGTCGCCTTTCCGCTGTTGCGCCAGGTGGGCGACCGTTGGAAAGACGGCACGCTGCCGATCGCCCACGAGCACCTCTGCTCGGGGATTTTGCGGAACCTCATCGCGAGTTTGATCCAGACCCGTACCCGCGCCGGCCGCCCTGTTGCCGTGCTCGCCACCCCAGCGGGAGAGCGGCACGAGTTCGGGCTGCTCCTCGTTGCGCTGTTGGCGCTGGAGGCAGGGTTGGACGTCTCGTGTCTCGGCGCTGACCTGCCGGCGGACGAGATCGTCGCCGCGGCGCGCCAGTCGAACGCGGTCGTGCTTGGCATCAGCATGGCGACCAGTCACAATCGCACGCGCGCCGTTCGGGAGGTACTGGCGATCCAGAGCGCCCTGCCCGCACACATCGAGCTATGGCTCGGAGGACGGGACGCGGCGGCGGTGACCAGCCAGCTCAGGCCGTTCCGCGGCGTGGTGCTCGACGGACTCTCTCAGGCCGAGTCGGAATTCGCACGCATCGCGGCCACGGGCCGCTATGGAACGTGAACGGAGGATCGATGCACAATCACAGTCAGCCGCGCGAGCGCAGGGCAGGCGGCGAAAACCTCATAGTCTTGGAACACTTGATGGCCGGTGGGGAGATGGTGGCGGCGCAGCTGCCTTCCCCGTCGACGTGGACCCCGGAAAAGCGGCTCGCCGCAGCCGTCCTGAGCTCAGCGCTCGTCGAGATTCGCGATCGCGGCACCGATCCGCGGCGGCGCAGGCAGATTGCGGAGGATCTCGACTGGATCGAGTCCGATGACCTGGACTGGCCGTTTTCCTTTGCGCGGCTCTGTCAGGTGTTTGGGTTGGAGACCGAGTGGGTTCGCGAGGTCGTCCGCCGTTGGCGCCAGATGCCGAGCGACGGCGTCCGCCGGTCGGCGTCGGTTTATCGGCAGGCCGCGTAGGCCCGCAGCTCACGGAGGTGCACGGCAGTGAACGTGGCAAAGCGGTTGGAAAAGACCTCCGTGTTGGACCCCGACGGACACGTGAACCACCGATGAGCGAACCCGCTTCGAAGCCGCTTGTCTTGTTGACGGGGGCCACCGGCTACGTCGGGGGTCGCCTGCTCAAGGCGTTACAGGCTGGGGGCTATCCCGTGCGCTGCCTGGCGCGGCGGCCCGAGTTTCTTGCGGCCCGCGCCGGCCGGGGAACGATGATCGTGCCCGGCGACTGTCTTGACCCGGCATCGCTCTCGGCCGCCTGCACCGGCGTCGACACCGCCTACTACCTCGTGCACTCGATGGGATCGACCGGAGACTTCGTGGAGCAGGATCGCGAGGCGGCCACGAACTTCGGCGCGGCAGCGCGCGCCGCCGGCGTCCGCCGCATCATCTTCCTTGGCGGCCTCGGCGAACCCGGGGCGCACCTGTCGACGCATCTCCGCAGCCGCCACGAGACGGGAGAGGCCCTGCGGGCGTCGGGCGTCCCGGTCATCGAGTTCCGCGCCTCCATCATTCTCGGTTCGGGGAGCCTGTCCTTCGAGCTCATTCGCGCCCTGGTGGAGCGGCTGCCGGCGATGATCTGCCCGCGGTGGGTGCGGACACCGGCACAGCCCATCGGCATCGAGGACGTGCTCGGCTACCTGCTGGCCGCGATCGAGCTGCCGGCCGGGCAGAGCGGGATCTTCGAGATCGGCGGTGCCGATCGCGTCTCATACGCCGACATCATGCGGGAGTACGCTCGTCAGCGCGGCCTGCGACGGCTCATGATCCCCGTGCCGCTGTTGACGCCGCGGCTCTCGAGCCTGTGGCTCGGGCTCACCACCCCCGTCTACGCCCGCATCGGCCGGAAACTCATCGAGAGTGTGGAGAACGAGACCGTCGTCAGGGACGACCGCGCCCTGCGGCTGTTCCCGATCCGACCCATGGGTCTGCGTCGGGCAATCGAGCGGGCGATTCAGAACGAAGATCAGGAGTACGCCGCGACGCGCTGGTCGGACGCGATTTCTTCCGCCGGTGAGCGACGCTCCCACGGGGGCATGCGGGTCGGGACGCGGTTGGTGGATTCCAGAGTCGTGCACGTGGACGCAGCGCCGAGCGCGGCCTTCGCCGCGATCCGCCGGATTGGCGGAGCGACCGGTTGGTACTACGCCAACTGGCTCTGGCGTCTGCGCGGGTTCATCGACCTGCTGTGCGGCGGTGTCGGCATGCGCCGCGGCCGCCGGCATCCCGACGAGCTCGCGGTTGGCGACACCCTCGATTTCTGGCGCGTCGAGGCCTACGAACCCGACCGCCGACTCCGCCTCGCGGCGGAGATGAAGCTTCCGGGCCGGGCGTGGCTGGAGTTCGAGGTGCAACCCGATCGCCAGGGCGCAATCATCCGGCAGACCGCGGTGTTCGATCCCGTCGGGCTGCTCGGCCTCGCGTACTGGTATGGGATCTATCCGCTGCACGCGCGTGTGTTCGCTGGCATGCTGCGCCGCGTGGCCGTGCGCGCCGAAGGACCTCCCGCCGACCCGAGTCGCGGCGTTGCCGCCCCCAGTCACCCCCTCGGCCAGTGAGGTTGGTATTCGATCCGTGCAATCAGTGTAATCCGTGGTCATGCCACGTTGGGTTGCGGGCGTAGACCCGCGCTACGAAATGCAGGCTTGTTCGGCGTCTGGCTTGACCGGCTGCGCAGACCCGTGGAGGATCGGGGGCCGGGGCGTGCATGGAAGGCTCTCACAGCGCAGCTGTCGCGAAATCACCAGACGGTGAAGCGGTGTTTCGCGCCCGCGGGCTGTCGAAGATCTACCCGATGGGCGACGTGGAGGTCTTCGCGCTGCGCGCCGTGGATCTGGAGCTGTATCGCGGCGAGTTCGTCGTCCTGCTGGGTCCGTCCGGCAGCGGCAAGTCGACCCTGCTGAATATCCTGGGTGGGCTCGACGTGCCGACGCGCGGGTGGGTGCAGTTTCTCGATCACGACCTCACCGTTGACGACGAAGCGGAGCTGACGCGTTTCCGCCGCGAGCACGTCGGGTTCGTGTTCCAGTTCTACAACCTCATCCCCAGCCTGACCGCGCGCGAGAACGTCGCGCTGGTGACCGAGATCGCCGCATCGCCGATGGATCCCGACGAGGCGCTGCGCCTGGTCGGCTTGGGCGATCGGCTGGATCACTTCCCGGCACAGCTGTCGGGCGGCGAGCAGCAGCGCGTGGCGATCGCGCGGGCGATCGCGAAGCGACCAGAGGTCTTGCTGTGCGACGAGCCGACCGGCGCGCTCGACTACGAAACCGGCAAGCTGGTGCTCGAGGTGCTCGAGCGCGTCAACCGCGAGCTGGGCACCACTGTCGCCGTGATCACCCACAATGCCGCGATCGCGGCGATGGCCGATCGCGTCATCCGCTTGCGCAGCGGCGCCATCGTCGAGGTGCGACGCAACGAGCGCCGCGCCAGGCCGGCGGAGCTGCAATGGTGAGACGCCCGTGACCGCCCTCAACCGCAAGCTCCTCCGCGATCTCATCCATCTGCGCGGCCAGATGTTTGCCATCAGCTTGGTGGTGGCGTGCGGGGTGGCGGTGTTCGTGACCACGCGCACCGCCTACGATTCCCTCCTCATCTCGCAAGCGACCTACTACACCGATTATCGCTTCGCCGATGTCTTCGCGAACCTCAAGCGGGCGCCGGAAGCCGTGGCCGGCCGCATCGCGGCGATTCCCGGCGTCGGCGTCGTGCGCACGCGGATCGTGTTCGACGTCACGCTCGACGTCGCCGGGCTGGCGGAGCCGGCAACCGGGCGCCTGGTGTCGATTCCCGAACGCCGTGCCCCGATGCTGAACGATCTGTACCTGCGCCGCGGCCGCTACATCGAGCCCGGCCGCCGCGACGAGGTCCTCGTGGGCGAGGCCTTCGCGACGGCGAATCAGCTGGACGTCGGCGACACCTTGGGCGCGGTGCTGAACGGGCGCTGGCAGCAACTGCGGATCGTGGGGATCGTCCTGTGTCCGGAGTACGTGTACGAGATCCGCGGCTCCGACATTTTTCCGGACAACAGGCGCTTCGGCGTCTTGTGGATGAGCCGCGATGCCATGGGCCCGGCGTTCGACATGGACGGCGCCTTCAACGACGTCGTCCTGTCGCTGGCGCCGGGGGCGCGCGAGGCGGACGTGATCGTGCAGCTCGACCGCATCCTCGAACGCTACGGTGGCTTCGGCGCGTACGGGCGCGGCGACCAGATCTCGCACCGCTTCCTGTCCGACGAAATCGCGCAGAACCGCATCTCCGGCACCATCCTGCCGGCGATCTTTCTCGGCGTGGCCGCGTTCCTGATCAACATCGTCCTGTCGCGACTGGTCAGCATGCAGCGTGATCAGATCGCGGTGCTCAAAGCGTTCGGGTACGGGCACCTGGCCGTGGCGCGGCACTACTTCCAGTTTGCGCTGGCGGCGATCCTGACCGGGGCAGTGCTGGGAACCGGCGTGGGCCTCTGGCTCGGGGCACTGATCAATCGGATGTACGTTCAATTCTACCGCTTCCCCATCCTGCGGTACGAGGCCGGGCCGCTGGTGGTCGTGCTGGCGATCGCGATCGCCGGCGGCGCCGGGCTGTTGGGCGCGCTCGGCGCGGTGCGACGCGCCCTGGCGCTGCCCCCTGCCGAAGCGATGCGGCCCGAGTCGCCGCCGCGCTTTCACGCCGGGTGGCTCGACCGCATCGGCCTGCAGCGGCGACTGCCGGCGCCGTTGCGCATGATCGTGCGCAACCTCACCCGCCGGCCGGCGCGCGCCACACTGTCGGTACTCAGCATCGCGTTCGCGGTCGCCATCCTGATCGTCGGTCGCTACTTCACCGATGCCATTCGGTATATTGCCGACGTGCAGTTCCGCCTGGTCCAGCGTGACGACGTGACCGTCGCCTTCCATGACCCGCTGCCGCTGCGGGCACGCTATGACCTCAACCATCTGCCCGGAATCCTGCGCGCCGAACCGTTCCGCGCCGTGCCGGCGCGGCTGCGCTTCCAGCATCGCAGTCGTCGGACCTCGCTGGTCGGGTTGGAGCCGACGACGCAGCTCCACCATCTGATCGACCGGACGCTGCGGTCGCTGGAGGTGCCGCCCGACGGCGTGCTGCTGACGACGAAGCTTGCGGAGATCCTGGGAGTGACCCGTGGCGACACGCTGACCGTCGAGGTGCTCGAAGGCGAACGGCCGGTCCGCACCGTGCCGGTCGTTGGTTTCGTCGATGAGCTCGTGGGGATGTCGGCCTACATGGACCTGCGGGCCCTCAACCGGCTGATGCGCGACGCCGGCGCCGCCTCCGGCGCTTTTCTCGCCGTCGAGCCGACGGCGGCGCCGGACCTCTACGCCCAGCTGAAGCGGATGCCCGCCGTCGGTGGCGTGGCGATTCGCGAGGCGGCATTGCAGAGCTTCGAGGCGACGCTGGCGAAGAGCATGAGCATCTTCACCACCGTGCTCATCGGCTTCGCCTGCGTCATCGCCGTGGCCATGGTGTACAACGCCGCGCGCATCGCGTTGTCGGAGCGCGGCCGCGAGCTGGCGAGCTTGCGCGTGCTCGGCTTCACCCGCGCCGAAGTGGCCCTGATGCTGCTGGGCGAGCAGGGGCTGCTCACGGCGCTTGCGATTCCACTCGGGTTCGTCATCGGATATCAGATCTGCGCCGCCGTCGCGCGCCAGTACCAGTGGGAGCTGTTCCGCTTGCCGCTCTTCGTGAGCGGCCAGACCTATGCGTTTGCGTTCCTGGTCGTGGTCGCCGCGGCCGCCTGCTCCGGCATCCTCGTCCGCCGGCGGCTCGATCGCCTCGACCTGGTTGAGGTCCTGAAGACGCGGGAGTAGCCGCATGAAGATGTGGTCGCGCAGAATCGTGGCGCTGATTGCGGTCGGAATCGTGATCGCGCTGCTGGTCTTCGTCCTGCGCCCCGCCCCGGTTCGGGTCGCGGTCGCCGGCGTGCAACGTGGCCGCCTGCAGGTCACCGTCGACGAGGAGGGCCACACGCGCGTGCGCGACCGGTTCGTGATCTCGGCGCCGATCGCCGGGCGCGTCGCGCGCCTCACGCTCGACGCGGGCGACCGGGTCGATCAGGGGACGGTGGTGGCGCGCATGAATCCCCTGCCGCTCGACCGCCGCGCCCACGCCGAGGCCACGGCGCGGCTGGCGGCGGCCGAGGCGCAGCAGCGGGCGGCCGACGCTCAGGTCGAGCAGGCGCGCGCGGCGCTCGAGCAGGCACAACGCACCGGCGCGCGGGCCCGTCACCTTGGCCAGAAGGGAACGATCGCCGCCGAGGAGCGCGAGCAGGCCGAGTTGGCCGAAACGGCGCGGCAGAAGGAGCTCGAAGCCGCTACCTTTGCGGCGCGGGCCGCGGCGTTTGGCGTGGAGGCGGCGCGGGCGGCGTTGATGGCCCCCGGCGGCGAGACCGGTCAGCAACTCGTCGCCGCCTGCGAAGGGGAGGACGGCGCGTGCATCGAGCTGCGCTCGCCGGTCGCGGGCCACGTGCTGCGGGTCCCGGAGAAGAGCGAACGCATCGTGATGGCCGGCACGCCGCTGCTGGAAATCGGCGACCCGCGCACTTTGGAGGTCGTGGTCGATGTCCTGTCCGCCGACGCCGTGAAGGTGAAGCCCGGCGCCCTGATGCGGCTCGAGGATTGGGGCGGCGCTGAGCCGCTCCAGGCGCGGGTGCGCGTGGTCGAGCCGTCGGGCTTCGTGAAGCTCTCCGCGCTCGGGGTCGAGGAGCAGCGCGTCAACGTCATCGGCGACTTCGTTGGGCCGGCGGTGCCGCTCGCCGATGGCTATCGCGTCGAAGCGCGCATCGTGGTGTGGGAAAGCGACGGCGTGGTGAAGATTCCCTCGAGCGCGCTGTTTCGGCGCGCCGGCGAGTGGAACGTGTTCGTCGTCGAAGCCGGCCGGGCGCGCCGCCGGGCGATCGAGATCGGCCAGCGCGGTGTGACCGAGGTCCAGGTGCTCAGCGGGCTAGACGAGTCGGCGCAGGTGATCCTCCACCCGAGCGATCAGGTGGAAGACGGCGTGCGCGTCACGCCGCTGTGAGGCGGCACGCCGGATCTGGCGGGGGCCGGGCGGGGTGGAACCGCACCCCCGCCAGATCCGGCGAGATCCCGATCTCCGGGTGCCCTTCAGGATGACGAGGTACTCCGTCCTCCAAGAACGAGATGAGGTGTCCGCGTCCGGTCAACGCACCTTGCGGCACCGCGCTTATGCAGGTTAAAGCTTACCGGCGGGCTGCCTCGCCCGCGCAGACGTATGGAATTGAACGCCCGTACGATCCCGCAACTCGCCCAGCTCGCGGGCGAGCGTTTCGGGGACCGACATGCCGTCGAAGACGGCGACGTCACGCTGACGTTCGCCGAGCTGGCAGCGGCCGCGCTGCGAGCGGCACGGGCTTTCGCTGCCGCGGGCATCACCCCCGGCGACCGCGTCGCGATCTGGGCGCCGAACATCTACGAGTGGATCGTCGCCACCATCGGCCTGCAGTCCGCTGGCGCCGTCCTCGTCCCGCTGAACACGCGGCTCAAGGGCGGTGAAGCCGGGTACGTCCTCCGGAAGAGCGGCGCCCGGATGCTCTGTGTGGCCGAAGAGTTTCTGGGCAACCGCTACGTCGAGCTGCTGCAGGGCGCCCTCGGCGGACCTGGCAAAGGGCGACCCGTGGCAGATCTCGCCGATCTCAAGCAGATCGTCATCCTGCGCCCAAAACCTCCCCTTGGCCCCCTCCTTGGCAAGGAGGGGGAAGGGGTTGATCGTGGTGTGGTGCTGTGGTCGGAGTTCCTCGCCCTCGGCGACGCTTTCTCTCTCGAAGCGGCGCAACGGCGCGTGGCGGCGGTGTCGCCCGACGACCTCTCCGACATCCTGTTCACATCGGGCACGACCGGGAAGCCGAAGGGCGTCATGACCACTCATGGCCAGAACCTGCGGGCGTTCACGGCCTGGACTGACGTGGTCGGTCTGCAGGCAGGCGATCGCTATCTGATCGTGAACCCGTTCTTTCACAGCTTCGGCTACAAGGCCGGGTGGCTGGCCGCCCTGCTGCGCGGCGCGACGATCCTGCCGCAAGTCACGTTCGACGTCTCCGCAGTGCTGCAGCGCATCGCCGCCGATCGGGTCAGCGTGTTGGCCGGACCGCCGACGCTCTACCAGATGATCCTCTCCCACCCCGATCGGTCAGCGCCCGCCCTCTCAAGTCTCCGTCTCGCCGTCACCGGTGCCGCGGTCATCCCCGTCGAGCTGATCCATCGCATGCGCCGCGACCTCACCTTCAAGACCATCATCACCGGGTACGGTCTCACCGAGGCCAGCGGCGTGGTCACCATGTGTCGCTTCGACGACGATCCCGAGACCATCGCCACCACCTCCGGGCGCGCCATCCCGGACATCGAGGTCCGCTGCGTCGGCCGCAACGGCGACGAGGTGCCGCGCGGCCAGCCGGGTGAGGTCGTCGTCCGCGGATACAACGTGATGAAGGGCTACTTCGAGGACCCTGCTGCGACCGCCGAGGCGATCGACGCCGATGGCTGGCTGCACACCGGCGATGTCGGCGTGATGGACGCGCGCGGCTACCTGCGCATCACCGACCGGATCAAAGACATGTACATCGCCGGCGGCTTCAACTGTTACCCGGCCGAGATCGAGAGCACCCTGCTGACCAACGAGGCGATCGCACAAGCGGCCGTGATCGGCGTTCCGGACGAACGCCTCGGCGAGGTCGGCATGGCGTTCGTCGTACCGAAGCCCGGCGCCGCTCCCACGCCCGAGTCCATCATCGCCTGGTGCCGCGAGCGCATGGCGAACTACAAGGTGCCGCGTTTTATCGAAGTGGTGGAGGCGCTGCCCATGAACGCATCCGGGAAAGTCACCAAGTTCGTGCTGCGCGAGCAGGCGCGCACACGCACGGCATGATTCCCCACCCCAAAGCCCCTGCCTCTGTCTCTGATCTCTGTCTCTCAACATCGCCGTTGGCGATGGTCAAGTTTTCGACCGTGAAGCTGACGCTGCTACTGCTCACGGAGAAGATACCCCAGTTGTTTGCCGGGCATCTCCGGGCTCGCCGATCTCCGCGGAACACCGGCAAAGCGACCAGGGGTGGCCGCGTATGCCCTGCAAGTCCGTCTATGAGATAAACCCACCACCACAAACCCTGAGTACATCGCCAGTGACATAAGACGCCTCATCGGAGACCAGATACAGCACTGCATTGGCGATATCTGCCGGTCGCCCGAGCCGATTCAGCTTCAAGCCCTCAATTATAGCCGTTATAGTTTCCTTGGGTATCTGTTCAATCACGCGGGTCTCGATTACTCCCGGGGCGACAGCATTAACATTGATTCCGAAGGAATTGACCTCCTTCGCCAGCGCCTTGGTGAAGCCGATGATCCCCGCTTTGGCCGCCGAGTAATCGGCGAACCCCGCTTGCCCCGAGATGCCGTTGACCGAGGCGAAATTCACAATTTTGCCACTCTTTCTTTCCATCATGTGGTTGATCACCGCTCTGGTGCAGGCAAGTGTCCCGCCGAGATTGCGCGCGATCGTTGCATTCCAGACCTCTTCCATTGCTAGATGAAACATCGAGGCTTTCTCCCGTGCGCTCCCACCGGCGTTGTTGACCAATATGTCGATTCGCCCAAACGTCCGAAGGGTGTCGTCGACCATCTGGTTGATCTCTGCGCTCTTCGTCACATCGACTTTGCTGGCCAATGCTTGGCCACCTGCGACCTTGATTTCATTCGCCACATCATTCAGCGGCTCGATGTCGATATCACAGATCGTCACCTTGGCCCCTTCGCGAACAAGAGTCAGAGCGATCTCGCGTCCAATCCCACGCGCTGCCCCCGTGACTATCGCTACCCTGTCAGCCAATTTCATCTGACCGCTCCTCACTATAAATTCTGTATGCTCTCTAGCAGACGTTCCGAAAACCGCTGACGTCCGCGGTCCGCACCTATACGGTTCGGCCAAACCGCCTGTCAAGCCATCGGCTCGTCCGGCAGCTTCCATTGAACGAGTCGATGGTTAGGCTAGGATAGCCGCCCATGGGTTTATACGAAGAGACGATTCCGCGACTGGTTCGAGGGGCCGCCGAACGCTTTGGAGATCGGATTGCCATCGAGGAGGGGAATCTCGCCCTGAGCTTTGCGGAGCTTTCCACCGCTGCGACGCAGGCCGCACGAGCGTTCATCGCTGCCGGTGTCGAACTGGGCGATCGCGTCGCGATCTGGGCGCAGAACATTCACGAATGGGTGGTGGCCGCAATCGGTCTGCAGACCGCAGGCGGGGTGCTGGTGACGCTCAATACGCGGATGAAGGGAGGTGAGGCGGGCTACATCCTCGAGAAGAGCCGAGCGCGCATCCTGTGCACGGTGGCCGAATTCCTGGGCACCGATTACGTCGGCCTGCTGCGCGATGCCCTGGGAGGCCCGAGTTCAGCCTGCCCGATCGCCGCGTTGCCGCACCTCGAGAGAATCGTTCTCCTGCGGGGGGGTGAGAAGGCCGCGGCGGACACCACTTCCTGGCCCGAGTTCCTCGCCGAGGGCGAGGGCGCCAGCGCGCAGCAAGCACAGCGGCGTGCCGAGGCCGTCTCCGCCGAGGACATCGCGGACATCCTGTTCACCTCCGGGACGACGGGGAAGCCGAAGGGGGTGATGACCGCCCACGGCCAGAATCTCCGCGCCTTCGAGGCGTGGAGCGGGATCGTCGGGCTTCGGGAGGGTGATCGCTATTTGATCGTGAATCCGTTCTTCCACAATTTCGGCTACAAGGCGGGATGGTTGGCGGCGATCATGCGCGGCGCGACGATCCTTCCGCACCCGGTGTTCGATGTCCCGGCGGTGCTGGAGCGGGTCGCAAAGGAGCGCGTCACTGTCCTCCCGGGTCCGCCCACGCTCTATCAGTCGATTCTGGCCTACCCCGATCGGGAGAAGTTCGATCTCTCCAGCCTGCGCCTTGCCATCACCGGCGCCGCCTCTATCCCCGTGGAGTTGATTCACCGGATGCGCCGTGAACTCGGCTTCAAGACCATCATCACCGGCTACGGGCTCACCGAGTGCACCGGTCCGGTGACCCTCTGCCGCGAGGACGATTCCCCCGAGACGGTCGCCACGACCTCCGGCAGGGCGATACCGGATATCGAGGTTCGGTGCGTGGACAAGGAGGGGAAGGAGACCCCTCGCGGGGAGCCGGGCGAGGTGGTGGTGCGCGGCTACAACCTCATGCAAGGCTACTTCGAGGACCCTGCCGCGACCGCCGAGACCATCGACGCGGAGGGCTGGCTGCACACCGGCGACATCGGCGTCATGGACACGCGCGGCTACCTGCGCATCACCGACCGGATCAAAGACATGTACATCGCCGGCGGCTTCAATTGCTATCCCGCCGAGATCGAGAATACGCTGCTCACCAACGAGGCGATCGCACAGGCGGCCGTGATCGGCGTTCCCGACGAGCGCCTCGGCGAGGTCGGCATGGCTTTCGTCGTGCCGAAACCTGGCACGTCTCCCACACCCGAGTCCATCGTCGCCTGGTGCCGCGAACGCATGGCCAACTACAAGGTGCCCCGTTTCGTCGAAGTGGTGGACGCGCTGCCCATGACCGCCTCCGGAAAAGTGACCAAGTTCGTCCTGCGCGAACAGGCCCGCCGCGGCTCGGCATCGGCCTGACCCCACTGCCAAACAACCTGCCGGACGACCGTCGGGAAGACCGTATGCAAACGATCATGAAGAGATCAGTCGTGAAACTCGTGGCCCTTGCCGCTGCAATGTGGATGGTCGGTCCTCTGGCGGCCGCTCATTCGGCGTCCGCGGCGGACGAGGTCGCGCCTGGGCTCAAGGTGGGCGACGTGCTGGAGAAGAGCAACTGCCAGCTCGCCAAAGACCTCTTGCCCCCGGAGGTGCTGCGGCATTACTGCAACGGCGAGTATCGCAACCGGATCGTGGCCTACCCCACCGGAAACTACCATTGCGAGAAGGAGTTCGAGGCGGCGACCGAGCAGAACGCCGCACAGCTCGACGTGGATTCGATGGGAAGCATCATCTACAAGTCGTCCGGGAAGCAGCCTCCGTATTACTATGGAATTCCCTTCCCGATCATCGACGAGAAGGAACCGAAGGCGGGCGTCAAGGTCGTCTGGAATCAGTTCCTGTCGTACTGGCAGGGCGGCACCTCGTACAACACCTCGAAGATAACGATGCTGACGCCGAACGCGCTGGATCGCGAGCTCGTCGCCGATGGGTGGTGGAAGTTCTACGAAGGGCAACACCCCAAATTCCGGAACGGCGCCAACCCGCTGAACTTGCAGAGCCAGTTTCTCGGCGCCGTCACCAGTCCGGCCGACCTGCAGGGAACGGCGACGTTGACGTGGCGCTATCGCGATCCGGGCAAACGGGATTCGGTGTGGGCCTACGTGCCGGCCCTGCGGCGGGTGCGCGCGGTGAGCCCGGCGAATCGCTCCGACGGCTACCTCGGTTCGGACATCAGCGCCGACGACGGCTTCTTCTTCGATGGCAAGCCGGAGGAATTCGAGTGGACGGCCGCGGGCAAACGAGAAGGTCTCGCCATCGCGGACCCCAACTCGGTCTCCGGTCCGCTCAAGATCGACCCCGTCGAAGGAGGCGGCTGGCACTCGCTCATTCCCCCGACCCCGCCGACGATCGGCTACCTCACGCCGGGCTGGACTGGGATCAGTTGGGCGCCCGTCGATCCCGCCCTCGTCAAGCGAGTGTTCTGGGTGGTGCAGGGCGTTCCGCGCGACAAGTACTATCTCTATGGCAAGATCGAGCTGTGGATCGATGCCGAGACCTGGACCGGCGCGTGGAGCCGGAAGTTCAACTGGACCGGCGAGCTGGTCCAGACTTACAGCGCCACGGCCAAGGTCAACCACCCCGCCGGGCCAGCGGACGACCGGGAGTGGATCCCCGCGAACAGCATGATCTGGACGTGCGCGGAGAACATCAAGATGAACCGCGCCACCATCGCCGGGCAGCTCCCCTACGCCAACGCGGCGTACTACCGTCGCATCAACATCGACGCCAACCACTTCGAGCCGAACACGTTGAACCGCTTCGGGAAGTGAGCCGGATTTCCTCCCGCAGTTTACGCGGAGCTGTTCCCGATGTCTTTCGCTCTCGCCGACCTCAACGAAGCGCTCGGAGACGCGATCCCCGAGCGCGAAGCGATCATCACGTCCACGCGGCGTCTGACCTGGCGCGACTTCCAGCTGCGGACGCGCCGGCTGGCGAATCTGCTCATCGGCAGGGGTCTCGGCTGCCGCCGTGAACGCGACGCGCTCGCGCCGTGGGAGTCGGGGCAGGATCATCTCGCGCTCTATCTGTACAACGGTACCGAATACCTCGAGGGGATGATCGGCTCGTACAAGGCCCGCGTCGTCCCGTTCAACGTCAACTACCGCTATGTCGACGAGGAGCTCGCCTACCTGCTCAACGACGCCCGCACGCGCGCGATCATCTACCACGGCAGCTTCGCCCCGCGCATGGCGCGTGTGCTCCCGCGGGTCCCAGACGTCGCGTTGCTGCTTCAGGTCGACGATGGCAGCGGCGAGCCGCTCCTGCCCGGCGCCCTCGATTACGAGCAGGCGCTGGCGGACTCGAGCGACGCACGTGTCGGCGTGCGGCCGAGCGAGGACGACCTCTACATTGTCTATACCGGCGGGACCACGGGGACCCCGAAAGGCGTCCTCTGGCGCCAGCACGACATCTTCTTTGCCGCGATGGGCGGCCGTCTGCCCGGCACGGATCCGGTCGGGAGTGCGGAGGAACTGGTCGAGCGCGCCCGCGCCGGAGGCGGGTTTCTCCGCCAGCTGCCGGCGCCGCCGTTCATGCACGCCGCGGCGCACTGGTCGTCGTTCATCATCCTGCACCAGGGTGGCAGCATCGTCCTTCCCAGCAACACCCGCCATCTCGATCCCGACGACATCTGGCGCACGGTCGAGCGCGAGCGCGTGGTGCAGCTCACTATCGTCGGTGACGCGTTCGCCCGGCCGTTGATCGATCAGTTACACAAGGCCAGTTATGATCTGTCCAGCCTGCAGATTCTCGGTTCGGGCGGCGCCATTCTCTCGCCGCCCTTCAAGAAGGCGTTTCTCGAGCTGCTGCCTCACATCATGATCGTCGATGGATTCGGCGCCTCGGAAACCGGCGCACAAGGGACCATGGTCGCCGCCGCGGGGATGATGGAGTTGACGCCCAGTGCCTTCCGCATGGATGAGCACACGGTCGTCCTCGACGAGGGGCTGAGCCGGCGACTCCAACCGGGCGAGGAGGAGATTGGGTGGGTCGCCCGCAGCGGCCACGTCCCGCTCGGCTACTTGGGCGACGAAGCCAGAACCCGGCGCACCTACCCGGTCATCGACGGTGTGCGCTACTCGGTCCCGGGTGACCGCGGTCAGGTTGCCCCGGATGGAACCATCCGCTTCCTCGGCCGCGATTCGGTGTGCATCAACAGCGGTGGCGAGAAGATCTTCGCCGAGGAAGTCGAACGGGCGCTCAAGCACCACCCGGCGGTGTACGATGTGCTCGTCACCGCGACGCCAAACGAGCGGTGGGGCGAGCAGGTCACTGCCGTGATCGCGCTGCGGTCGGGAACGACGGCCACCGAGGAGGATCTGCGCGAGGCCGCCGCCGGCAGCCTCGCCCGTTACAAGCTGCCCAAGGCGTTCGTCTTCGTCGATACCATCGTCCGCTCCGCCAGCGGCAAGCCTGATTATCGTTGGGCCAAGGAGACGGCACTGTCGCGGCTGGCGGCGACAGGATGACGGGCCCGAGGACGGCAGAAGTCAAAAGGCAAAGGACAAAAGAAAAAAGTACCAGTCAGGAGAATTCCACTTTTGACGTTTGACTTTTGACTTTTGACTTCTGCCCTCCGGCCGGTGCCGCCGGCCGGAGGGCCCGTGCGCCAATGAGCATGGCGACGGCCATCTTCAGGAAACGCCGCTGGCGCTCCACCGCCGCGGCACTGCGCGGGTCCTCGTCAAGCACCGCTTCGAGCAGCGCCGCGTTGGCGAAGTAGCCGAAGATGAGGTGGTAGAGTCCGGCCGCCACGTGCGGCAGCTCGGCCGGCTGCCACGGCCCGCGCGCCGTCTGAAGAAAGCGCAGGCCCTGCGTGTACACCGGCCGCAGGAGCCGGCTCACCGCATTGCGCAGGTGGCGGCTGTCGTCCAAGCCGGCGCGCTGGATGAGGCGCGGCAGGTGGGGGTGCTCGGCGAGATAGTCGACGACACCATCGAGAAACGGAGCGCCAACCTCGACTGCGGCGACCGCCTGACCATCACTCGGCGTCTCACGCGTGCTCTCCGCCACCATCGACAGGATCGGCTCGATGCCGCGCGCCAGCACGGCTTCGTACAGGGCGCGCTTGTTGCGGAAGTGGTGATACAAGCTCGCTTGGTTCTTGAGACCGGCATCCGTCGCGATCTCGCGCACCGACACCCCCGCGAACCCCCGCTCGGCAAACCGGCGCTCGGCCGCATCGAGAATCAGATCGCGCGTCGACGTCTCCTCCCGCTTACGAACCGTCGGACTCGCCATCGGCCGGCCGTCTACCAAACAAGTGTTTGGTTTGCAAGGAATCAGAGGACACGAACCCCGAGCGACGAAGTCACCGTCCCTTGAAGACCGGTTGGCGAGGGGACGTAGGCGTTCAAGGCGATCCACCTAACAACTAACAACCTAGATCTCGCTGCTCACGATCCACATCGAAAAGTACTGCGCGCCGCCGCCGTAGGCGTGACCGAGCGCGGTCTTCGCCCCCTCGACCTGGTGCGCGCCGGCGCGGCCCATCA
>Ga0316622_100000864_pt1 | contig 18731 bp, 12 predicted proteins | sample OWC_Aug_OW2_C1_D_FD_207646 | JGI IMG/M metagenome (GOLD analysis project Ga0316622, IMG submission 207646) | Wetland soil microbial communities from Old Woman Creek delta, Ohio, United States - OWC_Aug_OW2_C1_D5_C | ecosystem: Environmental > Terrestrial > Soil > Wetlands | place: USA: Ohio... | reverse complement strand
CTCGTCCTGACCGAGGCGACGTCCCGGAAGCTCTTCGGGCAGACCGATGTTCTCGGTCGGACCGTTAATTTCAACAACGACTACGACCTCAAAGTCACGGCCGTCATCAGGGACGTGCCGGCCAATTCCCATTTCCGGTTCAACGCCCTTGTATCGCTCAGCACAGTCGCGGATCGGGAGGACATTCGGCCCGTCATGGAGGACTGGTTCCGCGTCGCGGGTTGGGTCTATTTCCTGCTGAAGGACCGCGCGGATCCTCGAGCGGTAGAGGAAAAAATGGCCACCGTGAGACTCAAGCATATCGGTGAAAACCTTCGCCAATCGGGCTCGAAGATGGATTTCAAGCTTCAATCGCTCGTTGATATCCATCTGAGATCCCGCCTTGAGGGCGAAATCGGGCCCAGCGGAGATATCCGTTATATCTATGTCTTCTCCCTGATTGCCGCCTTCATCCTGATCCTCGCCTGCATCAACTTCATGAACCTGGCCACGGCGAGGTCGGCCGGGAGGGGCAAAGAGGTGGGGTTGCGAAAAGTCATGGGCGCCAACCGGAGCCACATCGTCCTCCAATTCATGGGAGAGTCCCTTCTCCTGTCGGTCCTGGCTTCCCTTATCGCCGTCATTCTCGTCGGCCTGGCCCTGCCGTCCTTCAACCGGCTGGCCGGAAAAGCGATCGGCCCGGCCTCTCTCCTGGGCGGAGGCTCTGTTCTCGCTCTGGCCGGCCTCGTCCTTCTGACCGGGGTCCTTGGGGGCAGCTATCCCGCCCTGTATATGTCCGCGTTTCGGCCGGCCGCGGTCCTGAAAGGAAACGTCGGCCGGGGGCTGAAACGGGGCGCGTTTCGAAGCATTCTGGTCGTCTTCCAGTTCTCGGTCTCGATCGTCCTGATGGCCGGCACGCTGATCGTGTTTTCCCAAACGCACTATATGAAGACCCGCGACCTCGGCTTCAATAAGGACCGTGTGCTCGTGATCAATATGAGGGACAGAACCGCGCGCCGGAGCGCGGAGGCGCTGGCGGTTGACCTCAAGTCCAACGCCAATATCGGGGAGGCAACGCTCACGGGTGGAGTCCCGGGACGCGTCTACACGCAGATGGTCATCAACCTGGAGGGACGGCCCGAACGGGAGGACTTTCCAGCCTGGACCATTTGGTCCGACACCGATTTCATCAAGACCTATGGAATCGCCATCGTCCAGGGGAGGGATTTCTCCCGGTCTTTCGCTTCCGATTCCGGTGGGGTCTTTCTCATTAACGAGACCGCGGCCCGGCGCATGGGCTGGGGTCCCGACGCCGTGGGCCGAAAGATCGGCTTTGACACGGACGACATGCGGGAGGTCGTCGGCATCATGAGGGATTTCCATTACCGATCGCTCAAAAATCCCATCGAACCTCTGGTGGTCCGGCTGGCCTCCGCCGCGGACTTGTTCCCCCATGCCCGGTTCCTCTCCCTGAGGCTCCGGCGGGGAGATATCCCGGCGACCCTCGCCTTCGTCAAGGAGAAGTGGGCGGAAAGGGCCGAGCGCGGCTTCGACTTTTTCTTCGCCGACGAGGATTTCGACTCCCTTTACAGGAGCGAAGAGCGGATCGGTCGGATCATCACGGCCTTCGCCGTCATGGCCGTCTTCGTGGCCTGCCTGGGGCTTTTCGGCCTGGCCTCCTTCGCCGCCGAGCAGCGGACGAAAGAGATCGGAGTGCGCAAGGTGCTCGGCGCATCCGAAGCCGGGCTGGCCGCGCTCCTGTCGAAGGAGTTCTTAAGGTGGGTGCTCCTGGCCAATGCGATCGCCCTTCCGGCCGCCTACTTTGTGATCGGCCGGTATTGGCTGGCCAACTTTGCCTACCGGACGACGCCCGGTATTCTGGTCTTCGCCTCGGTCGCCGGGCTCTCCCTGGTCATCGCCCTTCTAACGGTCAGCGGGCAGGCGGTCCGGGCCGCCCTCGCCAACCCGGTCGATTCTCTGCGCTATGAATAGCTGTCCGCGGCCGAACAGCAGCTGGCCCGTATCCAGACATCCGAAGAGCCGGGATCCAACACCTTTCTCTGTGACTTTGAAGAATTCTGGCTGGCGCCGCCCTTCTGACGCTGGTCATCGCCCTTGCGACGGTCTCGTTCAAGGCCGTCCGGGCGGCCGCCGCAAATCCGGTCGAATCGATCCGCTGCGAATGAATTCAGAAAGCCATGGTCTATTCGCACTTCAAGGAGTTCGCCGGCTGCTCCCTTGCGGCTTTGAACGATTGAAAGCTGACCGTTAGCACGCCAATGGCCAGGGCGAAAGCGGCCGAGGCGAAAAACGTCCAGGGCGGGATATCCGACCGGAAGGCGAAGCCCCGGAGCCAGGCTTTCATGGCCCAATAGGCGGCCGGCCAGGCGACGAGATTCGAGAGAAGGATGGGACCGAGAAATTCCCGGTTGATTTGCCCGAGGATATCCGGCAGGCTTGCCCCGAGGACCTTGCGGATCCCGATTTCCTTTCTTTTCCGCTCCGCGACGTAGGCGGCCAGACCGATCAACCCCAGGCAGGAGATGAAGATCCCCAGGAAGGAGAAGGTGCGGAATTCCCGGCCCATTTTCTGTTCGGCTCGATAGTTCCGGCCGTAAGCGGTATCGAGGAATTCATAGGAGAAAGGCGTTCCCGGCACAAACTCGTTCCAGACATCTTCGATCCCGGCCAGGACCTCGGGTGTATTTCCGTTTAGGGGGCGGATTTTGACCAGGACCAGACTGTATATTCTGGGAAAGACGAATATCAGCAAGGGATCCAGGTCTTCGCGCAGGGGGCGGAAATGGAAGTCCTTGACAACACCGAGTATGGTTCCGTTCCACCCCCAGAGAGAGAAGCGCGCTCCCACCGGATTCTTGAGCTTCATGACCTCCACAGCCTTCTGGTTGACGATGAAGTACGGGATCTCTTCCACAGATTGGGTTGTGGGAAAATTGCGGCCGGCGACGAGCGTGAGGCCCAGCGTATCCAGGTAACGATCGTCCGTCGCCACGAACGCCCAACCGGGCTTGAGAGCGGGATCCATTCCCTCCCATTCGATACCCGAGGCATAATTGAGCACGTTCCAAGGCGGGCTCGAGACGAACGTCGCGTTGACGACTCCCGGACGGCTGGTCAGCCGGCTAACAAAGGTTTCGCGGCTTTTTTGGATGGGCTCTTTCGCCTGGAGAATTACGGTGTTTTCTTTTTGGATACCCAGGTTAAAATCCCGGACAAAGACAAGTTGCCGGTAGATAACCAGGGTGGAAATCATGAGGATCGTGGATATGGCGAACTGGGTGACGACGAGGATTTTCCTGAATCGGGCGGCGCCGGAGAAACGGCCGGGTCCTGGGCTTCCTCCCTTGAGCAAACCGGCGGGCCGGAATGAAGACAGGAGCAAAGCGGGATAGGCGCCGGAGAGGATCCCGACGGCCAGGGCAGTGCCGACAAGAAACATCATCATTTTCGGCTCGAAGAGATCTCGTACGGTGAAGTCCTTCCCGGTCACGCCGGCAAAGGAGGGCAAGACCAGCGCAACGGCGGTCAACGCAGCCAGCAGGGCCCCCAGGGAGAGCAGGACCGATTCGCTGAGAAACTGATGGATGAGCTGGCGCCTGTCCGCTCCGGCGACCTTCCGGACGGCGATCTCCTTGGCTCGCACTCCGGACTTGGCGGTCGTCAAGTTGACGAAATTGCAGGCGGCGATCGCCAGGATGAACACGGCGACAAGGCCGAAGATGGCGACGTACCGGATGGCCCCGTCCTCGTAGAGGTGGATGCGGTCGAGCGGCACCAGCGTTAAAGGATTGGACTGTCCGGGGTCGCGGTCCATGACGGTGCGGGCGATCTTGGGGATAACGCTCCTGGCTTCCGCACCGGGGGCCAATCGAACGTACGAATAATATTCATGGTTGCCCCAATGGGTTTCGTATCCTTCTCGGAAGCGGCTGAGAATTCTGAATTCTCCCAGGACGGCGAATTGGAGGTCGGAATTTCGGGGCGGATTCCGGACAATTCCCGTCACCCGGACCTCGAATTGATTCTCCACGGTCAATACGGCGCCCAGGGGATTCTCCTTCCCGAAATATTTTTTCGCCGCGGATTCAGTCAGGACGACCGTGTTCAGTTCGGCGAGAGCAGTGGCTTGATTCCCGGCGATGAAAGGGATCGTAAAAACATCGAACACCGATGGGTCGGCCAGGACGAAACTGTCTTCGTCAAAGACCTTGTCTCCGGATCTCACGACAAGCGGGCTGGAACTAAAAAAGCGGACTCCAGCCGCGATCTCCGGGTAGTTCGTCTTCAGGTGCGGAATGAGCGGTCCCGGTTGGGCCGGAGAATTCGACTCCAGGCGGTGGATGAACCGCGCATTCTCGTGAAACCGGTCCCAGCCCACCTCGTCCCACACCCACATCATGAGGAGGACGAAACAGGCCAAGCCAATGGCCAACCCGGACAGCTTGAGGAGGGAATAGCCCATGTCCCGGGTGAAAAGCCGGACGGCCGTTTTGAGATAATTCTTGAACATGATGATGCTCCAGCGGGTCGAATCGAGCATGAATGAGGGGACTGAGCGGAAGGCTTCCCGCCTGTACCAGCGATTGGCGGAATCACCGCCCGCGCTTTCAACCCTCAGCAAGTAGATCTCTTCGACATCTCCGAGATAAGCCTTGTCCTTCCGCCAGGCGAGGACTTTCAGCAGCGACTTGGCCAGCTTTGGCGGACGCACGTCAGACCTCGGCGTGTTTGATCAACGCGGCGACGCCTCGCCATGCGGCCAGGTTGACGGCCCTGTTTTCCTGAAGGGCTTCGAGGCCGCTCTTCGTGATCCGGTAGTACCGTTTTCCCATCCCGCCCCGTTTCGGCGTGGGTTCCCCCTGATAGGCCAGGAGAAAGCCCTTTCGCACCAGGCGTTCAAGGGGGAAATAGACGTTGCTCACGGTCGCGTCTTGGCCTGTCAAACCGACGATGTGGGTGTAAATGGACGTCCCGTAGGCCTCCGTCTTCAGTTTCAGGACCGAAATCAGGACCAGCTCTTCCAGCTTCGAGAGCATTTCCATCGGCGCCGACCTCTATTCATTTAGATTTTCTAAATATATATACGGCGGCATCCGGCAAAAGGTTTCACCAGGGGGATGTTTTGGCCTCCTCAGTCCCAGGATGCAGCGGGCGCTACATCCTGAACCGGAGGGTGAATACGCTCTCGACGCCCGGCTTGGAGGAGACGCTGATCGTGCCGTTGTGGAGCTGCATGACCTGCCGGGACAGGCTGAGACCGATGCCCGAACCCCCTTCCTTGGTCGAAAAAAAGGGGACGAAGACCTTGTCGAGGTTCTCCTGGGAAATTCCGACTCCGTTGTCCCGCACTTGGATAACCGGCCGCCCGCGCTCGTCAATATAGGCGCTCAGTTCAACCCGGGCGTTCTCGCGTCCCCGGACCGCATCGGCGGCGTTGAGGAGGAGGTTGATGAGGACCTGCTCCAGCAGGTCGGGGTCGGCCAGGAGCTCCAGGTTCTCGGGCCGGAGCGAGGACTCGAACTTCGCCCCGCTCTCGGCGAGCGGCAGCTGGAGGAGCTGACTGACCCGGGAAAAAAGGTCCCGCGCCGGGAAAAATATGAAGTTCGGCTTGGGGATGCGCGTCAGGTTCCGGAAGCCGTCGACGAAGTGGAGGAGACCCTGGCTCCGCTTGGCGATCGTTCGGAGGGCGAGTTCAATGTCGTTCCAGGACTCCGGATCGCTGCGCGGTTCGCTCCTCGCAATCAGGTCCTGGGCCGTCGCGGCCAGGGAAGAGATCGGCGTCATGGAGTTCATGATTTCGTGGGTCAGGATGCGGATGAGCTTCTGCCAGGCGTCGATCTCTTTCTCCTCCAGCTCGCTCCGGATATCCTGGATGGAGACCAGCATGAACTTCCGGGCGCGGAGTTTGAACTCGGACGCCTGCAGGGCCAGCTGGAGCTGTTCGTCCGGCCGTTCGATCCGGACGAGGGCCCGCTCGCGGGGCTTCAGGTCGAGGAGTCTGCGGACCAGATCGGGGCTCACGGCCTCCAGGGAGCGCACGTTCTTCAGCTGCGTCACCCCGAGGAGCCGCTTGGCGGCGTTGTTGATCAGGTCGACCCTGCCGTCCTTCTCGTCAAACACGAGGAGGCCGATGGCGACGTGCTGAACGATGGTCCGGAGATAGAGCGCCTGTTCCTCCTTTTCCGCTCTCGCCTTCTGGAAAGCCCCCATCACTTCGGACAGGGCTTCGCGGAGCTGGCGGAACGATCCTCCCCGGCTGCGTCGTTCGAAGGCCTGGGTGAAATCGCCGAATTTGACGGCTTCGAAAAACCGGATGAGGTCGCGGTTGGACCGGTCGACGGTCCGAAAGAGGGCGGCCACTTCGGAGACGATGAACAGGCCGACAGCGGCCAGGACGGCATACAGCCGGGTCCGGAATAGGAGATAAAAAAAGAGGCCGCTGAGAAGGACGATGAGCCCGATGTGGACGGAGGCGAGGACCCGGAGCCTCCTAAAGATCATGTTTCGCCATCCTGCGGTAGAGGGCTGCGCGGGAGAGGCCGAGTTCGCGGGCGGCCCGGCTGATGTTTCCGTCGTATTTCTTGACCGCGCGCTCGATCAGGACTCTCTCCATCTGATCGAGGTTGAAGTCCGCCGCGGCATCCGGGCCGGGGAGCTCCGGTGTTCGGAAAAAGAAATCAACCGGCTGAAGGACCTCCGTCTCGCTCATGATGACGGCCCGCTCGACGGCGTGCTGGAGCTCCCGGACATTCCCCGGCCAGGGATAGCCCTGGAGTTTATGGAACGCGGCGGGAGCGACCGTGAGCCGGGGTTTCTGGTATTTTCGCCCGAACACGCCGAGGTAGTACTCCACCAGGAGCCGAATATCCTCCGCCCTCTGGCGCAGGGGAGGGATCTGGATCTCGACGGTGTTGACCCGGTAGAGAAGGTCCTGCCGGAACTTGTTCTGAGCGACCATGGCGTGGACCGGCATATTGGTCGCGCAGATGAGCCGGACATCGATCGGGATGGGCTTGTTCGTGCCGACCCGGATGACCTGCCGGCTGTCAAGGACGGTTAGAATTTTGGCCTGAAGAGGAAAGGAGAGGTTCCCGATCTCGTCCAGGAAGAGAGTCCCTCCCGAGGCGACTTCAAACCGGCCGGCCCGGTCCTCGCGCGCGTCGGTGAACGCGCCCTTGGCGTGGCCGAAGAGCTCGCTCTCGAAAAGCGTTTCGGGGACCGCGCCCATGTCCACGGCGATGAAGACCTCGCGGGCGCGCGGTGATTGGCGGTGAATTTCGCGGGCGACCAACTCCTTGCCGGTGCCGTTTTCGCCCAGGATGAGGATATTGGCCTCTGTCGCAGCGACCTTGCGGACGAGCTTGAAGACCGCCTCCATGGCCGGACTTCGGCCGATGAGGTCTTGGAACGGCTGGTCGAGGTCGGCGCTGAGCTGCCGTTGCCGGCTCCGGAGGGCCAGGGCCTCGGCCCGGGACTGCCGCAGGCTCAGGGCGGCGTTGAGCGTGGCCAGAAGCTTCTCGTTCTGCCAGGGCTTGAGGATGAAATCCGACGCCCCCTCCTTGACTGCCCTGACGGCCATCTCGACATCCCCGTATGCCGTAATCAGGACGACGACGGTATCGGGGTCGAGCTCGATAATCCGGCGGAGCCAGGCAAAGCCTTCCTGCCCGCTGGTCGCCCCCTTGGCGAAGTTCATGTCGAGGAGGACGACGTCGTACGTCTCGGCCTGGAGGAGGGCTGGGATCCGTTCTGGATCTTTCATCGTATCGACGACGGCCACGTGTTGTTTGAGCAGCAACCGGCCGGCGTTGAGGATATCCTCATTGTCGTCGACGATCAGAACCTTGCCCGTCTTTTTCATGCTAGGCCTGCCCTTCGGTTCGACTCGGAATCACCGCCCCGGTCCTATGCAATATTCATTCCCGAATTGAAAACCCTTCGGTTCGGGCATTCTCCCCTGGAAAAGAAGCCGAATTCTGCCTTAATTATAATCAAATTGTCCGAAAAAGGACAATCCGTGTCGCACCTCCGGACACTTTTAAAAGAAAACCGGTATTTTGGACGTTCCTCCAGGGGAGAGACTAATTGGCATGTTCCGTGCATTAAAGAGTCACCTGTGAGGACGCCCATGACGAATGAGACCCCTGGCCAGCCAGCCCTGATGGGCATGGACCGAAAGATTAAAAAGAAGAAGTGGCCGCCCCGCAAGATCGCGCTGGTCGCCTCCGCCGCCGCTTTCGTCCTCGTCCTTCTCTATCTTTTCCTCTTCCAGTTCAGCGCCTCGAGCCTCAACGTCGAGGCGGACCGGATCACGGTTTCGACGGTCGAGAAGGGGCCCTTCCTGGAATACATTCCCATCCAGGGCAGCGTCATGCCCATCTCCCGTCATTCCCTCGCCACGAGCGAAGGGGGTCGCGTGGACAAGATCTTCATGGAAGCCGGGACCATGGTGAAGAAGGGCGAGCCCATCCTCGAGATCGTCAACACCGACCTGCTCCTCAACATCATGTGGCGCGACGCGGATTTCATCCAGCAGAGCAACCAGCTCCGGCAAGTCCGGCTGAGCTTGGAGCAGTACCAGCAGGCGCTGCGCCAGCAGATGAACACCATCGAGAACGATCTGGCCAAGCAGAAAAGCGCCTTCGAGCGCAATCAGAAACTCTACAACGAGAAGCTCCTTTCCGAGTTCGACTTCGAGAGGTACAAGCTCGATTACGAGTACCAGGTCCGCAACCGCGACATCGTCGCCGAAAGTCAGAAGAAGGAACTGGAATACCGGACTGAGCAGCTGCGCTCACTCGAGGAGCAGCTCAAGCGGATGGAGTCCAACCTCGCGGCCTCCAAGCAGAAACTCGACGCCCTCGTCATCCGCGCCCCGATCAGCGGGCAGTTGAGCGCCCTCGACGCGGAGATCGGCGAGTTCAAGGCGCCGGGGACAGAGATCGGCCAGATCGACGTCCTGGATGCCTTCAGCGTCCGGGCCCAGATTGACGAGTTTTACGTGACCCGGGTGCAGGCGGGACAAAAAGGCGAGTTCGACTTGGGGCAGACCACCTATAACCTGAAAATCCGCCGGGTCTTCCCGGAAGTCCGGGAGGGAAAATTCGAGGTCGATTTCGACTTCGTCGGAGCAGAGCCGCCGGACATCCGTCGCGGGCAGACACTGCATATCCGGCTTGAGCTTGGGGACATCGCTGACGCCGTCCTCGTCGCCAAGGGAGGCTTCTACCAGACGACCGGCGGCAACTGGATTTACGCCCTCGATAAGAACGGCAAGTTCGCGGTCAAACGGTTCATCCGGATCGGCCGCCAGAACCCTCAAGTCTATGAAGTTCTCGAGGGGCTCGAGCCGGGTGACCGAGTGATCACCTCGTCGTACGAAAGCTTCGGCGACATGGACCGACTGATTTTGAAATAAAAAAGGAGACGGAGATGCTCATTCAGACCAAAGGCCTCATGAAGGTCTATACGACCGAGGAGATCGAGACGACGGCCCTCAACAACATCGACCTGGAAATCCTGGAGGGCGAGTATGTGGCTATCATGGGTCCTTCGGGATGCGGCAAGTCGACCCTCCTCAACATCCTGGGCATGATCGACAATCCGTCCGGGGGAGATTACAAATTCCTCGGCCAGGAGGTCAGCCGCCATTCCGAGCGCAAGCGGGCGAGCCTGCGGAAGTCCAACATCGGTTTTGTTTTCCAAAGTTTCAACTTGATCGACGAGTTGACCGTCTTCGAGAACGTCGAGCTCCCTCTTCTTTACCTCGGCTACTCGGCGGCGGAGCGGAAAAAGCGGACCCATGAGGTGCTCGAGCACATGGCCCTCATGCCCCGGAAAAACCACTTCCCCCAGCAGCTCTCGGGCGGCCAGCAACAGCGCGTGGCCGTGGCCCGGGCGGTCGTGGCCCAGCCCAAGATCATCCTCGCCGACGAGCCGACGGGAAACCTGGATTCGACCCACGGCGAAGAGGTCATGACTCTTCTGGGCCAGCTCCACGAGAACGGAACGACGATCGTCATGGTCACCCACTCCCAGGCTTACGCGGACTACAGCCAGCGCATTATCTACCTCTTTGATGGCCAGATTGTCTCCGAAAACATCCTCAAGAAGTTCAAGCTTTGAGGCGGCAGCCGCCGGGTCAAGCGCTTCCCGGGCAGCGGGGTGAGCTTGGAGGCGGGGAGAAAAGACATGGGCCGATACACCAGCCTGAAAGACGCGTTGGAAGAGATCGCTTTGGGTTCCGCAGCGGTCCGGCTTCAGTCCGGCGGCGCCGAATGGGAAGCCCGGGACCTCCTCAATTCGCTTCCGGAACGGAAGCTCGGCCGGCGCGTGCACTTCATGCCGGGATTCTACATCGCGGCCGTTGGGGAGACGGGATGCCTGGGGGAGGTCCTTTATAGGATCAAGAGCCGAGAGGCTTAGGAGGTTCCGATGAGAGAAGTTGTCCTTCAAATCCCCACCCTGGACTCTGAACAGAACATCGAGATCGAGGTCAGGATCAACGGCAAAAAGCGGACCTTGCGCTATCGTGTTGAGATCGTCGGTCTGATGGAGGAAGCCCCTGTCGTTGAGGACAGAGTGAGCCTCCTCCGGCGGGTCATCCGGGAGCACGACAAGGATTGGGAGCTTATTCAAATCGGGGCGCCGGCCCGGAACAAAATCCCCGTCATGTTCCGGCAGCGGAGCGGCGACCCCCGGGAGAAGGTTCTCGCGGACCGATACAGGACGGTCGCGGGATGATCAAGCTCCGCGGCATCACCAAGTTCTACTCGACGGGCTACGTCAAGACCTTCGTTCTGCGGAACATTACCCTCGACTTCGCGGAGGGCGAGTTTGTTACGGTCATGGGGCCCTCCGGTGCCGGAAAGTCCACCCTCCTCCATATCCTCGGCATGTTGGACACCCCGTCCGAGGGGGAGTATTTCTTTTACGATCAGCCGGTCCACCGGATGACGGAGAGACAGCTCACGGAGCTTCACAAGCACCACCTCGGGTTTGTCTTCCAAAGCTATCACCTGATCGACGACCTCACGGTCTACGAGAACCTGGAAACTCCTCTCCTTTACAAGAAGATCAAGGCCGCGGAACGGAAAGCGCTCGTCGCCGATGCCCTGGACCGTTTCTCCATCGTCGGCAAGAAAGACCTCTTCCCCAGCCAACTCTCGGGCGGACAGCAGCAGCGGGTGGCCATCGCCCGAGCCCTCATCACCAAGCCGAAGCTCATCCTGGCCGACGAGCCGACGGGCAACCTGAACTCCCGGGAAGGCAAAGAGGTGATGGAGATGTTCAAGGAGCTGAACCAGGCCGGGACGACGATCATCCAGGTCACCCATTCCGAGCTGAACGCGGCCTACGGCCGGCGGACGATCCACCTCCTCGACGGGTGGATCCAAGATTAGAATCCAATCGCACGGGGAGGACGCCCATGAAGACATGGAGAACCACGACAGCCGCTCTTTTCGCCCTGGCCGGATGCTTGTGGCCGCAGGGGCGGGAGCTTCGTCTCAGCTTGGAGGACTGCATCCGGCACGCCCTGGGCAACAACCTCAGCCTCGCCGCCGAGGTTTTGACTCCCCGAATCGACGCCCAGACCCTCGGCTTGGCCAAAGAGGTCTTTCTCCCCAGGCTCAGCTTTTGGGCAGGCCAGTCGAACGAGAACTCCGCGTCGTTCTCCTGGATCAATGCCGCCGAAAAGGTTACGACTGACTCCGGGCAATACGGGCTGAACCTGGCTCAGCTTCTCCCGACGGGCGGCGTCCTGGAGGCCAACCTCAATTCCTATAAAACCGACAGCACCGAAAGCTTCCTGACCATCAACCCGCGCTACGGAAGCACCCTGACGTTCGATTTCTCACAGCCTCTCCTTCGCAACTTCGGACCGACGGCGACGCGGCGCGATATCATCGTGGCTCAGAACAACCGGGACATCTCCCGGAGCGAGTTCCGGGGAATTCTCATGGACACGGTCACCCAGGTCGAGGCGGCCTATTGGAACCTCGTCTACAGCATCGAGAACCTGAGGGCCAAACAGGAGTCTCTCAAGTACGCCCGGGACCTCCTCTACAAGAACCAGAAGGAGCTCGAGGCCGGCCTCATTCCTCCCCTTGAAATCCTCAACGCCAAGGCCGAGGTGGCCGGCCGGGAAGCCGATATCATCAAGGCCGAGGCCGAGGTCAGCAACAACGGAGACCTTCTGAGGACTCTCATCAACCTGCCCCGGACCGAAGGTGAGGCCCCGCCCATCCTCGTCCCGACGGACAGCCCGAGCCTGGAAGAGAAGGCCATGACGCTCGACGAGGCCGTCCGCATCGCCCTCGACAACCGGCCGGAACTTGAAGCCGGCCGGATCCGGATCCGGACCTCGGACGTCAACCTGAGCGTCGCTCGAAACGGACTCCTGCCCGAGCTGAGTCTCAACGCGTCCTACTGGAGCCCCGGTGTGTCCGGAACTCGGATCCTCTACCAGGACGACAACCCGCTGACGCAAATCATTATCGGCCGGGTCCCGGGAGGCTCGTCCGCGGCCCTCAAGGACGCGCTGAACCTGCGTTACCGGAACTGGTCCGTCTACCTGACGCTCGGCATCCCGCTCGACACCGTCCTGTCGCGGGCCGCTCATACTCGGGCAAAATTGGATGCCGAGCGAGCCGCCCTCAGGCTCAAGGATCTCGAGCAGCAGGCCCTCCTCGACGTCCAAACCGCCCTGCGCTCCGTCGAGACGAACTCCAAGGCCGCCCTCGCCTACCGGGCCGCTCGGACGCTCGAGGAGGAGAAGCTGCGCGCCGAGGAGAAGAAGCTCGAGGCCGGACTCTCGACGAGCTACACCGTGCTCCAGCACCAGCGGGACCTGGCCGCAGCCCGGACCAACGAGCTTCGGGCCCTGGCCGATTACAGTGTCTCGCTGGCGAGGCTGGACAGGGCCCTCGGCCGGACCCTCCAAGCACGGAACATCCGGGTGGAAGAGTGATCGGCTAGGACGATCTGTATTGGAGGCAAACCATGGTGGCGAAGACAAGAGCCTCTGCCGTTCAAGGCCGCCCGGACCGAGCCGGTCAACGCCCTCAAATATGAATGAAACCGGTTGTTCGCTGTTCCTTGGAGTCAGCGGCCGGCCCAGAAACTAAAAAAACTACTCGTAGCGGAGAGAATCCCCCGGATTGGCCGTTGCCGCCCGGACGGCCTTATAGGCGACGCACAGGAAGGCGACGACAAGCGAGAACGCGGCGGCCAAAAGCGCCGGCGTGGCCCCCGGACGGACCCGATAGGCGAATCCATGAAGCCATCTCCCGGCCGCGATATAGGCCGCGGGCCAGGCGACGGCATTGGCCGCGAGAACCCAGGCGAGGAATTCCCGGCTCTGCATCAAGACCAGTCCGCGGGTCGAGGCTCCGAGGACCTTGCGGATTCCGATCTCCTTGGTCCGCCTCTCGGCGACGAACGAGGCCAAGCCGACGAGGCCCAGGCAGGCCGTGAAGAGGGCAAGGATCGTGAACACGCCCAGGATCGAACGGGTCCGGCGGTCCTGCTTGTAGAACGCGTCGATCTTGTCGTCAAGGACATCGAAGGTGAACGGAAACTCGGTGACGAAAGATTTCCAGGTCTTTTCCAGGAACTGGATCGTCTCGGCGATACCCACGGGGTTGATCCGGAGGTTGATCCAAGGCAATTGGTCGCCTTCCCACGTGAAGACCATGGGCTCGATGGTTTGGCGAAGCGACGACTGGTGAAAATCCTTCATGACGCCGATGACGGTGTAGGTTTTCGTCTCGGCCATCCCCTGATGGTTGGGCCCGGTCACCGTAAGCCGCTTTCCCAGCGGCGAACCCGTGCCCATGGCCCGGGCCGCCGTTTCGTTGACGACCACGGCGTCTGTCCGGTCGGACTCCGTTTCCCTGGCGAAGAACCGGCCTTCGACCAACTCGGTCCGGAACGTCCTGAGATATTCGGGGTCGACCTTAACTGGATAGAACGGTGTGCGGTCTTCGGGGCTTCTGCCATCCCAGGAGATGTCAAAGAGCGCCCGTAACGCCTGACCGGGCGGCACCGATTGGGACGCGCTCAAGATCCGCGGGTCGGCCAGAATGGCCTCCGCGTGCGCTTCGGACCGAACGACGGTCGAAACGACTTGGTGGGTGTCGATGCCAAGGTTCCTCGAGCGGATGAATTTGAGCTGTTTGTCCACGATGATGGTCCCGATGACGAAAAAGACCGTCAATGTGAACTGGAGGACGATGAGGCCCTTGCGCAGGGCCGCCTGGCCCCTCTCGCCGCCCAAGAACGTGCCCCTCAGGACCCGGACGGGCTCAAACCTGGCTAGATAAAGGGCCGGATAGCTTCCGGCGAGAAGCCCCGCGAACAGGGTGACGCCGAGGACGGCCCCAAGAAGGGCCGGGTCAAGGAGATGGGCGAAGGCCAGGTCTTTTCCAGCCAAGGCATTGAAAAAAGGCAAGGCCCCCCAGACCAGGAGCAAGGCCAAGACAAGGCCGAGCAGAGATTGGACGACCGACTCGCCGAGGAACTGCCTGATGATGTCGGACCGGCCGGCCCCGGTGACCTTGCGCAGCCCGACCTCCTTCCCCCGGTTGGCCGAGCGGGCCGTGGCCAAGTTCATGAAATTGATGCAGGCGAGGAGAAGGATGGCCCCGGCGGCGAGCGAGAATAGGGTGAGCGTCGAGGCGCTCCCCTGGGCGTAATTGTCCAAGTCGAAGGCGAAATCCGACCTCAGGTGGATGTCCTTCAAAGGCTGGAGGCGAACGGCGACATTCGACTTGTCCAGGTTCTTGGCGACGAGGCCGGAGATTTTCGCAAGGGCAGCGGACGGAACCGCCTGCGGCTCCAAGCGGACATAGGTGTAGAAAAACATGCTGTTCCAGTTGTCAAAATTGACATGGTGGTACTCATGCATGTTGATGATCGGGATGACGCAGGCGAAATGGAGATGGGAATTCTCCGGGACATCCCGGATGACCCCTGTCACCGTATAGGGATCCCTCGTTATCGTCAGGAGCTTCCCCATGGGGTCCTCGTCGCCGAAGAGCTTGCGGGCCAGGCTTTGCGTGACCACGACCGACCGCGGCCCGTCGAGCGCCGTTTCCGGGTCGCCCTTGAGGAAGGGGAAACTGAACATCGTGAAAAAAGACGGGTCGGCGATGCCGATGATGTCGTTAAAGAAAGCTTTATCGCCCGACCGGATTCCATAATTGTCGTTGGTCCTGTAACGGCAGAATTCCAGGACTTCGGGGAACTCCGACTTGACGGCTGGCCCAAGAGGGGTGGGGGCTCGGGCGTCGAGCGTGACGGCGGTCTCGCTCCTTGTCTCCGTGACCAGCCGGTAGATTGAGTCCCGGTTCGCATGAAAGCGGTCGAAACTGAGTTCGTCCTGAATCCAGAGCATCATGAGGACGCAGCAGGCCAGGCCCACGGCCAGCCCGGAGACGGTGATGACGGAATAGCCTTTCTGGCGCCGCATTTTCCGCAGGGCGACACGCATATAGTTGCCAAGTAAGGATCCTCCCCACCGCCGGTACGTTCGGACCTTGGCAAATTCCCCGCCGATAGCCTTTGATTCCCCCATCTCGGAGCGGGCGAGGCGAAAAGCCTCTTCGATCGTTTCGCCACGACGGATACGGTCGGCCACATCGTCGCGGAGAGCCGCTTCGAGCTCGGAGGTGTCGGAGTCCTCGAGGGCTTGGCTCTTGGCCAGTTCCCTCTTCCAGGATTGGATGGCCTTTTCCAGGTCAAACATGGTCATCCCGACCTACGGTCATTCGGCAGCCGCGGCCGTCGCCCAGAATTTCCGGAGGGCGCTTTGGATGGTCGTCCAGCGCGCCTTTTCTTTTTCAAACTCTTTCCGGCCGAGGTCGGTGAGGTGATAATACTTCCTCATCCGGTTTTCCTCGGACACTCTCCATTCCGAGCGGATCAAGCCCTCCTTCTCCATCCGCCGCAGGACCGGATAGAGCATGGCGCTCGACCATTTCAACGTTCCGCCCGAAACGCGGCGGACGCGCTGGAGGATCTGGTACCCGTAGCTTTCCCCCGAGAGCAGGAGCGACAGGATAATGGGCTTTGAGGATGCCGCGACGAGAGTATCTGACGACATGACATATCTCCTTGATCCGAATAAGTGGGGTCATTACATATGCCAGAATTGTGCCAAGCTCATCCTCGTCGATTCGACGCAGTTTATAACCGAGTCGGGCTTCGGAGTCCCTCACTCGACAAATCGATTCGGGTGTTCTCAGGAGGACAGAGGGTGTTCATTTCCGGACGTTTATAGGCGCCGCGAGCGAATTGGGACTAAGCTATCAGGCAAGGGGGCAATTGGCACGTTTATTGCGATTTCAGGGGAAGAGGGAATCACAATGTTCCGAAATACCATTAAAATCATGCTCAGGAACTTGAGGAAATACAAGGCCTTCTCCCTGATCAATACCATGGGGCTGGCCATCGGGATGGCCTGCTGCCTCCTGATCCTGATGTTCGTTCGCGACGAGCTCAGCTACGACAAACACCACGTTCAGGGCGACCGGATCTACAGGCTCAACTCGCACAGCACGATCGGCGGGACGACCCGCCGTTTCTCCATGTCCCCCGCCGCGTTGGCTCCGGCCATCAAGGAGACCATTCCCGAGGTTCTTGCCTATTGCCGCGTCTTCCCCATCGGCCGCGTCCAATTCGTCTACGAGGGAAGGAACATCGATCTCCCCCAGGGCTATATGGCGGATGAGGATTTCTTCAAGACCTTCACCCACGAGTTCATGGCTGGCGATCCGGCCGAGGCGCTCAAAAAGCCGCGGAGTCTCGTCATCACCGAAGGTACGGCGAATGTCATTTTCGGGACGAGCGACGCCCTGAACAAGGTCATCACGATCGTCCAGGGTCCGCAGCGGATGGATTTCGCAGTCACCGGAATCATCGGGAATGTCCCCAACAACTCCCACCTCAGGTTCGACTTGCTTCTCTCGACCGCGACCTTCCGCGCACCCCAGCCGGCCGACGGTCAAAACCGTCCGCCTCAGCGCAGCTTCCTGGACGAATTCTTTTCGTTCAACAGTTACTCGTACATCTTGGTGGACAGGAACACGGATATCGCCGCCCTCGACAAGAAGGTTCGGCAGCTGGTCGAAACACGGTGGGGGGATTTCCTCAAGCAGCGGGGTGTCGTCCGCTGGTACGAGCTCCAGAACCTTTACGACATCCATCTGAAGTCGAGATATGAAGTCGAGCCGGGGAATCCCGGAAACATCCAGTACGTCTATCTCTTCGGGGCCATCGCCCTGTTCGTCCAGTTCATTGCCTGTTTCAACTTTGTCAACCTATCCACGGCCCGCTCGACGCTCAGGGCCAAGGAGGTCGGGCTGAGGAAAGTCTTCGGCGCCGAGAGGAGGCAGCTCATACGCCAGTTTTTGGGAGAGTCCTTTTTCCTGTCCCTCATCGGAATGCTCCTGGGGATCGTCCTCGTCGTCGCGACGTTGCCCGCTTTCAACGCCTTCGCCCAAAAGGATTTCGGCCCGGCCGAGCTGTTCAGTCCCCCTATCTTTGCCGGGCTCGTCCTGATTACCCTCCTCACCGGCTTCGGGGCCGGAATCTTCCCGGCCTTCGTCCTGTCCTCCTTTGAACCCGTCAGGACCGTCAGGGGCAAGCTGGGGGGAGGGACGAAGGGGCAGACCCTGCGGAAGGGCATCGTCATCATCCAGTTTGCGATCGCCGTGTTCATGATCATCGGCATCTTGGTCATCGTCCGGCAGATCGAGTACCTGAAAAACAGGGACCTCGGCTTCAACCGGGAGATGCTGGTCGTCGTCCCGGCCGGGAGCGCGCAGAACGACGCCCTCAAGAACCGGCTCATCCAGCACCCGAACATCAAGTCGGTATCCTTCGACCTCTCCATCCCGGGTCAGTTCACACAGGACGATACTTTCGTCCCGGAAAACCGAAACCAGGACGATATGTTCCGGACATCCACGTTCTTTGTCGGATATGATTTCCTCAAGACCTACGAGATCGACCTTCTCTGGGGCCGGAATTTCTCGCCCGAGTTTCCCACGGACGTCAAGGAGGGTTTGATCATCAACGAGACGGCGGCCCGGGAACTCGGCTGGGGGAAGGACGCCGTCGGAAAGGAAATGGTCGATTTCACTCCTGACGCAAATGTCCGCTATAGAGTCATCGGGGTTGTCCGGGACTTCCACCACAAAAGCCTCAAGATGGCCCTCAACCCGACGGTGCTCAAGCTCAATCTTGCATTTTTCGGCTTCGTATCCGTGCGGATCAGTCCCGCCAACGTCCCTTCGACGCTTGATTTTCTGGAAAAGACCTTCCAGGAGCTCATGCCTCGGTTCGAGTACCGCTATTTCTTCCTCGACGACGATTTTCGCCAGAAATATCCCAACGAAGAGAAGGTCCAGAGTATTTACACATACTTCGGTGTGTTGGCCGTCTTCGTGGCCTGCCTTGGTCTTTTCGGACTCGCCTCGTTCATCATCGAGCGCCGGACCAAAGAGATTGGAATCCGCAAAGCCCTCGGTGCCGGCGTCCGGCGGATCGTGCTCTTTCTCTCCGGCGAATTCCTCAAGTCCGTCCTTCTGGCCAACCTGATCGCCTGGCCCCTGGCTTTCTTTTTCATGAACAGGTGGCTCCGGACCTTCGCCTATCGGATCCGGATCGAATGGTGGTTCATTGCCCTCGCGGGGGTGCTTTCCGTCGTCGTCGCTTTCCTCACGGTC
>Ga0316622_100000863_pt1 | contig 18761 bp, 15 predicted proteins | sample OWC_Aug_OW2_C1_D_FD_207646 | JGI IMG/M metagenome (GOLD analysis project Ga0316622, IMG submission 207646) | Wetland soil microbial communities from Old Woman Creek delta, Ohio, United States - OWC_Aug_OW2_C1_D5_C | ecosystem: Environmental > Terrestrial > Soil > Wetlands | place: USA: Ohio... | reverse complement strand
GTCGTTCCAGAGCTTGGCCGGCCGGATAGGTTGGCCCTTGGCGTCGAGGGGGACAAAGCCGTGCTGCTGGCCGGAGACGCCGAGCGCGACGACCTTGCCCGGGTCGATCCGGGCGTCCTTGAGCGCCGCGGCGACGGCCGCGTCCATGGCCCGGACCCACGTCGCCGGGTCCTGCTCGCTCGCGCCCGCGGCGAGTCCCGCGATCATGGCGTGGGGCGCCCGGCCCCGCCCAGCGACGCGGCCGCCGTCGCATTCGACGACGAGCACCTTGGTCCCTTGGGTCCCCGAGTCGATGCCGATGGCGTAGCGAAGGCTCTTCTTCATGATCTGCTCAGCTCCCGGAAATAGGCGAAGTAGTCGACGGGTTCGCGGACGGACGCCCGGGCGTAAAGCTCCAGCCAGCCGTCGGGCCCGCGCCGCGCGTCGCGGCGGGCGGCCGCGGTGTTGGCCATGATGTCGGCCTGCGAGGCGAAGGCCCCAAGGGCCTCGCGGACCGCCTGTTCGTCCCGTTCGTCGGCCAGAATGCCCAGATCGGCGCCGAGGCCGCCGTCCGCCTTCGGGGCGAGATCGCCCCAGACCGGATAGACGAGCATCGAGACGACCGGCGACGGGGGGCCGAGGTCGGCCAGGATGGGATCGCCCGCCTGCGGGGCGGCGTACATGCCCAGCATGTACACGGCCGTGTGGTCCCAGTTCTCGTAGCGCGGGCTGGTGAAGACGATCCGTCCGGCCCGCCGGGCGCGGAGGACGCCAAGGAGCTCGTCGACGACGCCCTTGCGGCCGTCCGGCCTGATCCGGTCGACGTGGCCCATGAGGGAGAGGTCGGGCCGGCCGAAGAAGTGGATGTCCTCCGGAGGGACCCCGAGCCGGCCGTAGGCCTCCACGGCCTCGCGGCGCCTCCGGGCGACGATCGACCGCTTCTCCTCGGCCTTCGAATATCCCGCGTCGCCCTTGCAGAAGACGAGGACGAGCGGGCGGCCGCCGGCCAGCTTCACGGACCTCAGGAGATAGCCGGCGCCGAGCGCGGCGTCGTCGTCGTGCGGGGAGAGAAAGGCGACGGCCTCGCCCTTCTTCCAGCCCGGGAACAGGATCCCGATGTCCCCGCCCCGCGCCCCGGTCCCGAAGTCGACGAATTCCATCAGAAGACCCTCAGCGGCTCGCGGAGCTCGCGGGCCAGCCGGTCGAGCCTGCGGGGCGTGTCCTCGTCCAGGCGGAGGATGACGTAGGCGTTCTTCTCGTAGAAAAAGCTCCCGGCCGGGACGAAGCTCACGAGGCTGTTCGTGGCGTACTCGCCCCACGTGTAGACGAGCGGCCGGACCCAGTAGACGTAGTCGCCGTCGGAGGGCGCGTAGAAATACGTCCCCGCCTTGAGCGCGAGATCGCCGCCGAGGCCCAGGTTCGAAGCGGCCGCGGCCAGGCGGAGGCTGAAGAAGCCGTACTTTTCGCGGGTGTTAATGAGCCCGACCCAGGCCAGGTCGGTCGGGGCGATGTGGACGAGGCCGAACGGTCTCTCGGGAAGCTCCGCGAGCGGCCCCGTCACGACCTCGCCGTCGCCGGCCCGGTACATGAAGCTGTCGAAGAGCTCCTTGTAGAGGACCATCTCGTCGTTGCGGACGGCGATCGCGCCGATGTCCTTCTCGACGGTCATCATGGTCTCGGCGATGAACCAGGGGTGGAACGCGTCGACACGGTAGCGGACCTCGAGCGAGACGTCCTTGACGCGGGGCATCGGGCCCTTGCGGGCGTTGAGATAGAGGAAAGCGCCCGGCTTCTCCTCGAAGGAGGCCGGGGGGTTCCAGTCGAACGAATGGTCCCAGGCGACGCCGGGGACGAAGACGTCGGGATTCCAGTGGATGACGCCGGCCTTGTTCCAGAGCTTGACCCCCGCCGCAGGCGCGTCGATGGTCAGGATCTGCCCGCTCTTCGGCTGGAACCCGAGGATGAGCTCGGGCGTCGTCAGGGTCTTGCCCAGCCCTTCCCCGGTGAGGGCCAGGCCGCCGGGAGGCGCGACCTGCGGTCTGCCCTTGAGGACAAGGAGGAGCGTCCGGCCTTTGGGCGCGACGCTCAACGGGCAGGCGATCTTGGCTGTGACGGCGGGGGGATTGGTCTTGGCGGCGCTCTCGACGGGCCCGGATCCCCTGAAGTCCAGGACCTCGTACGGGACCTCCTTCGTCCCGTCGAAGAGGCGGAGCTCGGGCGCCGGGAGCGCGGCCTTCGCCGCCGTGATGACGATCTCGACGACCTCGCCGGCGCGCTCGAGGCCGGCCGTTTCCTCGACCTTGAAGACGCGATGGAAGCCCTCTTCGCCGTCCGTGGGGATCCCGCCGGTCGCGGGGGAGAGGGCTGTCAGCTTGATCTCCTTGATCTTGGCGGCGTCAGGGCCGTGGCTGAGGACGGTGAAGGCGTAGCGCTTGGCCGAGATCCAGGCAAAATCGAGGACGATCTCGTAGACGCCTTTGTCGAGGGGCTTGGCGATGTCGGCGAGCTTGCCGGCCCGGAAGACCCGGCACGAGTCGACGCGGGCCCCGTCGAGGAGGACCTCCTTGACGGTGACCGGGGTCTTAGCGACCTCGAACGGCAGGCGGATCTCGTAGCGGGGCGCTTCCCATGTGGGGGCCGCGAAACGGACGTCGGCCGCGGCGATGGCGGCCGGAAGGCCGATGACAAGGACCAGGATGGCCAGCGCGGATCGCTTCATCTTTCCCTCCAGAAATCTATTCTACGAGGAAAATGGGGTCGTTTCTATTTATTATTTTCATCCCATATTCATGTGGGAGGACGGTTGACTTTAGCTTCGACAGGGCCCTAGAATGGGGCCGATGAAAAACATGACAAGAGCGATGGCGGCGGTCCTGGCATTCGTGGCGCTCACCGGCGGGGCGTGGGGCGCGGGCGTCACGGCGACGCTCAAGGGCGGGTATTTCGCCCCGACCAACGAGGTCTTCCGCGACGTCTACTCGGGCGGGGCCATCTTTGGCCTCGACCTGGCGGTCCCGGTCGGCGGCGTCTTCCGGGTCTGGGCCGGGGCGGACCTCTTCAGCAAGACGGGTGCGCTGACCCTGTCCGAGGACGAAACGAAGGTCCGCATCGTTCCTCTCTATGTCGGCTTGCGCTGCGAATTCGGCCGGACGGGGCTCCGTCCCTATATCGGCGCGGCCGCCGCCTACTTCATGTTCCATGAGGAGAACGTGCTGGGGACGGTGAGCGACGGCGGGATCGGCTTCCTCACCCAGGCCGGCGTCCTGCTCAGGATCGGCGGGCCGGTTTGGCTCGATGTCCACGCCGGCTACCGCGGCTGCACCCTGAAGACCGACGACGAAGATCCCCTCGAGGCCAAGCTCGATGGGATCCACGGCGGGCTTGGACTTGCTTTCAGATTCTGATCCCCTCCCATTTTCCTGGTCTTGAAATAACACCGGCGGACCGCTAAACTGGGACTTATGAAGACGTTCCCGAAGATCGCCGCCGCGGCCGCCCTCGCTCTCGTCCTCCTCGGCTTGCCCGCCTTCGCCGTTCTCGAGCCGGGGTCCAAGCTTATCCCGTTCTCGCTCAAGAACGTCGACGGCAAGGACTACACCGTCACCATGGAAAAAGGCCGGCTGACGCTTATCGTGTCCGAGACCATTCCGACCGATACCGGTTCCGAGAGAAGAGAGGTCAGGTCACACCCGGCCGGCGTCCTGGTCGATTTCTGGGCCACGTGGTGCGTCCCGTGCCGCAAGTCCATGCCGCACATGCAGAAGCTCAACGAGACTTATGGGCCCGCCGTGGGACAGGCCGAGGGCGGTCTCGTCGTCCTCGGCATCGCCATCGATGACGCCGGCGGCAAGGTCGTCGTGCCGTTCTACAAGAAGCTGAAGATCACCTATCCCATGCTGGCCGACCCGCCCGCCGGTCCCGCCGCGGCCGGCGTAGCCGCGACGGCCAAGGACATGAAGAAAAAATATGGCGTCCAGGAGATCCCGGTCGTCTATCTCATCGACGCTTCGGGCACGATCACCCACGCCCACGTCGGGGCCACCGACGAGCTTGCGGCCGAGCTCGACCGGGCGATCGCCGCCCTCCTCGGCGGAGCGGCCAAGTGAGGCGCAAGCTGCCCTGGGTCCTGCTCGCCGTCTCTCTCTCTGTGATGGCCGTCGGGCTTCTCTTCGGCGAATACCGGTCGGTCCTCGAGAAAGCCATAACCGTCTGCCTTGACTGCATCGGGATCGGGTGAACGCGACCATGGCCGCGAACCCCAAGCCCACGCTCCCCAAGAAACCCCGCGACCGCCGCGCCTGGTACCAGGCCGCCTTCGCCCTCGGCCTCAACGCCTGGATCCCGTCCTGGTTCAAGGGCGAGATATTCCAGGGCTCCGTCAAGGGCGTCTGCGTCCCCGGCCTCAACTGCTATTCGTGTCCCTCGGCCATGGGCGCCTGCCCGATCGGCGCGTTGCAGACCGCGTTCGGCGGCCTGCGCTTCAACCTGTCCGTGGCCGAAAAGAAGTTCGGCCTCTACGTCGCCGGGTTCCTGGCCGCGATCGGCAGCGTCGTCGGACGGATGCCCTGCGGCTGGGTCTGTCCCTTCGGCTTCATCCAGGAGCTCCTCCACAAGATCCCGTCGCCCAAGCTCCGCATCCCCCACGCTATGACCTATTTCCGTTACTTCGTCCTGGCTACGACCGTCATCGCCCTGCCGCTTCTCGTCGTTGACCAGTTCGGCTATGGCCAAACCTGGTTCTGCAAATGGATCTGCCCGGCCGGGACGCTCGAAGCCGGCATCCCCCTCATGCTCATCAAGGCCGACCTGCGGCCGCTCATCGGCTTCATGTACTACTGGAAGCTCGGCCTCCTCGTCCTCTTCCTCGGCTGGTTCGTCCTCAGCCGGCGCCCCTTCTGCCGGACGGTCTGCCCGCTCGGCGCGATCTGGGGGCTGTTCAACAAGGCCAGCCTCTTCCGCATGGCCGTCGACGACGAGAAGTGCACCCTCTGCGACATGTGCCGCAAGGACTGCCCCGTCGACATCAAGATCTACGAGTCGGCCAACTCGCCCGACTGCGTTCGCTGCCTGAAGTGCGTCTCGTCGTGCAAGTTCGGGGCGATCAGCTACGAATTCCTGGGTAAGACGGAAGTCGCTCCCGATCTTCGCGTCAAGAAGCCGGCCTGATGTCCTGACGCCGGCGCCTGTCTCACAGCGTCTTGACCAGCGCCCCCCAGCGCTTGTCCAGCCTGAAGCCGTGCCTCAGGAAGAACCCGGGCAGGTAGAGGTGGGTCATGACCAGGGGCACGCCCTGGCTGGCCATGCGGCCGCAGAAATCCTCGAGCGCGGCCCCGCCGAGCCCCGACGCCTTCAGCCGCGAGGTGACGGCGATGACGTCGATCCAGGCCACCCGGCCCGACAGCATCCGGTAACAGAGCCCCCCGACGATCCGCTCCTGGGCGTCCTTGAGGACGAAGAAACGGTCTTCCTGCGAGACGATCTTGGGGTAGCTCTCCTTGAAGAAGAGTCTGTAGACCTGGCCGATCTCGGCCGGGTCGACGGTTTCGCTGAACGTGTAGGGGAGGCCCGCCCGGTCGGCCAGGAAGGACTGGACGACGACCCGCCGCTCGCCCTCTTCGCCCTGGGTCACGACATCGACTCGCCCTTCGGGTTCGAGGCGGGGGAAGACCATGCGGCTGAAGACCAGGCGATCGCGCTCGTCGCGCAGGGCCGCTTGGAGGTCCGAGAGCTCGACCTGCTGAACGGCCGGTTCGCCGAGGACGGCGTTCAAGCGGGCCAGCAGCCGGTCAAAGAGGGACTCGATGCGCTCGCTCCGGCCGGCGAAATACGTGTGGCGGTAGAGGTAGTAGCGGACGATCTCCGGATAGCGCTCGAGGGCATAGCGGCGGTAGACGTCGAGGACCCTGCGCTCGCGGTCGCGCGGCGCGGCCAGCGGGTTGGCTTGCCGCCACTCCTGGTAGGCCTCGACCGCCGACTCGGCCGGGAGCGGGATGACATAGGTGCTGTCGAACTCGTCCCGGTAACGGCGCAGCCGCGCGGCCAGGTCCTCGCCCGGCAGCGCGGCGATCGGCGTCTTGGCCAGGGCGGCCTGAAGGCCGGCCAGGAAGGCCGATGCCTTGTCCCGCCCCATCGCGTCATAGGCGGCGTCGAAGATCCAGTCGAGGTCGAGATGGCCCTTCAGCCACGGATAGTTGGCCGCGGCCCGGCGATAGAAGCCGTCGACCATCGGACGGACGATGGAGACCGGACCGGTCGAGGGACGCCAGCCGTCGATCGAGGCGAGGACCGTGTCTACGTGATACTCGAGCTCGGGCACGATGACGTTGACCGGCGAGATGCGGCCCGGCAGGATGCGGCGGCCGCTCCTCTGCCAGGCCCGGAACAGGGCCGACATGGCTTCGATGTAGAGCTTTCTCCAGACCGACGGGGCGGGGAGCGGCGCCTCGGCGGCCCTCCGGCCCGCGAAATCGCGGATCTTCTCCCAGACCGTCAGGTCGCCGAGGTGGCGCCACGTGACGGCGCCCGTGTTCTGGTGCGTGGCGCCGAGCGGAGGCAGCACGCGCGGCCCGTCCGGCTGATCGGACAGGGCGGCCGACCAGAGGCGGGTCTCGTGCTCGGCCCCGTCACGGCGGCCCTCGGGCAGGACGAGCTTGAGGTCGTAGTGCCCGCCGGAGCGGGTGTTGACGCTGACCCGGTAGGTCGTCCGGCGCGGGGCGCTGTAGATCCTCGAGACCCAGATGCCGTCCGGCGCGATCTCCCCGGTCTTGAAATCCCTGGCCCCGCAGGCGAGCCGGACCGAATCGCGAAGGAACGAGGGCAAGCCGAGAACGAACGACACCCGGCGGGCCTCGGCCGGCGTTATCGTGTCGTCGCAGACGGGACGGGGAGGACGGTCGCCGGCGCCCGGACGGCCGCGGCCGCCCAAGGCCGTCAGGCCAGAGCGGCCGATCATGCGGTCGACCTCGCGCTCGGCGATCCTCGCGAGCTTGGGGTCGGCTTTATGGAGGACCCAGCTCGCAAGCTCGGCCCGGACCGAGCTGAAATAGGACGGCTCCCGGATGGCCAGGTCGGCCAGGAGACGGAAGATGCGCTCGAACTGCCGCCGTCCCAGCTCGTCGGCCGGCCAGGCGAGCGTCTCCCGGTAGGCCCGGAGGCGGATCCTGAACGCGTCGAGGCGGCCGCGGCCGAGGCGGGTCGAGACGATCGCGTCGATGCTTTCCCGGTTGAGGAAGGGGAGTCCCGAGCGGACGAAGTCCGCCGCGCCCCGGCCGTAGTCGATGTCCGGGTTGAAGAGAAGCAGGGTCCGGTAGGCCCAGCAGCGGAGCCGCTCCCTGGGGTGGCGGGCCAGCGCCCTCAGCCGGGCCCGGACGAGGTCCTCCGTCCTCAACGGCGATTCGAAGAAGATCCGTTCGACCTCCGCCAGCTCCTTGGGCGCCGGCGCCTCGGCGGAGAAGAGGAGCTCCGCGAGCAGGGCATGGAGGCGGGCCAAGGAAGCGTCGCCGAGCTTGGGCGGCGCGGCGATCTCCGCGGCCGTGTAGGTCCTGGCCCGGCGGCGGGGGAGTGACACCCGGCCGGTGGCCGGCTCGAGCGGCAGGTCCCAGCCTTCTTTGACCGGCGAGAAGGCGGCGAGCGAAGGGTTGCCGACCCAGAGGACAGGCTGGCGGGCGAACACGCCGAGGTCGAGGACGCCGCCCTCGATCCCGTATTCGAGGTCGCCGACGAGCCAGGTCCGCTCTTCCGCGCCCCGCCGGATCGGCAGGAACAGGCCGCGGTTGAGGTCCCTGAGCCCGGCCCGCCCTCGCACGATCTCGTCCTCGAGGATGCCGAGGTCGCGGAAGAACCAGCGGGGGATGGAGATGCGAATGCCCGGGCCCGGGAGCTCGATCGTCCGGCGGCGGTAGAGGCCTTCGATGGCATCGGCGAACGAGGCGACGATCTTCTTCCGGTTGTACGAGCCCTTGGGTGTGAGCTCGCCCTGCTCGAGGCCGAAGTCGCGCTCCAGGACCTCGAAGTTGATGACCCTTTCGTAGGGCGCCAGGCCGTCGTTGGCGGCCGTGACGATGCGGCGGAAGTATTCGCGGGCGTTCTCCAGGCCGAGCCCGCCGGCCAGGACCCGGTCGCTCCGGTCCGGGACGATGAACAAGACGTTGTAGGGGCGGCCGTCGCCGATGAGGAAGGTCCGCTTGATGCCGGGGACGCCCACGAACTTGTCCTCGACCTTGCGCGGGGCGATGGTTTGGCCGCGGTTGTTCTTGTAGATGTCCTTGATCCGGTCGACGATCTGGTAGAACCCGTTGGCCCCGCGCTCGAAGACGTCGCCGGTCGCGAGCCAAAAGTCGCGCTCCGGGTCGTCCGACGGATAGGGGATGGTCTCGCCGGGGCCCTTGTCCTCGAGATAGCGGGCGACGTAGTGACCGGTGACCTGGAGCTCCCCGTCGGGGCCGAGGCGGGCCCGCAGGCCGGGGAGGGGCAGGCCGTGGGAGCCGTCGACGTAACCGCCCGGCGGGGTCATTGTGATCCCTCCGGTCGCCTCGGTCATCCCGAACCCGCTCATGAGCTCGACGCCGTGGCTCGAGAAGAAGCGGAAGACGCGAGGGTCGAGGTAGCCGGCCGCGGAGAGGCCCCACTCGAGCCGCGGGCCGACGATCTCGCGGACGACCGTCACGGGATCGGTCCCGGCCGGGGCGGCGTCGATCCGCTCCAGGCACTTCTCATAAAGCTGGGCCCAGCGGACGGGAACGCTGATGAAGCCTGTCGGGCGTGTCTTCGGCAGGAGGCTGAACAGGGTCTCGGCCGAGGGGTTCCCGGCGAAGACGTACGTGCCGCGCCAGAAGATGATGCCCAGCAGTTCGAGGTAGCGGCCGAAGGTGTGGTAAAGGGGCAGGAAGCTGAGGAAGACCTCGCCGGGCCCCACGGCGGGAAGCGCGGCGGCCCGGGCGAAGCGCTTGGAGACGAGATTGTAGATCGAGAAGGAGACGCCCTTGGGCCGCCCGGTCGAGCCCGAGGTGAACATGACCGTGGCTACTTCGTTCGGGCGGAAGCGGCGCCGCCGCTCGAGGCGGGCCTCGATGTCCCGCGCGCCGAGCTGCTTGCGGAGCTCGGGGAGGAAGACGACGCCGTCGTCGGCCTCGCCGAGGGCGGGATCGGTGACGAGGATGAGGAAGGGCCGGGCGGTCCGGCGCCGGGCCTCTTTCAGGAGGACGATCCTTTCGCGGTCGTTGGCCAGGGCCATGTTGATGGCGAGCGCGTCGAAGATCGTGACGATGTTGTCGAGGTTGAAATAGGGGTTGACCGGCGTATCGAGGATATCGTAGAAGAGGCAGGCCAGGTCGGCGAAGGCGCCTTCGGCGTGGTTCTCGGCGTAGATCGCGAGGCGCGGCTCGACGCTTTCGCGGTCGGCCAGGATAAAGAGCGCCGCGGCCGTCTCCCGGATCTGGCGGTTGGCCGTCGCGTAAGTCCACTGGCGGGGCGGAGAGACGGCCATGTCCTGAAAGAGCATCCGGTCCGGGTCCTCCCGGAGACGGTCCTCGAACATGTCCCGCAGACCATAGCCGGTCCTTTGGAGCATCGTGAAAGACGCTTCGGCCCAGCGGCCGAGGAGCTCCGGCGACCCGAGCTCGCGCAGATAGCCGGGGTCCGAGGTCACGCGGAGGAACTCGCGAGCCCAAGTGTCTTCGAGCCCCTTGCCGCCGGCGAGACCGCGCTCGGCCTTCTCCAGCAGCGCCCGCGCCGCCCCTCCGGGGTTGGATCGGATGGGGTCAAACCTACCTTTTGCTGAAAAAGGTAGGTTTGACCCCATCCGATCGGGCCAGTCCGCCAGGAGGCGCCCGAGGTCGCGTTTGGCGGAGAGTTGGGGTTTCTTCATGGCCTTCGCCAGCTATTATAAAATATATGGATACGCTCCCGCAAGTGGTTTATAATTGGACTAGACCTATTAAAAATAATGTATTGACATGGAGAATATATTGGTATATAAAAGGTATAGTCCAAGTAATTCAGGACCAGACCATAAGGAGCGATCCATGGACAAGATCAAGCTTGATAAGACCCCCGGGTCCAGGCCGGCCTATCAACAGATCATCTCCTCCATCGAACGGCAGATCCAGTCGGGCCGCCTGAAGGCGGGCGAAAAGCTCCCCGCCGAGCGCGATCTCGCCGAGGAGCTCATTACGGCCCGCGGCACGGTCAAGAAAGCCTACGATGAGCTCGTCCGGCGCCGCCTCATCGAGGCCGCCCCCGGCCGAGGCAGTTTCGTAGCCCCCGAACGGCCGGTCGCCGGCGAGAGCCGCAAGGACAGGGCCCTGGGCCTCATTGACGAGCTCATCGACGAGCTGGCCCGCCTCAAGTTCAGCGCCCATGACATCCGCATCTTCTTCGACCTCCGCCTGCTCGGGCGCGAGGACGACCTGCAGAACGTCAACGTGGCCGCCGTCGACTGCAACCCCGAAGCCCTGGGCATCTTCGAGCGCCAGTTCCAGATCATCCCCCGCGTCAACATGGCCAAGCTGCTCCTCGAGGAGGTCTTCGAGGACCCGGCCGGGGCCGACCGCCTGCGCAGCTTCGACCTCGTCCTGACCACGACGACGCACTACCAGGAGGTCCTGGAGCGTTACCCCGACCTGAAGCCCAAGCTCCTCCAGGTCGCCGTGGCCCCGACCCGGGGTTCGATCATCAGCCTGGCCCGCCTCGTCCCGTCCCAGAAGATCGGCGTCGCCTGCGAATCCCGGAAGTTCCTCGATATCGTCCTCGACCACCTCAAGGCCTTCGACATCCCGGCATCCTCTGTGGCCCCGCTGTTCTGGTCCGAGCTCGACCGGCTGGACGAGTTCCTGGCGGGGCTCGACGCGATCATCATCCCGGCCGGCTATTCGCTCCAGCGCGGCCGCGAGCACCTCGCCGCCATCCAGGAGTTCACCGAGCGGGGCGGGGTCATGATCCCCTTCGACTACCAGATCGAGCGCGGCTCGCTCCTCACCGTCGAGGAGCGGTTGCGAACGCTCCTTGAGGAAGAGACGCGGAGCCTTTGATGGACGCCCCGCGGATCGTGCTCGGCGTCATCGGGGCCGACTGCCACTCGGTCGGCAACAAGATCCTCGACGCCTTCTTCACCGAGGCCGGCTTCCATGTCATCAATCTTGGCGTCATGGTCAGCCAGGAGGAGTTCCTCGACGCGGCCGTCGAATCCGACGCCGCGGCCATCCTCGTCTCCTCGCTCTACGGCCACGGCCTGATCGACTGCGAGGGCCTGCGCCAGAAGGCCGTCGAGCGGGGCCTCGAGAAGGTCCTCCTCTACGCCGGCGGGAACCTCGTCGTCGGCAAAACGCCCTTCGACGACGTCGAACGTAAATTCAAGGCCATGGGCTTCGACCGCGTCTTCCCGGCGCAGGTCGACCTGGCCGACGCGGCCAAGCTCCTCCGCGAGGACATCGGGGCCAGGCGGGGCTGATGAACGGCCGCCTCCTCCTCTCCGTCGACATCGGTTCGACGTACACCAAGGCGGGATTGTTCCGCCTCGAAGGGGAGGAGCTTCGCCTTCTCGGCAAGGCCGTCCGCCCGACGACGGTCGACGACCTCGGCCGCGGCTTCGCCGAAGCCCGGGCGGCCGCCCTGGCCGGCACGAACCTGCCCCCCGGCGCCGTCCCCTCCGACGTGCCGGTCTATTGGTCCTCGTCGGCCCGCGGCGGGCTCAAGATCGCCGCCGTGGGTCTGACCCCGGACCTGACCCTTTCGGTCGCCCGCATGGCCGCGACCTCGGCCGGCGGCAAGGTCGTCCGCGCCTTCTCCTACGAGCTCGCCGCCGACGACCTGGCCGAGCTCGAATCCGTCGCCCCCGACATCATCCTTCTCACGGGCGGAACGGACGGCGGGAACTCCCGCGTCGTCCTCCACAACGCCGTCCGCCTGGCCGAAACGCATGTCCCGGCCGTCATCCTTTACGCCGGCAACCGCAAGGTCCGCGACCAGGTCAAGGCGGCTCTCTCCGGCCGTGATGTCGTGACCGCCGCCAACGTCATGCCCGAGGTCGGCGTCATCGACATCGAGCCGGCCCGCGAGGTCATCCGGCGCGCGTTCCTCGAGCGCATCGTCGACGGCAAAGGCCTCTCCCGCGTCGCCGCCGCGGCCGGCCGCGACCCGCTGCCGACGCCTCTCGCGGTCTTCGAGCTCGTCCGCACGATCGGCGAGCGCGTCCCCGGCTGGGAGGACTTCGCCCTGATCGACATGGGCGGGGCGACGACCGATTTCTATTCCCACACCGAGTCGTTCCACGGCGGCGACGCGGTCCTTCTCCGCGGCCTGCGCGAACCTAAGCTCAAGCGGACCGTCGAAGGCGACCTGGGCCTCCGCGTCTCGGCCGAGGCCCTTTATCGCTCCGAGGCGCCGTTCTTCGAGTCGCGCCTGGGCACCGGCGGCCCCGCCATGGCCGACCTCCGCGCCTACGCCGGGTCCGTCAGCCGGGCGACCGATCATCTGCCCTCCGACGAGCGTGGCCGCCGCTTCGACGCCCTCCTGGCCGCGGCCTGCGTTCGGGCCTCCGCCCTGCGCCACGCCGGGACGATCCAGCGGGTCTTCACGCCCCAGGGCGGATTCGAGGTCCAGCGCGGCAAGGACCTCCGCCGGGTCAAGAATCTCGTCGGCTCGGGCGGGTACCTAGCCGGCCTCACCGGCCCGGCCGTCCTGCTCGAGGCCTGCGCCCCCGACGCCGCGGACCCCGACATCCGTCACCTCGTCCCGGAAGCCCCGGCGTGCTACGCCGACGCCGATCATCTCATCCCCCTCCTGGGGAACCTGGCGGCGGATTTCCCCGCCGCGGCCGCCCGCGCCGCCGTCGCCGGCTTCAAGCCGCTCCGACCGCTCCCGAGCTGAAGACGCAGAAGAAAAAGAGGACAAACATGAGATCACACCGCATGCCCTGGAAGGACTTCCTGGCCCAGCGCCAGGCCGTGCTCGACTCCTGGCCGACCGGCCGCGACGTCACCGCGATTGAGGACGGGTTGCGCTACCAGCGCGGTATCCCCGACGAAAAGAATTTCGCCAAGGCCATGGCCAGAGCCAAGGCCGCCGGCCAGACGCTGCTCCAGCCCCGGGCCGGCGTCGCCCTCATCGACGACCACATCCGCCTCCTCCGCTTCCTCGAGACCGAGGGCACGGCCGACCTCCTGCCGACGACGATCGACGCCTACACCCGTCAGAACCGCTATGAGGAGGCCGCCCGCGGCATCGAGCGCTCCCGCACCGCCGGCACGTCCCTCCTCAACGGTTTCCCCGCCGTCAACCACGGCCGGGACGGCTGCCGCAAGGTCACCGAGGCCGTCACCAAGCCCGTCCAGGTCCGGCACGGCACGCCCGACGCGCGTCTTCTCGCCGAGATCGCCCTCGCCGGGGGATTCACGTCCTACGAAGGCGGCGGGATCTCCTACAACATCCCCTACGCCAAGAAGGTCGAGGTCGGCCAGTGCCTGCGCGACTGGCAGTACGTCGACCGCTTGACCGGCTATTACGAGGAGAACGGCATCTCCATCAACCGCGAGCCCTTCGGCCCGCTCACCGGGACCCTCGTCCCGCCCTTCATTTCCCACACGGTCGCCATCCTCGAGGGCCTGCTGGCGCTCGAGCAGGGCGTCAAGTCCCTGACCCTCGGCTACGGCCAGGGCGGCCACGTCCTCCAAGACCTGGCCGCCATCGCGTCCCTGCGCGAGCTCGCCGACGAGTACTTCCGCGAGGCCGGCTTTACCGACTTCGACCTGACCCTCGTCTTCCATCAATGGATGGGCGGCTTCCCCGAGGACGAGGCCAAGGCCTTCTCGGTCATCAGCCTGGGCGGTTTCGTCGCCGCGGCCGGCAGGGTCGAGAAGACCATCGTCAAGTCGCCCCACGAAGCCATGGGCATCCCGACCAAGGAAGCCAACGCCTCCGGGCTCAAAGCCACCCGCCAGGTCCTGAGCATGATGGCCGACCAGCGCATCTGCACCGACAACGCCGTCGTGGACCGGGAGAAGGACCTTATCCGCCGCGAGGTCGGCGCGCTCATGTCCGCCGTCTTCGCCGCGGCCGGCGACGACCTCGTCCAGGGCATCGTCCGGTCCTTCGCCGGCGGGCTCCTCGACGTGCCCTTCGCCCCCTCGATCTACAACAAGGGCAAGGTCCTGCCCGTCCGCGACAACGAAGGTTACATCCGCCTCTTCGCCAAGGGCAGCCTGCCCCTCGGCAACGACATCATGTCCTTCCACAAGGAGCGCCTGCAGGAACGGTCGAAGGCCGAGGGGCGCCCGGTCACCTTTCAGATGGTGACCGACGACATCTACGCCATCAGCAAAGGCAAGCTCATCGGGAGGCCCAAATGAAGATCGTCAAAGCCCTGTTCATCCCCGGGTCGTCGGCGTTCTATTTCGACGACCAGCAGGCCATCAAAGGCGGAGCGCCCCACGACGGCGCCCTCTACGGCGGCACGCCCGAAACGCCCGGATTCCGGGCCGTCCGGGTCGCCGGCGAGGCCCTGTCGATCCTGCTCCTCCTTGAGAACGGCAGCTGGGCCCTGGGCGACTGCGCCGCCGTCCAGTACTCCGGCGCCGGCGGGCGCGACCCGCTCTTCCTCGCCGCCGACTACCTGCCCCTGCTCGAGAACCGCATCCGCCCGCTCCTCGAGGGCGCCGAGGTCGGACCCTTCCGTGAGATGGCCGCCCGCTTCGAGGACCTCGAGTTCGACGGCCGGCGGCTGCACACGGCCATCCGCTACGGCCTGTCCCAGGCCCTGCTCCACGCCCGGGCCCTGGCCGGCGGCCGGATCATGGCCGAGGTCGTCTGCGACGAGTACGGCCTGCCCGTCGTCGCCGAGCGCGTGCCCATCTTCGGCCAGAGCGGCGACGACCGCTACATCAACGCCGACAAGATGATCATGAAGCGGGTCGACGTCCTGCCCCACGCCCTCATCAACAACGTCAAGACCAAGCTCGGCCACGAAGGCGAGCTCCTGCGCGAGTACGTCGGCTGGCTCGTCGAGCGCATCCGCAAGTCCCGGACCGACGAATCCTACGTGCCGACCCTCCACATCGACGTCTACGGCACGATCGGCGTCATCTGCGCCCTCAAACCCGGCCGGGTCGCCGATTACCTGGCCTCGCTCGAGCCCGTGGCCGCCGAGTTCCCGCTCTACATCGAAGGCCCCGTCGACGCCGGCGAGAAGCCGCGCCAGATCGAGCTCCTGGCCGCCATCCGCCGTGAGCTCAGGGCCAGGGGCTCGAAGGTCAAGATCGTGGCCGACGAGTGGTGCAACACCTACGAGGACGTCGTCGACTTCACCGACGCCCAGTGCTGCGACCAGGTCCAGATCAAGACCCCCGACCTCGGCGGCATCCAGAACACCATCGAAGCCGTGCTCTACTGCCGCAGCCACGGCATGGAAGCCTATCAGGGCGGGACCTGCAACGAGACCGAGATCTCGGCCAAGGCCTGCGTCCATGCCGCCGTGGCCGCCCGGGCCGAGCGGCTGCTGGCCAAGCCGGGCATGGGCTTCGACGAGGGCTTCATGATCGTCCGCAACGAGATGGAGCGCGTCCTGGCCGTGCTCCGCGCCAAAGTCCGGAAGGAGGCCTGACCATGGCCGTTCAGAAGAAGAAAGAGTTCCGCGTCCTCTCGACGACCGCCATCCTCGGCTATGGGTTCCCCGAGGCCTCGTTCCGCGAGGGCCTGAAGCGCCGGCCCCATCTCATCGGCGCCGACGCCGGCTCGACCGACCCCGGCCCCTATTATCTCGGCGCCGGAAAATCCTTCACCGACCGGTCCGCGGTCAAGCGCGACCTGCGCTTCATGCTGACGGCCGGCGTCCGCCGCGGCATCCCCGTCGTCATCGGCACGGCCGGCGGAAGCGGCGCCCGCCCCCACGTCGACTGGTGCGAGGCCATCATCCGGGAGATCGCCGCCGAGGAGAAGCTGACCTTCAAGATGGGCGTCATCTACGCCGACATCCCGAAGGCCCGCGTCCTGCGGCATCTCCGGAAAGGCGAGATCGTCCCGCTGACCTACGTCCCGCCGCTCACCGAGGCCGTCCTCGAAGAGTCGGTCAACATCGTCGCCCAGATGGGCGTCGAGCCCATCCAGAAGGCCCTGGCCGCCGGCTGCCAGGTCGTCCTGGCCGGCCGCGCCTACGACCCGACCGTTTTCGCCTCGCTTCCGATCATGCTCGGCTACGACCCCGGCCTGGCCATCCACATGGGCAAGATCCTCGAATGCGCGGCCATCGCCGCCACCCCCGGCTCGGGGGCCGACTGCGCCTTCGGCACGCTCTACGAGGACTCCTTCGTCCTCGAGTCGCTCAACCCGCGGCGCCGCGTCACCAAGGTGTCGACGGCCGCCCACACCCTCTACGAGAAGACCGACCCGTACCACCTGCCGGGCCCCGGCGGCGAGCTCGACCTCACCGGCTGTTCCTTCACCGAGCTCCCCGGCGGCAAGGTCGAGGTCCGCGGCAGCCGCCACGTCGAGACCGAGCGCTACTGGGTCAAGCTCGAAGGCGTCCGCCGGGTCGGCTTCCGCACCATCGCCGTGGCCGGCACGCGCGACCCGATCATGATCCGCGAGATCGACGGCATCCTGGCCGGCGTCGAGGCCCAGGTCCACGACATCCTCAAGGCCGAGCGGGTCGAAGGCCGCATCCACTTCCACGTCTACGGCCGCGACGGGGTCATGGGCGCCCTCGAGCCGGTGAAGACGGTCCGCGGCCACGAGCTCGGCATCGTCATCGAGGCCGTCGGACCGACCCAGGCCGCGGCCGATTCGGTCTGCAGCCTGACCCGGTCGACCCTGCTCCACTACGGCTACCCCGGCCGCATCTCCACGGCCGGCAACCTGGCCTTGCCTTTCTCCCCCTCCGATGCCAAAATGGGGGAGGTCTTCGAGTTCTCGGTCTACCACCTGATGCCCCTGGCCCGGCCGGACGACTTCCCGGCCCGCGTGGTCACGGTCCGGGGCGGAAAGGAGTCGAAGTGAAACGCAGCATCCTCACCGCCGCCAAGGTCATCCGGTCCAAGAACTCCGGCCCCTACGAGCTGACCCTGGACATCCTGTTCAAGGACCGGGAGCACTTCGAGCTGTTCCGCCGCCGCAACGTTGTCACCAAGCGCAAGGTGGCCGCGCTCTACCGGCGGCCGGTCGCGGACATCCTCAAGCTCGTCTACTTCGAGCCTTCGAACGCTCTCAAGATCACCATGCGCCGGCCCATCCCCTCGGGCGACGCCGGCGAGACCGATATCTACGGCGCCCAGCAGCACGCGCCGCTCCTGAGCCTGACCTACTGAGGCGGCCCGCCATGATGAAGCTCAGCCAGGGCACGGTCCACCGCGAAACGCTCCTCTACGCCACCTATTATGCCCCGCGCGGCAGCTACCGGCTGTACATGGTCGCCGCCGAGCTGGCCCAGAAGTATCTCACCCCGACCGACCTCCTCATCGGCATCATGGGCTCCGAGGGCTCGGGCAAGTCGACCCTGATCAAAGGGCTGTTCCCGGGCCTCGAGCTGACCAACGACGACGAGGGCATCAACGTCCAGCCGACGCCGCTCTACGAGTTCGACCCGGCCGACCCGTTCTCCGGCCACACCTTCCACGTCGACGCCCGCTACGAGCTGGCCTTCCACCAGAAGTACGAGCTGGCCGAAGCCATCCTCAAGGCCATCTCCCACGGCCGCCGCGTCGTCGTCGAGCACTTCGACCTCATCTATGAGGCCCTCGGCCACAACGCCCAGGTCCTCGTGGGGATCGGGGAGGAGATCATCGTCGCCCGGCCGACGGTCTTCGGCCCGTTCCCGCAGGCCATCAAGGCGATCGTCGACCGGACCATCAAGTACCGGCTCATGGCCCACTCGGCCGAGGACATCACCTGCATGGTCCTCGAGCAGGACTACAAGATCCCGATCCCGCCGCTGCACTCCGACGTCCGCCAGGGCTTCGTCCTGAACTTCCCGGAACGGCCGAACGTCGATCTCGACGAGCTCGAGAAGAAGGTCCGGGCCATCATCGCCCAGGACGTTCCGCTCTCGCCCTGCGGCGAGAACACGATCTCCATCGGCCCGCAGACCATGCCCTGCACAGGGACCCGGACCCACGTCTCCTCGAGCGGCAAGATCGAGAACTTCCGCCTGCTCAAGGAATTCCGGTACGACCACATCAGCAAGGAATATTACGTCATCGGCCTCGTCGGGAAGCGGGGCGAGGGCGCGTTCGAGGACCTGATCGACGTCGAAGGGATCTACGAATGAACTTCCATGGAATGGGGCCCGGCCAGGCCCGCTACCGCAAGTTGGCCGTCCGCGCCGGCGCCGGCCGGCCCGTGTCGTGCGGCGGCCGCCCGGCCCTGCGCGTCGGCGACAGCGCTCTGGCCGCCCTGGCCCGCGAGGCCTTCACCGACCTGGCCTTTTACCTGAGGCCGGACTTCCTCGCGGCCATGCGGCGCATCCTCGACGACCCCGAGGCTTCGCCGAACGACCGCTTCGTGGCCGAGGCCGTGCTCCGCAACGCCGTCATCGCGGCCGAGGGTGTCCTGCCCCTGTGCCAGGACACGGGATCGATCCAGATATTCGCCGAGCGAGGCCACCGCGTCGTCACTGGGGACCGGGACGAAGAGGTCCTGGCCGCGGCCGCGGCGGAGGTCTACAAGACCCGCAACCTGCGCTATTCCATCATGACCCCGCTTTCCGTCTTCGAAGAGCGGAACACCGGGACGAACCTGCCCGCCCAGATCGATATCCAGGCGGCGCCCGGGCGCGAATACCGGTTTTTCTTCATGGCCAA
>Ga0316622_100000862_pt1 | contig 18764 bp, 15 predicted proteins | sample OWC_Aug_OW2_C1_D_FD_207646 | JGI IMG/M metagenome (GOLD analysis project Ga0316622, IMG submission 207646) | Wetland soil microbial communities from Old Woman Creek delta, Ohio, United States - OWC_Aug_OW2_C1_D5_C | ecosystem: Environmental > Terrestrial > Soil > Wetlands | place: USA: Ohio... | reverse complement strand
TGATCGCGGAATCGCCCCCGCTCGTAGTCCTCCATGGCGAAGGCCTTGACGATGCGGATGCCGGAGATAGTCTCCTGGAGCAACGTGTTCAGCTCGGTGTATCGCTGCAGCACCTGGCCGGCGCGCTTGCGCATCTTGCGACCGAACTGGATGATGGGGTAGAGGGCCGCCGGGAAGACGACGAGGGAGATGAGCGCCAGCTTCCAGTTGATGAGGAACAGCAAGCCGACCAACCCTGCCATGTTGAGCGGCTCGCGAAAGGCATTCCGGAAGAGGTCCGTGACGCTGCCCCCGACCAGACCGACGTCCGTGGTGGTCCGCGTCATGATCTCCCCGGTGGACGTCCGGGTGAAGTAGGACAGCGACATCGTGTGAATGTGGGAGTACAGCTCTTGTCGGAGGTCTGCCTGGACGCGCTCCGCCACCCACTTCATTTGATAGCCGTCCACGATCGACAGGGCGCCCTTGAGGAGAAAGACGACCATGACAAACGCGACGACGAACGTGAGCACGCCCAGCCTGTTCGTCTGCGCGTAGGCGGTGATGCGGGCCGGCAGGTCTCCCAGCAGCGCCAGGATCGCCGGGGGAAGGCTGACGCCCAGCCCCTGCCCGAAGAGTCCGTCGAAGACCGGCTGGAGACTGGCCACGGACACGGCGTTCAAGGCGGACGCCAGGACGGCACAGACGAGCGAGAGGGCGATACGCGCGCGGTGGGGCCAGGCCCGCTTGATCAGCCGAAGATAGAGAGACATCTAGGCCGCCCCCTGTGCCGGGCAACGGCGGCCACACCACACTCGGTTCTTGGTGCTGGAGGCCAAACGATTTCCCTCGCAATGTCGGGCCACAAGGCCTGCCGCTCGATCAGTTGAGCGCACGCCGATCACACCCGGACAAAAAACAACCGGTCAACGGCCAACTCAGTTGACCGGCGTTACCGCCGGGGGCGGATGCGGTGCTCATTTCGCCTTGGCGTCCTGCCGATCCACCGGCTGGACAACCGTCTGGCGCGCCAGGGACGCTCGGATGAACTCCCGAAAGAGCGGATGCGGACGGCGCGGTCGAGACTTGAATTCGGGATGGAACTGGCCGCCAACGAACCAGGGATGCGACGACAGTTCCACGGTCTCCACCAGCGTGCCATCGGGCGAAAAGCCGCTGAAGAGGAGGCCGTGTCGGCTCAGACTTTCCCGGTATTCGTTGTTGAACTCATAGCGGTGTCGATGTCGCTCGGAGACCTCGGTGGTCCCATACGCCTGGTCGGCCTTGGAGGAACCCACCAGGCGGCACGGGTATGCGCCCAGGCGCATCGTGCCGCCGAGGTTGGTGATGCCGCGCTGGTCGGGCAACAGATCGATCACCGGATGCGGCGTGTGGGGATCGAACTCACGGCTATTGGCGGCGGCAAGTCCGCAGACGTTGCGGGCGAACTCGATGACGGCGCACTGCATCCCCAGGCAGATCCCGAAGAAGGGAATCAGTTCTTCCCGGGCGAACCCGATCGCGGCGATCTTTCCCTCGATTCCCCGGCTCCCGAACCCGCCGGGAACCAGGACGCCCGAGACGTCGGCCAGGTGCTCCTTCGGACCGTCCCGTTCGACTTTCTCCGCATCCACCGCCTTGATGGTCACCCGACAGTCGTTCGCGATGCCGCCGTGCGCGATGGCCTCGAACAGGCTCTTGTATGCGTCGCGCAGCTCCAGGTACTTTCCCACCACGGCGATGGTGACCTCGCTCGACGGATTCCGCACGGTGTGGACGATCCGCTCCCACACGGACAGGTCCTGCTCCCGCTGGGGGAGCCCCAGCATGCGCATGACGAGCTCGTCGATCCCCTCGCGGTGCAGACTCAGGGGAACCTCGTAGATCGTGGGCACGTCCCGGGCGGTGATGACCGCCTTCTCCGAGACGTTGCAGAAGAGGGCAATCTTCTTCTTCATCTCCTTCGGCAGGTCGCGGTCCGCGCGGCACACCAGGATGTCGGGCTGGATTCCGATCTCCAGCAACTCCTTGACAGAGTGCTGCGTCGGCTTCGATTTCAACTCCCCGGCGGCACTGATGTACGGAACGAGCGTGAGGTGCACGTACAGGACGTTCTCCCGTCCCACGTCCGCCTTGAGCTGACGGATCGCCTCCAGGAACGGCAGGCTCTCGATGTCGCCGACGGTGCCGCCGACCTCCACGATGACCACGTCCGTGTCCTTGGCCACCCGCAGGATGCCCCGCTTGATCTCGTCCGTGATGTGCGGAATGACCTGGACGGTGCCGCCCAGGTAGTCGCCTCGGCGCTCCTTGGTGATCACGGAAAAATAGATCTGGCCCGTGGTGATGTTGTTGTCCTTGGTCAGCCGAGCCTCCGTGAACCGCTCGTAGTGGCCGAGGTCCAGGTCCGTCTCCGCGCCGTCATCGGTGACAAAGACTTCACCGTGCTGGAACGGACTCATGGTGCCGGGGTCGACGTTGATGTAGGGGTCGCACTTCAGCAATGTGACCTTGAACCCCCGACTCTCCAGCAGGCTGCCGATCGAGGCGGAGGCCAACCCCTTTCCCAGGGACGAGAGGACGCCGCCGGTCACGAACACGAACTTTGTCGCCATGACTCCTCCACCCTATAGATTGCCGATTGACGATTGGCGATTGACGATTTGCGCCTACGGCAGATCAGCCTGTCCGTCTTTCCCAATCGGCAATCGACAATCGTCAATCGCAAATCGGCAATTCCCCCATCATCCGCCGAACCCGCTCCAGATCGGCAGGCGTATCGACGCCGAAGCTCTGATGTTCCGTGATCACCACGCGAATCCGGATGCCGTTCTCCAGGGCGCGGAGCTGCTCCAGCCGCTCCCGCTCCTCCAACGGTGTGGGCGGGAGGCCGGCCAAGCGAAGCAGCGTCTCTCGCCGGTAGACGTACAATCCCATGTGGAGCAAGTAGGGCCGCTCCGACGGGGGCGGCGTGTCGTCCCGGATGTAAGGGATGCGCGAGCGGGAGAAGTAGAGGGCAAACCCCTGTCGATCCAGCACGACCTTCACCTTGCTGGGGTCGGCCGCCTCCTCCACGCCCATGGGGCGCGCCAGCGTCCCCATGGCGATGGTCGAGGCCTCGGCCAGCGGCGCCACCGCCTGATCGACGACGGCGGGTTCGATCAGGGGCTCGTCCCCCTGGATGTTGACCACGAGGTCGCATGCCAGGTCGCGAACCACCTCGGCGATCCGGTCGGTCCCGGAGGGATGAGCGGGGGACGTCATGCGCGCGTTGCCCCCGAACCGTTTCACCGCCTCCACGATCCGCGCGTCGTCGGTCGCCACCAGCACCTCATCGAGGAGTGTTGCGCGGGCGGCCCGCTCGACCACGTGTTGCACCATCGGTTTGCCGGCAAGCTCCGCCAACGCTTTCCCGGGGAACCGGCTGGAGGCGTAGCGTGCCGGAATGATACCGACGATCCGCGGCTTCATATTCTGTCGGTCCGGCTTGATCGGTTGTCCATTGTCGGTTGTCCGTTTTTCATTGGCTATCGTCCCGCAGCGCCCGTTCCAGCTCGGCACGGCCGACCGTGGCCGTGCCGCGCTTCCCCACGACGACCCCGGCGCCGTAGTTCGCCAGGACCGCGGCCGCGCGGAGCGGGGCCCCTGCTGCCAGGGCGAGGGCCAGGACGGCCATGACGGTGTCGCCGGCCCCGGTCACATCGTAGACCTCGCGGGCGAACGTGGGGATGTGCGTCACCGGGCGGGCGGCCTCGAAGAGCGACATCCCGGCCTCCCCGCGCGTGATGAGCACCGCCCGGGCCTGGAGCCGCCGGAGGAGCGTCTGCCCGACGCGGAGGAGGTCCGCCTCGTCCCGGACGAGGATGCGCGCGGCGGCCGCGGCCTCGTGGTGGTTGGGGGCGATCACGGTCACGCCCCGGAAGAGGGGCACGTGCTGGACCTTGGGGTCCACCGCGACGGGGGTCTTGGCCCGGGCGGCCAGCGCCAGCACCTCGCGCACGAGCCCCGCGCCGACCACGCCCTTGGCGTAGTCCGAGATGAGGAGGACATCGGCCTCGGGCAGCCGTGCCCGCACCTGCCGGAGCACCTGCCGCCGGACGGCGAGGGCGAGCGGTGCGTCGCTCTCGCGGTCGAAGCGGACCACGTGCTGGCTCCCGGCGACGACCCGGCTCTTGATGGTCGTGGGCCGCGCCCCGTCCACCACGAGGCCGTCCGCCTTCACCCCGGCCCGCGTGAGCTCCTGTGTCAGGCGCTCGGCGGCGGCGTCGGTCCCCACGACGCCCACGATCTCGGCCACCCCGTCCAGCGCGGCGATGTTGGCGGCGACGTTGCCGGCCCCGCCGATCTTGAGGCTCTCCGACCGGACGGCGACCACCGGGACGGGCGCCTCCGGCGAGATGCGGGAGACGGTCCCCCAGACGTACTCGTCGAGCATCACATCGCCGAGCACGAGGACCCGGCAGCCGGGGAAACGGCCGACGTACTCGTGGAGATTTTTGGCTGATTTCACACTGGAAACCCTCATCAAAACGTCGGCTAAGCTATCGTATTTTTGGCCGGAAGTCCACCGCCATCTCCGGCGGCGGATAGTGTCCGGCGACGCAAACACCACGACGGCACCGGGCCGCCCCGTGCCGTCGTGGTGGGACCGGTCGCGGCGCGCGATCTACGCGAGCGGGCGCCCCCGGAAGTACGCCAGCGTTTCGCGGAGCCCCGCCTCCAGGGCGGTCTGGGGGGTCCACCCGAGGAGCGTTGTCGCCCGGGTGATGTCCGGCTGGCGCACCCGGGGGTCGTCCTGGGGGAGCGGCGCGTAGGTGACGGGGAGGGGGTGCCCCAGGACGTTTTCGAGGGTGGCGACGAGGCCGGCGATGGTGAACTCGGTGGGGTTCCCGATGTTCACGGGGTCGACCTCGGCGGAGCCGAGCAGCCGGACGATCCCATCGACGGTGTCCGCCACATAGGAGAAGCTCCGGGTCTGGGTCCCGTCCCCGTAGAGGGTGAGGGGGGCGCCGGCCAGGGCCTGGATGCAGAAGTTGGACACCACGCGGCCGTCGTGGGGGCGCATCCTTGGGCCGTAGGTGTTGAAGATCCGGACGATCCGGGTGGCCACCCCGTGCGATCGGTGGTAGGCCATGGTGAGGGCCTCGGCGAACCGCTTGGCCTCGTCGTAGACCCCCCGGGGGCCCACCGGGTTCACGTGCCCCCAGTAGGCCTCGGGCTGGGGGTGGACCTGGGGGTCGCCGTAGACCTCGGAGGTGGAGGCCAGCAGGAAGCGGGCCCCTGTCGCCTTGGCGAGGCCGAGGGCCTTGTGGGTCCCGAGGGAGCCCACCTTCAGCGTCTGGATGGGGAGCCGGAGGTAGTCCACCGGGCTCGCCGGGGAGGCGAAGTGGAGAATATTGTCCAGCGGGCCGTCCAGGTAGAGGTACTCGGTGACGTCCTGCTTGATGAACCGGAAGTCGGCCCGCCCCACCAGGTGGGCAATATTATCGGTGGAGCCGGTGCTGAGGTTGTCCATGCAGAGGACGTCGTGCCCCTCCGCGAGGAGCCGGTCGCAGAGGTGGGAGCCGAGGAAGCCGGCCCCGCCGGTGACGAGCGTGCGGGGTTGCGTGGTCATGGGGTCCTCGTGGGGGGGAGCGGGGGCCGGCCCCGGCCGATGCCGAGGACCTCGAAGCCCAATGCGGTCAGTGTGTCCCGGTCCAGGGCGTTCCGGCCGTCCAGAAGGAGCGGGCGCACCATGGCCGCCTTCAGCCGGGCGAAGTCGAGCGCGGCGAACTCCGGCCACTCGGTGCAGAGGACCAGGGCCTCGGCGCCCTCCGCGGCCGCGTAGGGGTCGGGGCAGACGGTGAGGGCCGGGACGGCCTCGTGGGCCTTGGCGCCGGCCTGGGGGTCGTAGCCCTGGACCTGGGCCCCCTCGGCGAGGAGGCGCTGGGCGAGGGCCAGGGCCGGGGCCTCCCGGATGTCGTCGGTGTGGGGCTTGAAGGCCAGGCCGAGGAGGCCGATCCGCTTCCCCTCCAGGATCCAGAGGGCCCGGCGGAGCTTCTCGACCACCTGCGCCTGCCGGGCGCCGTTCAGCCGGGTGACCTCCTTGAGCAGGGTGAAGTCGTAGCCGGTCCGCTCGGCGATCTTCACGAAGGCCCGCAGGTCCTTGGGGAAGCAGGAGCCCCCAAAGCCGAGGCCGGCGTTCAGGAAGGCCCGCCCGATCCGCTTGTCCAGGCCGACGCCTTTCACGACCTCCAGGATGTCCGCGCCGGCCGCCTCGCAGACGTCGGCCACGGCGTTAGCGAAGGCGATCTTCAGGGCGAGGAAGGAGTTGGCGGCGTGCTTGATGAGTTCGGCGCTGGCGAGGTCGGTCACGAGGACCGGGACGGCCCGGTCCACCCGGCAGTCGGGGTGGACAGGGCAGGCGAAGCGCCCCTCCACGATGGGGGCGTAGAGGGCGCGGAGGCACGCCTCCGCCCGGGGACTGGCCACGCCCAGGACGAGCCGGTCCGGGTGGAGGAAGTCCTCCACCGCCATCCCCTCGCGGGTGAACTCGGGGTTCGAGGCGACGTCGAAGGTCAGCCCCGGCCGCGCGGCGTAGAGGGCCAAGGTCTTCTGGATCCACTGGCCGGTCTGGACCGGCACGGTGGACTTCTCGACGAGGAGGAGGTCCCCGGTGGCGTGCTCGGCGAGCCGGCGGGTCGCCCCCTCCACGTAGCGGAGATCCGCGTCGCCGTCCGGGCGGGGCGGGGTGTTCACGCAGATGAAGCTCACGGCGACGCCCTGAGCCGCGGCGGCCACGTCGGTGGTGAAGCGGAGGCGGCCGGCCCGGGTGGTCTGGGCCACCAACTCGGCCAGGTGGGGCTCGTAGATCGGGAGCCGGCCCTCGCGGAGGACGGCGATCTTCGCCGGGTTGTCGTCCATGGCGACGACGTCGTGGCCCACCGCCGCCAGGCAGGCGCCGGTGACGAGGCCGACGTAGCCGGTGCCGATGACGGAGACGCGCATGGGATCACCTCACCGACGAACGCGACGCTGCCAAGCGACCGACGATTCGGTTGACCGGTGGTCAGTTGTCGGTTGTCGGTTTTGCGTTGACGCGCTCACTGCGCGTGGCTTCGCCGTTCGTACCGCGCCAGGTCGGCGTCCACCATCATGTCCACGAGTGCGTGAAACGACACCCTGGGCTGCCACCCCAGCGCGCGCTTGGCCTTGGTCGCGTCGCCGAGGAGCGAGTCCACTTCCGCGGGCCGCACGAGGGCGCGATCCACGACCACATGGTCCTTCCAGTTCAGGCCGGCGCGGGCGAAGGCGCGCTCGCAGAGTTCCTGCACGGAATGGGTCTCGCCGGTCGCGACGACGTAGTTGTCGGGCTGCGGTTGCTGGAGCATCCGCCACATGGCCTCAACATAATCGCCGGCGAACCCCCAGTCGCGGCGGGCCTGAAGGTTCCCCATGGGAAGTGTCGTGGCCAGGCCGGCCTTGATGCGGGCCACGCCGTCGGTGACCTTCCGCGTCACGAATTCCTTCCCGCGCCGCGGCGATTCGTGATTGAAGAGGATCCCCGAACAGGCGAAGATCCCGTAGCTCTCCCGGTAGTTCACGGTGATCCAGTGCGCGTACGCTTTCGCGACGCCGTACGGGCTCCGGGGGTAGAAGGGCGTGCGCTCCGTCTGCGGAACTTCCTGGACCTGCCCGAACATCTCGCTGCTGGAGGCCTGATAGAATCGGATGCCGGGGTCCACCAGCCGGATCGCCTCCAGCAGGCGCGTCACGCCCAAGGCTGTGAACTCCCCCGTGAGGACGGGCTGCTCCCAGGACGTGGGCACGAAGGACTGGGCGGCCAGGTTGTACACCTCGCGTGGCCGGACCTCTCGGAGCAGGTTGATGAGCGACAATTGGTCCAGGAGGTCCGCCTGACGGATCTCGATCTGTCCCCGCAGGTGCTCGATCCGCTCGAAGTTCTCCGTGCTGGCGCGGCGGACCATGCCGATGACACGGTAACCCTGCGTGAGGAGAAAATCGGCGAGGTACGATCCGTCTTGGCCGGTGATGCCGGTGATGAGCGCGTTGGGTTGATTCACGGTGTCTTCTCCCGCATCGTGCGCACCAGATCCTTGACCTCCTGCGCCCGCGCCTTGGGGCACACGAGAATCCCTTCCGGCGTTTCGACCACGACGATGTCCCTGAGGCCGATCGTCGCGACGTGCCGGGTCGTCGCGTAGATGACGCACCCCTGGCTGTCCCGGCCGGTATGTCGGCCGACAACAGCGTTACCGGATTCGTCCGAGGGGAGAATCCGGCCGATGGCGTTCCACGCCCCCACGTCGTCCCACGAGAACGTCGCAGGGATCATGTAGACATCCGCAGCTCGCTCCAGGATCCCGATGTCCACGGAGACGCGCGGCATCCGCGGAAAGATCCGGTCCAGCACATCCGGCTCACCAGGGGAACCGAGGGCCGGGCGGATCTCTTCCAGCGCGCGCCAGTGCTCGGGGAGGTGTCGTGCTATGGCCTTGAGGAGCGTCGCGGCCGACCACAGGAAGATCCCGCTGTTCCAATAGTACCGACCGTCGGCGACGAATCGCTCCGCCGTCGTCCGGTCGGGCTTCTCGGTGAATCGCTGGCAGCGGCGCGCCACGGCATGCTCCGCCACTGCCTCACCGGCCAGGATGTACCCGTACCCCGTCTCCGGCGCCGTTGGGGGAATGCCCAAAGTCACCAGGCCGTCCACACGGTCCAGGAGTTGAAGGCCCTGCCGGATCGTCTCCTCGAACGCATGGAAGGGAGCGATGAAATGATCCGACGGGGTCACCAGCATCCGGGCCCCCGGCTCGCGCTTCTCCACCGCCAGCGCGGCCAAGCCGATACACGCTGCCGTGTCCCGCCCGACCGGCTCCAGAAGACAGTTCGCTCGGGGGAAACCTGGGAGTTGCTGCTCGACAATGGCTAGCAGTTCCCGTCGCGTGGCGACAAGAACGTGTCCCTGTCCGACCAGGTTCACCGCGCGCTCGACGGTCCGCTGAAAGAAGCTCTGCCCTTCAAGGAGGGGCGGGAACTGCTTGGGGTGGCTCGGGGTCGAGAGCGGCCAGAACCGCTCCCCGCTTCCGCCGGCGAGCACGACGACGAACAGTCGATCCATCTCCGCCTCCAAGCCCATGACAATGCACAATGGAAAACCGACAACCGATCAATTCAATCAGCGTACACCATTACTCGGTTGTCAATTGTCGGTTGTCGGTTTTGCATTGTCAGTTGTCGGTTGTCGGTTTTCCATTGGCTTCGTCATTTCACCCGTCCGTAGTCGTCCTGTTTCCGGACGATGTCGTCCTCACCGAGGTAGCTCCCGTGCTGCACCTCGATGACCACCACGGGCCGCCGCCCACGATTCTCGATCCGGTGCCAGGCCTGCACTGGAATCACCGTGCATGCTCGTCGCGACAGTCTGAGAACGCGCGTCCCGCTAGTCACCGTGGCGGTGCCCGCCGCAACCACCCAGTGCTCGGCGCGTCGCCGGTGCTTCTGAAGGCTCAGGCGTTGCCCGGGAAGAATCACCAACCGTTTGACTTTGTACCCCGGCCCCTCCTCCAGCGTGTGAAAACTCCCCCAGGGGCGCCGCTCCTCCTCGATGGGCCGGCTCTTGACGCGGCCGATGTCGGGCATGGTCGTCCGCTTGCGGATCGTCGCCATCGTCGCTACCCCTTTCCCAACGCAGCGGCCTTCCCCCAATCCAGCAACGCTTGAACGTCGGCCTCGGAGCGCGCCTCGGCATAGATCCGAAGCAACGGCTCGGTCCCCGAGGCCCGCAGCATGACCCAGCTCCAGTCGGCGCGGACGAGCTTGACTCCGTCCAGGGTGTCTGTCTGTCGGACGAACTGGCCGCCGAGGCGGTCCGGCGGTGCACTCGTCACGTGCGTGACGACGCGATCCCGGTCCGCCAGCGTCGCCAGACGAAGATCCACGCGACCGTACCGGTGCGGCCCGTATTCCGACTCCATCTCGCGCACCAGCGCTCCCAGCGATTTCCCCGTCATCGCCATGCACTCCAGGAGCAAGAGAGAAATCAGGCCGGGGTCCCGCTCCGGGATATGGCCGCGCATGGCGAAGCCCCCGCTCTCCTCTCCACCGACCAGCGCGTCGTGTTCCTGCATGGCGGCGGCGATGAATTTGAAGCCGATCGGCGTGACGACCATCGGCAAGCCCATGGCCTCCGCTTCCAGATCCACCATGTGACCGATATTCACGGACTTGACGACGGCGCCGCGCTCCTTGCGGTTCCGGACGAGGTGCCGCACAAGCAGTGCCAGGGTCTGGTGCGGGGAGATGACGTTCCCGTCCTCGTCCACGGGCCCGATGCGGTCGCTGTCGCCGTCGAAGGCAAACCCTACTCGATGCCCCGCGCCGTCCCAACCCGTCACGGCACCCAGCAGGGCCCCCATGTACTTCGGAATCGGCTCGGGGTGGAGGCCGCCGAAGCTCGGGTTCACCTCGGCGTGCAATTCCCGCACATCGCAGCCTGCCTTGCGCAACCGCTCCGCCAGCAGACCTTGCCCCGACCCGTACATGACATCCAGGGCCACCCGAATCCCGCTCCGCCCGATGCGCGAGACATCCACCAACTCCTCCAGCCGATCCAGCCACGGCCCGCGGGCATCAAAGGAATCGATTGCGGATTGTCGGGGCACCCGTTGCCCATGCTGCAACGGGTCGCGGATTGCGGATTGCTCGACACGGCACTCGGCACGAATGCGCCGGATCTCCTCCTCCACGCCCTGCGTAAACGAGACCGGGGCGGACCCGCCGAAGGACGCCTTGAACTTGACCCCGCTGTACTGGGGTGGATTGTGACTGGCCGTGATCACCACGGCGCCCGCCGCGCCCAGACGCACGACCGCGTAAGAAAAGGCCGGGGTGGGGGCGAAGCCATTCGCCAGACTCACCCGCACACCTTCGGCCGCCATGGCCTCGGCCGCGGCCTGGGCGAACTCCCGCGAAAGGAACCGCGTGTCGTATCCCACGAGGACGTGCGGAGGCCGTAGCTCGCCCGCCTCCGCCAGGACTCGTCGCGCGATACCGCGGGCCGCGAGTCGAACATTGTCGAAAGTCACGTCGGCGGCGATGATGCCCCGCCACCCGTCGGTTCCGAATTGAATCTCGGTCATCGCTCGTCACTCCAAAAAACAAAACGCCGCGAGAACGCGGCGTATTCTGAGGGACCCATTCCGACCCGTCAAGGAAAAAGCCCTCCCGCGATGGGCTCGAAACGTTCGCCCGATGGCTCTGGGAGCCCAGCGCGCTGGCCGAACACGATCTGAAAATCCCTACGCACTCGGCAGCGGGTAGACGCCGTGCGCCAGAAACTCCAGCTTCACGGCCGCTCCGGCGGGAAGGACGCCGCCGTGCATCTCGTAGTCGGTGATCAGGACTGGACCCAGCTCCGTTTCGACGGTGTAGTCCGCGGACGAACCGAGATACGAAACCTTCTGGATGGTGCCGGCAAGCCCGTCGCCCTGCGCCCGAACCCGGATCGCCTCCGGGCGAGCGAGGACCGTTACCGGTCCGGGCTGGTGCGCGGGGCTGGCGACGTTCAGCCGCTGCGGCCCCAGGGTGATTCGCGCATGCCCGTCCTCCATGGCATCCAGCCGGGCCGGGAGGAAATTGGCCTCGCCGATAAACTCGGCCACGAACCGGTTCCCCGGCCGCCGGTACAACTCGTCCGGAGAACCGATCTGCGCGATCCGCCCCTTGTTGATCACCACGATCCGGTCCGAGATCGCCAGAGCTTCCGCCTGATCGTGGGTGACGTAGATGGCCGTGATCCCCAGCCGCTGCTGCAACAGCCGTATCTCTTCCCGCATCCGCTTCCGGAGCTTGGCGTCGAGGTTGGACAGCGGCTCGTCGAAGAGCAGCACCTTGGGCTGCATGACCAAGGAGCGGGCCAGCGCCACGCGCTGCTGCTGGCCGCCCGAGAGGGCGTTCGGGGCCCGCTCCCCCATGCCCGCCATGCCGACCAGCGCCAGCGCGTCCTCTGCCGACTTTCGCACGTCGGCTTCGGAACGCCGCAGCACGCGCAGGCCGTAGGCCACGTTCTCGAACACGCTGAGGTGCGGGAACAGCGCGTACGACTGGAACATCATGGTCACGTCGCGGGCGTTAGGCGGGAGGTGGGTGACGTCCGCATCGCCGATGAACACCCGGCCGCCGCTCACGGTTTCGAGGCCGGCCACCATACGAAGAATGGTGGTCTTCCCGCAACCCGATGGCCCCAGCAACGTGACCAGCGAGCCTGGCTCGATCTCCAGGCTGACCTCGTCCACCGCCACCGTCTGACCGAACCGCTTGGTCACACGTTCCAGGGTGACCCGCGCCGCCTGAACGCCTAAATCCGCCGTCATGCCAGACCTCCGCCTTCCACGCCGCCCCGCGTGGCTGTCTTGCCCACCAGCAGGTACATGAAGACGATCGCCGCCGCCATGATCACGATCAGGACCGTGCTATAGGCCGTGGCCAAGCCGTAGCGGCCATTTTCCGCCTGGTCCAGGATGACTTTGGTGGAGAGCTGCCACTTCGCGCTCACCAGGAACACGACCGCGCTGATGGCCGTCACCGCACGGACAAAGCTGAACACCAAAGCGGAGATGATGGCCGGCTTGATCAGCGGCAGGACGATCCGCCGCAGGGTCGTTGCGAAGGACGCCCGGAGCGTCACCGAGGCTTCCTCCAGCGCTCGGTCAATCTGCGCGAGCGCGGCAATGCCGCTTCGGATCCCCACCGGCATGTTCCGGAACACGAACGAGATGACCAGAATCGTGGCCGTGCCGGTGAGCAGGAACGGCGACTGGTTGAACGCCATGATGTACCCGATGCCGATGACCGTGCCCGGCACCGCGAAGGACAACATGGAGGTAAACTCCAGAGCACCGCGTCCGGGGAACTGGTGTCGTACGACGAGGTACGCCAGCAGAATTCCGACGACCGCCGTCAGCGGCGCGGACACGCCTGCCAGGATCAGCGTGGTGTACAGGGCGTCCGCCCCGTCCCGCATGAGCTGCTGGTAGTGCCTCAGCGTGAAGGTGTTGTTGATGCCCCAGATCTCCACGAAGCCGCCGTAGACGACGAAGAGGTACAGTGCCAAGGTGAAGAGACACCAGGCGGCGCAGAAGCCGAGCAGCCCGATCTCCAGCCCGCGTGGCAGGGGCATGGGCCGCCCCGAGGGCGGTTTGCCCGTGACGGTCACATAGGAACGCTTGCCCAGCCAGAATTGCTGCAGGAGGAACGCCGCAAGCGAGAACGTGAGGAGGACGATCCCGAGAACCGCGGCCAGGGTCTGGTCGAAGCGGCCGATGATGGCGAAGTAGATCTCCGTCGAGAGGACCTCGAACTCCCCTCCCAGCACGATGGGGTTCCCGAAGTCGGCCAGCGACTCGATGATGGTGAGCAGGAACGCGTTGGCCAGCCCCGGCCGGAGCAGCGGCAGGGTCACCTTCCAGAAGGTCTCCCACCGCCCCGCCCGCAGGGTGAGGCTCGCCTCCTCCAAGGCGGGGTTCACCGCCTCCACCACGCTGGCGATCACCAAGAATGCGACCGGAGAGAAGGACAGGATCTGGGCCAGCGCCAGCCCCGGGAAGCCGAAAATCCCCCGGGTCTGGAGGCCCAGCAGCGTGCTGGTCACGAAGCCTTGCAGGCCGAAGAGCAGGATGATGGCCAGGCCCACCACGAAGGGGGGCGTGATCATGGGCAGCAGGGAAAAGGAGCGCAGCAGGACGGTGATGCGCGATCGAGAGCGCGTGGCCGCCAGCGCAAAGGCCAGACCGATCAGCGTGGACACGACCCCCACGAAGACCGCCAGCCACAGACTGTTGCCGAGCACCCGCCAGAACGACGTGTAGTTCCACAGCGTCTCGAGAAACAGCGCGGGCCGGAAGCCCTTGGCGTCCATCACGCTGTGCTGGAGTACCGCCAAGATGGGATAGATGACGAAGAGCAAGACGAAGAAGCCCAGGAGTAGTATGCTCGACGAAACGAAGGTGTCCGCTCGGATGAACCCGCCCTGCGACAGGCCGTAGGCAAGCACGATCAGGCACAGGGTCAGTGCCAAGAGCGCACCGGGGCCGAAGGCGTAGGGCCGGACCGCGGCGGTAAGCGTCAACCAGGAGATCAGGACACACCCGAGGAGGCCGCCCCAGAGGGCCGCCCGATCCGGCCGCCGCTGCGGGATGAGCCCCCCGATTACCCAGGCGACCCCCAGGCCGACGGCAAGCCAGAACCCCGGCAGCCGCCCCGCGAGACTGAACCCGGTCAGCGGCCCGCCCAGGCCGCCCAGGGCCAGGAACTGGGCCTCTCTCGCCACGAAGGGAGGCAGGGCGAGAGCCAGGAGGAGGCCGACGCCCGCAGCGACGCACGCGGGGCTGCGCGAACCAGTCATACCGGGTCTCCTGGCGCGCCGATGGCTCATGACTCCTGGCGCATTCGCCGCGAGTCATGAGCCATCAATCGTGCGCGCCGTTAGCGCGCCTGCGAGAAGACCTGCTCCGACCAGCGCTTGATGATCCGCTCCCGGTTCTTGGAGGCCCACAGGAAGTCGTACTTGATGGTCTTCACGCTCTCGAAGTCCATCCCATGCTTCTTCACCACATCCGGCAACGGGGTGTTCTTGTTGGACTGGAGCTGGAACGAGCGGAAGTCCTTGGCGATGAGTTGCGTGCCGGGAGTCAACGCCCAGTCGATGAACTTCTTGGCGTTCTCCTTGTTGGGGGCACCCTTGATCAGGCTCAAGCCGCCGATCTCGTAGCCCGTCCCGTCGGCGGGGGCGATCGGCTTCACCGGGAAGCCCTCCTCGGCAAACATCACCGAGTCGTGGAGGAACACGATGCCGATGGCCACCTCGCCACGCCCGGCCAATTGGCCGGCCGCGGAGCCCGACTTGGTGTACTGCGCGATGTTTTTGTGCAGCTTCGCGAGGTAGTCCCAGCCCTTATCCTCGCCCTTCAGGAGCAGCAGCGTGACGAGCGCCGTGTAGGCGGTCCCAGCCGTCGTCGGATTCGAGATGGCAATCATTCCTTTGTACTCGGGCTTGGTCAGGTCGTCCCAGGTTTGCGGCATCGGCTTGCCCGCCTTCTTCAGAACCCCCTCGTTCACGGCCCAGCCGAGCGGCCCGGCATACAGACCGATGGTGCGGCAGTTGCCAATGGGATCGCGCATCCACTCGCGCAGTTCCGCGAAGTTGCCCGGGCAGTACGGTTCCGTCAGCCCCGCTTCCGCCGCCGCGAAGTGCGGGTCGCCCGTTCCGCCGAACCAGACGTCGCCCTTGGGGTTCACCTTCTCGGCCTCGATCCGGGCGTACATCTCGTTGCTGCTGGCCCGGATCCACTGCACTTTGAGCCCTGTGTCCTTCTCGAACTTGGCCGCAACAGCTGCCACCCAGTCCCGGTCGGGGCTGCCGTAGAGGACCAACGTATTACTCTGCGCGGCGGCCGACGTCGCAAGCGCCAGCACCGCAACCACCGTCCCAAGCCACCACCATCGCCTCATCGTCGTCTCCTTTCGTGATCGCCCACAGATGCCACCTACGGGGTACGGTAACAGCCTCCACAGACGTCGTTCAAGGGAAAAAACACACTTGCGTGGACAACAGCGCAGCGGCAGCCAAACGTGTCGTCGCGAACACGACCGGCGCCGGTCACCTGCCGGCTTTCGCAAAGCCGACCACCACGTACGTTCCACTCGTCGGGTCCGTGCGGAGCGTGATGAAGCCCCGCTTCTGGGCATCCTCCAGCAGGTCACTGAACGTCCGGTAGCCATAGGCCCGCTCGGCAAAGGCCGGCCGCTTCCGCTTCATGGTGTCCTTCACCATTGACGACCACAGGATCTCCTTGTTCTCACGCATGAGGCCGACCATGGTATCGAACAAGAGCTCGAACGCCTCCCGCTTTTCTTTGGGGATATCCTGGACGCCCGGCGGCGTGATCTGCTCGCCTACACCCAGACTCTCGTAGAAGATAAACTCGTCGCAGTTGTCGCTGAGGAGCGCGGATGTTGAACCCTTCATTCCCAGGCCGATGACCCGCTTGCCGTTCTCCTTCAGCTTCGAGACCAGCGGCGAGAAATCGCTGTCGCCGGACACGATCACGAAGGTGTCGATGTGTTCTTTCGCGTAGCAGAGATCCATCGCGTCCACGCAAAGACGAATGTCGGCGGAGTTCTTGCCGGTCATGGAGCGCTTTGGGATCTCGATCAGCTCGATGGCGGCCTCGTGCAGTTTCTGTTTGTCCTTCGCGTAGCGGCTCCAGTCGGCATAAGCCACCTTGACGATCACTTTGCCCTTTTCGACGAGCCGCTCCAGGACCCGGGTGATGTCGAAGTCCTCCTTGCCGTGCTTGAAACCCTGCGCCAGGTTCTCGAAGTCGATGAAGACCGCCAGCGTATTCTCGGCTTCCGCCATCGTCGGCTCCTCGCGTCGCAGTTCTGCATGTCAACTCGTCAACGGGTCAAGCAGTCGATGAGTAAGGACCATTTGACGAATTGACGAATTGACCAGTCGACTTCTTCACTCCCCAGCCGGCACTTTGGGCACCAGGCTCAATGCCTCGTCAATCGCGGACTGGGGCAGTTCGTAGTCCTCGAGCTGCCCGGTCATGTACCGCTCGTACGACGCCAGGTCGAAGTGGCCGTGTCCGCACAGCACGAACGCGATGGTTTTGCGCTCCCCGCGCTCGCGGCAGCGGATGGCCTCGTCGATCACCACACGGATGGCATGCGACGGCTCCGGCGCGGGCAAGATCCCCTCGGCCCTGGCGAACGCGAGCGCCGCCTCGAAGATCGGCTTTTGTGGCACGGCCACGGCCTCGATGAGCTTGTGATCGTACAGTGCGCAGACGAGCGGTGCCATGCCGTGATACCGAAGACCTCCGGCGTGGATCGGCGCCGGGATGAACGAATGCCCCAGGGTGTACATCTTCATCAGCGGCGTCGTGCCCGCCGTGTCCCCGAAGTCGTAGCGGTACTGCCCTTTTGTGAGGCTGGGGCACGCCGTGGGCTCCACCGCCACGATCCGGAGCTGCGGCGCCCGACCCGCGAGCTTATCCTGCGCGAAGGGGAATGTGAATCCGCCGAAGGAGCTGCCGCCCCCGACGCATCCGACCAGGATATCCGGGTACTCCCCCAGCAACTCAAACTGCCTCTTCGTCTCCAGACCGATGACCGTTTGGTGCATCAACACGTGGTTCAGGACGCTGCCGAGTGCGTACTTGGTGTCCCCCCGCGTGGCGGCGTCCTCGACCGCTTCGCTGATGGCAATGCCGAGGCTCCCCGGCGAGGCCGGGTCTTTGGCGAGGATGGCGCGGCCGGCCTGGGTGTCCTGGCTGGGGCTCGCGACGACCGTTGCCCCCCAGGCCTCCATCATCACCTTACGGTACGGCTTGTGCTGATAGCTGATCTTGACCATGTAGACCTTGCACTCCAGGCCGAACTGCCGGCAGGCCAGGGACAAGGCGCTCCCCCACTGCCCCGCCCCTGTCTCCGTGGTGAGGCGCTTCACGCCCTCGCGCTGGTTGTAGTATGCCTGGGGCACCGCCGTGTTCGGCTTGTGGCTTCCCGCCGGACTTACCCCTTCCCACTTGTAGTAAATGCGGGCGGGCGTCTCGAGAGCCTGTTCCAACCGATGGGCCCGGTACAGCGGCGTCGGCCGCCACAAGCGGTAAATGTCCCGGACTGGCTCGGGGATGGCGATCCACCGATCTCGGCTCACCTCTTGCGCAATGAGCCCCATGGGAAACAAGGGCGCCAGATCGTCTGGGCCGATGGGCTGCATGGTTCCCGGATGAATGACCGGAGGGAGCGAAAAGGGAAGATCCGCCTGGAGGTTGTACCACTGCGTCGGAAGGTCCTGTTCGGTCAGCACCACTTTGGTGTCGGGCATTACCGCTCTCCTTTGCACCGCGCGCCCTCGCGCGTCCGGCGCCGTCCAGGATCTCTTACCCTCCCGAGTACCCTGCCGTGACCACGTGACCGCCCCGGCACGACGTGCACCGTTCGACTGGCCGACCCCCCGGATCGCGTGCCAGCTTGTTTGCGCCGGCATGCGGCGGCTGAAACCTGAGGGACTCGACCGGTCGCCCGCCGAGGACGTGCTGAGTAAAGATCATCTCCGCGTCCTCGAGGCTGACGTGGGAGTACCACACGTTTTCAGGATACACGACCACCACCGGGCCGTGCCCGCACTGATCCAAACAACCGGCATGATTCACCCGGACCTTCGACTTGAGTTTCGCTTGAAGCACCGCCTCCTTGAGGAAGGCGTGGACCTCCGCGGCCCCTTGATGGGGACACGTTCCTCCGGTCGTACACACGAAGATGTGAATCTCGAAAGGCGTCATGGCTGCCTCCCGGACGAGATGCGATTCTCGACGCCGGCGAACTACTCTTCTCTAGAAGGTCCGGCGCGCTGACGGAACCACGCCAGCGTCTGCGCCAGGCCGGTCCGCACGTCAACCGTCGGCTGCCAGCCGAGAACGCGCTGGGCACGGGAGGCGTCCAGGGCGCTCCGGCGCTGCTCCCCGGGCTTGGCGGGGCCGTGGTGGAAGGCGAGGGAGCGGCCGGCCAGGGCCTGGAGGTGGGTGACAAGATCATTGACCGAGGTCTCCACCCCGGTGCCGATGTTCAGGATGGGGAGGGGGGCGGTCGCCGGGAGGGCGGCGGCGTGGAGCACCGCCTGGACGACGTCCCCGACGTAGGTGTAGTCCCGGGTCTGGGCCCCGTCCCCGTTGATCGTGAAGGGCTGGGCGGCCACGAGCGCCCGGCAGAAGATG
>Ga0316622_100000861_pt1 | contig 18770 bp, 16 predicted proteins | sample OWC_Aug_OW2_C1_D_FD_207646 | JGI IMG/M metagenome (GOLD analysis project Ga0316622, IMG submission 207646) | Wetland soil microbial communities from Old Woman Creek delta, Ohio, United States - OWC_Aug_OW2_C1_D5_C | ecosystem: Environmental > Terrestrial > Soil > Wetlands | place: USA: Ohio... | reverse complement strand
CACGCCCAGCAATTGCTCCTGATCTGGCCGGACGGGAGCACGGTCACCGTGGAAGACCGTTTGCGCGAGGAGCGCTACGAGCTTCGCCGGAGCGGCGACTCGTTCGACCGCGTCAGCGCGCCGTAGCAGGTTGCCGAAGAACCCGCTTCTCGCCAGGCTGCTCAAGAAGGCCCAGGTGCAAGGCGGCCCGCGATCCGAGGAGCGAGGCGTACTTGGTCCGTACGCCGCAGCCCAGCGGGAGCGGGCCAACGCAGCAGACGGGCCTTCTTCAGCAGCCTTCTAACCCACGGTCGCCCCCTGGGCGTTTGTGAAGAGCGAGTACAGCGACTGGCTGCCGGTCATGAAGAGCCGGTTCCGCTTGGTGCCGCCGAAGCAGAGGTTGGACACCCGCTCGGGTGTCAGGATGCGGCCGATCATCGTTCCGTCCGGGGCATAGACGGCCACGCCGTCGACGCCCTCGCCGCCGCCGAAGCCGATCCAGAGGTTCCCGTCCGTATCGCAGCGCATCCCGTCCGCAAGCCCCGGCCCGCAGCTGACGAACGGCCGGCCGTTCGCGAGCCGCGCCCCGCCCTCCACCACGTCGTACACCCGGATCACGCGCGGCGTGACCCGACATTCGACGATGTACAGCTTGGATTCGTCGGGCGAGAAGCAGAGGCCATTGGGCCCCCGGATGCCCTCGGCGACCAGCGCGACCGTGCCGCGCTTTCCGTCGATCCGGTAGACGCCGTGGGGCAGCTCGGGGGTCGCCTTGGTCCCCTCGTAGTGCCCGGCGATGCCGAAGGGCGGATCGGTGAACCAGACGGAGTCATCCGACTTGACCACGATGTCGTTGGGCGAATTCAGCCGCTTGCCATCGTACCGGTCCGCCAGCACCGTGATGGTGCCGTCGTATTCCGTCCGCGTCACCCGCCGCGTGTCGTGCTCGCAGGTCACCAGGCGGCCCCGGCGGTCCCGCGTGTTGCCGTTGGCGAAGTTCGAGGGCTTGCGGTAGACGCTGATCGCCCCCGTCTCCTCTTCCCACTTCAGGATCCGGTCGTTCGGGATGTCGCTGAAGAGCAGATACCGACCGTCCCCGAACCAGACCGGCCCCTCGACCCAGCGGAACCCGGTGGCCAGGCGCTCGACGGCCGCCGCCGCCAGCCGGTAGGCGCCAAAGCGCTCGTCCAGCACCTGGACCGCCGGATCCGGGTAGCGGACGACGCCCGGGTCCCAGCGCCCGGTCGGCTGCGGGGGAGCGGGCGGGACAGCCAGAGGCCCCTGAACGGCGCGGCTTCGCTTCGTGGGCGGCATGCTTCGATCCTCCTCTGCTGACGGACACGGGCGCCCGCTCGCGGGGCCCTCCTGCACCAGACCGGCGCCCGGGAACCAGCGGCGCGGACCTTCAGTATCACGAGCGGAACCAGGGCCACAAGCACTTTGCAGCCGGCGGCGCCTGCGCCGATACCTGCCGGGACGCCATCGCCGCTCGGCACCCCACGGGCGCGGCCGGTCCCGAACCGTCAAGCCCCTTGACACGGGCGAGGGGTCGTGACAGTATCCGAATCAGGAACGTCATTCCTATAATAGGAATATGAAGAGAGACGACGGGTCGATCGCCAAGACGGTCGAGAAGGCGGTTCAGATCATCGAGACGTTCCGCGACACGCCGCGGGATCTCGGGATCACGGAGCTGGCCCGGCGGGTGCGGATCAACAGCAGCACGGTGCAGCGCATCGTGAACACGCTCGCGGCACACGGCTACCTGCAGCAGAACCCGGCCGACAGCACCTACCGCCTGGGCCTGAGGTTCCTGGAGATCAGCCACGTGGTGCTGCAGCGCATCGATCTCCGCGCGCTTGCCCGGCCCGTCCTGGAGGCGCTGCGCGACCAGACCGGCGAGACGGTCCACATGATGGTGCTGAACGGGGACATGGGGGTCTACGTCCTCGCCGTCGAGAGTCGCCAGAGCACCCGGGTGGTTTCGCCGGTCGGCAGCCGGGACGACTTGCACTCGAGCGCGGTGGGCAAGGCGCTACTGGCGTATCTGCCGGAGCCGCAGGTCGACGCCGTGATCGCACGCCAGGGGCTCCGCCGCAAGACCCGCCGTACGATCATCGGGTCCGCGGAGTTCAAGCGCCACCTGGCGGGTATCCGGGCGGCCGGCTACACGATCGACGACGAGGAAGGCGAGGAAGGGACCCGCTGCGTCGGCGCCCCCATCTTCGACCACGCCGGACGGGTGGTGGCCTCCATCAGTGTGGCTGGGCCCGCGCAGCGCATGAGCCGTCGGCGGATCCGGCAACTGGCCCCCCTGGTCACGGGGGCCGCGCGCAGCATCTCCGAGCGGCTCGGGGGCCGGGGAGAGGCAGCGGGTCTGGAGGCGACCTCACGGCCCTTACCCGCCCCGTCTCTGCCTCGACCTCTCAGCCCGCTATCCCCGGCGGGCCGCCGCGCCCGGGTGCAAGGCGGCATCCCTCGACTCCCATCCCGGCACTAACGGCCCAGAGGAGTCTGCCGTGGTCATCGACATCCACTCGCACCTCCCGCGCACCACAGTCGCGCCCTCTGCCCCTGTCGCCTTCACGGCCCCGGCCCGCCCCGACACCGCGCCGGAGGATGTCCACTCGCTCGACCGGTTCGTGCAGGCCATGCAGGCGGTGGATCGCGCCATCGTGTTCAACGTCGCCTCGCCCCCAGCAGCGGTCGAGGCGCCGGAGTGGTTCATGGGGCCGGCGAGGCAGATCAACGACGAGATCGCGGCCTTTGTCCGGGAGCACGCCCCGCGCTTCATCGGCTTCCTCTCGGTCCATCCCGCAGACCCGGCCTGCCTCGACGAGATCGAGCGGGCTGTCTTTGACCTCGGGCTCAGGGGGATCAAGCTCGGGCCGAACTACCAGCACTTCGACCCGTTGTCGGCCGAGGCCTTCCGCGTCTACCGGCGGGCCGAGGAGCTCCGGCTCCCGATCCTCCTGCACCAGGGGACCTCGCCGGACCAGTTCGCCGAGCTGGACTACGCGCACCCTCGCCACATCGACCGGGTGGCCATCGCGTTCCCGAAGCTGCGGATGGTCCTGGCCCACATGGCGCACCCCTGGCAGATCGACTGCATCGCGGTCATCCGGAAGCACCCGCACGTCTACGCCGACGTATCCGCGCTCTTCTACCGGCCCTGGTCGCACTACAACTGCATGCGTCTGGCCACCGAGTGGGGCGTCCTGCACAAGCTGCTGTTCGGCTCGGACTGCCCCGCCGCGGCGACTCCGACGGAGACGATGGTTCGCATGCGGCAGGTGAACGGCATCCTGGCGGGGACGGCCCTGCCCCCCGTGCCCGAGGAGGCCATCGAGGAGATCATCCACCGGAACAGCCTGGCGCTCCTCGGATTGGAGTAGGATCGGAGGAATCTCGATCCCACGCCGTGGACTGCGACCTAAGGGCGGGGGGAGGCAAGGAGAGCCGCATGCGATTCGCATCGGAGGACGAGAAATTCGCCTGCATCCGCGAAAAGCTCTACACCCCGGTGCTCTCCGACACGCTGGATGGCCTGGGGTACCGGCGGCAGGCCATGCGCCACGACATCCGGCCGCTGCACCCCGACTTTGTCGTGGTCGGGCGGGCCCGGACGCTCCTCTGGATGACCACCTATGAGCCCGTGAAACCCAATCCCTACCTGAACGAGATCCGCGCCATCGACTCGCTGCGGCCCGGCGAGGTGACGGTGCACAGCACCGACCACTCCTGGAGCGTGGCCCCCTGGGGGGAGCTGCTCTCGACGGCTTCCCGGATGCGGGGCTCAACGGGGACGATCGTGGACGCCCTCGTCCGCGACGTGAAGCGGATCGTTGCCATGGGCTTCCCCACCTTCGCGCGGGGCATCAAGCCGCTAGACTCGTGCGGGCGGGGATTCGTCGCGGACGTCGACGTGACGATCTCCTGCGGCGAGGTGGAGGTGCACCCCGGCGAACTGGTGGTCGGAGACTACGACGGCGTGGTCGTGATCCCGCGGGCCGTCGAGGAGGAGACCCTGACGCGCGCGCTGGCGAAGGTGGAGGGCGAGAACCATACCCGGGCCGAGCTCCTGCAGGGCCGGCTGCTGGGAGAGGTGTACGAGAAATACGGTGTTCTTTAGGTGGGGGCGATGGTGCCCCCGCAGGCGACTCATCAGGGGGGCAGTCCCAGCGGGATGGGGGAACCGCAGACCCAGCGAGGGAGAAAAGCATGAAGATCGCAGAACTCAAGCCGGTTTTCTGCCAAGGAGGCTACAGGACCTGGACGTTCGTCAAGGTGACGACCGATGAGGGCATCATCGGGTGGGGCGATGCGACGGAATACCTCCGCGCCCAGGCGTCAGCCAAGATCATCCAGGAGGACCTCGCACCCCTGCTGATCGGGGAGGACCCATTCAACATTGAGAGGCTCTGGCACAAGATGTGGGTTGCTTCCTATGTGGGCGGCAAAGACCTGAGCGTGGCCATGACGGGGATCGAGACGGCCCTCTGGGACATCAAGGGAAAGGCACTCAACACCCCCGTGTACAACCTCCTGGGCGGCAAGTGCTATGACCGGGTCCGGCTCTACTACGATTGCTGCGACGCCTTCGGGGCCGACGCCCCGTGGGGCAAGGCGCTGCTGAAGGCCGACACCTCGCTCAAGGGCGTTGCCAAGCAGGCCCAGTTCATCAAGGACAAGAATTTCACCGCTTTGAAGATGCACTCCGTGGGATTGCCCGAGCGGCCGGCCATCTCCCGGTCCGCCAGCCTGAGCGCCATCAGCAGGACAGCGGAGAAGGTGGGGGTCATTCGAAGCGTGGTCGGTGACGACGTTGACATCGCCATCGACATCAACGGCCGGCTGGATCTCCCTTCGGCCATGGCCCTGGCCAAGGCGCTGGAGCCTTATCGCATGATGTTCATGGAGGACCCGATCCGGCAGGACGAGTCCCCCGGCAGCTACAAGCGGCTGGCAGAGTCCACCTCGACGCCCATTGGAACGGGCGAGAACCTCTACACCATCTGGGACTTCCGCAACTACCTTGAGATCGGCGCCCTGGACTTGGTGCTGCCGGATATCTGCCACGCCGGCATACTCCAGGGGAGGAAGATCGCGGCCCTGGCCGAATCCTTCCACCTGCCCCTGGCACCCCACAATCCCAACAGCCCCCTCTCCACCATCATCAGCGGGCACCTCGTCTCCAGCATCCCCAACTTCCTGGCCCTGGAACTGATCGGACTGGAAGCCGACGTTCCCTGGGTGGACAGTGTGATGAGCCCCAAGCTGTCGTCCCTGGTCAAGGATGGCCATCTGGAATTGCCCTCCGGCCCTGGGTGGGGCGTGGAGATCAACGAGGAGGAGGTGGCCAAGCACCCGTACGAGGAGGTGTGGTATCGGAGGGTGATGGAGGCCGCCGTCCCGGCGAGCAAGCGCAGCTAGGAGAGGCTCCACAACCTGCCTGCGAGGTGTAGCCATGGTATTCGACACCCACACCCACGTTCCCCGATTCCGCGAGCGGGCGCCAGACGTGGTCCCGGTCGCCAACCGGGCGCCCGGGCGGCCCGACAAGCCGGTCCGGTGGGGTGTGACCTGGAAGGACTATATCCGGGACATGGGTCCGGTACAGAAAGCCATCGTCTGCCTTATCGCCGGCGATCCCCTTGCGCCCAAGATGGGGGAGGCAACGCGGAGCACGGCCAGGGAGGCCAACAACGAGACAGCCGAGTTCGTCCGCACCTACCCGGACCGACTCGTCGGCTTCCTCACGGTCCACCCGCGCGACCCCCAGTGCCTGGAGGAGATCGAGCGGGCGACCGGGGACCTGGGGTTGAAAGGCATCAAGCTGGCCCCCAATTACCAGAATTTCGATCCCCGGGGGGAGGAAGCGTTCCGGATCTTCAACCGCGCCCAGGAGTTGCGGCTGCCGATCCTTCTGCACCAGGGCACCTCCCCCGACGCCTTTGCCGACCTGGACTACGCCCATCCGCGCCATCTGGACCGGGTGGCCACGGCCTTTCCCGACCTGAGGATGATCATTGCCCACATGGCGCATCCCTGGCAGGCCGACGCCATCGTGGTGGCGAGGAAGCATCCCAACGTGTTCATCGACGTCTCGGCCCTCTTCTACCGCCCCTGGTCGCACTACAACTGCATGAGACTGGCCACCGAGTGGAGCGTGCTCCCCAAGCTGTTCTTCGCCACGGATTATCCAGTGGCGACGGCTGAAGAGACGATGGCGGGAATGCGCAGCGTGAACGACATCCTGGCGGGGACCGGGCTGCCACGCGTGCCGGAGGACGCGATCGAGGCGATCATCACCCGTGACAGCCTGGGTGCGCTCGGCCTGGCGTAGCCGATACGGGGTCTCGCGGCCGCTGCAGGGTGGCAGATGGCGAGATGCTTCCAGGAAGGGAGGTGGAATGCGGCAGCCGGCCGAGCTGGGCCCGGCGGGCCTCGCCTTGATATGTCCCTTGCTGTCGACGTCCTGGTGAGTGGACCCGAGGATCTGCTTTGATAAGGAGGATGGAAGAATGAATACTGACGAGTTCCTCTGCAACCAACCTCTGACTCGACGGCATGTCCTGAAGATGAGCGCCCTCGGCGCCATCTCGCTGCTGGCTACCTCGCCTGCCAAGGCCCAGGCCGCCTCGGCCCTGCCGATCAAGCGCGGCGGAGCCTTGGTCCATGCCGACGTGTTCAACTTCCCAAGCATGGACCCCATGACCGGCGCCATGAGCGCCAACCACCTGTCGTACACGGGCATGTTCGACAGCCTGGTACGGCTCGAGCTGGCGGACCCCAAGACGGGAGAACAGAAGGTCGTGCCCGAGCTGGCCGAGTCCTGGGAGTTCACCAATCCCACCACGCTCGTCTTCAAGCTCCGGAAAGGCGTCACCTTCCACGACGGCTCCCCCTTCAATGCGGCGACGGCCGCCTGGAACTTCATCCGGATGCGAGACCACAAGCTCGCCCGGAAGACCGTTTACTTCGTCGACATGGAGGCTGCGGAGGCTGTAGATACCAGCACCCTGCGCATCAAGCTGAAGACTCCAAACGCGGGGTTCGTCCGAAACCTGGCCTACGTTGCGGGCGCGAGAGTCCCGTTCCTCTCCAAGGCGGCGTTCGACAAGAATGGGGATCAATGGCTGCAGCGCAACGCCGTGGGCACGGGGCCCTTCAGGTTCAAGCAGTGGATCGCCGACGATCGCGTTCTCCTCGAGCGCTTCCCGGACTACTGGGACACGGGCGCTGACGGCAAGCAGCTGCCCTACCTGGACAGCGTAACCTGCCGCTACATTCCAGACCCCAGCGTCTCGATGCTGGACCTGAGGGCGGGGACCGTCCACCTCCTGGAATCGGTGGCGGCGAAGGATGCGGCCACTGTCAAGGCCGACCCGAACCTATTCCTGATGGAGCAGCCCTGGGCCGGCCAGGGGTACTATTGCGGCAGCTTCAACACCGAGGCGAAGCCCTTCGAAGATGTGCGGGTCCGCCAGGCGGCCAACTACGCCATCGATCGGGCCGGGATGGCGAAGACGCTCGGCCACGGCATGGCGACCCCATTCGCGTACCCCTTCTGGAGAGAAGGGGCTCTTGGATTTGATCCCAGCGTCGAGCGGTACGACTACAACCCGGACAAGGCCAAGCAGTTGCTCAGGGATGCGGGATATCCCAACGGCCTGGACGTGACCCTGCTCGTCATCAAGCGTGAGCCGGAGGAAACCATCGCCCAGTTCATGCAGCAGTCATGGGCGACCGCCGGCATTCGGACCAAGCTGGATATCCAGGAGCGGCTCACCACGCTGGACATGGTGGCAAAGAAGAACTTCCAGGCCTACTTCTGGCGCGGGAGCTACTGGACCATGGTGGACCCTGACGTGGTCAAGATGTTCATCATGTGCGGGTCCCAGAACAACTACGGGCAGTGGTGCGACAGGGACATCGACAAGGCGATGAATGACGGCGCCGCCGAGCAGGATCCGAAGAAGCGTGACGCGATCTATCGCCGGGCGTTCAAGACGCTCATGGACAAGGCGTACATGGCGCACGGGATCCTGCTGCCCATGATGACAGCCTATCGCAAGGAGTTGAAGGGACTGGCCTTCAACTATCACATGCCCAACCTCCGTGCGGCGTGGCTGGATAAGTAGGCGACCCGGGCTGCCGCGCAGCCAAACCGTTGGCGACCCTCGAGGGCGTGGTCTCCTTGAGGGTCGCCGCTGGCGGTGGCGATGATCACGCTGCGCTCCCGAGGGAAAGACCGACCGTGAAACAGTACATCCTGCGCCGCCTGTTCTATTTCGTGCCGGTTCTCTTTCTGGTGACGATCATCGCCTTTTTCATCAATCTCTCCCTGCCGGGCGACGCTGCCCTGGCGTACATCGGGGAAACGAACATCCGGGACCGGGCGCTGTACGAGAGCGTCCGCGAGGAACTCGGCCTCAACGACCCGATCCCGGTGCAATACATCAGATGGCTTGGGCGCGTCGCGCGTGGGGATTTCGGACGTTCCATCCGCACCCAGGAGCCAGCCATCGAGGGAATTCTGGCCAGGCTGCCGGTGACGTTCCACCTGACCCTGATGGCGCTTTTCGTGGCTCTCTGCATCTCCGTGCCGGTCGGCATCATCTCCGCAGTCCGGCCGAACTCGAAGTCCGACATGGCGGGAACCCTCGTGGCCATCGGTGGGGTCGCCATCCCGGACTTCTATTTGGGCATCCTCTTGATCTACGTCTTCGGCCTCCATCTCAGGGTCCTGCCGCCATCGGGCTACGTGACGCCCACGGAGGATCTGCTCCGGAGCATCAAGTCCATGATCATGCCCTCCGTTGCCCTGGGTATGGCCATGGCGGCGGTGATCATGCGGCAAATCCGATCCGCCCTGATCGAGGTGATGCAGCAGGAGTACGTGACCGTTGCCCGGAGCAAGGGACTGTCCGAAGGGGTTATCGTACGGCGGCACGCACTGAAGAACGCTCTGATACCGGTGGTCACCATCGTCGGACTGCAGATCGGAAGGCTGTTTGGCGGCGCGGTGATCATAGAGAGTGTGTTCGCCCTCCCGGGGATGGGGCGCCTGGCGGCCGAGGCCATTCTGTTCCGCGATGCCCCCATGTTGCAGGGTTCCGTCCTCATCCTGGCCGTGGCTGTCCTTGTTGCCAACCTTGTCACCGACATGCTGTACGCGTTCCTCGACCCCCGCATCCGATACAGTTGAGAGGAGGGGCGGTCTGGATATCATGGCGAGCTGGCGGGTCGCGGGCCGGGTGGCCGAACGGCTGAAACCGATCCGAGACAGATTCCCCAGGGCGTTCTTTGCCCGAGTCCTCCAGACACGGGGCGCTGGCTTCGGGCTGGTTGTCATCGTCATCGTGGTGCTGCTCGCCGTGTGCGCCGACCTGATCGCGCCCTTCGACCCGGACCGGCCCGTGGAGGCCGGCAGCCTGGTGGCCCCGAGCGTCAGCCACCTCCTCGGGACAGATCACCTGAGCCGCGACGTCCTGAGCCGGATCATCTATGGGTCCCGCATTTCACTCCAGGCAGGGGTCATATCGGTCGGCCTCAGCCTCTGCATGGGCATCTCTATGGGACTCATGGCAGGCTTCTATGGGGGAGTGGTGGACGACCTGCTCATGCGCCTGGTGGACGCCCTCTATTCCTTCCCCATGATGGTGCTCGCCCTGGCCATTTCCGCCAACCTCGGCCCCGGCCTGAGGAACGCCATGATCGCCATCGCGATCGTCTTCACTCCGGCCTTCGCCCGCCTGGTGAGGGGACAGACCCTCTCCGTGAGGGAGCGCGAGTTCGTCACCGCGGCCCGCGTGGCGGGCGCCGGACCATGGCGCATGATGCTCCGGCACATCTTGCCCAACGTCACTGCTCCGGTCGTCGTGCAGGCATCCCTCATGGTGGCTCAAGCGATCATCGTCGAGGCGGGACTGAGCTTTCTGGGGCTGGGCGTCCAGCCCCCCACGGCCAGTTGGGGATCGATGCTGAGGGTGGGTTACCAGTATCTGGAAGCCGCCCCGTGGACCTCATTTGCCCCTGGAACCGCGATCTTCCTGACGGTGCTTGCTTTCAATCTCCTTGGAGACGGGATGCGGCGCGCTTTGGATCCGCGACTTTGGCAGCGAGGCGGGGCCTGACGATCGGCCGAACGAGGTCAGCTTCTGAAGGGCGCCATCGATGGCAGCGATTGAATCGAGGGGGAGGCATGATGAGCCAGACCCCCCTCATTGGGGTGTGGCCTCTAAATCGTGGGGGTGAGGCATGAAGATCACCGAGGTCAGGCCGTTCATCTGCCAGGGCGGGAACAAGAACTGGACCTTCGTCAAGGTCTCGACGGACGCGGGCATCGTGGGCTGGGGCGACGCGACCGAGTGGGTGCGGGTGCACGGGCACGTGACGGTGATCGAGCGCGACCTGACGCCGCTGGTAATCGGGGAGGACCCGTTCCGGATCGAGCAGCTGTGGCAGCGGCTGTGGGTCGCGGCCTACACGGGGGGCAAGGACCTGAGCGTGGCCCTCACGGGGATCGAGACGGCCCTCTGGGACATCCTGGGCAAGGCGCTCAACGTGCCGGTCTACACCCTCCTCGGTGGGCCCTGCGTCGAGCGCCTGCGGCTGTACTACGACTACTGCAATGCCCACGGGGAGGGCTTCCGGGGCGGCCGGCGCTGGCACGCGGGCGACAGCTCGCTGGCCGGGGTGGCGAAGCAGGCCCAGTGGATCAAGGACCAGGGCTACACCGCGCTCAAGCTGCATCCGATCGGGCTCCCCCAGCGACCCGCCGTGACCCGGAGCGTCAGCCTGGAATCCATCCGGGCCACGGTCGAGAAGGTGCGGACGATCCGGGAGGTCGTGGGTACGGCGGTGGACATCTGTCTGGACCTGAACAACCGCCTGGACCTGCCTTCCTCGATCGCCATGGCCCAGGCCCTGGAGCCGTTCCAGCTCATGTTCCTGGAGGATCCCATCCGCCAGGACGAATCGCCGGGAAGCTACCGGCGCCTGGTGGAGTCGACGCGGACGCCCATCGGGACCGGGGAAAACCTCTACACGGTGTGGGATTTCCGGGACTTCGTGGAGCCCGGAGCGGTGAGCGTCCTGCTGCCCGACATCTGCCATACCGGGGTCCTGCAGGCGAAGAAGATCGCTGCCCTGGCCGAGGCGTACCACCTGCCCCTGGCCCCGCACAACCCCAACAGCCCCCTGTCCACGATCATCAGCGGCCATGTCTGTGCGACCATCCCCAACTTCCTCGCCATGGAGATCTACTCCACGGAGCGCGAGCCCCCCTGGCGGGATGCGGTGATGCATCCGCCGCTGTCCGCGTTGCTGCAGGACGGCCACCTAGTCCTGCCGACCGGGCCTGGCTGGGGCGTGGAGATCAACGAGCAGGAGCTGTCGAAGCATCCGTTCAAAGAGGTGTGGCACAGCGGCCTGTCCAGCGACTGGACGGAGCTGGACGTCGAGTAGTGGACTGGCTTTCCCGGCAGTCACGCGGGAGAGCACTCTTCAGCCACAAGGAGACAAGGAGGGAACCATGGTCGGGTATGTTCGTCGTCGATATGGATGTCTGCTCGGCATCGCCGGACTGATCGCGGGGATCCTGCTACTCGCGTGCCCGTGGGGAGAGGCCGGGGAAGGCAAGCTGACCTTGCGGCTCGCCTACGGAGTGACCGAGAAGTCTGCCCTGGGCCGGAACATCGAGGTGTTCGCCAAGCGGGTGGCTGAGCTGACCAACGGCCAGGTCACGGTGCAGGTGTTTCCGAACAGCACGCTGCTGTCCGACACGCAGGCCATCGAGGCCTTGCAGACCGGCACCGTCGACCTGGCGCAGAACTCGCAGTACGGCAACGCCGTCCGGCCGGCCGCCGTCTTCGACCTCCCCTACCTCTTCCGCGACTACGAGCACTGGCGCAAGACGGTCCACGGCAAGCCCGGCGAGATGGTCGCAGACGAGGCCCTGAAGGTCGGCCTGCACGTGCTGGGCTACCGCATCGGGGGCTGGCGCGACGTGTACGGGTCCCGACCCATCGCCTCCATGGCCGACTTCAAGGGCGTCAAGATCCGGACCATCCAGACGCCGACCTACGTGGAGCTGTTCAAGGCCCTGGGGGCGATCCCGACGCCGATGGCCTGGCCGGAAGTCTACCTCGCACTCCAGCAGAAGACGGTGGATGCCGCCGAGACCTCCCTCACGTCGATGTACGATGCCAAGCACCACGAGGTGTCGCGGCACGTGATCCTGACCCACCACGGCCTGACCACCAACGCCCTGCTCATCTCGGAGCGGCGCTGGCAATCGCTGCCCAAGAACGTGCAGGACGCCCTGGCCAAGGCCGCGCGGGAGACCGACGAGCTCCAGCACAGGCATTACCTCGAGGACGACGCCAAGGTGGTGCAGCAGCTCAAGGATGCGGGCCTCACGGTCTCCAGTCTGGATCAGAAACCCTTCATGGATCTGGCGAAGACCCAGGTCTACCCGAAGCTGGTCCAGGACCGCATCGACAAGGCCCTGCTCGACGAGGTCCAGAAGCAGTAACTACAGACCAGGCGGTGGCGGGCTGAGGGCGTCCCCGCCCTCCCCGCCGCGGCCGTCAGGACGCCGATGCGAATCGCGCAAGCCGTCGTCGAGGCGCTGAGCGGCCTGTTGCTCGGCGCCGTCGTCGTCATCATCCTTGTGCAGGTCATTGCCCGGTATGTGCTCGAGATCGCGATCTCGTGGCCCGAGGAGTCCGCCCGGTACGCGCTCGTTTGGCTCACCTTCATCGCTGCCGCGGCGGCGGCCGCCAGGGCGAGCGAGATCAGCGTCGATTCCCTCACCGAGATGGCGCCGCGCGCCGTCCGTCACGGCTTGCATCTCCTCGCCGCAGTCGGGGGGCTCGTGGCCTTCGGCTTCCTGATCTGGGCATCCCTGCCGCTGTTCGGCTTCCCCGCCCGGACGCTGTCGCCGGCGACCCGGATTCCGATGGGCTGGGTCTACCTGGCGCTCCCGGTCGGCGCTGCTCTGGCTGTGCTCTTCCTGTCCGCTCGACTCGTGCGCCTGGTTAACCGGGGCCCGGCAGACGCCAAGGCGGGTGGGGAGCCGCCGGCCGCCGGCACACAGGCCTGAGATGGAAACCCTCGGCATCATCAGCATCGCCTTCCTCGTGCTGATTTTCGCGGGCATCCCCGTCGCCTACTCGATGGTGCTCACGTCGGGGGCGTATTTCCTGCTCCTGAACCCCGGCGTGCCGACCACGATTGTGAGCCAGCGGGCGATCACCCAGATCGCGGAGTCCTGGACGATCCTGGCCGTGCCGCTCTTCCTGCTGGCGGGGAGGCTGCTGAACGACAGCGGGATGACGGCCCGCCTGGTGGACTTCGCCGTGGCCGTCGTCGGTCACATCCGCGGGGGACTCGGCCACGCGGTGGTGGTGGCCAACATCATCATGGCCGGCATGTCCGGCTCCGCCACCTCGGACGCGGCGGGGATCGGTGCCATCATGATCCCGGCGCTCCGCAAGGCGGGCTTCAGCGCGGGCTATGCTGCCGCGCTCTGCGCCTCCGCCGCCACCATCGGACCCATCATCCCTCCCAGCATCGCCATGGTGCTCTACTCGAGCCTCTCCGGCGTCTCGCTGGGCCGGCTGCTCCTCGCCGGGGTCCTGCCCGGCCTCGTCATGGGTGCGTTCTTGATGCTGGACCTGTCATTCCTGAGCGAGAGCGTGCGCAGCACGCGGAGCCGGTTCGAGTGGCGCCGCGTCGCAGCCACTGCGCGCGACGCGGTCCTGGCGCTGGTCATGCCCGTGGTCATCCTTGGCGGAATGTTCGGCGGGATCTACACCCCGACAGAGGCGGCCGCAGTCGCGGTGGGCTATGCGCTGATCGTGGGGGTCGGGATCTATCGGACCCTGACGCTCCGGGCGATCTTCCGGGCCCTCAAGGACGTCGGGACAACGACCGGGGCTGTGCTGCTCGTGGTCAGCGGGGCGAGCTCCATCTCCTGGATCATGACCGCCGAGCGGAGCGGCGAGGTGCTTCAGCCCCTGTTCCTGCCGTTCCAGTCCTCGCCCAGCCTGACGCTGGTGACGATCGCCCTCGTGACCGTGATCCTCGGCACCGCCATGGAAGAGGTGACGATGCTGGTGCTGATGACGCCGATCCTCGCGCCCATCGTTCAGGCCGCCGGGATCGATCCGGTGCACTTCGGCCTGGTGTTCGTGCTGGCGACAATGATCGGACTCATCACCCCCCCGGTGGGCGTCTCAATGTTCCTCGTGTGCCAGATCGCGGACATCACGGTGAACCAGTTCACGCGGGCGGTGATCCGCCCGTTCCTGGCATTGATGTTCGCCTTGATCGTGGTCTCGCTGTGGAGCGATCTGGTCCTCTTCCTGCCCAACTTGATCATGGGCAGCCAGAGCGGGCGGTAGGAGCGCAGATGCGGATCGGGCTCGGGTTCATTGGGCTGTGGATTCCGCCCGGCGAGATCGTTCGTCTCGGCCGCGAGGCGGAGGCGCGAGGTTTCGACTCGGTCTGGCTGGCCGAGGACACGTGGTTCACTGGCCGGGACGCCGTGTCCGTCCTGGGGGCACTAGCCTGGGCGACGGAGCGAATCACGCTCGGCACCGCCATCCTGCCGATCCACCACAACCGCCACCTGCTGCTGCTCGCCGCGACGGCCGCCTCCCTCGACGACCTGGCCCGCGGCCGGCTGATCCTCGGCCTCGGGCTCGGGATGCGCTGGCCGTCCTACCCGGCGGACGCAAAGCCGCTGGCGTTCATGCGCGAGGCGGTCGAGGGGCTACGCGCCCTGCTCGCCGGCGCGGCGGTCGAGCACCGGGGGCGGCAGCTCCGCCTGCGGCCGCCGGACGGGCCGGTCTGCTGGGAGACGGTCCCCCCGCTCCGCCCCCACGTCCCGATCTACATCGCGGCCCGGGGGCCCAAGATGACGCAGCTCGCCTGCCGACTGGGCGACGGGCTGGTCCTCCCCCTCCACACCCCGCCCGCTGTGATCCGGGAGCGGCGCGCGATCCTGGACACCGAGGCGCGGGCAGGCGGCCGGCGGCCCGAGGAGCTGGACCTGGTAGCGAACCTCCACCTGTGCGTGACAGCCGACGGGACCATCCCCGACCGGTTGCGGGCCCAGGTTGCCGGGGTTCTCTGCTCACCCGACCTCAGCGACGAGATGCTTGGGATGGCGGGGCTGGACCTGGAGGGCGTCGCGGCGATCCGGGCACGGGTAGCCGCTCAGGGTAGGGAGGCTGCCGCGGCGCTGGTGACGCCGCCCATGGTGGACGAATTCTGCGTGGCCGGGTCTCCGGAGCGCTGCGTGGACCTGCTCGCCCGCTACGAGGCTGCGGGACTCAAGCGCGCGGTGCTGTATCCCCTTGGCGGGGAGCCGGATCTCGCGCTCTCCCTGGCCATGGCGTACGGCGAGAGATGACGGAGGCCTCGGGCACAAGCCTTCCCGGCTGGACCCGCTGCCGCCCATCCCCCATCGCTATGCTTGGCCTGGTGTTCAGCTCGTCTTCCCGCCTCGCTTCCGCCGAATCCCCGCCTTGTTGATACGGCGCGGGTCCAGGGCGTCCCGCAGGGCATCGGTGATGTAGTTGAGCCCCAGCAGCAGCACTGCCAGCGCCACCCCCGGCCAGATGCCGTACCAGGGCGCCCGCCCCAGGTAGGGCCGGCTGTCCTTGAGCATGCTCCCCCAGGACGGATCGGGCGGCTGGGTCCCGATGCCCAGGAACGACAGGCCGGCCTCCAGCAGCACGGCGAAGCCCATCGAGATGGTGATCTGCACCAGCACCGGCCCCAGGGAGTTGGGCAGGATGTGCCGCACGACCACGCGCCGGTCGGCGGCCCCCAGGCAGCGGGCCGCCTGCACGTACTCCCGCTCCCGCTCCACCAGCACGCAGGCGCGCATCAGGCGAGAGAACTGGGGGATGCTCACGATGGCCAGCGCCAGGGCGGCGTTCACCGCCCCTGCTCCCAGGATCGTGACCACGGCAATCCCCATCAGGATGCCGGGGAACGCCAGCAGCACGTCGCAGAACCGCATGATCGCCGCATCCAGCCGGCCGCCGAAGTAGCCGGCGATCAGGCCCGCGGGGATCCCGATGCCGGCCCCCACGCCCACGGCGACCACCCCGACGAGGAGCGAGATCCGCGTCCCGAAGAGGATGCGGCTGAACAGGTCGCGGCCGAACTCGTCCGTCCCCAGGATGTGCGGCCAGCCCGGGGGCACCAGCTCCTTGCCCCGCAGCTGGTCGATGGGCGAGAAGGGCGCGATGACCGGCGCCGCCAGGCCCGCCAGCACCAGCCCCAGGAGCAGGGCCAGGCCGAGCGCCCCCATGGGGTTGCGCAGGGTCCGGGAGAACGCCTGGGCGAGCGGGCCGCGCGGCCGGCGCCGCCTGGGATCGTGCCCCGGGCGCGCCGGAGGCGCCGCGGCAAGTCCCGGGCGCAGGGCGGCCATCAGGCGCGCCTCCTGGCCGACAGGCGGATGCGCGGATCGAGCAGGCCGTAAACCAGGTCCGTGGCCAGGTTGACCACCACGAAGGTGATCACCAGGAGCAGCAGCGTGGCCTGCACGATGGGGTAGTCGCGGTGCAGGATGCCCTGCACGATCAGGCGCCCCATGCCCGGCCAGGCGAAGACCGATTCCACGATCACCGCCCCGCCCAGCAGCCGGCCGAACTCGAGGCCCAGGACGGTGGCCACCGGGATCAGGGCCGCCCGCACCACGTGGCGCCGGGTGACCTGCGGCTCGCTCAGCCCCTTGGCGCGGGCCGTGCGCACGTAATCCTCGTTCAGCACCTCCAGCACGGAGGCCTTGACGAAGCGCGAGAGCACGGCCGCCTGGTTGAGGGCAAGCGTCACCGCGGGGAGCACCAGGAATCGCAGGCCGGCGACGGGATCCCGGGACAGCTCGACCATGCCGCCGGGCGGGAGCCAGCCCAGGGTGAGCGAGAAGACGATGATGGCCAGGATGCCGAACCAGAAGTTCGGCACGGCAATGGCAAAGCCGCTGAGCGTCGAGGCCAGCCAGTCGAAGACGCTCCCCTGCCGCACCGCGGCCAGGACGCCCGTCGGGATGGCCACCAGGAGGGCGAGCGTCAGCCCCGCCACCGCCAGCTCCACCGTGGCCGGGATCCGCTGCAGGATCAGCTCGCCCACCGGCCGCCGGTAGGCGTAGGAGCGGCCGAAGTCGCCCCGCAGCACGCGGCCCAGCCAGATGCCGTACTGCACGGGGAGGGACCGGTCCAGCCCGAGTTCCTGGCGCATGGCCTGGATGGTCTCGGGGGTCGCGTCGGGGCCGGCCAGCACCGCTACCGGGTCGCCGGGGACCAGGTGCAGCAGCAGGAACACGCCCACGCTCGAGAGAACGACCACGGGCAGCACCTGCAGCAGCCGTCGCAGCGTGAATTCGAGCACGCGAGCCCACCCGTGTTCGCCGGGCCGGTCGGCCCCGGCCGGGACAGGGCCACGAACGCCAACGCCTTGCCTGCAGCAGGAGGATCCCTGGTGGTGGGCGGACCGGGTACCCACCCCGCGTCCCGCGGGAGGGGTGCAGCGTCACGGGGCACCAGCAACGCATGGTCCGGTCCGGACCGCCGACCCCAAGGGTTTCTGGTAAGCCCGCGTTATTTGCGGCTGTATTCGCAAATAATGCGGGCTAGCGGTCGATCCAGGCGTTCTCCAGGAACAGCGCATCCTCCTGGCTGTAGAGGGCGTTCTTCACCGCCGCCCGCATCGCCCACATCCGCTTCTGCGGGGTCACGGGCAGGACGAAGGCGGCATCCAGGATGTGGTCGGTGAGCTTGTCGGCGGTCTGCTTGGCCTGGGCCTCGTCGGTCGTCACCCGCAGCTTCTCCACCAGCTCCTTGTACTCGGGGTGCTCGTAGTAGGAGCTGTTGAGGCCCACGCGCCACGGGTAGGCGACCGTGGGCATGGTGCTCGGGTGCAGGTTGTTGAACCCGAAGCTCAGCGTCCAGGCGTGCGTGTACTTGCGGTTGATGAGCCGGTTGCTCTGCTCGGCGCTCTCGATCTCCTCGATCTTGGCGCGGATGTTCACCTTGGCCAGGTCGCTCTGGATGATCTGGGCCATCCGGGCCATGCCGGGCAGGGCCTGGCTGGTGACGAAGGGCAGGTCGAAGCCGCCCGAGAGCCCGACCTTCGCCAGCAGCTCCTTCGACTTGTCGAGATTGAAGGCGAAGGCCTTCTGCTTCTGGGCATCGTAGGCGAAGGAGGAGCGGGGCCACGGGATGGCCGTCGCCTCGCCGATGCCGTTCATGGCCACCTGCACCACGCGCTGGCGGTCGATGGCGTAGTTGATGGCGTGGCGCACCTCTTTCTTGTCCAGGGGCGCGGTGCTGACGTTGAGGCCGACGTAGTACATCTGCGCGCCGGTCTCGCTCTCCAGCACGAACAGCCCCCGGTCCTGCCTCATGCCGGGCACCTGCTCGAAGGGCGGGTTGACGATCAGGTCGAGGGCGTTGCCCTGCAGCTGGGCCGCCAGCGACTGCGGGTCGCCGACCACCGTCATGGTGATGCCGTCGAGGTGGGGGAGGCCGGGCTTCCAGTAGCCGTCGAAGCGCTTGAGGCTGAGCTGGTCGCCCGGCTTCCAATCCTGCCACATGAACGGACCGGAGCCCACCCAGCGCTTCCCGCTGTCCAGGTCGGCAACCGCCTGCGGGTCGAAGATCCAGAGGGCATCCAGCATGTCGAAGATGGCCGGCTTGGGCGCGTCGAAGGTGATGACCACGGTGCCGGCGTCCGGCGCCTCCAGCTTGGTGAAGGACCGGGCCATG